>Ga0315281_10006685_pt1 | contig 16364 bp, 19 predicted proteins | sample YL17G07_0_MG_FD_204540 | JGI IMG/M metagenome (GOLD analysis project Ga0315281, IMG submission 204540) | Sediment microbial communities from Yellowstone Lake, YNP, Wyoming, USA - YL17G07_0 | ecosystem: Environmental > Aquatic > Freshwater > Lake > Sediment | place: USA: Wyoming | collected... | reverse complement strand
TCTGTTTCATTGTCAGCTATTAGAAGTCAGCTGTTTACTGCAAAAGTTTTCTCATCTTTCAGCATGTCTGACTTTTCTACAGGAATGTTTGCAATAGGAGAACAGACATACAATAGAGCCGTGTCACTCGTGCTTTCGGTAACAGGAAATATGACAAAAATATTAACCAACATAAGAACATTAACTCAAACTGTCAATCTCAGAATTATCACTGGCAGAATCACATCCTTCTTTAGGTTTATAGCACTTAGATTTAACTTTCTATTCAGTTTGTTCCAGCAGAAAACAGTGTCACCGCCATTCTCTAGTAATACTGTTTATGTTCAGGCAAATGTATCAGAAACTGTAAATACCACAGGCATAACTAATTCAACCATCGAACTCTTAGCAAATGCGACAATAGGGAGCATTACAGTTAACACAACACTTTTCACAAACTCTCCAGTCAGCAACATAAGTGAAATTCCTTTGAAGCACTTAAACCTGACTGTAAGCCCGATATTGAACGAGACAAACTTGAAATGGGCCATAATAAAAATACACTATACGGACGAAGAGTTGAGCGCTTTAAGTCTAGAGGAAAATTCATTGTCCATGTACAGATACAACACAAGCTCTCAAACTTGGACCAAGTTGACGACAAGCTTAAACTTTGTATACGGAACTGGAGTGAACACTAGTTCGAATTATGTGTGGGCCAATGTAAGTAGTTTCAGTTTGTATGCGATAGGAGGGCTGAAGGCAAACAGCAAGTCTTGCTCTGCAAACACGGAATGCTATTCTGGCCTATGTTGCTCTGGAATTTGTCAGAGTGCATGTCCGACAGGAATTACATCGGCTGGTGGGGTAAGTGGTGGTGGAGGAATGGCCTTGAATATAACTCCTATGCCAACAGTTAATATTGAGTTTTCAAAAACACCTGTACTGCGTGAAGTCGCCCCTGGCCAGTCAATTGTTGCTGGAATTGTTGTAAGAAACAAAGGCAATTCGACTCTATCTGGATTGCATATAGAAATTTCGGGAATACCGCAAGAGTGGGTTACTGTTGTTCCAAAATCTTTGAATTTAGACCCGGACAAATCGGGCGGGTTTTCAATTGGAATATCTGTACCTGATTCTGTAGCATTTGGCGACTATAAGACTGTTGTCACCTTGAAAAATGAAATCATGGAGGACAGAAGTTTCTTCGTCCTAAGGGTCAAGTCCCACACAACTGATCAGGACAAACCCTTTGTCATAAGGACTGTTGAAATCGACAAGCTTGAGGGAAAAACAAATGTTGAATTGGATGTTTACAATCCATCTGGGACTTGGAGTTATGCGGACTTAGTTGAATACATACCAAAACAGAGTGCTAACTCAACAGACTTTGTAGAATTCAAAACTAATCCTTCAGAAATAATTCAAAAAGATCCAATTGTAAGTTGGAGGATGTTTAATTTAACAGAAGGCGATACAAGAAAAATATATTACTCAACTTCGAATATTCTCGAAGAGTTCACTCCATACATTTACTGGCCTTTAAGAGAGTTGAACCTAGCCCGAACAAAGCCAGTTTCTAATTTGGAGATAGTTGATTTAAAGATTCCGAACTTGATTGCTGGTAGGAGTTCTATAGCCACTCTAACCATAAGAAATCTGGACAATAACACACACGCATTTGGATTTGATCTCAAGCTACCAAGTGATTGGAAAACTGAGCCAAAGAATATCACTGAAGTGATAAAAGGCATGGAAAAGAGAGATTTCATGCTTTCAATAATAGTGCCTGATAAAACCTCGCCTGGATATTATGTTGCCAGGGGAGAATTCCTGTGGGACGATGGCATGATAATAAAGGAGTACAGAGTTGAAGTTGTGTCATTCAATTATTGGAACGCTTGGATTTTAATTTTTGCATCCATAATAATAATTGTAGCAGTTGTAATTTTTTACTATTGCATGAAGAAAATTAGAATAAAAATGTACTTCAGGAAACTTAAGGAACAGTATAAAGATGTGTAAAAGTGATTATGATGATATTGCGTGAAAAAATAATTATTAGTATGCTGGTTGTTTTGCTAATTTTACTCATAACTACTTTTACGCTGCCAATAACTGGAAAATTTGAATCGGTGGCTGAAGTTGAGAAAAGTGATTTAAGCGGAGAGATTCTAAGTGTTGAGCATCAGCCAGATGTCCCAAAAATTTTTGAAAGATTTGCGATTACAACAGTTGCAAGAAATAATGGGAAGGAAAAGAACAACTACTTGCTAAGTATTCAAATAGCAAAGGATGGGCAAGTGAAATATAACGATGAATTAACTTTTTCATTGCTGCCAGACAAAAGTGTATCTCTCTCACCAGATTACAATCCGGAAGATGTTGGCGAGCATCAAATTGTCATTAGACTTTATAGCATGGATAAATCGAAACTTTATGATGAAAAAATTTTTAATTTTATAGTTTGGAGCGATGTAGGGCCGTTCGACCTTGAAGTCGATATGCCATCGCATATAATTGGATTGGGTGATTCTTTACCAGCAACGGTAATAATAAAAAATGTCGGCATCAGTGGCACTGATATCGGCCTGAATTTAGAGTTGCGTTGCACGAGTGGCAGGATTATAACAAACGATATGTATTTTTTAGTGGAAAATTCTTCTTACACAAAAAAGGAAGTGATAATGAGTACTTGCGGGGAAGTTGGCCAACACTCGCTTGTAACATCTCTAGTTCTTTACAATAAATCATTGCTCATATCTAAAAATCAATTCTATGTGAATGAAACTATGCCTAAAGTTTTAATGAACACTCAAACTCTGCTTAAAGCAAAGGCTGGTGAGAGAACTAACTTCAGTATAGAATTGACAAACCCAAACAATTTTGACTTAATAAACATCGAACCATTTGTTTATGGGATGCCACCAGATTCTCTGTCCATCAGTCCTCCTCGTTTTAACTTGCTGGAACCAAACGAAACTGTTATATTCACGGCGACCACGAATCTCCCAGAAAATACAGAAGCAAAAGATTATGGGATAACAATTGGCATAGGCGGTGATAACGTGTTTTACAAAAATGATGCAGTGTTATCGGTAAGTGGTGCCGCAATCAAAACCTTTGTACCAGACCCCTCAGTTTATAATTTACTATCGTCTTACCGATTTGTAATTGCTTTTGTTTTTGCCATAATTTTATTGATATATTCATATAGTACGCTATCCTCTTATTCGAACCGTGTATATTTGAGGATGAGAATAGAAAATTTCAGAGTTTCAATAAGAAAGTTAATCGACAAAATAAAAATGAAATATTAGAAGTTAGAATTATCCCCCAGCAGTTTGGTCTAACTATTTTTAAAAATTATCACATTTTATTGGGCCATGAACGTCCCGAACATTTTCTTGATAATATCTTCTATCTCTTTTATCTAATTTCATTTCTCTTAAATATTTTCTACCATCTTTAGAAAAGTAATTAAAAAATATTTCTAAATAGGGAATTATTGAAGAAAAGATAGTTTTTGGTAAATTAGTCATGTATTTTTTTACATTCATATTATCCCCAGCTTGACTGCCACATCTCCAGCCTTGAACTCCGGTTTCAATTTTATAAATGCCTTCTTCTCTCCTTTGAAGGTAATTTCCGTGTTAATCTTTTCAACCTTAACCTCAAATGCTTTTTCAAAAGCTTCTTTTATCTGCTTCTTGTTTGCCTTCCTTTCAACAACAAACACAATCTTATTCTCCTGCTCGACCAAAGAAATGGATTTTTCAGTCAAATGCGGATATCTCAAAATTTTCCAAGGATCCATTTTATTCACCCAACTTCTCTATGGCAGACTTTGTGAATATCGCCAGTCTTCCAAGCTGAGCACCTGGCGCCAAATATTCTGCTGAAAGATTTTCCACACGGCAAACATTCATCCCTTGAATGTTCTTCACAGCTCTTCCAATCCCCTCGTTCTTCACAATAATCAAAAGCGGCCCTTTCTTTTTCTTGTATCGCCTTCCTCTTGATTTTCCTTTTCCTGCCCTGACTTTCTTTTGTTCTATTCTCTCCAGCTCCTTGCCAAGTCCGATTTTTTTCAAAAGTTCGATCAGTTCCCTTGTCTTTTTTATCTCTTGAATCTTATCTTCAACAACTATCGGCACTTCCTTTTCAAACTTGTGCCCTCTTTTCAAAACCAATTCTTTCACAGCGGTCGCGGCTATTGCCGAGCGGATCGCCTTCTGCCTTTCTTTTTTGTTTATCTTCTCTTCCCAGATTTTTTCAACCTTTGGCGGATGGGCCATCCTCCCGCCCCTTGTCTGAGGAACAAACCTTGGCTTCATCGAAAGATGTGGAGAGACCTTTCCATGAATCCTAGGCATTCTAGCCATCTCCTTGTTCATCATCGTGTATCTGTGCCTTCTGTAACCGTGATAATGGGCTGAAGTCCTTTTCCCTGCCATCACATTCACTCCATAAGGTTGCCTTCGCTTGCTTAAAGTGGACAAAACAGCCCGACGAATCAAATCCTCTCTGACCGGCTCGCCAAAAATTTTTGGCAGGTCAATCTTCCCTTTCGGCTGCCCATGCAAATCAAAAATATCAACTTTCATTTAAACCACTATCTCCCTTATTTCTGGAACCAGCAATTTAACTTTTGTGGGCCTTATCGCTGACCTAAACATCACCAGTCTTTTCTTGCTTCCAGGGATCGAACCTTCCACAACCATATAATTGGATTTGATTAAACCGTATCTTTTGAATCCAGACTTGGGAGTTATGTCATTTCCATTTTCCCCGATTTTAAGAATTCTCTTGTTCAATTCAGTTCGCCTGAAAAAGCCGAGTTGACCAGCTTGAGGAACGGTCCATCTGACTCTTCCGGGTGTCTGTGGTCCCAGAGTTCCTATGTGTCTAAGTTTCTTTTTTGCATGTCTTACCTGAATCCTTATCCCAAACCTTTTGACAGTACCGGCCATCCCCTTTCCTTTTGTCACTCCAATAAAATCAACAAGCTCTCCTTCCTTGACCACATCCTTTGCAGCTATCTCTTTCCCAAGAAGTTGTTTGGCAAAATCAATTTTTTCTTTACTGTCCTTCCCGCCAAGCTCGACTTCAAAAACTTCTGGTTTTTTCTTTCCAAATCCTGAGAAGCGGGGTTGGGTGGAAACAATCAATCTTGCTTTCGTGATCTTCTCAATGCCTTTCTCAATTTCTGCCAAATTTTCCCCCTTTGAGGACTTGGCTTTAATTTTTCTTGCCAAATCCTTAGGCAAATCCTTTACCCACACCTCATTTAAGGCTTCAAGACCTTTTGCGGTTTTTTGGTACACTCGCAGGCCAAGAACCTTTAGAGGAGGACAGTCCAAAATTGTTATCGGCATTGCTATTTCCTGGCCAAAACTTGGGGAATTTTTCCTGCTGTCAACCATCACAGCGTGCGCCATCCCAGCCTTGTATCCAGCAAAGCCAAGGATTTTGGCCTTCTCTGTTTCAGGATAGACACTCAGGTGTGGATAAATCCTGCTGGTCCTTTTCCTTGGCCAGTAGGCAAGGCTTCCTCTTCTGGGTTGTTTAACTCCTGGCATGTTTTATCATCTTATTTGAATTATATTTTATTGGGAGAAATAGATAAAAAGGTTTAAGTATCTATTTAAAGTATGCAACCGTGCATATTTTGCCAGATAATTAGCAAGAAAATACCAGCAAAAATTGTTTATGAGGATGATAATTCTATTGCTTTTCTTGACATCAATCCCATCAATCCCGGTCATACCATAATTATTCCAAAAGAACACAGCGAAACTATTCTAGATATCAATCCAGAAAATCTCTCAAAACTTATACAAGCGGTTAAAATTGTTTCAGAAGCTGTGACTAAAGCATTAAATGCAGATGGAGTAAATGTCATGCAGAACAATAAAGAGATTGCTGGGCAAGGCGTTCCTCACATACATTTCCATGTTATACCTAGGTTCAATGAAGATGGCGTCCAGTATTTTTTTGGTTCTCAAACAAAGAAGATGGATGAAAAAAAGCTGGAGGAAATAGCAAATAAAATAAAGATTAATGTAAAAATCCCTGAACCAGAAAAGTTGGAAGAAAAAGAAGAAGAATCAGTTGAGCATACGGAAGAAGAAGTGAATAATATAAGAAGAGAGCTGGATTTGGCTTAGTTTAATATATAAAAACCAAATAATTATTAGATAGAAATGAAAAAACTATCTTTTGCTTTAGTTTTTGCCCTGTCCTTTCTTTTATTTAGTTACTCTGTTCATGCAACAACATTTGATGATTTAATAAACTATTTTAGGAATTTGCTTTTCACTTTTCCTCAAAAAGCAATAACTGGCGCAATAACAGGAGTACCGGTAGGGTGTGTTTATGGAACTGCTACAGCAACTGCTCCTGTGAATTACAACAATTATAGAGTTTATGCTACGTTGGGTGGAAGCTCGTTTGTCGAGATTTCAATAAAAAATAATCTTGGAAATCAGGTGGATGATTTTATTATTACAGGGTGGTCGCCTGGTACTTCTGCTAGCAAAGATTCAACTGTTGCTGGAATTACGGTGACTGTCTTTAATGTAAATGCTTTATCGGACGGAACTGTGATTGGAGCCAGTCTGGGAGTTGGGTCCATTGGTAACTGGTGTGGGTCTTGTACACATGGAACTGTAGACGCCACTAATGGCATTATTTATCCCCCGCAATATAAAATTTATGCTGACCAAGGCTCTACAGATTCTTGGGCCCGAATAGTTGTTAAGGATTCTGGGGCTGGAAATACTATTGATACAAAAATTATTAATCAAGGCTATTCTGCAGACTTTACATCACTGAACTTCATGGTCAAAGTAATATCTGTCAAAGCTCTATCGGACGGGACCGTGGTTGGAGTTGATATACTAATCGGAACAATAGGAGTTGGTTGCACTATTCCTATAACTACGACAACAATCCCACCAACATGCACAGATTCTGATAGTGGGAAAAATTACTTTGTGAAAGGTACTTGTACATCATGCAGCTATACTAATCAGGGCGGAGGGTGTGGGGCAGTTATAGATACTTGTTCAGGAAGTACCTTGACAGAATGCTATTGTGAAGGAAATAATATTGCATCAATTAGTTATATCTGCCCAAATTGCTGTATAGATGGAGCTTGTGTGAAAGTAAAATGTAAAGACTATGATAATAGCCCAGATTATATAAATAATCCTCCCTACAACATAAATCCAACAAATTATCCTGATTTGTTTACTAAAAGTTATGGCATTGGAATATATGCTGGTTCAAGTCCAGACAATCCTAAGATATATGGGCAGGAACCCGATCCATCGATTCCCAAACCAACAACTAATGATTATAGTACTTATTATGATCATTGCGCTAATGATAATCAATTAAACGAAGCATTTTGTATGGCAGATGGAAGACTTGGTGCCCACGGTATTCAATGTCCGAATGGTTGTAAAGACGGTGTATGCATATCAGTACCGATTAACTACCAAGGAACTAGGAACGACATAACTGCTCCATGGAGCTGGAGAAGCGATTGGCATTACACTGGTACAATAGATGGCCTGACAGTCGTGCAAGCAATTAAAAATCAACTAGGCAACGATAACGTAGGCGGAGTTATGTCTGGCTCTGGCTTGCATGTTGTAGATTTTAAAGCCTCGAATCAAAATGCAGCATACAACGCATTAAGAGGAGCTGCAAATGAACTTGTAAGCAAAGGATACAAAATTAATTACATCGATTATTGGCAATCTTCTACATATACGTCAACCACAACGACAACCACAACTATACCCACAACATGCACAGATTCTGATGGTGGGAAGAATTATTATGTGAAAGGATATTGCAAAGATAATGTTGGTGTTACTCATTACATGGAAGATAGTTGTATACCACTAAATTCTCCCGATATAGGTAATCGTGGGAAACTCTATGAAACTTGGTGCGACAATACTTCTGAAGGTTATCAATGTGTTCAATCTCCACTTGAATGTCCCACAGGATATGTTTGTAAAGACGGTGCTTGTGTAAGCACTACGACTACTACAACAAGTCCAACAACCACAACGACTTTACCATCAACATGTGAAAAAGAATGTAGTAACAAAGGTTATAATTTTGGTAATTGCAGAAATACATGCCAAGTGGGAGAATTTGGAATAGGAACAAGCGGTTGCCCACAACCAGTGTGTGCGCCATGCGTAACTGGTGAACTGTGCCCATCTTGTCCAACATATAGTTGTTGCTGCTCTAACAAACAAACTTGCCCATATGAATGTTGTGAAAATGATCCAAATTATTTGGATAAAACTTGTTTACAACAAACAACATGCACATGCGCCTGTCCTGTGAGCGGGCCATGTCCTCCATGTAACTGTCCTCCACCCGTTGAATATGTTTGTATTGATCACAAATGCATTCCAAAAAGTGCGTATTTAATAAAATTCTATGTGGGTTGGAACATGTTTTCTATACCTGTGAAGATGGGTTATGCAACCACGACTGCTACTGCAGTTCAAGCTACAGAAGTTTTTAAGACAGAAGCAACAACTACAACTGTTTCTGGAGGTGGAGGAGGAGGTGAGAGAATTTGTGCAGGAGATAGTCTTGCAAGTAAGATATGGCATTATTCAAATGGAAAATATGTGGAAGCTTCTTCAATTGAAACTGGAGAAGGGTATTGGGTAAAGATGAAATATGATTGTGTTGTTTATGTTACAGGTCAACCGGTTACTATAAATGATTTTCCAGGATTGAACAGCGGTTGGAATCAGATTGGTGGCCCTGCTGAATCAGTTCAGTTTTCTACTGTAGTCGGAGATTGTAATGTTGCGAATGGGCCTTGGAAGTATAATACTTTAATAAACCAGTATGAAAAGGCTGAATATCTTAAAGCCAGCGAAGGATACTGGATAAGAGTTGAGAGTGCTTGCACGCTTGGATCAGAAGTTCCACCGCCCCCACCAACAATTGGATCAATTTTTGGAAAAATATTTGGGTCGGCATCATCAAGGTAGATTTTTATGAATTTTGATGAAAAAATAATTGTTTCTATAATTATCTTTTTAATTTGTGTTTTTTCTTTAGTTGCAATCTATGAATTGTACTTTAAAAAATTGGAAGCACCTACCACTACAACCACTACTTTGCAAATAACAAATGATGAACTGCCTCCTCCTCCACCCCAATAACAACAACTACAATAAAATCTGCAACCACTACTACGGGAGGTGGTGGGCAAACAACAACCACAACTACTACTGAAGCACCTCCTCCACTTCCAGGATGAATTAAAGAAACTTTTTATTAAGGCAAATATTTTAATAAATGTAACTATTGTTTATACAATTAGCATGTTCTAATATAGGCGGCTGTTGTCCAGCCTGGTCTAAGACCCTAGCCTTCCAAGCTAGAGACGCGGGTTCAAATCCCGCCGGCCGCACTTTCTATAAACTTTTAAGCTTTTTAAATCAAAATAATCCTTTAACTAATAATAAATAATAGGTGAAATGATGATTCAAGACACTCTGGCAGACGTCCTAAGTACAGTAAAGAATGGGGATAGAATTGGCAAGAAGGAGTGCGTCACTCGTGCTTCTAAGGAGATCAGGGCAGTCCTGAAAGTTATTCAAGACAAGGGCTATATAGGAGCATTTGAGTTTATAGACGATGGGAAGTCTGGAAAGTTCAAGATCGAGCTGAAAGGGAAGATTATAGACACTAATGTCATAAAGCCACGTTTCTCAGTGGGTATTGAAGAGTTTGAAAAATGGGAGAAGAGGATGCTGCCGGCAAAGGGTGTTGGCCTTCTAATTCTTACTACTCCAAAAGGTGTCATGGACCACAACAAAGCTAGAGAATTGCATGTGGGAGGAAAACTTTTAGCCTTCATTTACTAGTGATGTTTATGTACTCGAACGAATTGATAATTCCTGAAAATGTTAATGTTGAAGTGTCTGGTAGAAAGGTGAAAGTATCTGGACCTAAAGGAAGTTTGGAGAGGGAATTTGAACTTGGCGAAATAAAAATTGAGAAGAAGGGGGAAAAATTGGTTGTTTCTTCTGAGACTGAAAAAAGAAAAGTTAAAGCTTTAGTCGGAACTTTTACCGCCCACATAAAAAATTTGATTGAGGGAGTGAATAAGGGATTCACTTATAGACTAAAAGTGATTTTCAGCCATTTTCCAGTTCAGACGAAGGTTGAGAAGGATAAAGTCCTGTTTTTAAATTTCCTTGGAGAAAAGACTCCACGTGTAGCAAAAATAGTCGGCAAGGCAGAAGTGAAAGTTGAAGGGCAGGACATCACCGTAACCGGAATTAATCTTGAAGAAGTTGGCCAGACCGCTTCGAATCTTGAACTGGCAACCAGAAGGACTGGATTTGACAAAAAAGTTTTTCAGGATGGTTGCTATATCTCTTCTAGAGAGTGATGATATATGAATCCGAGAAAAAAACCGAAATTTTCAAGACCGAATGCAGCAACACTCAAGAGATTGGGTGGTAGGTGGTGCAAAAGCCGTGGCCTGCATGCAAAAGTGAGAAGGCATGAACGAGGTAAGCTCAAGATTCCAACAATAGGATATGGCGCTCCAAGAGAGCTCAGATATCTTCATCCTTCAGGATTCAAGGATGTCTTGGTTTACAATTTTAATGACCTGCAGATGATTGACCCTAAAGTAGAAGCAGCAAGAATTGCAAATGCTGTAGGTGAGAAGAAGAGGAAAGAGATTTTGAAAAAGGCAGAGGAATTGAAGATAAAGGTGTTGAACCCATGAGCAGCTTGCAAAAAAAACTCGCAGCAAGAATATTGAAAGTCGGCGAGTCAAAGGTTTGGCTGAATCCAGCCAGCACGAAGGACATAGAAGCTGCAATAACAAAGATTGACATCAGAAGGCTAATCAAGAAGGGAATGATCAAAGCTCTGCCAGAGAAAGTTCGCAGGCCGAGAGAGAAGGCGAAGAGAAAGAAAGGGCCTGGAAGGAGAAAAGGAGCGAAGGGTGCAATAGTAACTTCAAAGCAGAGATGGATTTCTACTGTCAGGCCGCTGAGGAGAATGCTGAAAGAGTTGAGGGCTACCGGACAGATTGATAAGCAGACCTACAGAAGAATTTATTTGCTTGTTAAAGGTGGTATGTTCAGGAGTAGAAGCCACTTGAAAATTTATTTGGAGCAGCACGATTTGCTGAAGAAGAAGTGAGAAGATGAAACAAAAGCCGACATATAAGATGCCATTCAAGAGAAGAAGATTGGGTAAGACTGATTACAATAAAAGATTGAAGCTGCTGTTCTCGAAAAAACCCAGGCTTGTTATAAGAAAAAGCCTGAAATACATTCGCGCTCAGATAATTGAATTCGAAAAAGTTGGCGACAAAACAATTGTTGCTGCGAGCTCTCAAGAGCTGAAAAAATTAGGGTGGAAGTTTGCTCTTGATAATTTGCCTGCCGCTTATTTGACTGGATTGCTGATTGGAAAAAAGGCTCTGAAGAAAGGGGTGAAGGAAGTTATCCTTGATTCCGGGCTTTATTCTTCTACAGCTGGCAATAAAATTTATGCTGCCGTGAAGGGAGTGGTTGATTCTGGCTTGAAAGTTCCTGTGTCAGGGGAAATCTTGCCAAAAGAAGAGAGGATCAAAGGGATGCACATAGCCAATTATCTCGACAAGTTCAAAGATTTGCCCGAGCAGTTTGAAAAAATAAAGAGTAAAGTGGGTTAGATGGCTGAAGAAAATAAAATCGAAGAGAAGGAAGTTGTGAGAGAGATTCCAGTAGAAGTAAAATTGCAAACTGTTCTAGACAAATGGCAACCAAAAACCTCTCTTGGAAGGAAAGTTTTCAATGGAGAGATTACTAACATTGATGACATTCTAAAAGTTGGGATGAAAATTTCTGAGCCTGAGATTGTTGACAAGCTTGTTCCAGACATAAAAAATGAAATTGTTTTGATTGGAGGAAGAAAAGGAAAAGGTGGGGGGATAGAGAGGATTCCAGTCAGGACCACAGCCAAGATGCACAGATCCGGAAGAAGATTCAAGTTTTCTGCTTTTGTTATTGTTGGGAATGAGGATGGATTGATCGGCATTGGCAAAGGTGCTGCTGTCGAGGCAAGGGACGCAATTCTAAAAGCTACCCAAAGGGCAAAGACAAGATTGATTAGAGTGAAGAGAGGGTGTGGAAGTTGGGAGTGCGGTTGTGGTGAAACTCACTCGATTCAATTCAAGACAAAAGGAAAATGTGGGTCTGTTCGAGTAGAATTTTTGCCTGCTCCGAAAGGTGTGGGACTGGTTGCTGATGATGAATCGAAAAAAATCTTGAGGCTTGCAGGGATAAAGGACGTCTGGGTGAAAACTTTTGGGAATACAGCGGCTAGAATGAATCTGATTGGAGCCATTTACGATGCTTTGAAAAATTTGTATATTTATGAAAAAATTGTTTAGGTGAGAAGATGTTTGCGGTAATAAGAATCAGAGGGGTTTCAAACATAAGGAAGGATATTAGTGACACTCTTAAAATGTTAAGATTGGATGCGCCCAACAACTGCGTACTTCTGCCTGAGAATGAAGATTACAAAGGAATGATTCAAAAGGCAAGAGGTGTGATAACCTGGGGTGAGATAGACAAAGGGATGCTTGCTGCGATGCTGCAGAAGAGGATAAGGTTGCATGGCGGAAAAAGAGTTGATGAAAAAATTTTGAAAGAAATCACTGGATTTGATTCTTTTGAAAAGTTTGCTGATGCTCTGATTGCCGGAAAGACTAGAATTAAAGATTTTGATCAGATCAAACCTGTTTTCAGGTTGACTCCTCCGAGCAAGGGATTCAAATCTGTGAAAGATTTTTATCCTGCTGGCGATTTGGGATACAGAGGAAAGGAGATAAACGAATTGCTGGAGAGGATGATATGAACATATTAGAAACTTTGAGAAAAAGAAAACTGTCTCTAATTGGAATTTTTCTTGTATTGCTGGCTATAGATGTTTTGGTTAGCAATCAATTCATCACATACAACATCTCTCCCATGTTAGGAGAAATTTTTCCTTTTATTAAAGTAGAAAAGCCGACAAAAACTTTACCAGATTTTGTTGTTACACTTTACAGCTGGCCATTCTACGTGCCACTGCTGATTGGCGGGACTCTGATAATTGTCGACATGGGTAAAATTAGAAAAGAGCGTGAAGAAACAAAAATCGGGGGAATAGAGGAGACGGTTAAATGGTAATCAGAAGAGAAAGAAAATTCAGAAAATTCCGGGGGCAAAGGTCTTACGGGTTTGGCAGTCACAAGAAGCACAGGGGTGGTGGAAGTAGAGGAGGTAGAGGAAAGGCTGGCTTGCACAAGCACAAATGGTCTTACACTGTAAAGTATGAGCCTGACCATTTTGGAAAGACTGGTTTTAAAAGGCCGGTTAAATCAGTGAAAGAAATCAGAGCAATCAACCTCAGGCAGCTGGATCAGATGGCTGAAAAACTTCTGAAAGAAAAAATTGCAGAGAAGGAAGATGAAAAAATAAAAATTGATGTTTCAAAGTTGGGTTTCCAAAAGGTCCTTGGTTCTGGCAAATTGACCAAACCATTAATTATAGAAGCAAATGTTTTTTCCAAACATGCTATCAAAAAAATTGAGGAGGGCGGCGGGAAGGTTGTGAAGCATGGCTGAGGAAGAAGAGAAGAAAGGGAAAATACCTGTAGAAAAAATTGCAAAATATCTGCCAGCAGTAGAGAAGCCCACATACAAGCAGCCATTCAACAAGAGGATGATGTGGACTGGAATTGCTTTGATTGCATATATAGTGATGTCGCACGTCTCGATTTACGGAATTGGCAGCACTCCTCAGCTGGCTGCGCTGATGCTTTTTCAAACCCTTTTAGGAGCAAAATTCGGTAGCTTGATGACACTCGGTATCGGGCCGATAGTGACAGCAGGAATTTTGCTGCAGCTTTTGGTTGGTTCTAAAATAATAAATTGGGACATGAGCGATACTGAGGGCAGAAGCAAGTTTCAGACTTGGAACAAGCTCTTGGCAATAATTCTCTGCTTTGGCGAAGGATTGGCATATGTTCTGGCTGGAGCTATACCAGTGACTGGCGGTGTCTTTACAATAATTTTCGTAGTCTTGCAACTGGCAGCGGGTGGAATAATTGTTATACTTCTTGATGAGGTTGTAAGTAAATGGGGATTCGGCTCAGGAATCAGCTTGTTCATTGCAACAGGAGTTGCCACTCAAATAGCAATTGGCCTGCTCAGCCCGTTCGTTGCACCAAATGGAAAATATGTTGGTAATGTGATTGGCTTTGTAATCAGCATCCTAAACAGCAACAATTTAGTTGCTCTCTCATATCTTATGCCGATGATAACAACTGTGATTGTTTTCCTGATTGTGATTTATGCACAGAGCATTAGGATTGACATACCACTGGTTTTTTCTGCGATGCGTGGATTCGGAAGAACATGGTCATTAAAATTATTCTACACAAGCAACATTCCTGTGATTCTTGCAGCAGCCTTGATCGCAAACTTCCAGTTGATGGGTAGAATCGGTCTTGATCCTGCCACATCTTGTGGATTCTTGGCATGTTATGATAGCCAGGGCAGCATCACTAGTGGCATATTGTATTACTTGACCTCACCAAGGAATCTGCTGGGAGAAGCTGTGGCTGGAATACTCACGCATTCAGAAATGATAAGAGCTGTTACCTACTTGTCATTCTTGTCAGTAACCTGTATGGTGTTCTCTATATTCTGGGTCAGCACGTCAGGCATGAGCTCTGGTTCAGTTGCAGAACAGATAGAAAATACAGGAATGCACATACCAGGCTACAGGAATGATAAGAAGACCATGGAGGGTGTTTTGCAGAGATATATTCCTTCACTGGCTGTTCTTGGAGGCCTTGCCGTTGGTGTTTTAGCTGCTTTTGCCGACTTCACAGGAGCAATAGGGACAGGAACAGGAATCCTTTTAACTGTTATGATCGTTTATAATTACTATGAAGAGTTGAGCTCACAGCCACTCGAAGACGCTCATCCGTTGATAAAAAAAGTTTTGGGTGAATAAAATGGTTGACCAAATCACAGGAGCATTGATTGGTGTTCTGAATATAATTTTTTCACCACTGTCAGTATTCAGTCCTGTAGTCTCTTTGTTAATTGTATCAGCATTCCTAACAGTTCTGGTTCTCGGATTGAACAGAATAGTTACAAACAGGAAGTTGATAAAAGAGATAAAGGACAAGATGCAGGAAATCAGGGAGAACCTGAACAATGCCCAGAAGATGGGTGATAAAGAAAACACAAACAAATATTTGGCAGAGATGATGAGCATGAACAACACTTACATGAAACAGACATTCAAAGCAATGATCGTTTCTTTGGTTGTGCTTGGATTGTTCCTGCCTTGGTTGAGATACAGGTATGAAGGGATGGCAGTTGCAACCTTGCCTTTCGTTTTACCATTCATCGGAAGTAGTTTGAGCTGGCTCTACTGGTATATTCTTGTTTCATTTTCCATAGGTTGGGTTTTAGGAAGATTTTTAGGTGATTGAAATCAAAAAGATAAGAGTGAGACTGCCTTCTGGCAGAACCGTGATAAAAATAAAGAAAGAGAAGCCAAAGGCTGCTAAGTGCGCGGTTTGTAAAAAACCTTTGCATGGGGTTCCAAGGAAGCAGCCAGTCCAATTGAAAAAACTGGCAAAGACCGAGAGGAGACCTGAGAGAGCTTATGGCGGGTATTTGTGCTCATCATGTAGCAGAGAATTGTTTAGGGAAAAGATAAGAGAAAAAAATTGGGAGAGGTGATTTGATTGGCGACATTGGAAGTTGGAAGAGTTTGCATGAAAATCGGTGGGAGGGAGAGCGGAAAGTATGCAGTTGTTTTGAAGAAGATGAATGATGCTTTCGTTTTGATCACTGGGCCAAGGATTTTGACTGGTGTGAAGAGAAGACGCTGCAACATAGAACATCTAGAGTCATTGCCATATGTTCTGGAAATAAAAGAGGAAGCTCCTGATGAGGAGGTCGTGATTGCTTTTGACAAGGCGGGGCTTGTGACCAAGTTTGAATTGAAGAGACCTTCTGCTGGTGAACTAAAAGCTGAGAAAGCTAAGCCAGAGAAAGAAGAAAAACATAAGGAGAAACCAAAGAAAGAAGAGAAGGAAGAGAAGCAGAAAAGAAGAATAAGATTAAAGATAGGCGGCAGTAAAAAGGAAGAAAAAGAAGAGAAGAAATAAATAATTATGTGGCTGATAAGGTCGGAAGAAGAGACTGATCCTAGCTTTGGAAAGAATCCTAGAGATAGAATAGTGGAAGAACTGATAAAATCTTCTGTAGTCATTTGCGACAAGCACTCTGGACCGACTTCTCATCAGGTTACTGC
>Ga0315281_10006684_pt1 | contig 16365 bp, 14 predicted proteins | sample YL17G07_0_MG_FD_204540 | JGI IMG/M metagenome (GOLD analysis project Ga0315281, IMG submission 204540) | Sediment microbial communities from Yellowstone Lake, YNP, Wyoming, USA - YL17G07_0 | ecosystem: Environmental > Aquatic > Freshwater > Lake > Sediment | place: USA: Wyoming | collected... | reverse complement strand
TTTTTGGTGTAATGAATATCATGATCTCCGTTGTTTCTTCAGTCATCGATGTGTTCTTAAATAACCAGCCAAGAATAGGAATCTTCAACAAACCAGGGACTCCTGATATTGATTCAATCTCTGTCTTTTTTAGAACTCCACCAATGACTAATGTCTCTCCATCCTTAATGAGGACTTTCGTGTTACTCTCTATTTTAGATGTAATAGGAACCGAACCCCCTGCGATAGTTATCGTAGACAGAATATCTTCCTTTTTTATAAGAACGATCAGGTTTATAGAACCAGCTGGTGTGATGTGAGGTGTTACCTCGGTAGTAATAGCAATATCTTTGTATTCAACTGATATCTGTCCTGATGCCACGTCAACTTTAGGGAAGGGTCGGCTGATACCTTGCGATATGACTGCTTTTTCATTATCTGTCGTAACGACTCTTGGGTTAGTGATTATCCTGCTTTTGCCGATTGTCTGAAGTGCAGAAAGTTGTAAGTCAAGACCCGCTGTCCGGGTAGTATTCAGGATTCCGAAGGCAATCCCTGCTCCAGAACTTGCACCCACTTCAGCTGCTGGAAAGTCAACGATGAAGTCATCTCCTGTAAAAGGCCCGTTGTTAAGTGCTGTAAGTCCACTGAATGGTTTGCTCCCTGTTGGGTGACCTATTCCCCACTGGATTCCTAAATTCTGCACATCTTTTGTACTTACCTCAACAATCCTTGTTTCTATGAGCACCTGTGGTGTGGGTTTGTCGAGGGTGATGAGAAGATTTTCCACCTGCGGGAAAACAGCGGCCACATCATAGATGGTCAAAGAGCTGGTCCTCTTGTCAGTACTGATGCTCCCCCTCGGGGAGAGCATCTTTGAGTCCTTGATCGCTTTCTCTACGACTGTAACATCACCATAGCTGATCGGAAATATCTTCGTCTCTAAAGAAATTGCCTTTAATTCAGACTCTTTTGCCTTTACCGCTTCATCGCTTTCCCTGGCAAAAACCGTATGGGGAGCAATCCTTATGATATTTCCTTCAAATGATTTTCCAAGAGAAAAGGTCTTCAGAATTATGTCAAGGGCTTGATCCCAGGGAACATTGATAAGCTTCATTGTCAATTTACCTTTAACCTCAGGACTCACGACAATGTTATACCCGCTTATATCAGCAAGCAACCTGAATATCGGGACTATGTCTGCATCCTGAAAATCGAGGGATATCTTCTTGCCTGGATATTTTCCCTGAACAGGGGCTTCAGCTTCCTCCTTAGCTTCTGAGACCTCTACCTTTTCCTCTTTGATTCTTTCAGCTATTGGAAGCATTAAGGCAAGCACAATAGAATCTCTAATTGTTGTAATGTCAAAATCTATTTTTTCTTTAAGATCTATTACTATCCTTGTTTTTCCATCATATTTTCCTAACCTGATACCCTTTACAGGTGAAACTACCTCTGTAGGTAGCGGAGCGCTTACAGCAATATCAGGGACATCAATTACAATACGATTGTCCAAATTGAATACACTGGGTTCCATTGAACCGTTACCCTTGATAAGGACATTAAGCTTATCAGCAACCCTCTCGAATGAGATGCTTGTTATCTCTGTAGCTTTTGGAAGAGGAGTCTCTTCAGGTTCTGGTGTTGCTGGTTCGGATTCTTTTATCTCTGCTACCTTTCTGACCTCCTGTTGAGGAACATCTTCTTTTAAAACCTCCTTAGGAACTCCTCCTTTTAGCTTGATTTTTAGTTCATTGTCCTGATACTCAGGTTCTGCTTCAGAAGGCATTTGAAGCAGTATTTCAAGCCTCGTCAATAAAGATGGTGACTTTACCTGATAGGGCACTATTTCTGTTATCCCTGCTTTGTCAGAGATAACCTTCATGTTGAAAGCACCAGTGTTTACATCAAGGAGTTCAACTACCACTTTGTAGGGATCATCCGGCCTGTACATTGTATAACTGAAAGGTTTGCTAACTCTTATTGTTACAGAATTATCTTGGAGGTCTATGCCGGTTATGACGGGCGTCTCTTCAGGCTGGGCAGATTCTTTGATGCCGCTGGTTGTTGCGCAACCCCAGATAGTAAAAAACAGAGAACAAAATATCATAAAAGATAAAAAATGTAATCTGAGGTATTTTCTTTTACTTTTCATTTTGTCTTTTACTTTGTTACTTCTGACTTCTGACTTCTGAGTCATCCTCCCTCCTCTTTACGGAGTTTTAAAATTGAGTCTTTTGGCTTTACAACCCCTCTATAATCTTTAATGTATTCCCTGATTAGCACCGTGTCTTGGGTTATCTTCTCCACCTTTCCGCCATGAACTCCCAGTTTCGTTCCTTCTGTGATTGTGTAAGATTTTCTATCAGGGAACATTATGAGGGCATAGTATTTTTGCTTATCCCATGCGATTGCTAAAAGATTTATCTCATCTACACCGTAGCTTTCAAAAGGACTCCCTCCTTTTACCTTCAATAACTTTTGCCTTGTCGGTGCAATGAGGGAAAGGAAAGGATCTCTTCTCCCTTTAGGATCATACATATATACTTCCAGCTCAACCTTCTTTGTCTCTTCCTGTTCTTTTTTGATCTCCACTGGTTGTACCTTTGCAGCCGAAGGTTTTATTGGAGGAGCCTGCTGTTTTTTGCAGCCTGCGAACAGGCATACAATAATAAATAATATGCTCAACAGGCAGGTTACCTTTTTCATTTTCCTCCAGAAGGTTTTTTAGTGGTTTCTTCTTCAGGGATTGAAGAGAATGTTGTGGCAATGAAGGATACCTTGAGAGAGGCGATATCCTTTACCGGTTTTGGATCGCTGAGTTTTATTTCAGAAATGTTTACAATCCTATCCAACTTTGTGAGGCTGCTGAAAAAATAACCCAGGCTATGATAATTTCCAGTAAGGTCGACCCTAACCGGAATCACATAAACAATCCCGCTTGGATGTGTCTTTTTTTGCTCCGGTTTCCAGAGCATGATATGGAGTCCTGATCTTATGCCGAGGTCAGAAACCTGTTTTAACAGACTGGATACTTCTTTCTCTTCAGGGAGTTGTAATTTGAGCTCTTCCAATCTTCTCATTAGTCTTTGATTTTCTGCAATGAGCTGAGGAAGTTTTTCTGCTTTTGCCCGGCTTTTTGCTATCTCATTTTCCTGTAAAAGGATTTTGTTTTCCAATGCCTTGATCTCTTTGTTTTTGGGTAATAGGATAACAAATGTAACGACTATTATGATAATCACCGCGGGGAGAACGGATATTATTGTTTTTACATACTTTGGCAATGTTTTAATATCAATTTTTTCAGCCATTATCAACTCTTCAGCTTAAAGGTTAATTTAAACATATACAGATTTGAATTATCTATATTTGTGCTCTTAGATTCCAGGAGGAATACATCAGTGAAGGTCTGAGAATTTTTCATATTATCAACATATGAGACGATATCCGAGTTTGCAAAGGCATAACCATCGATGTTTACGTTTTCTCCTAATTCAGTTATAGCATTGAGCCAAACTCCATTCGGAAGAAGTAAACTCGCTTCATCAAGGAGCTTCACGGGGATACTTTGATTCTTTCTGAGTTGCTCGATAAGATTGTTTCTTTCTTGAATGGTTTGGTTCAGTTTTTCAAAATTTTCTACTTCTTTTATCTTTGCTTTAAGTTCTGCTATCTTAGTTTCATTTGCTTTGAACTGCGCCCTCTTTGAAGAAAGGCGGGAATTAAAAACAAAGACTAAACCTAACATCACGATAAGTATTACAGCGGTTACACCAGCCGCAGTGATTAAAAACGAGGGTATCGGCTTAGGTTTTTTCTTCCTCTTTAAAGGGAGAAGATTAACTTTTATCATCTGTCGCCCTGTCTCCTGAGGGCTAATCCTGTGGCAACAGCCGCTATTGGTGCAATTTCTTCCATGAATGCTAAGTCAATTTTTTTAGAAATTTTGATGTTTTTAAAGGGATCTATGAACTTTGTCTCTATACCCACTTTTTCTGAAAGAAGTCTCGGAAAGTCCTTTATGAGAGCGCACCCTCCACTTAATATTACTTCATTAATATCTTCATGTAGTTCTGTGCTCCTGTAAAACTCGAACGAGCGCTTGATGTCATCAATTATTTCTTCAGATGCCAGTTCCATGATAGAGGAGGCATCTTCAGGGGGAATATTCTCGATTAGCTCTCCCCTCTTGAGCCTTTCTGCATTTTCGTATGTAAGATTGAACTCTCTCTGAAGGGCTTCTGTGTGGAGATTACTTCCGACTGCACTATCTCTTGTAAATACTGATATTCCACCTTTCAGGATGTTCATGTTTATTGTACTTGCTCCAACATTCACAATTGCTACATTCTTATTGGACTCAATTTCGTAATTAATCTCATACATATTTTCCAGGGCAAAATGGTTGACATCAACAATAATAGGATTAAGGCCTGATTCTCTCACAGCATTGACATATTCGTTTATCGTGTCTTTCTTTACAGCCACAAGAATTACATCCATCTGACCAGGTTCTTCTTTTGGTCCGAGGATCTGGAAATCGAGGTTAACATCTTCGATACTGAATGGCACGTATTGTTCTGCCTCGAACTTTATGGATTCAGAAAGCTCTTCCTCTGACATTTCAGGCAAAGATATCCTTTTGATGATCACTGAAGAATGGCCGGCAATCCCTATGACAGTGTCCTTTATCTTTATTCGAGCCTTCCTTAAGAGTTCCTTCAGTGTGTCTATAAGTCTGAAAGAATCTATTATTGAACCGTCAACAATAATTTCATGGGGAAGGGGTACTATATCAAAGAGTTCAAGTTCATATCCGCCTTTTATGTCTTTCAGCTGCACTACCTTGACATAACTTGAACCTATATCTAACCCTATAGTGCCTTTAGTACCTAAAAACATAGCTTATGAATACCAGAAAAAACCCATTTTGTCAAGTATTTTTAATCTTTAAAATCAAAAGATTTACTGTAAACATTAATAAATTAGTTTAACAATCTCTCAATCTTTATAATATTTCCTTCTGCTCTCCCAATCCCAAATAGTGTATTCCCAGCCCCACCTTTAAGCCTAAGATATTGATTTATTAATTTATATTCTGTAACCGCAATCACAGGCATGCCATTTTTGGCTTTACGATAAGATTCTTCATCAAGGATTATCTCATCAAAAAAAGAAATAGCTGAATCTATTGAATGAATAGATTCTTTCTTCCATCTGAGTTCTTCGATTGATGCTGAATCCTCAATTCTGAAATTTCCTACCCTTGTCCGCTCTAAAGAAGTTATATGAGCACCCACACCAAGAGCCTTACCAATATCATCACACAAAGTTCTGATATATGTGCCTTTAGAACATCGTATTGTCAAATCAAGATATGGCAAGGCAAAACCGATAAGGTCTAATCCAAAGATATGTATTAACCTCTCCGGTCTTTTTATCTCTATACCTCTTCTTGCGAGTTTATAAAGAGGCTGCCCCTTTATTTTAATAGCAGAGAACATAGGGGGTGTCTGTTTTATCCGGCCAATGAAGTTTTTGAGAACATCCTGGACATCTTTCTTGCTTAATAAAAAAGGATCTTTCTTCTCTAATAACCTTCCTGTTAGGTCAAACGTATCAGTTCTTTCACCAAGTTTTACCTTCACCATGTATTCTTTATCAAGGTCTGACAGGAATCTTGTTATCTTTGTTGCCTCATTCAGACAGACAATAAGTACACCCGTTGCAAAAGGGTCAAGTGTTCCCGTATGCCCAGCTCTTTTTGCAGAAAAAAGTTTTTTCACTTTTGTTACAGCCTGCTGTGATGATATGTCTTTAGGCTTGTTGAGATTTATGACGATATTCATGATCAGTAGTATGGTAATTTTATCAGATTTGTAACTGAAGGGTTTTTAATAAAGTTTCTTTTGCAGATCCAAGATCAGATTTAATCACAAAACCCGCTGCATTTTTATGACCTCCGCCACCCAACTGAGAAGCAATAATAGCTACATTAATATCCCCTTTTGAACGGAGACTGACTTTCCAGGAATTAACGCCAAGTTCCCTGAAAAAGGCAGATACTTTGACATCCTTTATGATCCGTGGAAAGGAAGGAAAGTTCTCTGTATCTCCAGAACCTGTTCCTGTCTTTTGATACATCTCTTGAGTAACGTAAGTTATTGCAACAGCACCTCTTATCTCAAGGGTATTTAACGTCATGGAAAATAGAGCGAATCTTTCTTTAGACCATGTCTCGTAAAGTCTGTTTGATATATACGCTGGGCTTGCCCCTGCTTCTACAAGATCAGCAGCAATCTTGAAGGCTTCAGGGGTAGTATTGCCATATCTGAATGTTCCGGTATCAATGGCAATGGCTGAATAAAGGTTTATGGCCATTTCTCTTGTAATACTTATACCCAACTCCTTTATCAAATAAAAGACCATCATTCCTGTTGCTGATGCTTCTGGAACTATCCACTGTATATCGCCAAAGGCCTTTTCTGTCTCATGATGGTCTATAACAACAGAGGACTTGAAACTCAGTCCCTCAATCTCTGCCCTCTTGGGAGTATTACAGTCAATGAGAATCAGTGATGAGTGATGAGTGACAAGTGACGAGATTGAGTTAGTGAACATCTCATAACTCGGAAGATAATGATAGAACTCAGGTATCGGGTCTCTGACGTAAAGAAATGTTTCTTTCCCAAGCATTTCAAGTGCCATCGAGAGTGCAAGGGAAGAACCTATTGCATCGCCGTCAGGATTAATATGGGTTACTATAAAGTACTTCTCTTCGCTCTTTAAAAATGAGATAAGCTTGTCAGGAACTTTCACCTTCTCCGGCCTCTTTTAAGAGCCTTTCTATTTTGTTACCGTACTCAATAGACGTATCGAGTCTGAATTCAATGCTCGGGATAAATTTCATTCTTAGTCTTTTTGATAGTTCAGAACGTATGAAGCTTTTTGCAGAATTGAGTATCTCGATCGTGGTCTTTTTTTCCTCGTCCTTTAGAATACTTACATAAATCCTCGCTATCTTGATATCATCTGTAACATCAACTCCTGTTACCGTTATAAAGCCGATTCGGGGATCTTTGAGTTTATACATGATAATATCTGCAATCTCTTTTCTCAAAAGGTCACTTACTCTCTGGGAACGTTTGTAAGGAAGCATAATTACCTTTCGTAGTGCGTAATCTGTTTTAAATTACTCATCACGCATCACTAATTACGCTTTACGACTCAAGTTTTGTTGCGATCTTTTCGATCACGTAGTTTTCGAGCATATCTCCAACTTTTATATCATTAAAGTTTTCAACGAGGATACCACATTCATATCCTGTCTGCACCTCTCTCGCATCTTCTTTGAATCTTTTCAGGGAGCCAATCTTCCCATCATATATTACAATGTTATCCCTGACCACCCTTATCCCATCACTTGCCCGGCTGATCAACCCATCAATAACATAGCATCCTGCAATTGTTCCGATCCTTGATATCGGAAACAATTGACGAACCTCAGCCCTACCAATAGTCTTTTCTTTTAGTGTTGGTTCAAGGAGACCCTCGAGAGCCTTTTTGACATCCTCAATAGCATCATAGATCACATTATAAAGCCTTATATCAACACCCTCCTTCTCTGCTGATTGGTAAGCCTTGAGTTCAGGTCGCACATTGAAACCTATGATAATTGCATTTGAAGCAGAGGCAAGCATTACATCTGATTCATTGATTCCACCAGCAGATGAGTGTATTACTCTTACCTTTACCAGCGGATGGATAATACCTTCAAGGGCTTCCTTTATTGCCTCAACAGAGCCCTGAACATCTCCTTTTATTATGATGTTGAGTTCCTTTATTTCCCCTTCTTTTATCTTTGCATAGAGTTCATCCAGGGTAAGTTTTCTTGCTTTTGCCATATCGGCGAGTCTCTGTTTCAGTTGTCTGGCGAGGGCTATCTGTCTTGCTCTCTTTTCGTCTTCAACGATGGCAAAAATGTCACCAGCCGAGGGGACCTCAGGGAACCCTATCACCTCAACAGGTGTTGAAGGGCCTGCCTTCGAGAGTCTTTTACCTGTATCATCGATCAATGCCCTCACCCTTCCAGCCTGGATACCTGCTAAGAATGTATCACTAACTTTTAAGGTTCCAGATTGAACAAGCACTGTTGCTACCGGTCCTCTTCCCCTGTCGAGCTTTGCCTCAATGATAGTACCTTTTGCTTTTTTGTCAGGATTGGCTTTGAGCTCCATAATCTCAGCTTGAAGGAGTATCATCTCAAGAAGATTTTCTATGCCGATCCCTTTTTTGGCTGAGACTTCAACAAAGATATTCTGTCCGCCCCACTCCTCGGATATGATTCCGTGTCCTGCAAGTTCATTCCGTACTTTCTGGAGATTTGCCTCAGGCTTATCAATCTTGTTTATAGCAACAACAATTGGTACATTTGCTGCCTTCGCATGATTGATAGCCTCGATAGTCTGGGGCATAACGCCATCATCTGCAGCAACAACAAGGACAACGATATCTGTAACCTTTGCTCCCCTTGCCCTCATTGAGGTAAATGCCTCATGACCCGGGGTGTCGAGGAATACGATATCCCTGCCTTTAAGATTGACCTTGTATGCGCCTATATGTTGAGTGATACCCCCGGCCTCGGTCTCAATAACTTTTGTCTTTCTTATTGCATCAAGGAGGGAGGTCTTTCCATGGTCAACATGTCCCATGATTGTTATAACAGGAGGCCGTGGTAATAATTTACTCAGATCCTCTGGCACTTCTGTAATAATAGTGTCTTCCTCTAGAGATGAAAGCTCAAGCTTTATCCCAAAACTCTCTGCAACTAATAGAGCTGAATCAGTATCAACAGGCTGGTTTATTGTAGGCATGTATCCCAATTCCATAAATTTCTTTATTACATCAGAAAGTTTTATGCTTATAAGTTCTGCAAATTCTTTTACCGTTGTGCCTTCCTGAAGTTTTAGGGTCTTTTTTCTCGGAACAACAAGCTGAATTGCTGGCTTCTTTTCCTCCTTCTGTATAGGCCTGACCTTTTCAAATCTCTTGGTTGATTTTTGTTCATGCCATCTCTTTGGCTCTATCTTTCTGATTGTTTGAAAGGCCCTCTGCATCCCTGGTTTAGCTTTGAACTTTTCGATCTTTTCTGTCTCTATTTCCTTTTTGAATCTGTCGGGCACCTTTAATTCTTCTTCCTCTTCTGGTATAACAAGTGTTTTCTGCGGCTCTATCGAAGGTTCAGTTTCTATTGTTGGGACTGGATGTTCCTTAAGCCCCTCTGAAGGTTTTTCAACAGGAGGAGGCGAGGGAAGCACTTCCTTCAGTGATTCAGCAGCCTTTTTCTGTAATGCATCCTCAATGGTCTTAGCAATCTCCGGTTCGATACCCGAGGTGTGTGTTTTGCCTTCTATTCCGAGTTTTGAGAGCTCGTTAAGAACGACCTTACTTGAAACATCCAATTTTTTGGCAAGCTCATAAATTCTTATTTTCGACATTTATTACCAATCCTTCTCACTTCTAATTCTTTCTTCTCCATATTTTTTTAGAATCTTGTAACATTATTTTTTAAAATGTTATCATATAAAACTCTTTTAATGCAATCAGTGGAGGAGAAAGCATGGCAAGTTGTGCTCTGTGTGGGAAAAAAAGGATTGTCGGGAATAATGTCAGCCACTCTAACAACAAAACAAAAAGACTGATAATGCCTAATCTTCAAAGGATTCGTGTTGCTACTGAAGGCGGAGTAAAAAGGCTCTATGTATGTACACGGTGTCTCCGATCAGGGAGAGTTAAGAAGGCGGTTTAGTGAAGAGGGCAGATGATTTACTTTTCCCTCTTGTCAAAGAACTCGGGATTGAAGACAATATACGGCTTACTGAGATTAAAAAGAGCTGGTATGGTTTATTCAAAGATCCACTTTCATCTCATATGTCGCCATCTAAATTATCGGAAGGAGAAATCCTCCTCAATGTCGATTCGCCTGTTTGGCTACAGGAACTGAATTACTTCAAAGAGCGTATCATAAAGACGCTCAGCCCCTATGGTATAAAAGAAGTACGATTCAGACTCGGCAGAGTCTCGACGAAAGCAAAGTCCGGAGTCCATAGTCTGAAGTCAAAAGTCAAAACACTTACAACGGAAGAACTCTCATACATAGAAGAGACGACATCTCAAATAAGTGACGGGAAGCTCAGAGAGACCATTCAAAAGGCAATGAAAAAGGCATTAATTGGGAAAAGGGGTTAGGCTGATTCTGCTTGTCTTTCGAATAAAATGAGTGGCTTCTCTTTTTTGAGGACGGTGTCTTCATTTATTACACACTCCTTGATGCCCTTCTGAGAAGGTATCTCATACATCACATCAAGCATGATTTCTTCGAGGATGGCCCTGAGTCCTCGTGCACCGGTTTTTCGCTGGGTGGCTTTTCTGGCTATTGCTGACAGGGCACCTTCTGTTAATTTCAGTCTGACATTGTCAAAAGAAAGAAGCCTCTGATATTGTTTTACAAGGGCATTCTTGGGTTCGGTGAGTATTTTTATCATGGCTGGTTCATCGAGTTCATCGAGCGCTGATACAACCGGCAGCCTTCCAACAAACTCAGGTATGAGACCATACCTAATCAAGTCTTCGGGTTCAACAAGACTCAGAATCTCTCCAATTTTTTTCTCCTTTTTTGAAGGATTATCATAGCCGAAACCCACAATTTTTTGTCCTGTCCTCCGTTCGATAATATCTTCAAGCCCTACAAAGGCACCACCGCATATGAAGAGGATATCCGCAGTATTTACCTGGATGAATTCCTGCTGTGGATGTTTCCTTCCGCCCTGAGGTGGGATATTTGCCATTGTTCCTTCTATGATCTTGAGGAGTGCCTGCTGAACACCTTCACCTGATACATCTCTTGTTATGGAGGGGTTTTCTGATTTCCTGCTAATCTTATCTATCTCATCAATGTATACAATTCCCCTCTGTGCACGTTCAATATCGTGATCTGCTGCCTGGAGTAACTTTAAGATGATATTTTCCACATCTTCTCCAACATAGCCTGCCTCAGTGAGAGTCGTTGCATCGGCTATTGCAAAAGGAACATCAAGTATCTTTGCCAATGTTTGGGCAAAAAGGGTTTTACCAGTACCGGTGGGTCCTATCAAAAGAATATTACTTTTCTGGAGTTCCACTTCTGATTCCACAGGACTGTATATTCTCTTATAATGGTTATATACTGCAACAGCGAGTATCCTTTTTGCCCTTTCCTGACCTATGACATAGTCATTGAGGAAATTATGTATCTCCTTCGGTGTAGGAAGCTTCTGCAGTGTTGACTCTTCTACATCTGGATGAAGGGAATCTGCAATGATTTCATTACAGAGTGCGACGCATTCATTACATATATACACAGAGGGTCCTGCAATGAGCTTTTTTACCTCATCATGCCCCTTGCCGCAGAAAGAGCATTTAAGCAAGCTTTCATCTTTCTTTGCCATATATCTTTCGAATTCAGTAACAAGTGACGAGTAACGGATAACGAGAAATTTTTAAATCTGGAGTTTTAAGTTTTAACCTGTTGCTCATTACTTGTTACCTTTTACGTTCTTGATGGTGTGGATTACTTCATCAACAATACCGTACTCTTTTGCCTCTTCTCCAGACATGAAGAAGTCTCTGTCTGTGTCCGCCTGTATCTTTTCATACGGCTGTCCTGTATGGGTATCCTTCATCCTGAGTATCTCACGGGCATGGATTTCAATATCTGTAGCCTGCCCATGAAAACCGCCCATAGGTTGATGAAGCATAATCCGTGAATTGGGAAGTGCAAATCTCTTACCCTTTGTGCCTGCAGCCAGCAAAAGGGCACCCATGCTGGCTGCCTGCCCGATGCAGTATGTTGCAATACTGGGCTTAACATATTGCATTGTGTCATATATTGCAAGGCCGGAGGATACGATGCCTCCTGGTGAATTGACATAGAGATGAATATCCTTATCAGGGTCTTCTGTCTGGAGGAAAAGGAGCTGTGCGATAACCGTGTTCGCAATAGGATCATCTATAATCGTACCAATGAAAATAATCCTGTCCTTCAGGAGTCTTGAGTAGATATCGTAGGCCCTCTCTGAACGGCCTGTCTGCTCTATGACGATAGGAATAATACTCATTTACTCTCCTTTCTCCAAAGTGGCTTTAGACAGAAGGATATCCAGGACCTTTTCCTGATAAATTATATGTTTCAGATCTTCCAGAGGGCCCTCTTTTGCTGAATAGAATTTCATGATATCCTCGGGTTTGGATGAGAGCCGTTTAGCTATGAAATTGATTCGGTCCTTCATTTCGTCTTCTGTTACCGTGACCCCTTCTCTCTGGCCAATGGCATCTATAATGATTGATGCACGAACATTTCTCAATGCCTTTTCCCTCAGTTCTGAAGCCTGGTTTTCTAAAGCCTCCTCCTGTCCTTGTTTAGTTTCATCTGGTGTCAAATCAACGACACTTGATTCATCCTGTATATTTTCTTCACCTTTCATTTTCTTACTTGCCCCGGACGTTCCTGCCTGAATCATAAGGGCTTCAAGCTCATTCATGAGCATTGTTTCCGGGACTTCAAAATTATGGGATTCAATAATCTGACGGAGAATCTCTGCCTTTTGGATTTTAGCAGTCTGGTCTTTTTTGGCATCGTATATATTTTCCTTTATCTTTTCTTTTAATTCCGAAAGATTTCCAAAACCGAGATCCTTTGCAAATTCGTCATCAATTGCCGGCAGGACCTTCTTCTTCACCTCTCTTATCATAATCTTCATTTTCACTGTCTTACCTGCAAGTTCCTTTATTCCGAAAACCTCATTCAGGGTATTGGTAAACTCTACTGTTTCCCCTTTTTTCTTCCCGTTCAATTTTTCTTCAATGTCCATGGGAAAGATCTCTTTCCCCATCTTCAGTATCTTCTCCTTAAGAGAGGGAACCATTTCTTCACCGACTATTTCACAGTCAACATAATCAAAGGTAACAAGGTCATCCTTCTCAATATCCTTTTCAACAACTTCGTACAGAGCCTTGTGCTCCTGCAGTCTTTTGAAATAATCTTCTATTTCGGAGTCCTCAACAGATACAGAGATGTCATTTGTCTTTAAGCCTGAATAATCGAGATTTTCAATCTTCGGCATCACTTCAACCGTGAGGGAAAGATTAAGGGGGTTATTCCTTTTATATTCTAATTTTTCGTCAAAAACAGGCATGGCTACAGGCTTGAGTTCTGCTTCTTTTAATGCTCTGGCGTAGAATTCGGGAATGACCTTTTCAAGCACTTCTGCCTCAACTCCTTTTCCAAAGCGTTTTTCTATTAGATGAAGAGGGGCCTTGCCCGGCCTGAATCCCGGGATTCTCGTTTTCTGTCTAAGCGTTTCGAGATAATCCTTTATCTCCTTTTCGATTATATCTGAAGGAATCTCTATCCTGATGCGCTTCTTTGTTAAACTTATATCTTCTACTGTCTGGAGCAATTTTCACCTCAAATATTTATTTATATTTTACTGTAAAATAATAGCGATACTTTGTCAAACATGACGATTTACCTGATTGACGGAAACTCTTACGCCTACCGGGCTTACTATGCTATTAAAGAACTCTCAACTTCAGGTGGAGTTCCTACCAATGCTGTTTACGGTTTTACCAATATGCTTCTAAAGATAATCAGGGAAAAAAAACCTGATGGCATTGCCGTATCTTTTGATTTACCTTTTCCAACAAAAAGGCACATGCTCTTTGAAGAATACAAGGCTCACAGACCTGAAACGCCCCGGAGCCTTTCAGAGCAGATGCTCCATCTAAGGAGGATGATTTCTGCCTTTAACATAAAGATCTTTGAGATGCCTGGCTATGAGGCTGATGACCTCATCGGTACTGTTTCAAAAATTCTGGCTTCGGGGGGGATTGATATATTTATTGTTACTGCAGATAAGGACATGCTCCAGCTTGTTGACAAAAGGATAAAGATCTATGATCCGATGAAAGACAGAGTTCTTGATGAAGGATATGTCAAAGAAAGATTCGGTGTGGAGCCTGAAAGAATTGCAGAATTTATGGCTCTCACAGGAGATTCGGTCGACAATATTCCTGGAGTAAAGGGTATCGGTGAAAAGACAGCAAAAGAACTCCTCTCGGGTGTTCAGAGCCTCGAAGAATTGCTGAGCAAGACAGATATGATAAAGAAAGAAAAGCTGAGAAAACTCATCTCTGAAAATGCTGATATGGTAAGATTGAGTCATAAACTTACTGCTATTGATACCTCTGTGCCTCTTGAAATCAATAAGGAAGAACTTAGATTAAGGGAACCTGACTGGCCTCATCTCCTTTCCCTGTTCAGAGAATTTGAATTTACCAGCCTTATGAAGCTCATCCCTGCTGAATCAAGAGAAAGGAAATATGAGATTGTCTTTTCTCCCGAAAGACTAAAGGAAATCATTTCATTGATAAAATCCGCGACAGCTGGAGAGTTTTCTTTCAAGATTGAGACCGCCTTAGGCGGTGCTTCTGGTGGAAGCAGAAATGCTATGGCAGACACCCTTGTTGGAATTGCATTGCTCGTAGAAAAGAATAACGCCTTTTATATACCTGTCTCACACCTGTATTCGGAAGTGCCTCCTCAGATTAATAAGAAGGATATCTTAGAAGTACTTTCTCCCATCTTCAGGGACGAGCAGATATCAAAGGCAGGACACAACCTCAAATATGATCTGGTAATTCTCAAGAGAGATGGAGTCTTGGTGAAGGGGGCACTGTTTGATACGATGATGGCTTCTTATCTTCTGAATCCCAACAGGCCTGGGTACAGCCTTGAAGAAGTTGCCCTTGAATATGCATCAAGGAGGAAAAGGACCTTTTTAGAAGTCCTCGCTAAGAGGGGGTCCTTTTCAGAAGTTCCAATAGAAGAGGCAGCTTTCTATGCAGCAGATGATGTTGGCCTCTGTCTGGAATTAAAAGAGATCCTTTTTGGAAAGCTTAAAGAAGAAAATCTTGAGAAGATTTATTTTGAAGTGGAGATGCCTCTCTTGCATGTACTTGTTGATATGGAAGAAGCAGGGGTAAAGATAGATACAAACAAGATGAATGATATCTCAAAAGAGCTTGAAAGACAGCTTGAAGGGATTCAGAGGAGAATCTATTTTCTTGCTGGAGAAGAGTTTAATATAAACTCACCAAAACAGCTCAGCAGGGTCCTTTTTCAGAACCTCGGTTTTCAGCCAAAGAAAAAGACAAAGACAGGTTTCTCAACAGGGCTGAGTGTCCTTGAAGAGCTTGCAGAGTTCCATGAACTTCCACGGGAAATACTTAATTACAGAAGTTTGAGTAAACTAAAAACCACCTATGTGGATGCGCTTCCGCCTTTAGTAAATCCAGATACTGCCCGGCTCCATACCTCCTTTAACCAGGCTGCAACAGCTACAGGAAGGCTGAGCAGCAGTGAGCCGAATCTCCAGAACATTCCAATCAGGGGCGAGTGGGGGAGACGAATTAGAGAGGCGTTTATAGCAGGAGAGGGCAACATTTTGCTTTCAGCAGACTATTCCCAAATTGAATTAAGAATCCTTGCTCATCTGAGTCAGGATGAGGGTCTTATTGAAGCCTTCAGAAGAGACCTTGATATTCATACAAGGACTGCATCCGAGCTATTTGGTGTCCCGATAGAGAAAGTGAATTCCGACATGAGAAGGATTGCAAAGACAGTGAACTTTGGAGTCATCTATGGCATATCACCTTTTGGCTTATCAGAGACACTCAGCATAACAAGGGAGGATGCAAAAAAATATATAGAACAATATTTTGACAGGCATCAAGGTGTTAAAAGGTATATAGAGTTAACACTTGAGACAGTAAAGGAGAAGGGTTACGCAACAACGTTATTCGGAAGGAAACGTCCTATTCCCGAGCTCAGAAGTCAAAACTCAATTACAAGACAACAAGGAGAAAGGTTTGCAATAAATGCTCCTGTACAGGGTACAGCAGCCGATATCATTAAAGTTGCAATGATAAATATTTGGAAGAGTTTTAAAGAAAATGGTATAGTTGCAAAAATGATCCTGCAGGTTCATGATGAACTTTTATTTGAGCTTTCCTTGCATGAGCTCCAAATTGTTAAGGATGTTGTCAAAAAAGAGATGGAGGGAGTAAAGGAGCTTTCTGTGCCTATAAAAGTGGGAATAGGCTTTGGAAAGAACTGGGCAGAAGCACACTAAAAAAATAATAATTAAGTAAGAGTTTAAAGTGGAAACATTTCTTTTCGTGATGAATTTAACTTTAATTTTTATTTTGAATACGCCAGTTCAATAATGAAGTGCAACACTTGGGAGAGCAGAAAGGGAGATGTTATCCTAAGTGTCTATGCCAAAGAAC
>Ga0315281_10006683_pt1 | contig 16369 bp, 32 predicted proteins | sample YL17G07_0_MG_FD_204540 | JGI IMG/M metagenome (GOLD analysis project Ga0315281, IMG submission 204540) | Sediment microbial communities from Yellowstone Lake, YNP, Wyoming, USA - YL17G07_0 | ecosystem: Environmental > Aquatic > Freshwater > Lake > Sediment | place: USA: Wyoming | collected... | reverse complement strand
AGGGGAGATCGGCGGCCATCTAGGCGAGTTTCCGCCAGAACTCGCGAATGTCGCCCTTGGAGAATCCGGCGTCCAGCATGACGCGCTCGACATGCTCACCCAGCGCAGCGTAGCCACGCATGACGTTGGTGGGGGCTCGATCCTCTTTGATCGCATCACGCACTTCCCGGATCGCGTCCGAGAACTTCCCGAGCCGCAAGATGCCTCTTGCGTCTGTCGCGTTGTCTGCCGCCTGGGTGACCATGCTCTTGATGGAGGGTGTATTTGCCATGACTCAAAGACTACCACTGACGCAGCTGCTGGCGAAGTAGCCCTACGGCTCGGCGTCCCCCGCGCATCAGGGCAGCGGGACGCCGGCCATGTCGCGCAACTCGGCGAGCTGGCGCTCGATGACGCCCCTGCGCGCCGCGACGATCCGCTCGACCTCCTCCTTCGTGGCGGTCCAGTATGTGGGGCCTCCGCCCGGCGCGCCGAACACGATGGCCGCGCCGGACTCCAGCGCCAGCATGACGTGCCCCTTCTCGTCCTCGAACGCGGCGGCGATCCGCTCCCCGACGAGGTGCCTGAACACCTCGCGTCTGTTCGACGGTCCCTTGTATTCGGTCAGCATCGGTCCCTCCTCCGGTTGATCGGTCAGTCCTTCTGGCAGCGGCCGTCCCAGAGCACCTTGCCGTCGCCGTCCAGCAGCTGCACGCAGCGGGTGTGCCCGTCTGCGTCGTCGCCTTGCGCATCCTCGCAGTTCCAGCAGGCTAACTCGCCGCGCTCCAGCAGCTCGATCGCGCGGTCAGTGTCGGGCAGCAGCGGCAGCGACACCGACCGCGGCGCAAGGACGATCTCCGTCTGGCACGCGCAGTGGGCGCAGTTGTCGAGGGAGAGGATCACTTCGGCTCCCATGAACCCCGGTAGTCGGGGTTGTAGCGGTAGGCGGCGTCTGGCTCAACGCGCTTGAGCAGGACGCCCGCCCCCGACAGGGCGTCCAGGAGACCGAGGAGAGCGTGGCCGACCGGGTGGTCCGTCCAGAACACATGCTTCGCGTCGGTGGCGAAGGACGATCTCTGCGGATCGATGAGGCCCAGCGCCACGCCGGCTCGGTACGCGGCCATGTCCCAATCGGTCCACTCGGCGAGCGCCTCCTTGAGCGACATCATGGTCGATCCCCGTATCGGCGGGCGGAGGCCGGTGCCGAAGCAGGCGTAGCATCGTTCGCTCTCGCCGTTCGTTCCGCAACGCACCAGCACGCGCTTCAAACCCTTGCAGATCGGGCAGTGTGGAGTCACCTCCGTAGTGGCAGCTTCAAGCGTCATTTCGGCCACCGCCCTTCGTCCCTTTCCCTGTGTGCTCGCCCCGGTCGACCTTGGCGAACAGTTCATCCCAGGACTCCGACTCGTCCACGTCCGCCGTGTAGCACACCCGCGAGGCGATGGGCCCCGTGTAGAGCCAGAGCACGCGGTGCATGCGCCCATCGGCCAAGAGTTGGCGGGACTCGGACAGCGCGGGCGATGTCTCCATCTTGGCCGATGGGAAACGGCGGCAGAGTTCGGCCCAGGCAGCGGCGACGGTGTCGATCACTTCTCGTCCTTCCGGGCGACGACCTTCCCGATGAAGTCTTCGCGCCATGTGACCCCGTCCGCGTCCCGGAACTCCAGCATGAGCGTCGATGGTTCGACGTGGCCCGGCAGCGTCACGAACACCGGCAGAACAGTGGTACGCGCCTCCAGCGGCAGTTTCTCGTTGGACTCACGGATCTCGGCCATCCGCCAGGCCGCCAGTTCCTCGGCATCCCCCGCCATCCTTTGGAGCATGTACGAGATCGTCCGGGGAGCGTCGAAGTTGACAGAGACAGCCGAGATGGGATCGCGCAGATACCGTACGCCCGAGGAATGGACGGGGGGTGGCGGCGGCTGCATGTAGCGCAACTCGCTCCGCATCCGATCCACCAGTGCCTCAAAGCGCGCCTTGTTCTCGTTCATGTCCGTCACTCCTTGCTTGCTGCATTCGTCCACGACTGCGCCAGGATGCGCAACGCCTCATCGACGTGCCCGTCCTGCATGCCCTCCTCCCACGTCGTCCTGACCGTGCGTTCAGTCAGGTGGAGCATGTCCTCGGCGTCCTCCAGGATCACGAAGGACTCGGGCGGCGAGACCATGTCGCTCAAGTACGCCTGCACCTCGCGGCCGCGCTCGACGATGGGGCAATCCAGACGAGGAGTGACGCCCACGATCTCCCCCCGAAACCCGCGGTGCCGCAGCGCCGCGTCAATCTCTGGGAGCGGCGTCATGACTCGCCACGACGACGAGATCACGACCTTTGCCCGGCCCTCCTCGACGACACGGACGAGCCGCGCCACCGCCTCGGGGTCGATCTCGTCGGCGTGCGGCACGGTACCTCGGAGCGAGGAGAGCGGCACCCCGTATGTCTCCGAGCCCGGCCGAAGCCCGTCGGCGTCGCTCATCCGATCGGCCGCGGCGTTCAGGGCGAGGCGGCGCGCGAAGTACCGCTCACTGTTGACCACGCTGTCGAGATCCAGAAACACGAGCCTCACCGACACCACTCCGGCGCCGGATCGTGCGTGCCGTCGGCGTGCAGCAGCCGGACGAAGTGGGTCGCGCCCGGGCAGCCCTTGTCCTTTGCGTAGCCGACGCATGTCCCCTCCCCTGTGCAGGAGCCGGCATCAAACGCCGCCTCGGCCTCGTTCCCGTAGGAACCGAACATGCGCACCACGTCGTCGCGGCAGACGACCACCCACTTCTTCCGGCCGCCGCCGCCGCCGCCGCCGCCGATCCGGCGGAACGCGATCAGGATGTTCTGCGCCTTCGTGCCGTCGACGATGACGCTGCCGTCGGCGCGCCTGAACACGCGGCCCAGGGTCGCGAGCAGCGGCGTCCACTCGGCTTGGCCGCTCTCCTTGAGCGTCGCCTCGTCGGCAGCCGTCCGGTACACCGGCACGAGCGCCCCCAGGCACACCGCGGCCATCAGGATCTCGCGGCATTCCTTCGAGGGCAGCCTGAACGACGCGTAGAACTCCTTCGTCGGGACGATCGTGTCGCCCTCGGCGGTGCCGAGGATGGCGGCCCACATCGCGTCGCGCCGACGCTCCTTCTGCGGGCCGAGGCGCACACGGCCCGGGCAGGGCGAAGGCCAGCCGTCGCTCGCCTGTGCGCCGGGGCGCGCCAGCCGCACCCTCCCGCACCAGGCGCAGCCGGGCAGCCTCATGCCGCCGACCGGGATGCCGGCCAGGGCGTGCTCGCCCGGCAGCGGCTCGGCCTCCGTCCCGGTCCTGGTTCTGCGCTTCGCGGCCATCGGGCGGTCTCCTCCCCGTCGTGGATCGCCAGGAACCCACGGGAATGCCTGCCGAGCCTTCAAGCGGCCCTCCCGTCGTCTCGGCGCTGGCGCGCGGACATCCACTCCCGCATCCGGGCGTCGTAGTAGCCCGGCTGGAACCTGTGGCCCCTGGCCTGGATCTGGAAGTGGCAGGCAGGATTGCTGCAGATCACGATCTCGCGGCCGCCCACATCCATCCGCGACCAGCCATCGGGCAGCACGATCACGGGGCGTCCGGACGAGTCGAAGACGACGTCGCCGCCATCAGCCTCGCACACGTTGAGCGGCGCGGCGTCGCAGCGCAGCTTCCCGCCGACGATCATGCCGTCCTCCCCGCGCCGGGCGCGAGCCCGTTGCGCTCGAAGACCAGGCGCGCCGTGAAGCCGTGCGAGCCGGCGACGTGCCCCCTGCGGACGTACTTGCTGCTTGGAGCACCACTCACACCAGGCCTCATGCCCGTGCCCGTGCCTTCCTGCGCACGGGCCGCGAGGCGGCCGCCTTGCGCCGCCGAAGCGCCCGCGCCTCCTGCTTATTGAGGACGTGGCCGCGCTTGGCCAGCTCGCTCTTCACCTCCGCCATCGACACGCAGGCGCTCCCGGGGTGGCAGTGGCACTGCTCGGCCGAGTGGACGAAGCCCTGGTAGCCCTGGTTGTAGTCGACGTGGCAGATGCGGTCGCGCGCCTCGTCGCAGGCGCCCGAGAAGAGCGCCTGCCGGATGGCCATCAGCTGCTTCGTGTGCAGCTTTGCGAGGTCGGTCAGGTCGATCATGGGCGCGATCTGAAGGGGATGCTACCCGCAGTCTATTTCCAAGGAAAGAAAAACGAAGGCTTTTTTCTAGACGCCTCCGGAACACCGCTGGTAGGGTCTGACCATGCACACCCGCATCCTCGCCACAGCCGTGCTCCTCGCCCTCGTCGCCGCCTCCCCGGCCGGCGCCCCGTTGGCGCAGCCAGCCGCCCCCGCGCCCGATCCGCGCGGCCCGACCTTCCAGGAACGCATCGACCAGTGCCGGGGCGCCGCCGGGGCCGGCCCGACGAGCCGGTGCGCCGCGATGGAGGCGGGCCTCCGGCAGATGGAGGCCGCCGCGAGGGACGCGAGGGAAGCGGAGTGGGCGGAGTACGCGCGAACGCACGGCAACGTCTACCTCGGCACCTGCGATCTCGCGACCGGCGAGTGGGCCGAGCAGAAAGTCGACGGGCTCCCGCCGTGCAACCGCTCCGACTACTGGCTGAAGGCGGTGCCGACGTTCATCACGGCGAAGGCCAGGACCGCCGTGCGCCACGGGCACGAAGGCGAGATCCTGCGGACGCTTGCGCCCGGCCGGAGGGCGCTCATCTTGGAGATGTACCCGCATCCTGGCCGCGACTTCGTCCTGCCGCGCCGGCGCCTCCTCTCGTTCTGGGCCATCGTGAAGGACAGCAGGTAGGCGTGGCCAAGCGGCCCTTCGTCGCGGAGCAGCCGAAGGACGGCGAGACGGTCCTGCACTGCGGGCACATGCACGAGCGGTGGGACGGCGTCGCCCGGGATCGCTGGCACTGGTTCCGGTTCGATCCGCCGACGATCTTCACCCGCCCCGACGGCACGACGGGCACGACGAGATGGCTCACCGCCTGCGACCAGTGCTACAGGCGCCACGGCGAAAAGGTGCCCGTCCGGGGCGACGGAATCTGGCGGGGCGACGAACCCGCCATCCGAGAGCGGCAGAACGACGCGTAAAGCACCGCCGGTCGATGGCCATCAGTAGGTCGTGGCGTCGCCGTCGACCGCGTCGAACCGCTGCGGGAGCGGCGCCAAGTGCCCCTCGAACACGAACTGGAGCATGAGGCGCCCGGGGTCGTCCTTGCCGCCCCGGCCGGACACCCGCACCACGATCAGTTCTCGCGGGCGCGCGACGAAGTGGAGATCCGCGGCGGATCGCCGGGGGCGCGCGAACCGCCGCAGATCGGCCGGCCCGAAGATCACGCAGTGCCCGACGATGATCTCGGCGTTCGCCGCGAACAGCCCGGCGCGCCTGCCCTCCATCGTCGTGGCGAACACGCGGGGCGGCAGGCGGAGCAGGGCGGGGACGCTCGTTGAGACGGGGATCTGGCCGATGAACTCGTGCGCGAACGCCGCTGCGGCCGGCATTTCGACCGTGAACGAGATCGGCCGGGCCGCGACCACGAGATCCGTGCCCGACAGCGGCACCCTGCGGCGGCAGCAGCGGCAGATCGTGCCCGGCGGCGGCGGCGCATCCAAGGCGGCGCGGACTCGGCTACCCATGGTACGCTCCGTCAATCCGATGATCGGAGCGCCTCCAGAGGACACCACGGAAGCAGTCGACGCCGCTTGGCTCCTGCCAGAGGCGATGGGACAGCCGCCCATGCTGATCGGCGCGCTGGCGATGGCAGCGCACGGCTACGTCAGGGAAACCTCCGACATCGACGTGAGGATCGCCATCGCGGACGATGCGGATCTCGACCGCATCGAGGAGTCGGCCCATGCGCTGGGGCTGCGCACGAAGGCCCGGCACTCGTTCGGCGGCTTCGACTTCAGGACGCCCGGCGAGCACCGGATCGACGTCGTGTCCCTGCGCGACGAGCTCGCGCCGCTCGTCAAGGAAGCCATCAACGAGGCGGTCGCCTCGGGCAGGAAGACCAGCCTCCCCGGCACGGAAGGGGAGCGGGCCTTCTTCGTCGCGTCCGTCGGCCATGTGATCGCGCTGAAGCTCATCGCCTCGCGCCGGAAGGACATCGGCGACATCGTCGAGCTCATCAAGATGCTCATGTCGACCGGCGCATGGCCGACGGCGCGGCCGGAGATCCACGGGATCGTCAGGCGCCACCTCGGCTGGTACGCGGCCAGCGTGACGCTGCAGCGTTTCACCGACGACGCCACGGCCGAAATGCAGCCCTGAACCGCGCGTCATCGCCGTCGCGCCTGCCATGGCCGCGCCCTGCCCCAGGACGTGACGCGCCGGGAGGCGAGTCGGCACCCGCGGCCCTCGCAGCACCCCATGTCCCTGATCCTGACGAACGCGCCGCGGCGCATGCACGCGGGGCACGGGACGTAGCCGGGCCGGACGCGGAACATGCGCCGCGAGTGGGCGGCGACCGCAGGGTGGTCGTTGCCGAGCTCGTGCACGAGCGGCCGCCACTCAGCGACGTAGAAGAGGACGCAGCACGGCGGGATGCCGCTGTGCAGGCCGCACTCGACGTCGCGCGCGAAGCACGCCAGATGATCCGCCAGATCGGCGGGGATCCGCACGGCTGGGCGCGGCTTGGCGGGGCGGGAAGCCATCAGGGCGCCGACGGGAGCGGCGAGGGGCGCTGCGGCTCCTCCCGGACGGCCGCCTTTAGGAAGTCGTTTCGGCGAAACATCATGGGGCCACGTTCCCGCTCCTGATCTGCCGCGGTGCCTTCCCCAGCGACGAACTCCACGGCGATGCTGTCACCGAGCGCCTTGATGGCCACAAGCGCGCCGCTCCCCCGGAATCGCCAGAGCGCCCCCACCCGGAGCAGCAGCCGGTGCCGACCCAGGAAGTCGGCCATCGGGAACCACGCTGCCGCCTCGCCTCCCTCGGGCGCCGCCACCACGCCCTCGGCCTCGACCATCAGCACGTCGCAGAGCGGCCCGTCCGCGACCGGCCGCCATACATCGCCCACGGCCGGCCTGTCGAGCGCGGGCACGCGCACCTCGGGCGGATGTCCCGTGCCGCAGTCGACCAGCAGCGCCGCCAGGGTCGTGCCGTCCTCCGTGAGGTTCGAGATCAGTGCCCCCGTCGTCTCGGCGCCGCCCCACAGGATCAGCGACTCGTCCCGGTTGCCCGCCTCCTTCTCCTCGGCGTGTCGGGTCACCGACCGTTCGTACGACTGACGCAGGTAGTTGAGCAGCCTGTCGAGCGGCATCACGCGCATCGCTTCACGCTCCTGCCTTCGTCGGCCAAGAGCCGCTCGCGCCCGGCCGGCGTGAGCGCGTAGTAGTGCCTGGGGAAGCCGCCGCGCGGGGCGAGCTCGTCGTCGCCGTCCCAGCTGTGCACGAGACCACGCGCCTCCATGCCGTGCAACACCGGGTAGATCCACGCCGAGAACCTGATCGGCCGATTCACCGCCCGCGCGATCTGGAGCGTGTACATCGGGCCAGAGCGTTCGAGGCAGGCGAGGATCTTGCCGATGGCCTTCCGGTTCCAGCGGATGCGGAGCAGGATCTCGACGAGCATGATGGTCACGGCGGCGGCCACGACGAGCGGCAGGGGCATCTCGGTCATGCTCCGTCCTTCCACGGCTCGTCGCCGGCCAGCCACTTCGAGAGGCCCTCGGCGATCGCCGCGTCGGCCTCGTCCCTCTGCGCAACCTCGGGCAGCCGGGCCTCGACCGCACGCGCCCACGCGGCCGCCTCCCTCGCCTCGGCGTCCGTCGTCTCGAAGCCGACGCGCGAGCGCCAGACGAGGAGGTTCGCCCCGATGCTCAGGTCGACCTCCCAGTTGTCCTTGGAGCCCCACTCCCCCAGACGGAACCTCATCATGAGATCGCGGATGCGGAACGCCACCTGCCCGGCCGTCTCGATCCTGATCCCCTGGCCGGACTCGCCAGGCCAAGGGCCGACCTTCTCCGGCGGGACATCCTCGATCGCGGCGCGGCCGCGCACGACTGGACAGTCCTGGCGGCGCCTGTGGACGTTGATCCAGCGGCCGCCGGGACCGTCGCGGCGCTGGACGACGTAGTCGTGATCGTCGCCGCAGTCGGCGCCGCAGTACGGGCAGTGCGCGGTCTGCGCCTGTAGCGTGGCCTCGTCGACGAGCGCGCGGAGCGCGTATTCGAGCACGCCTATCCGCAGGGTCGCCAGCGCGTGGGCCGAGGCGCCCCTCTGCCCGTTGCAGATCGCACACAGCGTGACCTCGGGAGCCGGCAGGGGGCGCCTCAGGGCGGCGAGAACGTGTCGGATCACCGTCTCGTAGTGCGCTCGCCAGAAGGCGTCGTCGGACTCTCCGAGGACGACCCCGGCGGCGTCCGCCATGATCTGGACGACGCGCCGCATCTCCGGCTCGGAGGGAGCGGCCACGGAGAAGCGGCCCTCCTCTGTACGCCTTGGGCAACTTGTCGCTGAAGTAGTTGAGACTTTCACGATCGCTCACCTCCAGCTAGCGACGTAGGATCCCGGCTTGAGTCCCTGATCTTGACGAATCAAAGCGTCCGTCGTTTCAATCGGATAGCCCAGCAGCAGGCCGCAGCGCGCGAGGCTGCCGGGACATCGTACAGGCCATGCGGGCACAGGTTGTTCTTTCAACCATACCTCAAAGCTGACCACACGCGGGCGTAGGAATTCCACCTCGACATCATACCAGTCCAAGAGATCAGCAAAACGCATTGGCGCCAGTCGGTCTAGCTCCTCACGAATCTCTTTTCGCAAATCACCGGGTGCGTCTGAGAGATAATCATCGTAGTCATCTCGAAGTGCATCGAGATCGAACGTCTGGTCGATGACCCCGTCCACAGCAACCATGAACAGTCGATGATCTGTTCCCGGGTCGTAGCCGAGACACACAGATGCGGCTCCGCCAGATCGAACTACAGTTCGACACATTTCTTCCATCGTTGATCTTGTTGCGTGCTGGACGGCCATGGGCTTCAAACGGGCAGCCACTCTCTCGCACACTTCACGGTCACGGTGGCTCGACTCAGAAATCTCCTTATTCCGTATGTTCACCATCGGAGATTGAAAGCGCGGTCGCTCGATTCTCGGGGCGTCCGCCATGATCTGGACGACGCGCCGCATCTCCGGCTCGGAGGGAGCGGCCACGGAGAAGCGGCCCTCCTCGCCCCGCACCGCCTTGTCGGCCTCGTCGCTCACCGCGCCCTCCCACCAGCCGCCGCCTGGGCCTTCGTCGCCTTCCTCGCGATGGCCATCGCCGCCGCCTGCATCCTGGCGAGGTTGCGCATGAACACGCGATCCCCGTACCCGGCGACCACCTCCTCGGCAAAGGCCAGGGCCGGGAACGGATTTTCGAGGCAGATCTGCGCGAGGCGCGCGCCGTTCGTCGCCGCCGCGTCGAGGAAGTCCTCGCCGTGGGCGAGGCTGCGCGTGTGGGACGCCTCGTGCACGAGGATATCGTGCAAGCTGCCGAGCACCGCCTGCGCGCGGCGATCCGTCCTGCCGCCCCAGTGGCGCCAGGGGATCCCGCGCCTGACCGCCTTCGGCGGCCGGCGCGCGACGCACCAGTCCGACCAGGCGTCCCCGGTCGCGAGGTTCAGCAGGATCTGTCCCCTGCGAGAACCCCGCATCTGGCGGTACATCGCCGCCGACGAGAGCGCGTCCTCGCGGACGAAGTCCACGCGGATGGGCCATCCCGTCAGAGCCCGCAGCACCGCCTCCGAATACCGGCCCATCGTCACCATGCGCGGCGTCCACCGGGCCTTCGGAATCACCATCGATGGAAGCAGGCTCGGCCCATACGGAGCAACATGGCGCAGCCAGTGCGCGTGGCAGACGCCATCGCCCTTGCCGGGCTTCTTCCGGCAGCCGGGCACAGCACAGCGGCCAGACTTCTTGGCCATGCGCAGCGCCGTGAAGCCAATACGCCGAACGATCTCCGCCCAAGCGTCGGGACTGTCGTCTACCATGGCACTTCCAGGAACGCCGCGATCTCACGGCGGAGCCACTCATCGTTCCGGCCATCGCGGGCCATCACCAGGAGATCTCTCCCCTTGCTCGCGACCGGGCGTGTATTCCAGCGGCGCAGCGCCGACGACAGCGACTTCTCCCACGGACCTTTGCATGCGCAGCCTGTGCAGCGGAGGTAGTACGCACGCGCTTCAGGATCCTTTGAACGCGGCCCGTTGCCGCTGCGGAGGATCGAGAGCGCCACGGGCTGGATGTGGCCGCAGAAGGGACAAGCAAGGACGCCCTTGGCGGGGAGGCGCTCGGCCCGCGTGTCGTCCTCCATGGTGCTGGCGACCCAGCGCGCGAACTCGTAGTGGGCCTTCGGAGCATAAGGCTTCATGGCTGCACCTCCAAGCGGCGGCGGAGATCTTCCCACCCGCACGAGCACCCCGTCAGCGCGAGGTAGAATGCGCAGCCGATGGCATGGCGGCCGTAACGGAGCAGCGCCGCCCGCGCTTCCGGCGGCCAGCCCTCGACCTTGATGTCGATGACGCTCATCGACCGCTCCCTGCCCTGACGAGAGCAGCACGAAGGCGATCGACTGAAACCGTGGGCTTCGCCAGGCGCCGGGCGATCACGCAGGGCACTGCCGTGTCGGTACCGCGCAGCCGCTCGATTTCCTTCGCCTCGCTCTCCGAGTACACCCCGGCCTCGTCGAGGTTGGCGGTGTATCCAGAGCGCGCCTGACGCCAGAATGACGCCGCGTCAGAGCCGGGCCATGGACGACCATCCAGCACATAGAAGCCCGTCGGTGGCGCCGACGATGCTGCGGTAGCCACCGCGAACCGCCCCTTGAGCGAGCGCACGATGGCCACCTCCTCGCGGCAGCCCCTGCATTCCTCCGCCCCGTGCCCGTGCTCAGCTATGCCGCCGCCATGGCAGATCGGGCAGCGAAGGCGCACAGCCCTGGCGCACTCATCAACGATCTCGTCCGCAGCATGGACATCGGGGTACGGTCGCCGCCGCACGTAGGCGTCCAGCACGTCCTGCACCAGCCCCCAGCCCACGATCTCGTCATGCTTCTCGGGCAGATCATCCGCGACCAGGACCAGGATCGGACACGGCAGCGACGCCACCGCGTGCTCCTGACCACAGAATCTGCAAGCGTCCCTCATCGTTCGTCTCCTGCCAGCGGCGGCAGGCGGATCGGCGAGTGGACCCTATCAGACACCTCGTTGAACTTGGCCCGGACAGCGGCGCCGAGATCCAGCCCCAAGCGCGCCGCCAGTAGATCCGCGTAGACGACCACGTCGGCCAGCTCCTTGGCGATGGCGGCGATGTCCACCGTGTCCCCGCGGCGCATCTTGACGATCAGGTTCGCCGTCTCGCCGGCCTCGCCGGCCAGCGCGCATGCCCAGTCGGTCGGGGACCAGTCCATCAGGTCGTTCCCCTCGCCGAACGCGGCGCAGCGCGGGACGGTCACAGCGCGCAGCTCAGCGAAACGGAGCGGATCCATCGGCGGCGCGGGCTCGCTCATGCCTTGTCCTTCCCGAAGCCGCGGTTGAGAAGGCGCATCTTGTCCAGCGCGTCCAGCGCTCGGCCAAGGCGCCCCTCCAAGATCGAAGTGGGCAGTTCGCGGGCCGCCTGCTCCAACTCTTCGTACGCGTCCACGACGATCCGTTCGACGACGCACCAGCCGTTGCGGTCGAGCGCCGCCAGTGACTCCTGCCATCCCTCGTAGTAGTGCCGCTGATCGTCAGTCAGCGGGATCCTCGTGCACAGATCGCACTTCGGATCGTGGCCCTGGTGGTGCGAGCAGATGCCGCTCATGGCTTCTCAGTCCCGGCCTTCAGAACCATCGCCGCGTTGCGCCGGAACTCGTCCCTGTAGAACTCGTCAAGAACGAGCCAGTCGGTGCGATGCGAGAAGCCGTACGCGAGGCTATACAACTCAAACAGCTTTTGGGCCGCTGCGGTCAGGCGCTCCGCGCTCGGCGTTGCTGGGGGAAGGGCGCCAAGGTGAACGCCTGCCACCTCGTGCCCACGGCGCTCCCCCTCGATGGTCTCGGCGCGAGCCTTCTTGGTGCGGTCCAGCGCGGCCCGCAGATCATCCTCTACGCTCGCGTCGGTCCTGGTCGCCGGGTCCCAGGTCGCCGTTTCGGAGCGCGGGCAACCGTCGCTATGAGCCTCGGGGTAGGCGTCGAGAGCGCATCCGCAGGCACACGTTCCGCACTTCCTGCACGGCGTGCGGTGGCACATCCTCTGGATGTCGTTCTCGTCGCCGAGCGACCAGTAGGGCTTGTCTTTCGCATCGAGCGCGACTCGTCCTGGGATGCCGCACGACTGGCAGGCGTAGCCGATGCCGTCGGTGAACCCCCCGCGCGGGTCCGCGTAGATGGCGGGGTCGCCGCAGTGGTCGCACTCTAGGCTGGTCGCGCCGCGCGCCACCTTGTTGTCACTCATCTGTCGTGTCCCTTCCCCTGGAGCACGTCAATGCCCGTGAAAGCCTCGGCAGCACGACTCCGTTCCCACGCCTCCAGCGAGGCGATCCTGATGGCGGACAGATTAGCGCGTAGCTGCTGCCCAACCGTGCAAAGGTCCCGCTGGTCACGACATGCGCCTCGGCACGAACCTCGGTGCTCGTTGAGCGCACGCAATGCCTCCGTCTCTTCTGGTGTTGCAGGTGGAGGGGAGGACATCAACTTCAGCCGTCCTAGTTCCTGGAACCTTGCCGCGATCTCTACGGCGGGCTGCCGCTTGAAGTCGATTCCGCAAGCCGCGCACTGCAACTCGCCATCGTCACCATAGAGCGCCGATGAGCAACCGTGGCGCGCCCACAACATCTCGCGCCACTCCTTCGTCTCGTCGGATGGGGCGGCGGCTTGTACCGCGGCGACGAGGCGATTGTATCCTCCTACAGTGCTCGGGTCGTCCACGCCCCCCGCCAGAGAGAAGCGGCCACGAAGGGAGCGGATCGGGTAGGCCAGGCAGTCGATGTAGCGCTCACTCTCCTTTTCGTTCCATCCCTTATCGTGTTGACGGCCATCTTCGGTCAGAGGCGCGTCGTAGTCGTCGGGCTCACAGCACGCGCCGCAGAGGGCTTTCGCGGCCTCATCCAGTAGCCCATCCGCCGTGACCACCTCGCGCTCCCCCTCGGTTGGCGCGGCGCACGTCGCCTTGGCTACCGGGCACGTCCTACCGTGGGCGCCGGGCGGCTTGGAACGGGCGGGCGGGGCCGGTTGGTCATCGACCGGATCGATCTCGATGCGGATGCTGATCTTGACGCCGCGCGAGTCGTTCCCAGCGATGGTATCGATGTGTGGCCCGAGTTCCGAAATCAGACGGCGTTTGAAGAGAGGGAGCCGCAGCGGGATGTACTTGTCGACACCAGGATCGTAGACCGTAAACCTCGCCGCCTGCTGCTCTCCATTGCTTCCGTTCACGGCCTTGACGCGCTCGAAGCCATCGAAGTCGGCGCCGTCGTAGACGATCTCGACCACCACAGGAGTCCTTGCCTCGTTGCTCACCTCCCCTCCCTCCCGCCGTCAGGGCCGGGTGGTGGCGTCCGTCGCTCGGCCTGCATTTCTTCCCACGCCTCTTGCGCCATGATGGCTACGGTCTCCGCATCTTCGACGATGCCGCGCATCTGTTCGCCATCCGGCGGCGCCAGCCCGAGACGTGCCGCTTCGTAGCAATGGTAGGCAACCACCGCGCCGAACACGCCGCCGAAGCGCGCCCGCTCCTTCTCTCCCTCGTGCGTCACGTCGCTCACGGCGTCCCTTCCTGGTTTGCACAGCCCACAATTGCTGCCGACGAACGGGTGGTACAGGGACGAGCGCCCGCAGTGGCAGATTCCGTCTGCGCCTCCAGCCGCGCCTCGATGCTCTCGATGTCTGTCGGGTCACTCAAGGTCATTTCCTTGTGGCTCGTGCTTCGCGCCCCATGCCGCGATGCGCCGGTCGACCTTCTTGCGCTCTCCGTCGGTCAAGAACTCGTGCAGGTTCAGCATCGCCGCGCATGCCTGCATCCGCTCATAAGCGTGGGGGCACTTCCAGACCGGCACCTTGTCGCGCGGTTTAAGGTTGCTCATTGGTCATCTTCTCCTCGGCGTGGCGATGGCGGGAACGGGTTCATTGTCAGCGGGCATCGCGACTCCTTCGCTTGCGTGGTAGGGCGGGCCGCGCAGGCTTCTCGCGCGGGCGGGGGCGTCCGCCAAACTGGCGCCCGTCCGCGCCCGGTACGCCTTGATGGCCTCGACGACGCGCCCGTTTTCCAGCATGCGTTTCTCTGCGTCATTCAGCGGGGCGCTCACGGTCGCCTCCTTGCGTCGTCACGGGCGAAAACCAGCGCCAAGGGCAGGCACCACAAGGCACCGAGCACGGGCGGGATGAGCGCGGCCAGAACTTCGCCACTCACGGCTTCGCCTGGTGTTCTTGGAGGTGGGCGCGGACGGCTTCGAGTGCCTTGCGCAACACGTCCGGGTGCCAGCCCTTGCGGTCGTTTCGGGCAGCGTTGGCGGCGACTTGCACCGTGTCCTCGTCCGTCAGCCGGGAGAGGAGGGCGGTGCGGGCGGCTTCGATCTCGGCGCGTACACACTCGGCAAGGCTAGTATGCGCTTCGCAGCCGCCGCCGTGTCTGATGACGGCGTCGATCTCGGCCGTCAAGGTGTCGTAGATCCCGGCTTCTTGCCAGATCTGCGTCTCAGCCGCCAGTACACGGGCGAGCGCGGCGTCACGTTCGGCTCGCAGCGCGTCAAGCGACGCATCGACTCGTTCTGCATAGGCGAGATGCGCTTCGGCACGTGCCTTCCACTGGTCGCGCTCGGCCCGCATCGCCACGGCGTCAGCGTTAGGATCCGGCCAGTCACGCTCGCTCATGGCTTGTCCCCCTGCTCCACGCTCGGCGTTACCTCTGGAAAGCCTACCTGGCCTGCTCGACAACACCGAGTTCGCGGCCGATCCATGGACGCCCTCCCACGGCCGCCGACGCGGCTGGGTGGTCCTGGGCATCTGTAGTGTGCGTCAGGTGCAGGTGCAGCCTCGAAGCTACAGGCCGAGAAGAGGAGGCAAATGAGAGTCTGGGCGAAGTTCTGCCAGTTCATTTTGGCTTCACCGGGTTGGCTTCGAGATGGGCACGGATGTCTGCGAGGATGCCCGTCACGAGGATGGCGACCGTTCGGAAATTGCCTTGGCCAAGGCGGTAGGCAACTTCCGCTTTGACCACCGTGTCCTCGTCCATCAGCCGGGAGAGGAGCGCGGCGCGTTCGTCACCCGCACCAGATTCCTGGCCCATGCCGTGAGCGTGCAGCACAGCTCCCTCCTGCTTTCGATACGCCTCTTGTTCAGCCTTCTCCGCCTCCCCGGCCCGTTTCATGGCGGCGTCTCGTTCGGCCTCGGCCCGGGTGGCGCGTGCCGTCCACTCGTCTTCCGCAGCGTTCTGCGCAGCCTCCTCGGCGGCCAACCTGGCGAGAGCGGCGTCGCGCTCGGCTCGTGCTTCGTCCCTTGCGACCATGGCTTCGAGCGCCATGACCGCCGCTCGGTCGAGGGCAGAGTCCCGTTCGTCTTTGAGCGCATCCATCGAAGCATCGACTCGTTCTGCATAGGTGACATGGGCTTCGGCGCGCGCCTTCCACTGGTCACGTTCGGCCCCCATTGCGTCGTACTTCGCCCTGGCGTCGTCCAAGTCCTGCTGCACGGCATGTAAACGAGCGCGGTGTGCGATCATGTAATCCCCGGAGCACGTATCCTTAGCCTCGTCGCTGGCGCCGTCGCAGTTGCACTCGACGCACCGATAGAACAAGAGAGGGAACCCATCGGCGTTATACGGAGACACGAGTCGTTCCCAGCGGTGTCCGCTCTGTTTCCCGGCCTCCACTATGCTCGGCTCGGAGGAATCAGCCAGGGCTTGATCCTCAGCGTCCCACACAGCCCCCTGCTCCACGCTCGGCGTTGCTGAAACGGCGGGAACCCGCTCAGCCAGGATCGGCACGCTCGGTGTGGGGACTACCTCGAAGATACCGAGAGACGCTGGTGGTCCGACTCCGAGACAGTGAGGGCACGCGATGCCGGGACCGCGACCGTGGCCGCAGCCGAGGGGCGTTGCTGGGGGAGGGGCGGCGGGCGGGGGCGGGTCCTTGGCTTCCCGGTACGCCAGCGAATCCCTGGCGTCGACTTTGTCGAGAATGCGCCGCAGTCCGTTCCCCTCTTCTCCCTCTCCTTCCACGAGGCGTTCCAGGCGCTCCCGCAGTTCTTCAGCCTCAGCGCCGTGGACAAAATCGTGTTTCTCGCAACGCTCGCCAATCACACAGCGTGTCTGCCCCGCCTCGTCAGCCCCCGCCAGGGAGAAGCGGCCACGAAGAGAACGGAGAGCGTCAAAGATGCGTTGGATTGAGATGCGCTCGACCTCGGCATACTCTTTTGCATATCCGCGGTACTGAACGCTCCAGCGGAAAGCATCGGTTTCCGTTTTCA
>Ga0315281_10006681_pt1 | contig 16369 bp, 11 predicted proteins | sample YL17G07_0_MG_FD_204540 | JGI IMG/M metagenome (GOLD analysis project Ga0315281, IMG submission 204540) | Sediment microbial communities from Yellowstone Lake, YNP, Wyoming, USA - YL17G07_0 | ecosystem: Environmental > Aquatic > Freshwater > Lake > Sediment | place: USA: Wyoming | collected... | reverse complement strand
AAGCAGATCTTCGGCTACACTTGGGCTAAGATGACAGAAAACCAGGAAGAGCAGATGCAGGAAATGTCCAGGGCATTCAATCTTGAGGGATCATGATGGCGAAACTTACGATGGCACAGGCCCTGAATGCCTGTCTAGACCAGGAGATGAAAAGGGACGCGGATATCTTGCTGCTAGGGGAAGACATTGGAGTGGACGGCGGAGTCTTCAGAGTCACTGATGGCCTTTTGAAGAAATACGGGAAAGAGCGAGTGATAGACACTCCGCTTGCTGAATCGGGGATTGTTGGCTCAGCGCTCGGCATGGCTGCATTAGGTCTGAGGCCTGTATCGGAGATCCAGTTCTGCGGATTCACTGCCCTTGCTTACCATCAGATAGTATGCCATGTGGCGAGAATGCGAAACAGGACGCACGGAAGGTTTCCGATGCAAATGGTCATCCGGGTGCCTTATGGAGGCCAGATCCGGGCACTTGAGCACCACGGAGAGAGCATCGAGACATATTACATCCATCAGCCCGGGATCATGGTTGTTACCCCATCTTCACCTTATGAGGCAAAAGGATTGCTAGCTTCGGCGCTTGAATCAGAAGACCCAGTGCTGTTCCTTGAGCCAAAAAAGCTCTATCGCGCTTACAAGGAAGAAGTTCCAGAAGGGCGTTATACCATTCCGTTAAGTAAAGCGAACATCGCGAAATCCGGAAACGACATCTCCGTGATAACTTACGGGCCAAGCACGCACATGTGCCTTGAAGCAGCAGATGAGCTTGAGAAAGAAGGCATAAGCGCGGAAGTCGTGGATCTGCGGACGCTCAGCCCATGCGACTGGGGCACAGTGATAGATTCAGTGAAAAAGACTGGTCGCGCAGTTGTTGTGCAGGAAGCGCAGAAAACACTTGGCTTTGGCGCAGAGATCGTTGCGAGGATCAATGAAAAGGCATTCTATCATCTTGAGGCGCCTCCTAAAAGAGTTGCCGCATGGGATACGTTGATACCATTGCCGCATTTGGAGAATTATTACTTCCCGGATTCGAACCGCGTGAAGATGGCAATTAGAGAGACGATGAAAGAAGGATAAGAAGATCGCCAGTCTCCAGAAGTCTCGAATAAGAAAAAAACGAAAAAAAACAAAAATAAAAGTGAAAAAGTCTTTCACTTCTTCCTCAAAAAGAGCATATACGCAGCTCCGGCAACAATTAGCAGGATGACAATCCCGATAATCATCAAGATCCGGTTTATTTCATCAACCTTGCTCTGGTCAAGCGGAACGCTTTTCGGATCGCTGACAGGTTTGTATTCTGCCGTAGCGATCTCAGTGAGGTTTGGGGCTGAGGGCGCGGTCTCGCTTGCATTCAATCCGCACTTTGCCGGGCAGGTAAGCGGGGTTTCGCCTGCAGTCTCGTTGCATGAGGAAGCTGCTGTACAAGCGATGTTCACCTGGAGGCTTTTTGAAAAGAATTTCGCTCCGCTTACGATCACCTGGGTCGGGCCTATGGAAAGAACACCGACCGTCTTTGGCTTGATTTTATAATTCACGCTCGCAGTTCCGCCAGCTGGAACAGTGACATTCCAGACCAGCATAGGCGGAGATGCGGCAAGCATGGATTCATTGGATATATTGCTCATGGTCGGAATAGGATCAACAGGCACCACATTTCCCAGGTATTCGACTACATACGCGTTAGTGCTTGCGCTTCCGGGGTTTTCTATATCGATTGTTATGGTGATCGTCTCAGTGAGGCTCGCATTCTCCGGCCCGGTCTTATTTACTGTCAGGGTTCCGGTGAATTTATCAGGAGCTCCGCCTGATGAATTGGCAACCGAGTACTGCGCAAACGAGACTGTTGAAAACAAAAGAAGGAATACCATCGCAAACAGCGTTTTTGTCACAAGGTTTGTTTTCATCATATTCAGCACCCCCACACATTGCTCTTCGAAGGACAATTGCGCATCCCGTTATCGTTCGAGCAGCGGTCTGAGTTGTATCCGCAATGGTCCCGTGTATGGCCGCCCGATTCCCAGGACCACCCGGGCCCTGTGAAGAAATCCCCTCCATTATTGCCTACGGTATCGATGAACGAATATTTCGTGTCACCAGGCAGCCAGACGACATTGTAAAGATGGCCGGGCGTTCGCATGGACATGATCTCGTTCTTTGCAAACCCGGCCTTGCGCAGCGAGGTCGTGACCACAAACGAGTAATCGACGCATGTGCCTGTATTCATGATATTGACAGTGGCATGCGCCGGGAAATCCGCAAGCGCATTGTTGTTGCTCTCCGGGTTCGTATCGCTCCCATACCATCCGTCACGCGGGTATGTTCCGAATATCCACGCATCGTAATAGTAGCACCAGAGCTCATTGAACTTTATGTTGCTTGCAGGCCACGGGTTCCACGACTGCCACCTCGGATAGCTTCCGCATATATTCGAATCCTTGCAGCATCCTTCTGCAGTATAATAATCTTTCACATAAACTGCCTGGGAGCCGATGCCATAAACAAGGTATGAGGCTTTGCACATCTTCATGCTTGATTCAGAACCAAGGTTTGTCATCGCGCCCTTGTTCTCGGTATTCCATAATGCGTAATAGCAGGTGGCATCCTTGTCATAGTTATAGCCCCAGTTCTTGCTCGGCTCGGATGAGAAGGAAAATTCGCCATTGCAGCAGCTCTCTGCGTCAGCAACCAGGTAATCGAGGTTTTCATCGCACACTTCGAATGCATGGCAGGCTCCGATCTCGTTATTGTAATCTATCGTGGAGCCCCCACTGTTCGGCCATTTGTTTGTGCACGGCGTGTCAGATGGGTAATATATCGCGGATGTGCTGATGCATTTCGTCCTGGCGCCAACAACTATCGTTACTGTGTCTGTGGATGTCCTGCTATAATTGTCTGTCACGCTTAAGGTAACCGTGTGCGTTCCAGGATCATTGAATGTAATGCTTATCACGTTAAGGGTCGGGTAGGTGCCTGGAACAAAGGATTTGGAATCACCCCCGAATTTCGGGGTCAGCGTCTTTGTCGTGCCCTGATCATCCCAGCTAACCTGCGCTGATGTGAGATATCCTTTCGGATTCCTGCTGTATGCTGATAGCGTCAATACAGCGCTGGTTCCGTGATTAACGCTGGATGGCGCAAAAACAATATTCGCATACGGGTCGCGTATCGTTATTTCGGTCCTGAATGTCCCGGTTGATGAGTTTGCGCACCGGTCTGCACAGCTCGACACCTTGTATTGGTAGGTCGTGTTCGGCTGGAGGTTGTAAAGCTTGATCATATGCGTTTCCTTTATTACATAATTGAGGATCGCGGCATCGGTTATTGCTGAAATGTAATCGCTGTTGATCGAGTATTCTTTTGGAAGGCTTTTTGCTATCGAAGAACTGCTTGCTATGGATGAGCTGCTGCTGGCACTTGGAAGCGCAAGATAAGCGCTCGTGTTTGATCCATCTTTTCCGGCAAATGATGCGACAGCTTGTTTTGCAGGTTTTTTGGAGTCTGATAAATTGAATATGAAGAACTGGCTGATCTGCGCCCAAGGAAGGACTTTGGGGACATAGTCCCATTCCGATGTTCCGCTTACACGGTAATACACCCGCGCATCTGAATAAACATCTGTCTCCCAGGAGATCGTGGCAGTATCATTGGTCGTATCTTCCACCTGGACATTTGAGATTACAGGTGTGACCGGGAGCGTCAGGAAGTATTTTTTGCTTGAGTTCAGGCAGCTTACGCTTGTGCATGCCTGGATAATGACAGAATAGTTTGTATCAGATTTCAGGCCTGTCAGGTTGTACGTATGGGTTCCGGCCTGGTCAGCTACATGTACTGTTTTCATCGGATTTGCTGAACTCAGATTATATATGTATAAAGTCCCATTGGCAGATACATTCGTGTTCCAGCTAATGATCGCATAGAATTTTGATGGCGTTATTGATATTCCAGTGAAATTCACGTCTACCACTGGCGGCGGAGGGACATAAGAAAACGATTCAACGCTTGTGTAGGCATACAACTTCGGCACATAAGCGAGTGCGCCTATTGTCCCCTCAGATCCGATATCCCCGGTTTTGATGGATACATTCCTTTCACCGCTTTCAGCAGAAATTGTCTGGCTTTCATTTTCAACAAGCGTTATTGTTGCAAGAAGGGAACCATCCCTTTTCACATCATATGTTGCATTGAATACCGGCTGCTGATTCTGGGTGTAATAGTATGAAACGTTCTTTAGCGTGATCTCAAAGTCGTTTGAGGATACCACCTTGTCGGAGATATATAGTTTGTATGTCCCGTCCCCGTTTTGCACAGTCGCATGCGCAAATGAAGCCAAAAGCGCCAAAACCAAAATTATGTTGATGAATCTCATGCACTGTATATTCCCCTAATCTTTATTATCTCTTGCTTCCTGAGAAAAAGCTCAGATATTCGTTGCTCCAGTGGAGATGCCGGTTTACAGTTTCGGGTTTCCAGTCAGTAAATCCGTCACTAATTTATACCTTATCTTTCCAATCGGATTATGGCAGTCGAATTCAAGTTCCCGGATGTCGGTGAAGGGATACATGAAGGAACGCTTGTTAAATGGCTCGTGAAGGAAGGGGATAAAGTGAAAGCAGACCAGGCCCTTCTCGAGATGGAGACCGACAAGGCAGTGGTTGAACTCCCATCTCCGGCAAGCGGAAAAATCATGAAACTCAAGTTCAAGCAGGGAGAAATCGTGAAAGTCGGAGAAGTGCTCGTGACAATCGCGCAAGAAGGCGAGAATCTCGAAGAGGAAAAACATCCAGTTCATAAGGCCATGGAGAAAGTGGTAGAAGCAGTGACAAAACCTATCACAACAAAACTCGAAACTCCGAGACCCGAAACCCCAGGAACAAAACCCACGACCCCAGAATCAAGACCCGAAACCCCAGGAACAAAACCCGAGACCTTCCAGAGAGTCCTCGCATCTCCCGCGACACGGCAGCTTGCCCGTGATTTGAATATTAATCTTGAAAGCGTGAAAGGGACTGGCCCGGGAGGACGGGTGCTGCAGGAAGACGTCCGCTTAGCATCATCCAGTAGAGTGGCGACCAGGGAAGGCCCTCCTATCTCTATCAAGGAAGAAAAAGTCGTCATGACTATAGATGAAGGGGAAAAACGCATCAAATTGAGCGGCCTCAGGAAAGTAATCGCAGAACGGATGAGCTGGTCGAAGACGCACATCCCTGAAGCAGTGGGCATGGATTTTGCCAATGTGACGAAGCTTGTGGAGATCCGGGAAAGGGAAAAACCAAAGGCAGAGAAAATCGGAACACACCTCACTTTCCTCCCTTTTGTTGTGAAGGCCTCTGCAATCGCCCTAAAGAAATTCCCGAAATTCAATGCGCATTTCGATGAAGAGACGCAGGAGATCGTCCTGAAACCGAAGATCAACATTTCCATTGCTGTGGACACGGAAGATGGGCTTATGGCCCCTGTTATAAAAGACGTGGAGCGAAAATCGCTAATCGATATCGCAAAAGACATCGAGCAGCTCGCCCAGTCCGCGCGCTCAAGGAAAATCAGCCTTGACGATATGCGCGGCGGAACGTTCACTATAACGAATGTCGGGAGCGCAGGCGCGATGTATTCTGTCCCGATAATCAACCCGCCGCAGGTAGCGATAATGGGTATCCATCGGATAAAGGATATCCCGGTAGTGGTTGAAGGGAAGGTCGTTCCGGGCAAGGTGATGGGCATCTCCCTCTCGTTCGACCACCGCGTCGCTGACGGGGCAGAAGCGACATATTTCATGAACGAGATAATAAGGCATCTCGAGGATCCGGACCTTTTGCTTCTTGAGATGGTTTGAGAGAAAGCGGTTTTACACATGGTTGTAGGCGAGCTTAGCACTGAAGTGGATGTCGCTGTCATCGGAAGCGGGCCAGGCGGTTATGTCGCTGCGCTCCGCTGCGCTCAGCTCGGGCTCGAGACAGTTTTGATTGAAAAAAGCAGCTACTTGGGCGGGGTGTGCACGAACGATGGATGCATCCCTTCAAAAGCGCTCATCCACGCTGCGAATATCGCGTTCGATTCAACGCATTCTGAAAAAATGGGCATCTCATCGAAAACAAGAATCGACATAAAGAAAATGCAGAAGTGGAAAGAGGACGTCGTGAGCGGCCTTCGCAATGGAATCGCTTCGCTCTGCAAGAGCTATGGCGTGGAAGTTGTCAGCGGCGAAGCATCATTCCGCTCTTCTGAACTTATCGTAGTAGAGACCGGGCATGGGACTGCTTATTACAGATTCAAGAATGCTATAATCGCAACCGGCTCAAACCCATCATCGCTAAAAGGGCTTGAGTTCGACCATAAGAGGATCATCGATTCAAGCGATGCGCTTGCTTTGAATGAGATCCCAAAACGCTTCATTGTTGTTGGAGCGGGTTACATCGGGATCGAGATGGCCACTCTATATGCAAAACTAGGCAGCGACGTCACAATCATCTACCGCGGCGAGCGCATCCTGAAAAATCTTGAGCCAGAATTAGGGATGGCCGTGCAGAAACGGTTCGATGCGCTTGGGATCAAGCTGCTTCTGAATAGTAATGTAACGGATTGGGATGTGAAGGGGAAATCTGCATTCGCTAGCGTGAAAAGCGAAGGCGCTTCCAAAAAAACCCAAAAAATCCCATTCGATAAGCTTCTTGTCGCAGTCGGCCATGAGCCAACTACAAAAGGGTTTGGGCTTGAGAAAACCAAAGTGGAACTTGACGAAAAGGGCTTCATAAAAGTGGACCTGGAACGCAGGACACAAGACCCTAAAATTTTTGCAGTCGGGGATGTAGCAGGCGCTCCTATGCTCGCGCACAAGGCGTTCCGGGAAGGGAAAGTCGCTGCAGAGGTCATCGCAGGGAAGAAAAGCGCATTCGATAATGTCGCAATCCCGCTCGTTGTATTCTCGGACCCGGAACTTGCGAGCACTGGAATGGGGGAAGAGGAAGCCAAATTAAAAGGATATAAAGTCAAGGCATCGCGATTCCTGCTTTCAGCTTCAGGAAGGGCAAAGACCATGGATGCTGCAGGGGGTGGGTTCGTGAAGCTCGTTTCAGATGCGGACAGCGGAATCCTTCTTGGGGCGCACATCGCTTCCCCAAATGCGTCAGAGCTCATCAGCGAACTCTCTCTTGCAATAGAAATGGGCGCACAGATGGAGGATGTCGCAGCCACAGTCCATCCGCACCCGACTTTGAGCGAAAGCGTGATGGAGAGCGCGGATGTGGGATTGGATAAGTGTGTGCATCTTATGAAGAAAAGCTCCTTATAAGTTTTTTTCCGTAGCATTTTATGGGCCAATCCGACCGTTTTTTATTCATTTCCGTGCATAAATAGTATGGGGGAGAATATGGTGTTGAAGCACTCCGTGATTTTGGAGCCCGGGATTACCCGGAGAGAAGCCCTGAAGGTCGGGGCACTTGCGACAGCCACAGCTATTTTCGGCAAATATCTTCTTGAGAGCGAAGCGAGAGCGGATAAGAAGAACGGAACAAATGGGAAGGGGAAGAATGGGAACGGAAAGAACGGTAAATACAAGACCGTTTCTTTGGAAGACATGAAGAGATGGGATAAGGAGACGAAACGTTATAGGAAGACTCCAGATATAAAAGATGATGAAAGTTTTTCTACAGGTATTAGAATTACTTTTTCTAACTTAGTTATTATTGTTTCGGGTGTTGTGAATTATAAAAATGTGAATAAAAGTGGTGTGGGTGTTGCATTATATAAAAAAGGAGAAGTTGAGCCATTTTTTGGAAAAGACCTGGTTTTTGACAAAGTGCCATCAGAATTTAAAAGTGAACTAAAATCATTAAAGCTGGTCGTGGAAGAAGGTTATCAGAACGGAATAGGACAATATGTTCAACTTTGGGTGGTTCCAAATAAAGAAATAAAACCTGGAATTTTGGTCCTTCCGGTATTTGCGTATACTCAAGGGAAATTTGGGAGATCAGATACTCCATTGTTGGTGGCTTCTGCAAAGTAATTTAAATTTTCTTTTCCTATTCTAGTTATGCCAATTGAGTCAACACTTGCGAATGTCGATGTACCAAAACAAAAAGCCGGACTGATACCCGTAATAAATCTTAATTATCAGAATAAACTCGGCCAATCCGCCTTCCAACCCGAGATTGACAAGAAAATTAGCCAGCTTCCTTCTGTAAACCATTGGAGTAATCATCAGGCTAAACTCCTGAAACTAATAAATGACGGAGGCAACTATGTCGAGTATACCAACAAACAGATAGGGCAAATGCTGCCTGAGGAAGCCAGAAAACAGGTTCAAAAGCAGATAATTGAGATTTGCTCACTTCATCAATCCGGTGTAAGGTACGGGAAGCTTGTTTTGGTCATGGGCAAAGGTGGAGATCTGAATCAAGAGGATTCCAAAGGCTTGAGCTTAAAACATCAAACAAATGCAGTCATGACTTCTGCGGTCGAAAGGGCATTTGTCAGCGAATATGCAAAGAGGCTAAAACTAAATTTTAATAAGGCGTGGGATCAGCTTTTATCTGACGACCGTTTCATCCACATGCTTTGTTTTGTAGGAAAACCAAAATCTGCTGAGGTTGAGGAAAAGCTAAGGCGCGACCTTGGTCTATCGACCGATAAAGATACAATTAAACCTTATCTCGAAAGCTCATTTATATTTGTCGCCGAGATGGCAAAAAATGCTGGCATCAGTCAAAGCACAATAATGAATGCAGTAAAAGCCCTTGGGACGATTTTTCTTCCTTCAGGCATGACATCCCCTCCCCCGGAGCTTATGCTTGGATTACAGGTGCCAAAGATCACTCAGCAGATGCGGGATGCGTTCAAGAGATTAGAAGATGAAAAAAGAGAGGAAGAAGAAAAGAAGCAGTATACCGAGAAATTCAAAAGAAAGAAAAAAGCAGAATCCTGACCAAAACCCGCACCCCTTGCCAATCCCTCATCTTTATAATCCTCCTCTGCAATACCTCTATTCTGGTGTTCTTTATGCCGCGTGGCGATATTAATCAGGAGTTTTTTGCAGCGCCTGATTATGAGAAATACATAGCAGAATTAGAGATGGAAACAGAACAGAAGATCAGCCAGACAATGTCTGCGATTGAATCAGCAGTCGAGGCTTGGAAGGAAGCAGGTGAGAAGCCGCCGTCATTAAAACCCAAGATTCAGCGCCTGAAGGTGTTTTATAACGAACTGGTCAACTGGGAAAAGAGGTCGCTGCAGAAAAAGGAGAAGAAAGACATCCGGTCCAGGATGGAGCGGCTCAAGGAATTCGTGAATATCTGTATGAGATATGAAGAAGAGAACCAGAAAAGGGTAGGATAGATGGTCGAGGCTCAAAAACAGGAAAAGACTGCTACAGAAGCTGTATTCAGGGTGCAGGAAGCATCAAGGCTTGCACAGGTCAGAATCGTTCCTGCGGCAAGGGTATTTGAAGGAGTCGAAAAAGCTTACAATGCCATAAGAAATATTGTCGATCATGTGCAGAATAAAATTATCCCGATTTTCATGGAGAGCGGTATTCTCTCTGAAGCTGCAAAAAAAGAAGATCCTGAATCAAGACGTGCTGCCTTTGATTCTGCGATAAAGCTGGCCAGCAGAGACATCCAGCAGCTGAACCGGATGAATTTTTTTGATCCTGAAAATAAGCGCTGGCTGAACAACCGGTTCAGGACGATAAAAGCCAATCTGGAAAAAGAAGCCGAAGGCTCAGTCGAAGCCGCAGTGTCCTTTCATTCTGTCTTAATACAGTACAAAAAGTTCCGAGAATCGTATGACAAGACTTCGCCGGTTTTTTCAGGAATTTCAACAGATGCGCATAACCTCAGCAGCCCAATGGCACGCGAGCGGATACTTCTTCAGGTCAGGAATGCCAGGCAGTCTGCCAGGGCATATGAAGAAAATTCAATTGCATTTCTGAGGAACCCGTCATTAGTCAGAGAGAAGAGCCTTAATGCCCGGAAGGAAAATTATGACCAATGCTTCTCGAGCGTCCAAAAAGCCATTTTGATGCTCGAATGGTCAAAGAATTTCGAAAAGCAGGCAAATGCCTCGCTTGAATCTCCGGATGCGATTGGAGTGATAAACACGCTAAGGAGGATTGCGGATTTCGAAGGGATATACGGAAAGGCTTCGTATGGAAAAGTTGATGAGCTCAACAGCATGGCGATTAATTTCTCTAATGCCGAAAAGGCGCTCAGGGTCATGATCGGGAAATACGATCCAGGCGTTCAATTCCAAAGAAGAGCGATGAAAGGCCTTGTAGCAAAGGCAGGCACCCCGGAGATCCGGGCGCTTAGCAGGATGCTGGTCCTTGGGGGAAAGGGCGGCCAGTTGATGATCGACAGGGCTTATGAAATCGCCTGGCCTGAAATGATCGACAACCCAAGATACATAAAAAACGAAAGAGACTGGGACAGGTTAATCTATGCCGCACTAAGGCATAACAGGAGAGTCAGGGACGGATTTTCAGCTAATTTCATGGTGATCGAGACAAAAGCCGGGCCGGATAATAAGCTTGTACCCATCCTCGATGAGAGGGGAAAGCCAAAGACAACCGCTCTTTTCGAGAATAAAACGGTCAGGGCGCTTCAGGAGGACAGGGACAAGGTTATAATGATGCTTTCACGGGCAAGGCTCGCTAGCGGCTCAGAAAGGATGGAACTTCTCAAAAAAGCGCGTGGATTACATTCGGAATCAGAGTCAAAGTTCGCTGAAGTTTACACCAGGAATCTTGAAGCCCACCAGCTGGATGAAAAATGGAAAACAATGAGATGGCACCAGAAAACCTGGGACTGGACAAAACGCCATGCATGGACGCTGGCAGATGGCGCAGTTCTCGTCGCCGGAGGAGTCGCAGTCATTGGAACATTCGGTACTGCGACACCGCTCGTGGTTGCAGGCGAGTCCGCTTATTGGGTCGGCAGGGGTGGGATGAAGATCGCAGAAGATTATATTCAAAGCGGCGGTTTCACGCTTAAAGGGACACTCACTGGGATCGCGATGATGATTCCAGGTGCAGGAAAGATAGCACTCAGTGCCCTTAAGCCAGCATTGATTGCTGGAAAGTTCGCAAATACAGTAAAAGTGATCAACACTGCTACTGCGGCAAGCGGCGCTGGAATGATGGGTCATGGAGCATACTCACTTGGCACGCAGATAATCGGGTGCTGGAAATACGGTTTCAGGGGCTACACAAGCGAGATTATAGAAGGTGCGATTTTCACTGCATATGGCGCAAAGTCGTTTATTTCAGGAGCTCCGGGCAAAAGAGCAAGGACCAGAGCTGGTGTTGAAGAAAGGACGGCGTTTTATGAGCAGGTAAGGATTGGTTCTGGAAAGGTTGAAGAGGTTCCGGAATATCTGAAAGGGATCATCGAGGAAAGAAAACAGATGCGGGAGGAGGCAGAAAGGAAAGCTGAAGCAGCTGCCATGCCTGAATTTGTTCCCAAACCTGCAAGAGCCGAATCTGAACCCGCTAGGGGTCTTACTTCCGAAATCTTTGAAAGGATGCCCGAGGCAGCCAAAAAGAGGCTTTATGAACAGTCATCTCCCCAGTATCCTGTTCTTTTCAGGAATTACGGGCAGTTTTTAAATGTCATGAGGGAATACCTTGGTGCAAAGGCCGCGGGAATGACACAAGCGCACACTTTCACGAGCTTTGCCGAAGCCCGGATTGCAAGGTCAAAGGCTGCTGGCGCGGTTACAACAAAGCAGACGACAATAGCGGATATTCCAAATCTTTATCTTCAGGCTGGTGAATCCTACGCAAGGATCGCGAGGCTTCGCAGGGAGAAAGCTCCTGAAATCGAAATAGCAAAAGAAGATGCAGCCTACCAAAAGCTGCTGAGGTCCCTGACGCAGAGGATGCCTGAGCGGAAAATAAGTGACATTCAGCAGGAGGTCAGCCGCGATGCTGCGATGATAGAAAACAGGCAGAATGCTGAGAATATTGCAAAAGAGATGGCTAGAACTCATCCTCTTGAAGAGCTAAAGGAAAGAGCTGCCTCCAACAGGGAAACTGCTGAAAAGGCCCGCAATGAAGCTGAAGCTTTGTCCAGAAGGGCTAGGCGATACAAAGATGAATTCGGAGAGACCCTGGGATACTGGATGATTCTGAAGCAGGCGGCAAATAAAATGCAGGATGCGCTTGCGAATGAGCGGTCTGCACAGGCGCTTGAGATTGGGATTCCGAAAGTTGAAAAGGTCGTTAAAATCACTGCGGTTTTGGGAAAACGAAGGGCGGCGGCTGCAGAAGAGAAACTGGTTGAAAAGCCAGCTATAAAAGAACAACCTTTAGAGGCGGCTGTGGCAGAAGCCACGAATAATCTTATGGGTATCCTGAGGGTTGGGCAGCAGCAAATGGCGGCTGTCGGAGCCGGTGGCGCTGTTGTCACAACGCCGCTGACTGGGCCGGGCGTCGTAAAACGTGCAGCCACAGTCACTAAAGTCGAAGGACCTTCTGCCAGGGCAAAAGCACAGGCTACTGAAATGCTTCCAGAAGTAAAACCTAAAGAAGGCAAACCCGAACCAACGCCGTATGAAATATACCAGCAGAATCGGCAGATGGTGTCTGACGAAGTAGCGGCGTTAAAGAACATTGGAACAGAATATCAAAGACTGTATCGTGAGGGGGGTCAGCATGCCCTTGCGGAATATTTTAAGAGAAAAGGAATGGACGTTAAAAAGGGAGCTGATTCAATTAAACAATTGCAAAAGGATCCGAAGTCAAATGCGAATGAATTGAATACAATTTATCAAGAGTATCTCAAAGCAGCAAGAACCGCTATTAACAATCGTCTGAATATCCGCCCAGAGGAATTTATTCCATCCGAGCGGGTTTATGATGTAATCGTGAACGGAAATTTCAGGCAGCAGCTCCAAAGCTTCATAGGCGCAGAAATCGAAGGGCCGATTTATATGAGGCTTATGAAAGGATCCAGCGGCGTTTCACACTTACTGAGGTTCAACACTAAAGAAGGAAAAGAAATGACCGTTTTCATGAAACCCATGAGTGGAAAGCCCGATATTCTTATGATGAACTCACTTCGCGCAGGCGGCAGTCTTATCCCTCAATATAAAACATATGCATTCAGGAATTCCCGTGGCAGAATTGGAGAATACGCCCTTAGCCTTGATGTAAGGCTAATGCCCGGGATTGATTCAGCTGTTTCTTACAAGGCTTTTGAGCGCACTGAGCTTCCATATACAAGATCGCTTGTAGAAAGCCTGGATGCGGATCTGAATTCACAAGTGCCCGCTTCTGCAAGATCGCTTGGGTATCTCTCACAGCTTGAAATCACTCTTGGCATGCAGGACAATAATATGAATAACAAATTTTTCGTGAAAACCAGGGGAAAACTCGATACAGTCAGGATAGATGCTGACATAGGCTTCAGTTATCTTTCTGAAGCTGAAACCGCATCCGTTTATGCTGGCTATATGAAAGCCAAAATCATTGCCCTGAATAAAGCGATGACGTCGCATCTGGGGAAGAGCCTTTCAAGAACCCAGATGTCAAATTTTGTCAATGGGTTTTACGACGGAGTTAAAGCAGCCCAGGCCACTGCACAGACACCCGCCTTCCAGTCGCGTATAGTTAAGCTGATTGGTGAATACGATGGGAAGATTGGGCCGGGGCGCGTAGCTCCTGAATTGGGAGGTAAGATTACGACCAATGGAAAAGTCAACGGAAAAGTCCAAAAGCTTGAAACCGAGGATCCTAGCAATACTGGAAGGATAGATATGGATAAACCCGCTGTCACGCAATCTTTCAAGCAGAGGGCAAACTGGAGCTCGAACCAGGCTCAGAATTTCTGGAGAAGTGTTTTTGGAAGCTTGCGGCAATCAGGAGAGGGCTTTGATGTTTCTTTTTAATTATTCTTCAGGTACAACTTTAATCAGGTGCCCTACTTTGACTAACAAGTAGAGAAAGTCTTCTTTTGGATGAGTTTTCAGCCAATCTACTCCATTTTTTAGTGGTTTTATCAATTCCCCCCAATGACCATCTTCAGATGGGTCAGGTGCACACTCAATGAAAATCAATTTTCTTCTTGGGTCTGTCATGAAAAACGCTGCATGCCACCCCCCAAAACCGAAAATCCCCATAGAATAAAATTTCACTTCTGCTGGAAGAGGATAGTTAGTTACTCTTAAAATATCATGCATCTCCGCACGATTGCTTGCTCCTTTCTCAGAAACAAACTCCCAGGTATACTCCCCAGGCACGTGATACAGTTTATCCGGAATCTGAAGAAGGTCAATGAGCTCTTTTTTCAAGCCAGGATACATCTTCATCATGTCCTCTAGTATCTCCTGCCTTGTCCACTGCCCCTGTTCTCTCCTCAGTCTTTCTTTAGTGTCTACACGAATTGCTTTTATTATTTCATTAACGTCAGTGATAAGCGGTTTTCCTTCTTCCATACCTTCCCTTCCCGTTTCAGGTTTAAATCCCTTTCCTCTTGGGAATGGGATGACATTCGTGCCTATGTTTCGCACTTCTTGTTTATCTCCTTCTACGACACGTTTGTCAGATTGGCTCAGAATGCCCTGAACATTATCCTCTTTTGAATCTACATGGCAGAACCAGCAGCATAAAGTTAGGCTAAATTCTATTTCAAGAAATCTCCTTTCGTTATCTTTGAAAGGCCTCTCAAGATAATTCTCAACAGCCAAAGCCGTGACTTCCCGTAAGCACTTATCGAAAAGCCTCAGTCTGACGGACTCGTTTTCTCCATTTTCTAATGCAGGGCTCTTGAGTTCTTTTATCTTCCCAACAATATATCTCAAAAGGGTGACTGAATCTCCTTCATCCTCTGTGAATATGCCTTTCTTCAATTTTATCTTATTGCCGACTATTTCAATTCTCTTAAGAAAGCTGGTTGAGGATTCCCTAAGTTTTTCTTTGTCCTTCTGAACGGCCGCAATACCAACAGGCTCATCGGTATTCGCATACTTCGCTACTAACATCTGCAGTTTCCTTGCCCGTTCCGGTGATTTAGATGCCGTCCTGTCAAGGGCATCCAAAAAAGAAGTGTGTTTCAAGCGTTCCCCGACCATGTTTCTATTGTGTCAGCAAAGGTTTAAAAATAACCACACACCGCCAGACAATTACAATCACAAAACAAAGATTCAAGACCCGAGACAGGAAACCGGACACAGGACACCGGCAACCGTCCACCCCTACGGCCCCACTCTCTCATTTTTTCGATATCAGTAAAATCGTTTCAGGAATAAGAAAGGGAGCAAAATTATGAATCCTGGCAAGCAGAAATTTGTATTTTCGGAGTTTGTACTGCCCGTTTGATTTGTTGAAGTCTTGGATGAAGAATTTTGGTTTGCGCTTGAAGAAATATTTTGAGAAGCCGTTTGTTTCAACACGGTAATTGTACCGAGATTCTTTTCGAACTTCCTTTCTTTTCCATTCACATCTGTAAATGAAGCAACTACTTTGCCTATTCTTTTTTGAATTGAAGTTGAACCTGTATCGAGTTCTACGTAACTTTTCGGATCAAAATTCAACGTATAGTTCAGTTCATTAAACGGCGTGTCATTTTTTGCCAGAATTGTCTGTGTCGTTTCACTTGGTTTGATTTTAAAATCGGTGTCACTAATGTTTATTGTTACGGTTCCGGCATCCACGTCATCATTATTTGTTATCGTTATGCTAAGGTTGAAATCTTTATCATAATCTATAGTGCTGGGTGGGGTTGATGATTGTATTTCGAGTTCTGGATAGAAACCGCAAACCCGAAAAAGACAAAATCCAGGTTGTGATACATATTTAGAAGGACAATAACCCACATGACCAGAAAATGTATCCGATGTATTCGTCATATAAAAAGAATTTATTCCAGTTAAAAATGACTGGTCTGAATATAGAAATGCCGAGTACCCATTGCTTTGATCGTAATCCCCAAAATCAATCAATACTCTTACTTCATTTATCTTAGCAAGCATCGCAAATTTTCTGCCATATGTCTGAATTCCATACTGCTTTTGAAATTCTATTCTTAAATCATCCATATTTGCTTCAATTTGCGGAATATAGAAATCAAAATCATATATGTAAACCGGGTTTGGATGCGTTGATCCATCAGTCGTATCTGGATTCCCAACAATTCGATGGGACTCGCTCGCATAATCCAAACATCCATCTTTTGCATCCTCACCGCTCAAAGGATAATATACTGAAGACGCAAAAGAGCTAATAACCAGAATTGAGATAAGTACGTTTATAAACTTCATTCCACTCCCCCCAAGAATAATTGTGGTGACTAATAGATAAAAAGCTTCTGTTTACGGTCCGATCTTCTCCGCATTCTCCTTCAGCCACTTTCTCCTTAGCTTGTAATCCGGCATCACTTTCC
>Ga0315281_10006680_pt1 | contig 16369 bp, 12 predicted proteins | sample YL17G07_0_MG_FD_204540 | JGI IMG/M metagenome (GOLD analysis project Ga0315281, IMG submission 204540) | Sediment microbial communities from Yellowstone Lake, YNP, Wyoming, USA - YL17G07_0 | ecosystem: Environmental > Aquatic > Freshwater > Lake > Sediment | place: USA: Wyoming | collected... | reverse complement strand
CCACGCGGTCGCGGAAGAGGTTGTGGTTCTCGAACAATTTATCGCCAAGTACCTCACGCAGTTTGGTAGCGGCTTCGACCAATCGCCCATCGCGCTCCCAGGTCTTGGGGTCGAGCAACTTCTTTCTCTTCTTCTCAGGTAGCCCCTTCTTCTTGGCAGTCGCGTCTTCTTCGGCGTCTTCCTCTTCCTCATCGTTGCCCCAGTCGGCTAAGCGTGTCTCCAACGCAGCTGAGATCTTAGAAAAGTTGGTGAAGAGGTCATCCCCGAACTCTTCATACAATATGGAGCGGAGGTCCTCATCGCCTGAAGCGAAGCGCAGGGCCTCAATGGCTTTGAGCGAGAGCTGGCTATACAGGCGTTGTGGACGCTCGACCGTCACCTTCCAGTAGCCGAAGGCGGCGTTGGGGAAGACCTTGGACTCGGGCGTCTCGGCAAAGTCGAGGAATGTGCGGCTGATGCGCTCAATGTCCTCAGGTGATAACTCGCAGTTCTTCTTGCCGAGGTTCTTCCGTAAAGGCTTGTACCACTGGGTGGCATCGATGAGCTGCACCTTGCCCTTGCGGTGCGCGGGCTTTTTATTGGAGAGCACCCAGATGTAGGTAGCGATGCCGGTGTTGTAGAAAAGGTTGAGCGGGAGGGCGATGACGGCTTCAAGCCAGTCGTTCTCGATAAGCCAGCGCCGGATGTTGCTCTCTCCTTGACCAGCGTCGCCGGTAAAGAGTGACGAGCCATTGTGGACTTCGGCGATGCGACTTCCTAGCGCCGACTCTTCGTTCATCTTCGAGACCAAGTTGGCCAAGAAGAGCATCTGCCCGTCGCTGGAGCGGGTGACCATTGAAAGCTCTTCATCATGGTGGATGACCTTGAAGCGCTGGTCCCTGATGCCATCTTTGCCACCCATCTGTTCCAGGTCCTTCTTCCAGCTCTTGCCATATGGCGGATTGGAGAGCATGAAATCGAATTTCTGGGTTGGGAAGGCATCATGGGAGAGCGTAGACCACTCGGCGCCGCCTACGATGTATTTGGCGTGTTCGCCCTCGCCCTTAAGCAACATGTCAGACTTGCAGACGGCGTAAGTCTCGGGGTTGATTTCCTGCCCGTAGAGAAGGGCGGAAATCTGCAGTTCGTTTTTATTGGCAATTTCTTTCAGCGTATCTTCAGCAACCGTCAGCATGCCGCCTGTTCCGCAGGCGCCATCGTAAAGCAAATACGTCCCGGACTTGAGCTGATCGGCGATGGGCAGAAAAACGAGGTTTGCCATCAGCCGCACGGCATCGCGCGGCGTCCAGTGTTCGCCCGCCTCTTCGTTGTTCTCCTCGTTGAATCTGCGGACCAGTTCCTCGAACACCGTACCCATGGCATGGTTGTCCATGCCAGCAGGGCTGAGATCGATCCCGGGGTCGAGGAACATATTGATCAAGGTGCCCAGCGCGTCGGCCTTGGAGAGCGTCGGGAGCTGGTTACGGAATTTGAAGTTGTCGAGAATGTCCTGAACGTTGGGAGAGAAGCCGTTGAGGTAGTCCTCGAAGTCGGCGAGGAGCTGCTGCCTGCTGCCACGGGATTTCAGGTCGCGCAAAGTGAAGCGCGAAGTGTTGAAGAAGGCCTGGCCAGATGCAGCACACAGAGCTGCACGCTGCTCGGTGATGCCCGCGTCGTCGAGCATCTTCTTGGTGTCAAGCACCGCCTGTTTTGTGGGCTCCAGCACAGCATCCATGCGACGTAGGACGCACATGGGGAGAATCACATCGGGATATTTTCCCCGCTTGAACAGGTCGCGCAATACATCGTCCGCGATCCCCCAGATGAAGGAGACTATTTTGCTATGGTTTGATTGATTCAATGTAATTTCATCTCCGTGGCGACTGAGTCTGATTTAACTCAGGTGCCCAGCCATTTCTAACCAAGTTCGGATGGACTCTCATCCGATTTCTTCCCCTTTAAGACTATTCTTACTCGACACATATGCCTCCACGCTCTTATCGACGTTACCCACTAAGCGGGGAATACAGAATCTCCCCATATATATTCCTGGGTAGCAGAATGTCAATCCCAAGCTATTCTTGATTTCGTGAAACGGTCAAAAGAATTGTTTGACTGTTTTGCTGTGTGCTCACAAGTAAATGTGAGCCCATACAAGCATGGGAGCATTACTAACTCATAAAGAAATTATTATTTAACGACCTACTTCATCTCATGTGAACTCATTAAATCTTGAAAGGACTCTACCGATATCGCTAAGTATTTCATTGATCGCATCGATTATCTGATCGGTTCTTTCATCCTCAAGTCGAGCGCCAGAATCAATAATAATTTCTTTTGTCTTCTTATAGAAGTCATTAATGAACAACTTCTTCTGTCTATCATCAGTATTTGAATTTCCCTGATGAATTCTGATTGCCAAATCAGAGAGACTATCACTTCCATATATTTTTATTAATGATTTATCAAATTCTCTGGATTCCATTTTTTCTTTGAGAACTCCTGATACCGTTTTGGCTGAAATGGAATCCGGTAGCATTCCAAGTATGGAAGCACTTGAATCAATAAACGATTTGATTATGTTCATCAATGCAACAGTCTTATTATCGGAATCTTGCATGGAAGCGATTAGCTCAAGGTTCTGCAAAGGACCATAACTTTCCTTAAGAAGATCTCGAATTCTCATTACAGGATGATCTAAAGCAGGGGTTTTTGTCCCCAGTTCAGATGTTACCTCAACTCTCTTAAAGAAAGACTCGATTGGGAAGATTCTCACGAGATTGGCGGAATAATCAGAAGGATTTGGCACGTTTTTTCTAATTAATGCTTCATTAAAGACTCTTTCGAACCGCATGCTGAACTCGTCGAAGCTCATTCCCATCGGAACGACTCCCATTCTGGTATATTTCCCTCCGCTAGTCTTTTCGACAGTATCAAGTAAAATAAGATCTGAAAACCCGGAATCATTTTCCGCAAGGGCTTTGCATGCCTCTAAAAGGATTTCTGAATCAATAATCATGCTCAATACGGGTTCTCTTGTAGATATCGTGATCATATATGCGTTTATCAAGTTCATCTTAAGAGATTCGTATACGGCATCGAAGTTTAAACGCAAATCAAGCATCTCATTTACAGCCTTTCGATCTCTCTGAATTGTCTTTTCTATCTTATTCGTATCACTTCCGAGCTTGACAAGCTGGCTGTTCATGACATCCATTCTCTTCGCGAGAAGGTCATCAATTTTATGAATCAAGGTGCCATTAGTCAGGGCTTCCTTGAACTGATAAAGATATTTGAATTCATTATATTCCCCTTCAGCGATTTCCTCGATTATTGTGGATAAATAAATCATTTTTCCCGAAGCTTTTTGATACTCCTTCTCCCTGACCTCTATCATTTTATATAGAATCTGAACGGCCTTCATGTTCATACTGGCCTGGATATTTGCTTCGCGTTGTTCTTGAGTTTGATACTCGCTTGCATACATGACCGTGCAAGACAATGATGCGGGTTCCAACCAACTATCATCATTCAATTTCGAGGACAAATGAGAGGCAATAAAATATTTGGATAATTCACGGATGATTTCGACAAAATGCACATCAAGATTATCCTCTAATAAACTAAGAATCTCTTCCGATTTTGGTTTTATCTCCAATCTTTCCGAGGAAAAATTCTGCTTTCTAAGATAATTCTGGAGATCGGTTGCACGACTATAAGATTCACGATATTTGAAAAGCAATGTTTCCAATTCATTTCTATTATAGTCATCGGATTCGAGAATGAAATAATTAAGACATTCCACAGCTGATTCCTTATCTCTTAGGTACATGGCCTTTAACTGTCTATTGCCTTCAAGTATTATTCTTGATAAATCTCTTGCTTGCTTGTTTTTTTTCAATTTTGAAAGAACATCCTTTCGGGAAGCGATGTCCTGAGTGTAATCAAAATAAAGCAACAATAAGATATTCTCCGAAATGGCAAGCCTCGATGAAAGGGTTTTGCAGATTGCATCCTGAATATCATGTGTAGCTTCGGGGATCCAGTTATTGAATTCATCCTGTGATTTCTTTGACATTTGAATTTCATAAGCAGATAAAGCGTTCCTAAAGCGTGTCTTTTCACTATCCATAATTTCGAACGATTCTCGTACCTTCATAATTGCATCCTGGAGTCGATAGTCATTTAGAGATCGCAATGTATCAGAAATAAAAGCCCGCAGCTTCTTTCCTTCCCTTTGAGAAGATGGAGCTTCAATGATTTTACAATCAATTAAGAAAAGCGTGAGTTTTTCCATCATCATATCATTTGACCGAATTGAATTCCAGTGCTTCTTACAATTAATCAAATCTCCTTCTCGTTCAAAGTATATCAACGATACGATTTCCGGTTGTAAATCAATTTTTTTTGCCGAAAATGTAAGGAGTTCCGTGTGTCGATTCTCAAAGGAATCCAGATTGCCAGGCACAAACTCTCTGATGTCATTCTCAATAGATGGTGTATACTCTAAATGATATGTTCTGAAGGTATTCATAAGTGATAATTTTGCTTTCTTAAGCTCATCGTAAAAAAGTGAATAATTATTTTTGAAAGATTGGAGCGTGAAAAGTTTCCCAATTGACGCGATCTTGTTAATCGCTCCATATGACTCATAATTCTTGCCGATGAACTCTGTGCTCACTACTCCATTGCGAAGCAATGTATTTGTTAGCTCAGAAAGAAGGTTGGCTTTGCTCGAAATCTCAGCCCAGCAATTCTTGAGATCTTCCGTATTTTGCGAGTAATCGGAATATGCTAAAAGGATAATCTCTTTTGATGTCCCGAGAGTAGGGGAAATATCGACTGCAATTTCTTTAGGCCAAAGGGAAGGTGAATCACTATTTGACCAAAACTTTTCAATCCTTTTAATATGTGCATCCTTCAATTGAAAGCCATAAATATTCAAGGCATTTCGAAGAGTGATTTTGAGATTGTCAAGGTTGACTTTCTTCTCTTTCTTTGCATAAATCTTCTGGGTGGTAGGCTCAAAATCTTTGACAATATCAATAAGTATTCTTCCAATATTCGCGACATCGTGCCTCCGTTCATGCGTTGCTACCATTTCCGCCCTGAGTCTGTCCCTATCTCCATGAAGGACGTCTAAATCTTGTGAAAAGCCATCAATTAATTCATCACCATGCTTCTTAATCTCCTCAATTTCAGATTTTGCAAGAAAGTTAGAGATATAGAAAAAGATGATTTCTGAAATAAGAAGGATCAGAGACGATACTCCAAATTGGCTGCCAATTCCATAAAAGAACATGATAGGAATTGTACATAAAACGGTTAGAACTATTATCAAGTAAGCAAGTCGTTTGAATTTAATGCGAGTATTAATAAGACCCTCTTGGGCGGTATTAAAGAAACTTCTCGCGTTCTGTCTTAAATCATCGATTCTCTTCTTAATCTTGAACAAATAGTTTGTAGCGAGCTTGAAATCCGAATCTACTTTTTCGCATGCGATTCCTAACTGATCGATATTATTGCTCGCATCGGAATGCAATTTTGCGAGAGCTTCGTTGTCTATCTCATCATCATTTTTCAAGACAATCATCTGGTATACTGGACCGACATTAGATTTCGAACCACTTATGCTCTTATGCTATTCGATTAGATATAGCCTTCTGACAGATGAAAGGAATGAGAACATCCTAAACAATGTTCTTCCTCATCCTCGTCGTCAAACAACACATTTATTCAATTGATATCGAATAAGGTTCTCAATGACTTCAAACTTAGCGATTGTCGAGGAACTTGTCCGCAGCATTTCAAAGAATTGGTTTCCAAACGCAGGATTCTCAGTCAAATCATTGTTGGAAGTATCGGAACCAGATCATTTCAATCAAACAACCGTGATGATTTTCCAAAAGACTCCTGATTCGAAGAAAACCATCCAGGCTGATATGATTGGAAATAGAAAAATGATAATCAGACAGTTCCTCAGCATTGATGACACATTTCAAAATCTAATTAATGCTGAAAAGTATGGAAAGTTCACATTGGGTGGTTTTGACATTCTTATCCAGAAAGACGTCGGTACCCCTTACAATTGGAGTATTGAACACATACCTCGTAGAAATGGACTGTCTTATTATGGACTAGACAGGCCAGCCACAGTCCTTATGTATTCAATTGGAAGAAGCGTCCAATGGCAAATACCTGTGAAAGGAATCGAAAAATTCGATTCATTAGATGATCTAATCTGGTTCGGATTGGTGGCAGAAAATGGAATACGCAGGCCAGAATATTCATCCCAACGATTCAAAGATTACGGGCTTCATCTTGTTGTTCCACACTGGCATGGTTATATTGATAAGATCGAATTATTGGACAAGGAAACAATTGTGTGTCTTGGATCTGATGCCGATCTCTCAATTTGGAAACATATTCTGCTATCAAGTAAGCAAAGACATGATGATGGAAAATTCTCTCCTCTACAGCATCATACCATTTCAGATGATGGCACATCGAAGTTCGAAAACGAAGGATTGGATGTACGTTCAACTAATATTACGATAAGCTATGACCCAGATAATAAAGGAGAAAGTATCTGGATTGATTCTGAATCCGCGGAGAAAGTTTTTTCAGAAAATAATTACAATCTAGCCATCCATCAAATTTTCGATCCTCAATCACATATTCTCAAATCAAAGTTGCTTGAACCGGGAGATGATGCTCAAGGTTTTGAATGGGCTATTGCTGTACTGATGCATATTGTGGGATACCGAACTGAATGGTGGGGATATAAGAAGAATTTAAAAAGAGTCTCTAAAAGCCAGGCCAGTAAAAAGATCGAAAGGCTACCTATTGGTTTGGATGAAGTTGATTTAATCGCAATCGATGATGATTTAAGGACGATTTTAGCAATAGAATGCACAGTATCGCAAGGAGATATTTCAAAAAAAATTGAAGCACTAGCGGCTAGAGCGGTCAAATTGAAAAAGGAGTTACCCTGGTCGAAAGTCATCTTACCCGTATTGTGCATATCTCTTGGAAGAGAACAATTGCTTGCGGCAGGTTATGGTGCATGTTTCACAGCACAAGTCAGAATAATGTCAAAAGATGACTACAGCAGGATTCTTGATATGGTTATCTCAGGACAACCGCATATTGAGATTGTCAAAGTCATTATGGCCGGATCGTTAGGTGTTGGATGATATTCGAAAGATCCACACGGTCCAATAACATCACATTCTTTCTCCGAAATGAATAAGACGTTATTCAATCAAGTTGAAAAAGCTGCATGAAAAAGCTGCATCTTTCTTGTAACGAAAGATACATGATTACAGTAGTGTATTGGTTAGTGGTGGGTGTATGTCTGAGGATGATTCCGTAGAAATTGTGCTTAATGATTTTATCAGGCGCTTCGATAATGAGTCCAGATGGATAGGTGACCTTGAGTCAAAGACTTCCTCAATGCTCGGGTTCATTGGCATTTTCATGGCTGTTTTATTTTCGCTTGCTGCCCTATCAACTGATGAGATTAAAGTCGCTCTGACTCTCTTGGCAATGCCAATACTTCTTCTGATAGTCTCTGCCAACTTGTTATTTATTGTTCTGTTCGGATATTCCACAGCCGTCGGTCCTTCCTTAGGAGACATTTTTGAAGGTAGGAAGAAGTTGCCGTACTGGTTGAAGACAGGGCTCTTGGTTGGTTATGGTACAAGTATCTTGACAAATCGTATACTATTCGCCTTTCGAGTCCTTCTATTCCAGATCGCAGTCCTATTAGTTGCTATTTCAATATTGCAATTAGGGTTTAATTTATTGGCGACCGCTCTCAACTGGCTCTATGAATTAAACAAAGTTGGTATTACGGATTCAGTCGGACAGATCGTTCTCTATTGTCTACCTGCGTTGGTAGTGATCTCAATTATATCTTCGAAGCTCATTATTGACTACCGTTTATTGAATAAACGACAGAAGGAAGACTTAAATCAGTGGAAAAGTCTAATTGCTCCTTGATAGGTGATAGGATTGGATGAAAGCCAGAAGCATCAAGAGAAGAAAAAGCCAGAAGCAGAAGAAATTCCTTTATTCAGAATTGACTTCGTGACGAAAAGTGACGCTTCTCTTCCGGAAAATCTACGCACACAACATAAAAAGGAAGAGAAGTCATAATATTGAATCGTAATCAATAAACGAGATTGCAGGAATTGCGAATAGTGATCATCCACTTGTGTCCACAATCCATGCTCCCTCATCCTATGGACAATGATCACGCTATGGCTCACTACTTTCGCTCCTCCGCTGATTTACGATATATCTTGATGGCTGCATGTAGCAGTAAGTACTGACTACTGGCAGCATGCTTGGTAGAGCGAGGTCATACGATGACAGAGATTGCTTCGAAGGTCACAAACAATTTTTGTACAACTACTGAGTATGATAGAATCGAGATGTCAATCGAGAAGTTCTCGAAAGCCTTTGCCTTGCCATTGAATATGTCGCCTAGAGAAGTCGATCACTTCATACCAAAGGCAAGCAAGAACCCTGCATTCCTTGCGGCAGTGGAAGATGAAATTGCTCAGATCCCAACAGAGCACAAGCTGATCCTGGGCGATGCTAGGAAAATGGATTCAATAGATGACAGCTCTGTTCATCTCGTTGTGACTTCGCCTCCCTACTGGACCCTGAAGGAATATAATAGATCCGAGGGACAGCTAGGATATGTGACTGACTATGAGGAATTCCTCAAGGAACTTGACAAGGTCTGGTCGGAGTGCAATCGCGTTCTCGTCGAAGGAGGGCGGTTGATCGTTGTTGTCGGCGATGTCTGTCTCAGCCGCAGGAAGCACAAGCGACACCAGGTATTCCCTCTTCACGCCGATATCCAGAGCCATTGCAGGAAGCTCGGATTCGACAACCTTGCCCCAATCTTCTGGTATAAGATTGCGAACGCCTCCTTTGAAGCCGAAGGCAATGGCGCGGGCTTCCTTGGGAAACCTTACGAGCCTGGCGGGGTAGTGAAGAACGACGTCGAATTCATTCTAATGGAGCGGAAGCCGGGTGCCTATAGGAAACCGAGCACGAAAACGAGACTGCTAAGTATCTTACCCGCCGAAAGGCACAAAGAATGGTTCCAGCAGGTCTGGACGAATGTGCCGGGGGAGAGCACGGCGAAGCATCCAGCTCCGTTCCCGCTAGAGGTGCCGACTAGGCTGATACGCATGTTCAGCTTCGTTGGAGATACCGTTCTCGATCCGTTCACTGGAACAGGGACGACCAATCTCGCAGCCATGCGTACGGGAAGGAATAGCATTGGCTATGAAATCGATAAGCAATACCTGAACCTGGCTGAGAAGAGGCTGCGAAAGGAACTTGGGACTCTTGAAATGAACAGGAAATTAGATGTGGAGCATTAAGATCGCAGCTTTTCTCGCGATAGGTTATCATATCGGCTAGCTATTTAGTGGACCTGGAGATGGCAAATTGAAAGCGCCGGAACTCTTCGTCAAGTATCTGACTGAAACCGGATATCACCCCCGGTCTTCAAAGCATGGCGATAAGCTCTGTGAGTTTTTACTGGCGGATCTGATGGGGGAATGCCCTGCATTCCGCAAGGCGGCACTCGAAGGCAAAATCTGCTATAATCTGAACTATTCCCCCGGTCAGGGAATCCCGCTAGGTTAGAATATCGATCTCGCTATAGGGCCTCCATCTTCCGTCGAGAAAAGAAATCCGATTCCCAATAGCTCGCCCATGAAGGAATCACCGATTGAATTATGGATTGCGATGGACGCGAAGACGATAATGACCGAGCATGGCAAGGCAAGACGGAATCGCCAGAGAGACCTGAATTCCTTCTCGAGCATACTTCACATGAAGAATCCAAGGACCATCGTGGGCGGATTGGTCGTGATCAATAGTGCAGGGAGTTACTAGTCACCATTGCGTGACGGTGAAACTACAATTCATGCGAATATCAAGCGTCTGGTTGCGGAGAGCGTCAAACTCTTTGAGGATCTGCCAAGAGCCCCAAGCGGCGGACCAGATCCAAAGAATCTTAATCAGATCGATGCGATAGGCGTAATAGTAATTGAGTTCTCAAGCACGAAAGACGAACCAACGAGACTTGTGACTGGATCTCCTGCACCTCAATTTGATAGTCCGGTTTATTATGATAACTTTGTTCGGGATATATGCGCGGCATTCACAGCCAGATACGCCTAATGTTCTGATAACAGACTTGGTAACATATGAGCCTTGACTCATGCTCCCGCATATACGCGACTGTTATCAAGTTGTATTCCAGAAATAGATTTAATGTCAAACCACATCCTATACTCACCATCCCAAAAGGAGGTGATTGTCGATGGTAACTGACACAATCGCAGTATTCGCTGTCGTGCTGGTAGCGGGCGTCGGACTTGGAGTGAATCCAACTCTTAGCTTTGTCGTCGCAGCAGCAGCGGCATTCGGTAAAATCATCCTTAAGATAGCAATCGGACTTTAATTCGATGAAAAATTAGAGAATATTGCTTCTATTCTTCAGAGTCTCCGATTAGCCTATGGCATAGAAACACTCTGGAATTGAAAAGAGAAGTGCGCAATGCGTCCCCGTATCATTCATTGAGACCTGGATTAGAATACTCAAGAAAATGGATTTCTAAATTGATTGACCCTGCAATTCGTGCTCCCATTAGTGAGGGAATTCATTTCCATTGCGAAGCAATTTGTAATAAGCCTTATCTCAGAGCGATAAGATGCAATAAGGGGTGGTAATGAATGTCGGAAGGTAATCAACGTATTGAATCGTCTCAAAGAAAAGAGACTGGGAAGTCACCTGTATCTCTGCACATTCCGAAAATCAAGATACTAGTTCATCACGGGCCTAATGTATTAACTTGGATGCGTAGAGTTCATTTTTCGACCCTTCCACCCCATCTCCGAAAGATAGCATTGAGAGAAGGCTATTTTTCAGAAATAGATGAATTATGGTTCTATACATTTAATCTCGGGAGTAAGAATCGAACTAAATGTAGACTCTGCAATCAGAATGAACCAGTTGCGGCATTAGGTCTCTGTAATGTATGCTTTGCAGCAATCTCATTTGAGATGATGAAATCAGGCATTTTATTTTCAGATTCAGACAATTATTTACTTTCTGTATCTGCCATTAGGAAATTTCTTAGTCGAATTGGAATTATTAAATTGCATGTTGTGTCAGGTATGATGTATAGGATCATTCCAGGTCGAGAAGAGCAATTCTGCAATTTCTTAAATGAAGTTTTAGGGCTGAAAGGATCGGAGAGGGTCAATGTCAACGCTATGGCATCCTATCTGGAACCAGATAATCTTCAGGATTTAGACCAATGACACCGCAAATGCAATTCTCAATTAATAATTGTAATTGCAAGTATTGCGATCGTAAATCTCGCGGCGTTTTCCAGGGCACGTGTTGAATCACGTTTCTTGCCGTATTTATTGCAGCGATTGTAGATTCATTGATTTTGATATTATGTGCATTACAGAAGAAAATTATTCTCTCGGATGTAGGCAATCTGTTTACGCAATTTAAGCGATTCATCAATATCCGAGTAGTCTCTTCCTTAATGCGGTTAGTTTTGGCCCAATCTCCAACCGAGGTTTTTAGCGATTTAAAATCATTGCGAGACAGGAGAACAGTTTCTTTAGAACATTCTTCGTCCGCAGTGACAAGAGTCTCAAGTGCTAACCAAAGCATAGTAAATTTAAATTCATCAATAACAAAAGGGGAAATAATGATTTGATTTATCCAATATAACGATTCAATGAGACGTGGGGATCCGAAGTATATTCCTGACTTTGTGATCTTATTTATCCCCTCATTGAGAAAATCCAAAGTTCTTTCTGGTCGGATTCTCGGAGGCTCTTGAGTTGGCAGGCCAACTAGTCTGTTCCACTCACAGATAAATACATGGTCTTTATCTTCGATTCTAATATTATTAAAAAAGACGGGCTGATATGTTGCGTAAGTCAATAATTCGGATACGAAACGTAAGATACCTTCCTGAGCCAAATTAACCGCAAATTCCCAATTCGGAGCCAGAATTATGAACGCTATCTCTCCGGTTGAATCCGTCTTTATTTTTAAATACCATGGTATTCTTGATGGTTTAAGAAGGAAGCCACTTTTTCTGAGATCTAATTCCTCATTAAATGGAAAATTCATTATGTTAGCTCTTACAATAAAGGGCTGCATGTCCTGAAAAGGATCCATCTTAAGATTCTCTGTGATTGGCTTCCCCAGGTGGGGAACTATTATTGTTGATATATCTACATTTTGACAATTACTTCGTATTATTCAAAGAAGAAAAAAGAGAATGGATTGAAAATGGATCTGACTATTGATTGTCGGCCCAGTGCTTGTCAAATTCGCTTTCAATATCTTTAGTACTTTTCATCTTGTCAATGCTAGTATCCTTCTTCCCAGCATCATGCAACGAATGCCCAATCTGCCAACCGGTTCCCGAAGTCAGAATATAGCGAGTGTGAAGGCTCCCTACACATTTTCTAATCCTGATGTTCTTGCCTAATTCCTTCAATCCATTTAGAGAATTGAGAATCTCTGGCTCATCCGTATCTCTCCCAGGTTGACTATATAGGAGGTAAATGGAGATGCCGTCCGGAACTTCCTTAAGCAAATCAAAAGTCTCTCCGGTAATGAATGGATCGCAGACCTTCACATAGGTTACCAATTCCGATTTGAATATTCCCTTGATTACTTCCGCTGCTCTATCTCTTTCACCAGATGGGACGAAGATATGATCATCAATGAAACTACCTTGCTCAAGGATAAAAAGAGTGTCTCTATTGCCAGCAAAGCTAAGATCTCTGACTTTTCCCTTGAGTGGAGGAGTATAATACTTTGGCATTATCGTCATCAGAGTTCCATCGACTCGACTTCTTTTCGTCCAACCACCTTGAGTGAGATTTTTTATCCTGGTTGCACGAACACTATTTTCAGCCGTCTGGATGCCACGTTCAATCTCAACAATGTCTCCATTTTGGATTTGAATGGTTCCATCATATACAATGCTCAATGATTCCATTGACCGACATGACTTCTCTTCGAGTGCATCTCGTTCCTTCAAAATATCTGAAACACTTGACTCCAAAGCACAAGCTAATTCTCCAATTCTACCAGCCAAAGAACCTAGATTGTCCCGGATCATTACCAACTGGCATTCAGCCCTCCGCAGAAACATCTCTCTATTTGGCAATTCCGTAAACTTGATTGCCAGCTCAAGATAATCGAAATAACTTTGGAAATAATGATCGACTTGGTGCGGATGGGGAATCACTGGCTTGAAGATTGCCTCCATATTCTGTTTCAATTGCTTCTCAAGTTCACGTACTAGCATAGCTAGACGAAGCCGCTCTGACGAAGTATCGGTCATACCACTCCCTTCATTTGAACAGCATGATCTCCCTTTATATCTTCCCAGGAAAAATGCCATCTGAAAATCATTAGGGACCAAATAAAGCCCTTTGGATTCGTGCTCCTATCTGTTTGGCAACACAATTCAATCATATTATCAAAGAAAGCCAATTCCGCGGAAATTGCATTTCTTTTCGGATTGGGCTGCCTGATCGATCATCTGATGATTTCTTCATTAGCAATAGAGCGAACTTGACACCCTGGAAATCCTGTTCTAATCCATCGATTAGATTCGAGATATCGAAGGGAGGATCATTGTAAAGGAAGACGAGGAGATACCTATCTGCAAGATCCGTCTCCTTGTTCAGCTTGAGCAAATCGTTCCTAATATGGGAGTGGAATTTTTCTTCGTCCCTCAGTCCCGAACCTCTCGGATACTCCAATTCAATCCCGATTCTATCTGAATCCGGCATTCTAAGGACGATGTCGATTCTTCCTGGTCGTCCCTCTCCTGGTTTCAAACTCAGCCCATCTGGTCTCGTATATTTGACGTGGGTGGGAGATTCAGGAATCAATTCATATTCCGTGCGCTTATCTTCTATCGCTCTCGAGATATCCGCGAGAAAATAGCCACGAATCTCATCCTCGCTCTTAAAGGAATAACCGCGAGAGAATTGGATCAATCTGTGGATAGTGGCCTCGACAATTGCATTTGGATTATTCATAACATCATCTCGTTCAATGCAAGCTACTTTTCGACTCCTGGATAATTCCATCCTCTCCCAACCTCACCGTGTTCCACCCGAAGCTCCTCTTCGCAATCGACTCCTCTATCGTCCTTATCTGGTCGTTCCTCCCCCCGATGTACAGCAGCGACACCATCCTGACGCCCCCGCTCGAGTTCATCCCCTCGAACGCGACGTAGTCGACCGGGTGCAGCAGCGTCCGCACGTCCCTCGCGTCGATCTTCTTGCACGCGAACGCCGGCGCCGCGTTCCTCAGCAGCTGCGGGAGCACCCTCCTCTCCACTCTCTCCTTCGCCTTCTTCTTCAGCGCGGAGGCTTTCTCTTCCAGCGATGAGATCTTCTCTCCCAGCCCATCCCTGTGATCATCAAGCTTATCCAGCCAGTCCTTCTCGTACTTCTCCTCGAGCGTCAGGCGCAGGTCGCTCAGCCTGTGAACCTCGCCGCACTCCGGGCACACGCTGAATATCCGCCTGCTCTCGTGCAGGTAGAGCGTGAAGCTATCCATCGCCGCACCTCTCCAGCCTCACGTCGCCGTCCTCGACGGCTGCCTTGATCTCCTTCTGCACGTCCTTCAGCCTGGCGTTCCCGGTCTTCACGTCGATGAAATCGATACCTCCGACGGCCCCTTTCGTGAGCCCGATAAAAGCGATATAGTCGATCGGGTCGAAGAGCGGCCTGCAGTCCCTCGGTTCGTAAGGGAACCCTTTGAGGGCTGGGAGGACCTTCTCCATCGTCTTGCCTATCTTGATCTCGACGCTCTTCTTCTCGAATCCCGTGGTGAGCTTCTTCCTCAGGCTCGAGAGGTCCTCCTTGAGGCCGGAGATCTCTTCCTTGCGGCCGGCGACATATGCCTTCGCGCACTCGGGAACCTCCCCGCCGCAGAAAATAATGCTGTCAGTAAGCCGGTATGCGTGGCCGCACGGGGCCTCTGCCCTGATTTTCCTGTCCGATGAAATGCTCTTCAAAAGAGATGATTGTTCGTCGCTCTTCATTTGATATTCTCCATTCCCTGTCTTATTGAATGGCCGACCTGATATTTATCTTGTGAATGCCTCGAATCGTCCCCCCTCAATGTTGTCAGCTCCAGTACTGGAACCCGCCCCTCACTTGCCCCTTCCCCGGAGCTTCGCACAGAAGTCTGCGCGAACGGTTCCAGGCTCCTTCCGCTGCGAATCCATGGTGCAGCACGAGGTAGTAGAAATACGCATACCAGATCGCAGCGTCGTCGAAGGCGACGTCGTTCATTGGCACAATGACGGCTTCCGCCTCAGTCCGGTCCAGAAAGTCATCCATGAAATCATTCCTTGAAAGGCTGCATGCCGAGAATGTCACCGTTCTTCCCTTGAAACAGGATTTCGGAAAGTCCTCAGGGTGAACGTCGCCGGCAGGGAGCTGGAAAGACCTGGAATCGGGATCTCCGTGCCCTGACAGATGGATGAAATTGCATCCTTTGATGTTGGACTTTCTGCGCAGGTAGCTCAGAAACTCATTCTTGGAGGAGAAATCCCTCTCGAGAACTTCTCCCCGCTTCGTCACTTCCAGAGTCATGCTCAGAAAATCGAACAAAACCTGCCCCTCTCTGCAGTCATCGATTTTGGGTATGCACTCCATTATGAACAGCTTGTTGTGTCTCATGTCACATGCCTTCCAAAGCAGCTTACGAGCAAGATACCCCCAACAGGATTTCGATGTTCTCCTCGATCCCCTCCTTCAGGAAGAGGCAGCAACCGATGTAATCCTCGACCGATCCGCCGAACGGGTCCTCCGTCTCCATCATGATCATTTGGAGCCGCTTGCTCCTGAACGACGGGTTCCTACGGGTCCCGGCAGTGAACCCCTCAATCTTACTGCTGTCGAGCAGGACGATCCTATCGCCTTCATTGAAGGCGATCTCCCCGATGCCCTTCGGTCTATGCTCCTTAAGGCCGTCCACCTCGCCCATCACCTTTTGCACCGCAGACTCCCTAAGGCGCCTCACTTCGTCGCTATCGCGGTAGAAAGGCTCAATCCCGAAGGAATCAGCCCTAACCCGCTCGATACCCCTCCCGCGAGCGATCTGATTGAATATCGCAGCCGCCATAGGGCTCCTGCAGGTGTTCCCGATGCAGACGAAGTATACGGTCGGCATCTCCCTTATCCCCCCTCCTCCTTCGGGATCACCCTGAAGCTGTCGTGCCCCTCGATCAGCGCCATCACGCCGGCGCCGTCCCAGTCCACCCAGACCTTCTTCCTCCCGAGGAGG
>Ga0315281_10006679_pt1 | contig 16370 bp, 16 predicted proteins | sample YL17G07_0_MG_FD_204540 | JGI IMG/M metagenome (GOLD analysis project Ga0315281, IMG submission 204540) | Sediment microbial communities from Yellowstone Lake, YNP, Wyoming, USA - YL17G07_0 | ecosystem: Environmental > Aquatic > Freshwater > Lake > Sediment | place: USA: Wyoming | collected... | reverse complement strand
AATACTTGATTGTTCAGTCTGGACGAGAGGTTCTGAAACTCCGAAAAGATTCACTCGCCTATCAATAACCTGGCGGAGTGATTCCATCGCGTCTGAAACTTCCCCAGGTGAAACTTTTGAAACATCGGCTTGGTAAACCAAGTGGGTTCCACCTTTCAAATCAAGACCAAGCTTAAAAGGAAAATGCCCGGCAATGGAAGTTGGAACGATTTCAGAATAATAAACAAAAAAACCTACGGTCACGCCGGCAATGAGAAGCGAAAGGGCGATAAGCCTCGTTTTCCACATGAGGGCTAGTATAGAGATTTTTAGACGAATGGCAAGGAAACCTATTCAATACCAAACTCTTGCTTCAAGAGCGCTATTCCCTCTTCAAGAGTCATTGTCGGCTCCCAACCAAGAAGCTCTTTTGCCTTCCGATTGTCGGCCCTTGTGTGTTTCGGTTCAAGGCGAGCTTTAATATATTCAACAGGACCTACAATAAGTGAGGCCAACTCTTTAATGCTGACATTATTCCCCGCACCTATATTTATAACTTCTCCATGCCCAACCTTATCGCTCTCAAGAGCCAGAATGTTCGCCTCAACCACGTCACTTACATGCGTGAAATCTCTTGTCTGTGTCCCATCTCCTGTAATAGTTAGGGGTTTGCCTTCTTTACGCTGTTTAAGAAAACGCCCAATGACAAGCGCGTAGGGACCCTCTGGGTCAAGACGTGGTCCGTATACATTGAAATAACGTAGAGATACTGTCTCAAGCCCATATAATTCATTCCACAATTTAGCAAGCATTTCTCCAACATATTTTTGAAGACCGTAAGGACTTTTCGGATTCGTCGGCAATTCCTCATGAAGCGGCATCACTTCCTGGTCGCCATAGGCAGAACTTGAGGCTGAATAAATGAAACGTCGAGCTTCGGCCTTAACCGATGCAGTTAAAAGCGTGATCGTACCCATAATATTTGCTTCGCTTGTTTCTATTGGGTTCTCTATAGAAAATTGCACTCGCGGAAGAGCGGCCAAATGAAATACTCCGTATATATCTCCGACTGTTTGAAACAGTGTATCTATTGCTTTTGCGTCACAAATATCTATTTCATGAAGATGGGCTTCTTTTGGAACATGCGCGCGATTCCCAGCCTTGAAGCAGTCAACAACATAAACCTCGTAACCACGCTTTACGAGTTCGTGAGAAAGGTTTGAACCAATGAAACCCCCACCACCAGAAACAATTACATTTTTTCGTTCCATACATGTATAACTACGCACCGCTCCTAGAAAGTAACGTCTGCATTGTACGCAGTACTATCTTTAAATCAAGTAGGGGTGACCGATGTTTTAAATAAAATAAATCATATGAGAGCTTTACCTTGGTTTCAACAACGTCGGCTCCGTGATGCGGATGATTCTCATGATAAATTTGAGCCCACCCAGATAGGCCCGGCTTCACGAGATGTCGTGACTCATAGTATGGAATTTCTTGTTTGTACTTCTCAACAAGAACCGGAAGCTCCGGCCGAGGACCTATAAGAGACAGCGCCCCGCTAAGTACATTGATAAGCTGCGGCAGCTCATCGGCGCGGGTCTTTCGAAGGAAGCCGCCAATTCCGGTGATGTGTGTTCCCTCTTTATTCATACTACGAAATTTCACTATGCGTATAGTTTCATTATTTTTCCCTACCCGTTCCTGAAAGAAGAACACTGGACCTCGGTCAGAAAGTTTTATAAGAATAAAAACGAAGGGATAGAGCGGTAATGAGATTACCAACCCCAAAAGGGCCAACATGATATCGGCTGACCTTTTAATGAAATCATATAGAAACTTCGTTTCGGGGAACATGGAAAATTCTCTACTGTGAGTAGCGTCAAGTGCGACCCTGTCGAAGACCTCTTCATATATGTCGTTAAAATCAATAATCTCTACACCATCAGCAGAAAATCTGCTGATGTGCATGAATAAATTTAAAAGTGCTGGGTGAGTAATGTCTGCCACCACAAGCGAAATGTTTTCCTCTCTCAAAATTTCTGTAACACGCGCAAAGACGTCAGTCTCATCAGACACGCGCAGCTCAGCAGAAAAGAAAAATGGATATCTTTCATTGCCATTTATTTCATGCTTGAGTGCGTCTCCATCGGAACTGGAACTAACCAAAAGCGCCTTGGCGCGATGTTTCCGAGAAAATAATTTTCTTCCGTACAAACGCCACAAAAAGACCAAGAGAGACGAGGTGACCAAATAGAGGAGAAGAAAGGTTTTAGGTGATGCACCGAATAAAGGAAGCGTATAGAATGTTCCCATAACCACCGCCACATTAACCACTTGGGCTTTGAAAAGTAAGTTCGGCAGCCGGTGCTCAAAAATAAGCGTGTGCTTCTCATAAAGGCCTGCAATAAAAAAGGAAATTATGGATGTGATGAAGAGAACGCTCCAAGTAACCGCGTAGACAACGAAGGAAGCCTCCGGGGAAGAATTCCAGTATCTGATGAGAAAAGCTAGATAGAGGCCGCCGACAAAGCAGACTACGTCCCCCATCAAAAGCAGTATTTTTTCTCTAAACGTAAAACCCATATAAGTAGCGCTATCATACCCTTCCAAGGCCAAAATTCAACGCAGATTTGCCTTAAGGCTCTCTAGTGCTATCGTTACTTAAACTCCATGAAAATCATATATGTAATAACTAAATCCAACTGGGGTGGCGCACAGCGATACGTTTTTGACCTCGCCACATCACTACCCAAAGATCAATTTGAAGCCAAAGTCCTTTTTGGAGGCACGGGAGAAGCAGATGCTTCTTATGGAATGCTCGCAACTAACTTAGGGATAAAAGGAATTCCTGGTATACATCTGACGAGTTTCATGCGTGATATTTCTATTTCGCGAGAGTGGAAAACGTTTCGACAATTAATCGAAATTTTTAAAAAAGAAAAACCAGACATTGTTCATTTAAATTCGTCTAAAGCTGGTGGAATCGGAGCTTTAGCGGCACGTATAACTCGGGTGCCGAATATTATTTTCACGGTACACGGATGGCCATTTCTAGAAAATCGCTCTGTTCTTGTTAAAAGACTCATATGGCTAGCCTCGTGGTGCACTGTATTACTTTGTCATAAAGTGATTTGTATTTCTGAATATGATCTAAAAATTGCCAGACGAATGCCATTCGCAAGAAAAAAAGTGTTCCGTATTTACAACGGCATTGCTCCCATGTCTTTGGGATCGGGAGAGAAGATTAGAAGTGCTTTTCCTCATGGGGTCACCATCACTGGAACAGTTGGTGAACTTACACAAAATAAAAACCAAGTCTCACTTATTGAACAAGCAAAAAATAACCCTACTATGTACGTCGCAATCGTGGGTTCTGGGGAAGACAATGAAAAGCTTACTAAAAAAATAAAAGAATATGGTTTGGAAAATCGTGTAAAACTATTCGGATTTGTACCCGCGAGCGAAGCGCTACCTGGTTTTGATTGCTTTGCCCTTCCTTCAATTAAAGAAGGCTTACCGTATGTTCTCCTTGAAGCAAAGCAGGTAGGCCTTCCTATTGTCGCCAACCGCGTCGGTGGTGTGGGAGAAATATTGGATACTGATACGCAAGAGTTTTCGTTGGAGCAAATGCTTAAAAAAACTTCTGCTCTCTATTCTCTACATTCCTAAGAACTCTTTCTGCATATCGTCCCTGTGGACACTTCGAGCGTAGCGACGCTGACCCATCATAATTCCAAGCGCGGCAAACTCTGTAATGAGGTGGGAGCCTCCATACGAGAGAAACGGAATGGTTGTTCCGGTAACAGGGAGAAGCCCCAGATTAATTCCGACGTGGAGAAAAAAGTGGCTCATAAAAAGGACTGCCACTCCGATACCAAAAAGAGTTTCGAAATTTGTCGCCCCAGTAAGCGCGTTTGAGAGAATGCGCCAGATAACGATGCCGAAGAGAAGAAAGAGGAGTAGCACCCCAATATAGCCCCATTCTTCGGCAAAGGCGGCAAAAATAAAATCAGTCTCGTATTCAGGAAGGAACTGGAGACGTGACTGGGTGCCATAACCTATCCCCTTTCCGAAGAGCTCGCCCGAACCAATCGCAATGGTTGCCTGGTAGGCGTTATAACCGGCACCACGCACATCCGCGAGCGGGTTTAGAAAAGTCTGTATGCGTGTCTTTTGATAATCCTCAAAAACATAAAACCAGGCAACAAGTCCCCCAATTAGAGCTCCGATAAAAACGAGAGCCAAATGTTTTTTTGAAATACCTGAGGCAAGGACCATACCAAACCAAATTAGACCAATGATGACAGCCGAACCGAAATCGGGCTGAATCAGAATTAGAAAAAATAGAACAAGCGCATAGAACCCGGAAACAAAGATATGTCTGATATGCGCTATCTCAACGTGCCGACGGGAAAAATATTTTGCCAGAACCAAAATTAGAACAAGTTTAGCCGGGTCCGAGGGTTGAATAGCAAAAAGTCCGACATTAAACCAACTCTGCGCCCCCTTAAAAATCGAACCGACACCGAAAAGAAGCAGAAGTATGGCGACAATTCCAACGTAAAGCCACACCACAACACTGGTCCGACGCAAGAAACGAAAATCAATAAAGCTTAATGCAAAAAATAAGGCTACACAGAGCCCTATCCAGACCAACTGCTTTTCAAAAAAATAATTTTCTCCGGCAAAAGAGTTCATCGTGATAAGCCCGGCAGAAAGAAGCGGTATGATTGCCGCAAAAAGAGCCCAATCTATATTTATTGCCTTACCTAAAGAAGAAATAGACCATTTCGCACTGTCGCCGTTAATTCCCTTAGTCATACTATCGAACCAGAAATTCCGGATATATGTCAACGCTTCCTACCGGACGGGGGAATGGGTTTGGCCAGGTGAAGAGTATTTCCTTGGAACTTTCTCCCGCTATGGTCCCCACAAAAGTTTCCGAAGCCGCCATGGCAATACCGTCAGAATCATAAATAATGACTACTGCAGAAATATCTGAAATTGCGGAAACTCCGTCATTTACCAATTCGACCGAGAGCCTCGGTAGAGAATCGGGATCTGAAAAGTTTTTATTTTTTATTTGAAGCGATGGTTGTTCAATAACATTAATCCATGCGGGAAGTGACGTAAACTCAAAAGAAGCCTGCGCAGGTACGCGATTCCCCACTGTTATTAAGCCTTCAAAGACCGGGTAATCGCCATTAGGCGGGATTGTTGTGACACCAGAGCGCTCGCCGACAAGAATATTCCTTTCATCATATAGTTTGAACTTGTAAGACACCGAGGCGGCCGCAATACCAAAATTTGGATTGGTAACATACGCGGTCGCACTATAGACCCCATCAGCTACTTTAAATGGACGCTTCCAATTAACGATGAGCGGAGATGGTTTGTTTTCACACACTTTTTTGCAAGAACCGCCACAATCCACTCCTTCTTCATCTTGGTTTCGCCTTCCATCAGTGCAAGAAGACCGGGGATAGAAAAGGTAGACAAGCGGGAGAGCCACTATGGCTACCAAACCAAAAGCCACGAAAAAGTAAATTATTTTTTTGCGAGCCGCCCAGGTCATTACTTATATTGTAGCAAAAAACCGCCCCGGTCTCTAAGACCAAGGCGGTTTTTGTTTTTTGAATACTTTGTACTGGCGACTGCCTACTTTCCCCATAGAGTATCATCGGCACTATAGCGCTTAACTTCTCTGTTCGGAATGGGAAGAGGTGTTTCCACTACGTCAAGTCACCAGAACAAAATATTCAAACGGGCACGGTAATTGTAAGAACAAGTCCCGTAAAGATTTTTATATAAATCTTATAGTGACACTATAAATTATAGGGCACTTATGGACAAGTTTCGGTAACATTAGATTGGTAAAAATCTAATGGGACAAGCAAAAACGAGCAACCTGTATACATGACGTATAAGATTCCTAATGAGATCGGCGGATTAGTACTCCTCGGCTTAACACCTTGCGGTGCGTAGACCTAGAGCCTATCAACGTGGTCATCTCCCACGGGCCTGATCACGATTTCTTATCTTGGAGTTGGCTTCCCTCTTAGATGCTTTCAGAGGTTATCCTTTCCCGACATAGCTACTCTGCGGTGCCCTTGGCAGGACAGCAGATAGACCAGAGGTCAGTTCGCTTCGGTCCTCTCGTCGCGTATTCCCCTATTTCTAGGAGCGCAGACTATATCTTCATCCTTCTTCCAGTTTGGGAAGTTAGGAGTTGGCGTATTACACGTGTATTCCTGCCCATCAATGTATACAAAGATGAACTTTCCGGAAATACATGCGTCTCACTCTGCCCTATGGCAGAGCTCAGTCGTTACGGGGTCAAACCTAAAATTGTAAACATTTCTTTTCTTGTTTTCTTTGTCTTGGTCGCGTAATTCTCTTTCTGAATAACCAAGATACAATCAACAAGTTTAATTAACTGTTCTTTACTTAGCTTTTTAAACGCTGTTGTGGAAAGGGTTTCGCTTGCGCTTATAAGCGCATCGCTTTGAAGTTTTTTGAATCGAATATACGGGCGCAAGTTCTTGAGAATATCTCTCACTTGTATGTACCCATTTATCCGAAGTTCGGTTATTCCATCATTTCTTTTGGAAATATAACCGACATCGAAAACCTCCCTTATCCAATATAGTGTTTTTTCATGCCGAGTGTCTTGATAAAAACAGATGGTGGGCATAAATCGTATTCCGATTTTGCCATCCTTGCGCTTCTTTATCTGAAGCATTAGGCTCCCATCGCCATCAAGAAAACCAGCAATGTACGCTAAGTTGATTTTAGATCGACTTCCCACGGTATTATCTTATCGTTTTCTGGTCCTCAAGTTAATTCTCAGTACGCCAACGGACCGTTGAAGCGTATGTGCCATAAGGAAGAAACTGATTTAAGACTTCACCGTTATTAGCCACATTGTCATCACAAATTTCTTCGTGAAGTAGCAAAGCCCATCTGGGCCTACTAGAAGCAACTCTCCTCAAAAATCAACGCCTGCAGTAGATAGGAGACCAACCTGTCTCACGACGGTTTGAACCCAGCTCACGTACCTTTTTAATTGGCGAACAGCCAAACCCTTGGGACCTTCTCCAGCCCCAGGATAAGATGAGCCGACATCGTATATGCACCCATTATTACTAATGGTATGGACTATATCTTCATCCTTATCACATTAATCTTGTGTGACAAGGAGTTGGCGTCTTAGCGTTTTGTATATAAAACGCTCGTCTTTTCAAACAAGACAGTCTCTACGGGGTCATAACTAACTTGTATTCCATTGAAGGACAGACATGTGGTGAAATTATTTTCATAAAATCACCCACGCTTTCCTTTAATAGTCTGATGCGATAATACTTTTTATCTTTGTTCAAACGAGCTTTAACGCCCATTTCCCTTAAAAGATACAGTAATCTTTTCTGATTATTCAGAGAAAATTGTTGGGTATTAAGATAAATATCTCTATCTCTTGACTTACTCCCATCATCCATGTACCAGATGGCCATAATTAATGGGTTGAGTTTAAGATATTTTGGTATTACTTTTTTACCATTTTTATAAAACTCCTCATAGATATGAGTAATATCTATGTGTTGTTTCGTAAAAAATCTATACGCGCTACGACCTTCATTCATAGTTCTTTCTTTAGGAGAAGATTCCACCAATCTTTTTAAAGACTGGTACTTGTAATCTACATACTCTTTTGCTTTTAAAGAATGATTTATTTCCAAAAAAGCATTATTTCTGCCGGGTATAATTCTCATATACCCATCTCCTAAAACTGAACCGATAATGATCGATCGTTCAATGTTAGTTAGACTTCCCACGGTATTGTCCATGAATGTAATTTTACCATGGAGTTCACCGTTATAAGCCATTTTTTTATTTTGGTACACCAGCTCCTACACTGAATTACCAAAACAGCTAATGCCATTACTGGCATGGCACCCCGATTTGTTAAGGTGCCGAACTGCGCCGCCGCTATGAACGCTCGGGCGCAACTAGCCTGTTATCCCCAGAGTAGCTTTTATCCGTTAATCTTCACACGCATCTAATGCGATGTGTCGGTTCACTATGTCCTACTTTCGTACTTGCTCGGCATGCACGCCTTGCAATCAAGCCAGCTTGTGCCATTACACTATCGGCACGGTTTCCATTCGCGCCTAGCTGACCTTAATAAACCCCTCCGTTACTTTTTAGGAGGGTATCGCCCCAATAAAACTACCCACCAGATACGGTCCCGTAAGGTTTTTACCCTTATGGTTAGCAGACACATTCTCAAAGAATGGTATTTCACTGACGAGTCCAGATCATCCGAGAACAATCCTTCAACCTCTCCCATCTATGCTACGCAGTGTAAACGTGGCTGCAATATCAAGCTATAGTAAAGCTTCTGGGGTCTTTTCGTCTAACTGCAGGTAACCGGCATCTTCACCGGTATTGTATTTTCACCGAGCTATTCCCCGAGACAGTTCTCCAGTCATTACACCATTCGTGCGCGTCTGAACTTACCAGACAAGGAATTTCGCTACCTTAGGACCGTTCATATTGTGTTAACTTTGCATTACTGCAAAGATCGGACTATATCATTTGATCTGTTGCGTCGGCATTCATGTGCGACAGACCAATCTTGCGTATAGTCTCTGAGGATTCTTCCGAATTTACTACATTTTGTAATGTGTATTTTCTTTTTCTGCCAATTCCTGGATTAAGTTTTTCTCTCAATTCAAGAATTTTTTGGAAACCTTCCGGATAATTATGTTGACCCGTGTACATAAGGGACACAATTTCTGAAAAAATTCTAAAATTATGTTTTCTGTATGCGGATCTAAAACCAAATCTCCGAAAGAATGGGAGTATTGTTGTGTATAACGAGGTAATATTGGTCACTTCATAATATACAACTCCATCTTTTCTAGAACGCAATGTTCCACATCCCAAAATGTGCTTTATCCACGCAAGGATAACGCGATCTTTTTGAGATATATTAAACGAAGCGCTCAATTTCCAGCTTTGCTTAAAATCCAATCGTTTTTTAACTGAGACATTGAAGCTACCTTCTCCGTCCGTAAACCCCGCAATGTAGTTTCCCACATCACTTGGTATATTTTTCATTTACTTTTGATCAGATTCAGAAGTCTTTCCTGCTGATTGTCCGCGTATGTGCATTGTCACGACACATCGACATGTGCTCGTAGCGCATACTACTTTTTTCCCGCCTAAGGCGGGCCGGGTTTTCCAGCATATGGCAAGATTTTTTAGCGTAACTACAATGTCCTACTTTTATAGTTACGGCCGACATTCACGAGGGCTTACATCAGTCTGCTCGTCTTTCGCTTTCTGGCTCCGAATCAAAATTAAATAAAGATTCAGAAACAAAAAGCGAAAAACGAACCGCCGATGGTTGACCTTCTCGCATTGGTCAGGTGTCACCCCCTATACATCCTCTTACGAGTTCGCAGGGAGCTGTGTTTTTGGTAAACAGTTGCCAGAGATTCTTTCGCTGAGGCCGAGCACCTTCTTAAACACTATTACATTCCTAAACCCCATAGAACCAAGAGGGTTTTAGAGATTACAGAAGTGTTTACTGTTCAAAAAGGTGCTCGGCAAGCCTTATTCCGAAGTTACGGCTGCTTTTTTGCAAAGTTCCTTGGGGAAATTTCACTCGTTCGCCTGAGTCTACTCGACTCGACCACCTGTGTCGGTTTTCGGTACGGTCTCTCTCGATTTATTCATAGAAGTTTTTCCTGGGAGGCTCTGCGGAAGAATTTCTCCCACGTATGGGAGATTTTGCACACACTCGATGTCCTGATTAAACAGAATGTCCGGGATTTTCCTCGAACACGCATCTAGGTGCACACAATGCAAATCCAATAATGCACTCTTCTTTTTGTCCTCCGTCCCTTCATCGAAATCGAAAGAGGTCACGGAATATTAACCGTGTGTCCATCGGGTTCGGCTGTCGCCATCCCCTTAGGACCGACTAACCCTTCGCTGATTGTCATTGCGAAGGAAACCTTGGTCTTACGGCGTCGCGGGTTCTAACCGCGATTGTGGTTACTTGTGCCAACATTCTTACTTCCGCACGCTCCAGAGTCGGTCACCCTTCTCCTTCACAGCAGAGCGGAATATTCTCCTACCGCGCCATCTGTCCGAAGACAAATGACACCCTCAGTTTCGGTACTATGCTTAAGCCCCGATTATCTGCGGCGCAAGATCTCTAGATGAGTGAGCTGTTACGCTTTCTTTAAATGATGGCTGCTTCTAAGCCAACATCCTCATTGTCGGAGAAATCTCACCTCCTTAAGTGCACTGAGCATAGATTTTGGGACCTTAACTTGAGATCTGGGCTCTTTCCCTTTTGACCAGTGAAGCTTAGCCCTCACGGTCTTACTGCCAGATAATTACTCTTGGTATTCGGAGTTTGATAGATCAAGCGAGTTTTCACCCTGTCCTGACCTTCCAGTGCTCTACCCCCAAGAGGTACGTCTGACGCTATCCCTAAAGATATTTCGGAGAAAACCAGCTATTACAGGGTTCGATTAGCTTTTCACTCCAACCCACAAGTCATCCGAGAGCGTTGAACGACTCACCGGTTCGGGCCTCCCCCTCGCTTTCGCGAGGGTTCACCCTGCTCATGGGTAGCTCACCCTGCTTCGGGTCTGATGCATACTACTAATTTTCGCGCTATTCACACTCGGTTTCCCTAACGCTGCGGGCTCGCGCCCTTAGCGTATAATGCAGTATTCATCAACTCGTTGGCTCATTCTTCAATAGGCACGCAGTCACCGAGCACCGTTCTAAACACTAGAAATCCTTCTTTTTAACTCTCTCCACGCATTACCGCGCTGTTTTAATTTTGCTTCTCGACTACGAGCAATATGCTCGTTTAAAAAAGCTTCATAATAAACCAACTTCCACGGTCTACCGCGTTTAGTTGATATATTTTTACCAGAGTTATGTTCTTTCAGTCGCTTTTTTAAATCGGCACTATAGCCAATATAAAAAGAAGGATTGGATATACCTTTCAATATATACATGTAGTACATACCATATATGGTACACCAATAATAATGTTCACAACGGTGCTCGGCTCCTACTCCTTGTAAGCATATGGTTTCAGGTCTATTTCACTCCCCTTGCCGGGGTTCTTTTCACCTTTCCCTCACGGTACTAGTTCACTATCGGTCACAAAGTGTATTTAGCCTTGCCGGTTAGTTCCGGCGGATTCGCTCAGGCTATTCGTGTCCTGAGTTACTCAAGAATAATGACGAGAAAGACATATTGATTTCGCGTACGCGGCTATCACGCCCTGGGGCGCCGCTTTCCAGCGGCTTCCGCTATCAACATATTTTGTAACTTTCCGACGCTTTAAACGTCCGTCACCATCTTACAACCCCGAGCACCATCTCCACCACTTAATCTTACTGAAGTTTTTAATAAATTTTTTACTTATTATTACTTACCGAAAACTAAGGGACAAAGATGGTACTCGGTTTGGGCTTCTCCCGTTTCGCTCGCCGCTACTAAGGGAATACTTATTAGTTTCTACTCCTCCAGGTACTGAAATGTTTTACTTCCCTGGGTGCGCGAATTGTGCACGTAATGCACAAAACTGTTGAGGTGTACTCAACAAGGTTTCCCCATTCGGAAATCTTCGGATCGAAGGTTGCTTGGCACCTCCCCGAAGCTTATCGCAGCTTAGCTACGTCCTTCATCGCCACTTTATGCCTAGGCATCCACCATATGCTCTTAGTCTCCCATTAGGAGACTTACACACCACGCTTAACAAGTTGCTCGTTTTTGCTTGCCCGACTCGGACGGTTTATTTTCCAAGTCGAACTTTTTTTCTCATCACACCCTTTGCAAAAGTATGATGAGCTTACTATCTTCCGGCATCTTAATACCGGAAGACTTACCTGCCTGCCTGAAACGCCACAAAGACCCCTCACTGACGACGTCCCGACAGAATTCAGTTTTCAAAGTAGCAGTCGTGCAGTCAATTTCGAGAACAAAAAAACCGCTATCGAAAGCGGTACGGAGACATGCAGAAAGTCTGCGCTATCCTCGCCGCTTTGTGTAAGTGTTTTTTAGCTCGTTCAACATCTGAATAAAGGCCAGTATACTCGAACCGCTAGCCTTGTCAACTAAACTCTTGTCCCCTTTTAGACCCCCAGCCAAAAGACATAAAAACCCCCTAAATAGGGGGTTTTTATGTAGCTTTTTAAGCTAAAGAAACAAGGTCTTATTGACGGTGTTCCGAGATCTCCCGACGTACATTCTCCAATAGTCGCGCCGCTGAATCCTGCCCGCCCAAACCGAAGGCCAGGCCGACAGCAATTGAGACTGCTACGACAATGCCAGTGAAAAGAGTCTGGATGAAAAGCGCGGCAATGCCCAATTGATTGAGTGCAATAAGAGCTGCAAAAACCCAGATTGCCCACTTGGTAACGCTCCCGAGGAAATTAGCCGTCGAAATACCGGCTGCTCCGGCTGCTCCGGAAACAACCTTCTGCATCACTTGAGCGACAACGCCAGCCACAAGAAGGATGAGTACCGCAACAATCACTTGCGGGATGTATAGAAGGACAACTTGCTGAAGGAAGATGTTGACCTGGTTGAGACCAAGCACGTCAAACGACGCGATAAGGAAGACTACGATAACAAACCACTCAACAAGCGCGCCGAGAAAGCGTCCTGAATGGAGCTTCCAACCGCCACGATGAAGAACCGCCTCAACGCCAGCGCTTCGCAGAGCGTTATCAACCTTGACCGCATCAACCGCCTGCTCAACCACACGACCAAGAAGGGCGCCGACTATCCAGCCGGCAACAAAAATAACGATAGCGATGATAACGTTCGGGATAAAGCTAACCACCCCGAAACCAAGGTCTTCAAAAGACCTAACTAGTACATCGCCCCAAGTCTGAAGTATCATAATACTTTTACGCGCAAAGCGCGCTTATCTATTAATTAATTTATTAAACCGCCGGGAATCGCCACCCCACGGCAGACCTTTTAACCTGTAATAAGTTTACCACCATCGCAAGAATGCTTTTAGCCTCTGTGTGGATAGCGGAAGATGCCAGAACCGCCCATTCTTAGTGTCCCATGCGGTCGAAAAGCTTCTGATGAGGGTAATCAAACACGTCGCGCACCAGCTTATCAAGCACGGAGACCCGGTAATTGAAGTCGGATACCTCAAGAAGAGCGTACCGCAAATCCCTCCCAAGCGACCGCTCAAGCGAATGGATGGCCCGGTCAAGCGCCCGCTTATCGGTTCGATCACCGACTACCAGAAGGTCAAGCCGTCCCTCGTCTTCTCCGACAAAAATACCTGAGGCTATAATAAGTTTAATCCTCCCTGCCCTGCTAAGGGTGCGGGTAATAACCGCAGACGATATCGGGTGTGCCGCTATAAACAAGTCCTTGAGCGCGCGCTTGTGCGGAAAAGACCCGTCCATAGAAACAATAAAAGAACGCTTTGAACTCGAGTGTCCTTTATTTTCTTTTTTAATGAGCTCGCTCTTCACTTTTGCAAACTTTGATTTTCTGAGATGCTCTATCTCCTTTTTAACCGGACGTTCAGAAATTCCGGTGCGTTTAGAAAGCTCACCGAAGCTATACGCTTTCCGTTCATTAAGAATGAGAAAACGTATTAATTTTATCCGTTCACTGTTTCCAAATAATTTTCCAAGTATATCCATCCCATTTAGAGGCAGGTCGCGGTCATATGACCGCTTGTTACCTTGTTAGTAGTTATTTTAAATCTAATTATTCTATTTGTGGAATGTTCGCCGAAAGCGACCGCGGCCTCTAACAGAATCCACTTACTCATTGTACACAGAGCCCACTTTTTTAGAGAGGGATAGCCCAAATGAAACGACCTTTTGACAGATTGTCAAAAGGTCGTTTCGGTGAGAAGTGAGTAAAAATTATTTTAATGTCACTTTACCCCCCGCTTCATCAATCCTCTTCTTTAGAGCCTCCGCTTCCTCCTTCTTCATGCCGCTTTTAAGCATCGAAGGGGCTGCGTCCACCATATCCTTGGCTTCCTTAAGACCTAGGGCAAGGACCTCTTTGACGATTTTGATGAGGGCAATTTTGTTTGCACCAGCATCCGTAAGCTCGACATCGAATGAAGATTTCTCTTCGGTGTCGGCCGCTACGCCGGGTGCGGCCGCAACCGCAACTGCAGCCGCAGAAACACCAAACTTCTTCTCCAGGAGCTTCACAAGCTCATTGAGGTCAAGCACGGTCATAGTCTCGATAGATTCGACGATAGACTTAAATTTACTCGGAACCTCTACAGTAGTTTCTTCCATATATTTTATTAGCTTATAGCTTTCAGCTTTTAGCTGTCAGCTTCTGATAAATTACGATTTCTTCTGCGCAATCTGGTCCAAAGAAATAACGAGTCTTTGGATCGGAGAATTGATTAAGTTGACGAACTGACCGCGAAGCACCGGCATGGACGGAATAGTCGCGATTCCAAGCATTCCTTCACGAGCTATATAAGCTCCACCGAATATGCCTCCGAGCACCCTAAGTCCGGCATCCTTGAACTTCTTTTCAAATGAGTAAATCTCACGAGCCGGAGCCATCTCGTCCTCGGCGTAAGCAACGGCAATCTCACCGGACAATTCCGGCATATCACCCTCTATCTTGGTTTCCCCCAGCGCGCGCTTCAATAACGTCTTCTTGGCAACGTAGTATCCAACACCCTTGGAACGCAAATCCTTGCGCATGGCAACAATGTCGTTCACCTTAAGCCCCTTGAAATTGAGAAAAACGAACGATTTCCCCTTTCCCAAAATATCAGAGACCTTCTCGACAATTTCCTTTTTCTTGTTTTTTGTAATAGCCATTTGAATAGCTTTTAGCTGTAAACTTTTAGCTTTTAGCCGAGAGTAAGTCTTGGATAAAAAATAAAAGGCCCTAATAGGCCCTGAGAGTTTCGACCATCGGCAGGCCCGTTGTCGGATTACCTCTCATAACGAGAGACCTGCTGTCTTCTGGGGCTTAAAACAAGGCTAACATAAAAATTATAAAGCCGTCAACTATCTGGTATTTCCAACATTTAGATTGCTTCCCGTTTACCTAACTAGTGACGATCGTCACCAGTTAGGTAAAGACGGCGAAACTACTTACTGACGTTATTTTTTCTCGGCTTCAAGTTTGCTGAGCTCCGCACGCCAACCCACCAAGTTTATAAGTATCTGAATAAATGAGCCTACTCCAGAGACGGCAAGAATAAGAAGGACGAGCCAGGCCATCGGCATCACAAAATAGAAGAAAACAACAAATGTTCCCGCCCAAAGTCCGAAACACCACGGGCAATGCATAAGCTCACCAGCCACTCTGCGGGGTCCAGAAATGGAGCTCATGAAGAATTCTCTGACGAACAACATCACTCTGTCGTATATGAAAAGACGCACAAGCCTGAATGTGGCCAGAGAGAGAATGGCAAAGTCAAAAAATGATATTTCGGCTGGAAAGCGCCTGTCAACGAGCCACACAAAACCGGCAAGAATGAAGACTAGAATTATGTAGACGAGAATGAAGATGGCGTTCCAACGATGTTCATCATTTCGGAAAAGTTCTGTGATATTCATGAAATGAATTGTACCAAAAATAAGGCTTTTTCTCGATTGTTGACAAAAATAGATATATTTGACATAATTCAAGAAGCTACAGTTTTTCGCAACAATTCGAGGAAAATTCCCATGACACGCACCAGCCCCAGTGAGGCGCGTACTGAATTCTCAAAACTCAAGACCGTGATGCTAAACACCGGGGAGCTTTCTCTGAATGAAGTCGTCATGGCTTACTTTACCCGCCAGATTAGCGACCTCTACCAGGTCGACCAGACGGCAATTGAGGCCCTCGCGTTGTTGCTCTCGAGCAACAACGCTTCGCGGAAGCAGGAACTCCTACTTAACTGGAGGGAGCTCTTCAAGAAGAGCGGCCTCCTCACTTTGGCGCCAGATGGTGGCGTCATGCTTGACCCGGAGGCCGAGAAGGTGGCCATGGCCATGCTGAAGGGAATTTTCAAGGGCGGCAAGTTTCTGACGAACCCCCTCCCCCTCGGCCACGTGCTCGCTCCGCTTACTGAAAAGCTTATGCGGAGCAAGTAACGAGCTTCAAAGCGGCAAGAGTCAACAGGCTCCTGCCGCTTATTTATTTTCTTTTCAATCTTATTTCCCAAAAATAAAATTCACAACGGCTGCAGATATGTCGAATCCTTGCGCGTCTGCGTATGCCGAGAGCCCAACCAAGAGCCCCACTGAAAGCGCCACCACAAAAAAGAAATTTGTGATAAAAGAAACCGCTTTTTTGTTTAGGAAGTCCGACATTTTTATTTTAGTCCATCAAGCTCT
>Ga0315281_10006678_pt1 | contig 16371 bp, 11 predicted proteins | sample YL17G07_0_MG_FD_204540 | JGI IMG/M metagenome (GOLD analysis project Ga0315281, IMG submission 204540) | Sediment microbial communities from Yellowstone Lake, YNP, Wyoming, USA - YL17G07_0 | ecosystem: Environmental > Aquatic > Freshwater > Lake > Sediment | place: USA: Wyoming | collected... | reverse complement strand
GCCAGCACCGGCATCTTGACGCCGGCGGCATGATGGGTAAAGAAGCCCGGCTCTTTGATCTTGCTGTGCACCGCTTGGGCGCCATCCGAGTAGATGTTAATGGATCCGGCGGGGACCGTGCGGTTGGGGAACTTGAAGCGCTTGACGGTTCCGTTGCGGAACTTGACCGTCCACATGATGCTGTCCGTGCCCATCATCGGAATCACCGCCCCGCCCAATGGGGTGAAGTCGGCGTAGGCCCTGACCTCGATGGCCTGCTGCGGACAAATCTTGACGCAGCAGTAGCACTCCCAGCATTGCTCGGGTTCCTGGTTGTACCCCTTGCGCGTCGTGGTGTTCAGCGCCATCAGGTCGTGGGGGCAAATGTACTTGCAGGCCGTCTGGTCCCGGCCCATGCACCCATCGCACTTCTCCGTGATCACGAAACTTGGCATGGCACGCTCCTGGCTGAATCGGTCGGGCGGTGATGCACCGGCGATGCGGAGGCCCTCCACGGTGGGAGCCTGCTCCACATCCCTGCCCCATCCGGGCGCGCTTGCCGCCCAGGCCATCCCTATCGCGGGACGTGCGCCCGGTATGTGACTAAGGCACAGTGGAAGAGAGCGGACCGAGCGCTGCCCGCGTGCGTTCAAGCCACCCAGATGCCCCTCCCGCACCGCTATTGGTATTGCTTTCAAAGCGATGCGGCGCTTGTGGTGACCCGGTGCGGTGCCCAGGGCGCAAGCACGCCGGCGGGGGAGCCCGCGCCCCGGAGCCCACCCTGGCCGCCCAGCGGGATGCGGCATCAACCCGCCGGTCCGGATCCGCCCTCCAGGGATTGGTAATACTTGGATAGGATTTCCGCGACTTCCGGCCTGGCGAATTCCGCGGGCAGGGCCTCGCCCTTGGCCAGCTTGGCCCGGACGTTGGTCCCGGAGAGCTGCAGGTAGTCCTCTGGCCGGTGGGGGCAATCCCGCACCATCGTGATGCGCTTGCACTTGTGGCACCACACGGTGTTGTCGCCCCGGTAGATCCCGATCTTCAGGATGCCGGGCGGAATCGTGTCAAAAATTGCCTGCGCGTCGAAGGGCCCGTAGAAGTCCCCGACCCCGGCGTGGTCGCGGCCCAGGATCAGGTGCGTCGCCCCGGCGTTTTGCCTGAAGATGGCGTGCAGCAGCGCCTCGCGGGGTCCGGCGTACATCATGTCGAAGCCGTATCCGGTGATCAGCACGGTGTTGGGCGGGAAGTACAGTTCGACCATCTTGCGGATGGCGGCCTCGCGCACCGGGGCGGGAATGTCCCCGGCCTTCAGCTTGCCCAGCAACATGTGGATCAAGATCCCATCGGCGCCCACCGCTTTCTGCGCCATGCGGCAGAGCTCTTCATGGGCGCGGTGCATGGGGTTGCGGGTTTGGAAGGCCACCACCTTGCTCCATCCGCGTTGCGCGATCAGGGCGCGGATTTCGGGCGCCGTCCGGTAGGTATCGGCAAACTCCCGGCGGAAGTAGGAGTGGCTCAGCACCCGGACCGGCCCGGAGATCACGCAATCGCCCGCCGCGAGAAACCCCGCCACCCCGGGGTGCTTCTCGTCCAGGGTGCCGAAGACCTGCCGGGTCACCGCGCGCATCTGCTCGGCCGTCATCTTCTCGATCGCCGCCACGTCCTGAAGCGCGATGATCGGGTTGCCGTCCTGGTTGGGATCGCGCAGGGCGATGCGCTTGGCCCGCCGGAGCTCCGCCGGAATCCGGCTCTCCGCCGTCATGTTCACGATCGGAATGGGCCAAAACAACCCCGCTTCCGTGCGCATGTGCTCGGCGATGCCCAACGCATCCCCGACGGACATGAACCCTGGGAGCGGGGTGAAATATCCGCCGCCCAACATGACCACGTTGGCCGCGGCGCCGGAGGTGAGGTGCAGTGTGGGCAGCGCCTCGCCCGCGGCGAGCAGCGCCTTCCTCTCGGCGTCGTCCTCCACATACCGAGGCTGGAGCGCCGGGGACTGGTAGGGTGGGATCATTCAGGGTGTCTCCGCTCAAAAGATTGCCGCTGGACCGCCGGAGCGGATTCCCGCCCCCGGTGCGCCCCGCCGCGGACGGCGGGGCGCCGGGACCCTACAGGAAGCGAATGAAGAACAGCAAGATCACCAGGAGCCCGACTCCTAACCCCAGGCTCCACCCAATCAACATCTTCTCGACCGGCAACAGCGGTTCTGCCTGCATCTTGCTCAGTTCGTCCCGAATTTTTGAATCGGCCATTGTGTTCCTCCGTCAAGAAAGAGATTGCGTGTTTCCGGCTCAGCTCGCCAGGGGCGGCATGACGCCCGCAAAAAAGATCCAGGAAATGAGCAGGCTCACCCAGATGATGAAGCCGAACAGGCACACCACGTACACAGCGGCCAGCTTGCCGATGCCTTCCTCCCACAGCTTGCCGAAGTTCGAATTCACGCCGATGGAAAAGAAGGTCAGCACGAAGAAGAGGCCCCGCAGGGTATTGGCCTCACCCATGGCCAGACGCAGGCTGCCGGTGAGTTGCGGCCCGGCGCTGAGGGCGAGCACGATCGCCACGGCGAAGGTGAACACGTACCCGAGAATGAACTTGGGGAACCGGGTCCAGATTTCCCCCGCCCGCGCCGTATCCCCGGGGCGCCGGTCAATGTAGCGGGTCCAGATGAACGCCAGCACGAAGGCCCAGATGCCGATGAAGACGTCGATGAAGATCTTGACGGCCGCGGTGGTGCCCAGGATCCATCCGGGCTGGTACTTGATGCCCGCGGCGGCCGCCTTGCTCATGATCAGCGCCTCGGTGATGGCGCCGCTGGCGACGGCCGCGCCGTCGGTTTTCACCGCCAGTCCCATCCAGGCGCCGGCCACCATGGGCTCCGAGCCCAGGAAGGTGTCCGCCACGAAGGGCAGGATCAGCAATTCAACCACGGCGAAGATCACCACCAGGGACGATACCATGATGGCGACGACCGGCCGGGCCCGGATGGCGCTGCCCGTCGCGATGGCCGCGGACACCCCGCAGATGGAAATACCCGATGCCAACGGCGCCGCCCACTCCCGGCTGAACCCGAACCATTTGCGGGCGACATAGTAGACCACCGCCCAGTAGATCAGGTACGCCTCGATGATGGCTGCCACGCCCCGGTACAGCAGCGAGGTCGCCAGCGCCAGCTTGTCCGCCGCCGTGATCGCCAGAAAGCCCCCCAGGATCACGATGGCGGTCTTGATGTACAGCTCGGGCTTGACCCCCTCCTCGATCCACTTGGCGAACCCCGGCATGAAGTTCCCGATGAACAACCCCGCCAGCAGCGCCACGATGAAGCCCCCCTCGGCCGTCAGACGGAGCGACCAGGAGATGCCGAACTTCTGCATGTCGCCCGGCGTGGTCACGGCGAAATTGGCGTAGCTGCCAATGATCCAGCTGATGTAGCTGAGCCAGAACACGGCCGTATACCCGATGGCGAACCGCTTCATGTTTCCGCCCGCCGCGGTGACCCCGATGGTTAGCACCACCAGGGTGACCCCATACGTCGCCAGCAGCGCAGCGACCCCGCCCAGACCCCCGTAGGCCTTGGACACCGGCGCCAGCGCCGTTCCCAGATCCGTCCAGACCCGGGTCGTCACCACCCAGCCCAGCGCATCCATTCCCGCCAAGCCCAGCAGCGCCACGAAAAAGACCAACAGGCCTACCCATACCGACAACCAATCCTCCGATAACCACTTGGATTGCTCAGCCATGGCTGTTGCCCTCCTTTGATGAATCGCGACGTTCGTTAGGGACTTCTCCTCCTTGCGGCACTTCACGCGATCCAGCGCTCCCGCCCCGCACAGGGCGGACTCCCTCGGCGCGCTCCGGGGGCTTGCACCTGCGACCGACGCCTTCGCGCCACCTGCCCGGCTCGATCGCAACGCTCTCTTCCGGCCGGCAGGCTCAGCACATGAGTTGCTCAGCGGTGTAGTCCTTGAACCGCATCACCCTCACCGCGTCCTTCTGCTCCTCGCGGGCCTTGCCCGGTCCAAACTCTTGGATCAAGTCCCGCTTCTGTTCCCGAAAGAAACTCTCGAATACCTCAATCCCGGCCGTGCCGGTGGCTCGCAGCGTATCGTCCGCCGGATCGTAGCGCAGCGCGACCGTGGTGAGCGCGCTCCGGCCGGGCCCGTCCACCACGCGCCCCCCGGCGGCGGGATCGTAGACCGCGTTGTGCGCGCAGCACGTGATCAGATCCTTCGCCCCGGCGACCAACCCCGCCTCGGGCGAATAGTTGATGGCGCTGGATTTGGGCGAAGGCCGCGAGAGTTGATGGTGGCAGATGGCCGAGAAGGCCACGATGGATCGTTGGGGCCCGACCCCGCCAATGCCCCCCGGGCTACGGTCGTTATCTTGGCCTGCGGCGCGCACGGGGCTCACTGGCCTGCCCAGGTTGATCAGGAAGACCGGGGTGCCTGCGTAGGGATAGAAGAAGAAGTAAGTCTGCCTGGGCTCGATCGTGCCCGCCCGCCAGGGCTCACCTTGCGAATGGGTCAGAAGGCAGGGGTTGTAGGGCTTGACCGGCAGGTCGGAAGCAGGCGGGACCGGCGCTTGGGCGTTCATCGCGCAGCCGGGGGACAACAGTCCCGCCGCCAACGCGCAGCCCGATATCCGGATGAAGTTTCGCCTGTTCATCGCGCTCCCCCTTGGCAGGCACAAACTTTGGGTCACACCCGTCCGCCAGGACTACGATGTGACGACTAGAGTCTCCCCCTCGCGCAATGCCGCCTCGCCTTACCCTCGCCCCGAGCGAATGTGGACATCGCTCCCTCGGTAACATGGGCAAGCGGGTGTATATGTGACTTTCTCACATTTCTCGGCATTCCCCGGCGCATCATGAAGGCGTCCCTTCTTGCACCGGTTCGTGAAGATTTCCGCAGGTTCAGACTTGGATCGAACTCAGGTCCTGGACAGGAGGGTCAGCGGCAATCCACTTCATGGCACGCATGAGCCGGTGACCCGGAATCCCATGCGGCCCAGCGCGGATTGCAAGGGCGAGGGCTGGGGTGCTGAAAAGCCGGGAGACTGTGGTGCGGTTGGCGGACTGCCCTGAGGCGCATCCGGGGCTGGCGCACGGCTGCCCGTCGCGCCAATTGGGAACCATCTCGCTCGATGCCGGGTCAGGTCACCGCGGCGCGCAGGCTGTTTCTCAGCACGTGTTTGAGCAGCTTGCCGCTGGCGTTGCGGGGAAGCGGCGCGGTCTGCACGGTATACGACTCCGGGACCTTGTAGTCGGACAGCCGCTCGGCGCAGAAGCCTTGCAGTTCCTTGGCGGAAACGGTTTCCGCCTTGACCGCAACGAAGGCATGAACGCGCTCTCCCAGCACCGGGCAGGGCTTGCTGACCACCGCGGCCTCGATCACGCCCGGGTGGGCGCTGAGTACGCTTTCCACCTCTGCCGTGAAGATCTTGTAGCCGCCCCGATTGATCATGTCCTTCTTGCGGTCGAAGACGTGCACAAACCCGTCACGGTCAACGCTGCCGATATCGCCGGAATGCCAGTAGCCGTCGCTGATCTCGCGCGCGGTTGCGGCCGGGTCCTGCCAATAGCCCTTGACCACCATGGGGCCCTTGATCCACAACTCGCCGGACTCCCCGGCGGGCACCGGCTGGCCGTCCGTGCCGACAACCTTGACTTCTCCACACGCCACCACCAAGCCGACGCTGGCGACGTGCGCGGCGGTGTACTGGGGTGGCATCAGGGTCGTGGGCGAGGTCGTCTCGGTGGCCCCGTAGGCATTCATCAGCTTTAGCCTGGGCACCAGTTGGGCGAATCGCTGGATCGTCGGCAGGGGCATCGGGGCGCCGCCAAAGCCTCCGATCCGCCAGGCGGAGAGGTCGTAGCGCCCCAGGTCCGGCTGCAGCAGGCAGAGGTTGTACATGGCAGGCACGATCAGGGTGTAGCTGATGCGTTCCCGTTCCATGAGGGCCAGGAAGTCCGCGGCCTTGAAGCTGGGCATGACCACCAACGTGCCGGCGCAGCGCGCCATCGCCACCGTCAAGGCGATGGTGCCGGTGACGTGGGTCAACGGGACCGCCACCAGGGCGCGGTCGGCCTCCGATAAGCCCATCGCGGATTGGAAGTGCAGCGCCGAATGCACAATTCCCAGGTGGGTCAGCATGGCGCCCTTGGGGCGGCCCGTGGTGCCGGAGGTGAAGAGAATGGCCGCCACGTCTTCTTCCGCCTCCGGCGCCGCTTCTTGCAACTCCTCTGCCCCCAGGAGGTCGGTGAAGGGCTCCGCCCCGTCGCAGAGGCCCACGGCGATGCGCAACCGGAGCGCGGGGATCGCCTCCGGCTCCGGCAGCCGCTCGGCCAGATCCGCCTCGAAGATCAGCAGCGCCGCGCCGCTGTGCGCCAGGACGAAGCCGAGTTCCGGCTTCTGCTCTCGAATGTTGAGGGGCACCGCGATGGCGCCCAGGCGCGCGATGGCATACAGCGCGACGACGAACTCGTCGCGGTTGCCCAGCAGCAGCGCCACCCGGTCCCCGGGGACGATGCCTCGCGCGCGCAATCCGGCCGCGCAGCGCGCGACCTGCCGGTCCAGCTCCCTCCACGTCCAGCGGCGCTCGCCAAAGACCAGCGCCTCGCCCTCCGGGTTGCGCGCCACTGCCTCCGCGAACATGGCGTGGAGTCCACCGGGCCGCTCGGCAAAGCAGCGCATCCTACGGTCGCCGAAATGGAGCTCTTCACGCGTCGCGGGAGCCTGCTCGGACCAATGCTTCATCTGCAACCTCCACGATCTGCCGGTCGGATGCCCCCGACAGCCTCACGACCCTGTGCGGCGTAGCCGGCCCGCGTACCCACCCGCCACATCCGGCGTGCCTGACGCACCGCCAAGGCCACACCGCGCGGGTCGGCAAGGAAGACCAGCCCGGCAAGTGGTGGAAGCGAGGGTTGGGCGCCTGCCTTGCGATCGTGACCGCGCCCATCGCAGGCACCCTAACAGGTTGCGGAAATTCGCAGCGCCAGTGCATGGAACAACAACAAGCCACCGATTACACGGATTTCACGGAGGATGATTCCCGCACTCGTTGCGTGCGGGTCTTTCGACGAGCCATTCGCTGACACTCCATAAGTTTCACTGAAGGCCGCTCCCATGGCGGCGTTTAGCGAAATTGGAGATACGCCCGTGAACCATTGTCCGGGCTCCAAGCCTCCGCGCCTAGATTGGATGCCGGTAAGCAGTTCATCCGTGAAATCCGTGGCTGCGCGGTTTTTCCGCAACCTGCTAATGGATTGCCGCGTACATGATCTTCTCTTCCGTCGCCTCGATGGCCGAGAACTCCTCGACGACTTTGCCCATGCGCTGCACCAGGATGCGATCCGAAAGCGCCATGACCTCCGGCAGATACGAGGAGATGACGACCACCGCTTTGCCCTGATCCGCCAACTGGTTGATCAATTGATGGATCTCGGTAATCGCGCTCACGTCCACGCCGCGTGTGGGCTCGTCGAAGATGATCAGGTCCGGTTCTTGGATCAAAGACTTGGCGATCACGACCTTCTGCTGATTTCCGCCCGACAGTTCGATCGCCTTCACGTCCTTGCCGATGGCGCGGATGTTGAGCCGCTGGATCCAGTGTGTGCCCACCTCGGCCGCCTCCTTGCGCGACACCAATGGGCGCTTCCCCTTGAGCTTGGCGAGCAGGCCCAGATAAAGGTTGTCCGCGATGGACTTCGTCTCGAAGAAGCCTTCGATCTTTCGCTCCTCGGTCACGTAGGCGATGCCGTCGCCGACCGCCGGCGCGGGGACGTAGTAGCGCACCGGCTTGTCGTGCAACAACACCTCGCCGCCGTGCATGAAGTCGCGCTTCATGATTCCGGCGACGACCTTGAAGGTTTCGGTGCGTCCTGAGCCGACGAGGCCGAACACGCCGGTAATCTGGCCCGCGAACACCGACAGCGAGTTGTTCTTCACCATCGCCGCCATGCGCAGGTTCTGCACGGAGAGCACCCGCTTGCCCTGCGGCCGGACCGTGGTCTTGCGCTGGCCATAGAGCGTTTGTGACAGGTCGCGGCCGACCATCGCCTGCACGATGCGGGCGCGATTGAAATTCACCTTGTCGTCGGTGACGACATGCTTGCCGTCGCGCAGGATCGTGATGCGGTCCGACACCAGCAGCGCCTCTTCCAGCGCGTGCGAGATGAAAATCACCGAGACGCCGCGCGCCTTCAAGTTGTACATCAAGTCGAAGAAATACTTCTTCTCCTCCGGGGTCAGGCTCGCGGTGGGTTCGTCGAAGATGATCACCTGCGCGTTGTGCAACACGGCGCGGGCAATCTCGACCATTTGCTTCTTCGCCGCGCCGAGCAGGCTCACCACGACCGTCGGGTCCACGTCGAATTGCAACGACTGCATGAACTGCTGCGCGGCGATGTAGATGCCGCGCAGGCGGTTGAAGTACCGCTCATGGCCCAGGAAGAGGTTCTGCGCGACCGTCATCGTCGGCACCAGGCTCGTTTCCTGGAACACCATCGCGACGCCGAGCGCGCTCGCCTCGTAGGGCGTCTTGGGGTTGACCGCGCGGCCTTCGATGAGCATCTGCCCCGACGTCAGGTTGACGACGCCGGCCATCACCTTGGTCAGCGTTGACTTGCCTGCCCCGTTCTCGCCGACGATGGCGTGGATCTCGCCGGGCAGCAGGGCAAAGTCCACATCCTCGATCGCCGGGACGCCGGCATATTTCTTGGTGGCCTTGCGCAACTCGAGGATCGGCGACAATTGGCCGGGCGCACCGGCAGCGCCGCGGTTCTGCCCAGCCGGTGAGGCGTCGTCCTTGGGGCGGCTGTGGGGGCTCATGCTTGCAGGCTCCGCTCGGCGTCGGCGACGGTCAGGCGCAGGACGCGCTGGCAGCCTTTGGCGAGAACGAACAACCGGCCGCGGCACTCGACCGCCGCGACCACGCCATGGTGCTTGCCGTCGAAACGGCTGTGCAGCGAGTAGCGCACCAGGCCCTCGGGGGATAGGCGGATCACAAGGCCGTAGGAGCGCGGCGGCGCCCAGGGCTTCACCACCCCCATCGTCCTCAATTGCGCGGCCTGCAGCGGCTCGAGCACATGGTTGCCCGAATTCAGCGCCGGAGAGACCCAGTATTCGGGCTCGATCTCCCGCATCATGCGCTTGCGGAACGCCGGCTCCCGCAGCACGAACTCGACCAACTGCGTGCGCAGGGTGAACGCGGTGAGCCAATAGCCGCCGCCCGGTGACGGGGCGATACGCGAGGGATAGCCGGGCAACCCGTCAAGGACCGCGCGTCCGGACCTTGCGCCGCCGCACTGCACGACCCGGTGCCGCCAACTTTCGCAGACCCAGATCTCCGCATCCGGGCCGCTGCCCGCAAGGCATGCGCCAAAGGCATACGCCAGACCGCCCGCGATCTCGCGCACCGCGCCGCTGGCGAGCGTCAGTTCGATCGCCCGGCCGCTGTGGCCGCGCTCCATCAAGTCGTGCTTCCAGCGTTCCTGGGGCTGCGTCCGCGAACCCTCCGTGATGAGGATCCGTCCAGCGGACGCCGCGCCGATGGCGTTGACCGACAGGAAGGCGCGGCCGTCCGCGCCTTCCCAGCGCCTGCCGTCATGCGGCCCGCCGGCAATGCGCACCTCGCGCCCGTCCAGCGCCACGGCCAGCCCGCCCCCGGCGAGGCACGCCAGCGCCGTCACGGGCCGGTCGAAGCGGGCGGCCTCCGCCGCGGCGCCGCCATCGGCCAATGCGTCGTAGCGCAAGACCCGCATGCCATCGGCGACGAACACCGAATCGCCGTCGGTGGCCAGGTCCTCGGGCGCCTTCAGTTGCGCGAAGACCTCCGCGTCCTCGAGCATCTGGTTCGACTTCAGCGCGCCGTCCAGCACCGGCACCGTGATGGATGCGCCCCCGCGGCCGAGAAACTGGTCCGTCCAATTCTTCAGTGCGCCAATCATGCCGGGGTCCTCCAGCGCATTTCATACTGCACGAAATTCGGATCGGCACCCGGGATCTCGTAGCGGCCGATGCGGTTGTTCATGATGCCACCGAGGTAGAGGTGCCCCCGGTGCTCGCGCATCGAGGTGATCATCGGGTGGTTCTCGCCGCCGAGATCCCAGAGCGTCTCGAGCACCTCGCCCCGCTCGTTGAACTTCAGCACACAGCCCGTGTTGATGTTCGGGAACAGCCACTCGTCGGGGGGCACGCGCTTGGCCATGCGGCGCCGGAACGCCGGCATCTTCCACGCCAGATCCAACGCGGGAGAGCGCATCCCCACCAGCGACATCCAGTAGTTGCCGTCCGACGAGTTGTTGATGTTGTCGGGAAAGCCCGGCATGTTCTCCAGCACCATTTCGGTTTGCCCGGCCTTGGGTCCGTCGAACCAGTGCCGCTTGACGCTGCAGCCCCAGGTCTCCGCGAAGAGAAACGACTTGCGGTCGCTGGCGATGCACACGCCGTTGGGGAACTTCAGGTCGCGAATCACCGTGTGCGTCTTGCCGGTGTTGGGGTCGTAGCAGATGATGCGGCCGTTGCCGCGGGCTTCCAGGCCGTCGGTGGCCCACTCGTGCATCTCGTAGCGCACCGTCGCCTCGGAGAAGAAGACGCGGCCGTCGTCGGCAATGTCGAGATCGTCCGCCAGGCGCAGGCGGCTGTCGTCGTTGACGGAGTGGAAGCTGCGATTCGTCTCGTCGGTCACCTTCTCGACCTTGCGATCCGGCGTGACGCGATACAGGCCCATGCCCCCGATGCAGCAGTAGAGGTTGTCCTTGCGGTCAAAAGCCATGCCGAGCGGGGTGCCGCCGACGTGGGCAAAGACCTCCATGCGCTCGTAGTCGGGCGGGAAGAACCGCATGATGTCGCCATGGCGCGAGTCGGCATAGAGATTGTCATGGCGGTCGAGGATCACGTCCTCCGGCCCCTCGATGCGGCCCAGGCCGATGACCTTCACGTTGCGCAGCTTGTCGTTCTGCGCCCATGGGGTGCCGCAGTCGGGCGCCGTCGAGGGCAGCGGCGGCATGGCGTGGTAGGTCGGGCTGACGTAGACCTTGTTGACGATGCGGTGGCGGTTCTTCAGCCAGCGGATGTCAATGACCGCGGAGAGGACGAGAATGGCCGCCAGCACCATGCGGTTGTAGCCCCCGTGGAGTGACATGGTCGTCATGCCGTTGATGATGAGCAGTACGATCAGGGTGCCGACCAGGGCCTTCATCACCGATCCCTTGCCGCCGCCGAGGCTGATGCCGCCCAGCACGGCGGCGGTGAGCGCCGTGACCTCCAGGCTCACGCCGATGTCGCCGCCCGCGGTGGCCAGCCGTGAGGCGAAGAAGATGCCCCCGGCGGCCGTCAGCACGCCGCAGGCGACGTAGCACATGGCCACGGTGCTGCGCACGGCGATGCCGGTGTTGTAGGCCGAGCGCCGCGAGCCGCCGATCGCGATGACGTGCCAGCCGGGACGCAGCCGCGTGAGGAAAATATGGCCAAAGATCGCGACCAGCGCATAGACCCAGACCACCGTGGGCACGCCCAGCCAGTCGCCGCTGCCGATGAAATCCCAAACCTTGGAATCGGGCAGGCCGCCGGCGATTGCCGTCGAGTACTCGGCCGTCAGCAGGTCATACAGCGCGCGATAGACGATCAGCGTGATCAGGGTCGTGAGAAAGGCGCGCAACCGGAAGTAGCCGATGAGGATGCCGTTGACCGCGCCCAGCAGCGCGCCAAACGCGAGGGTCACCGCCACCGCGCCGGCCACCGGCCAGTTCAACACGTGCATGAAGAGGAGCGCGCAGAAATTCGTGAGCGCGAACATTGAGCCCACCGACAGGTCAATGCCGCCCACGATCATCACCAGCGCCAAACCGAGCACGATGAAACCGATTTCACCCGCCTGGCGGCCGGCGTCGGCGAGGTTGCCCGCCGAAAGAAAGTCCGGAATCGCCCGGGACAGCACGAACACGACCAGCGCGAGAACAATCACGGGGATGGCGGTTTCGGTCCAGCGCTTCGCGAGGATCTCGCCCAGCACATGATCGGGCCAATACCGGTACCGCAGCCGGGTCAGGGTGTCGCTCATAGCGCCTTCCAGGGGCGGTTGGGGAACCAGAACTTCCTACGGAAGTGGAAAGCCCGCCGCCCCGCGCGAGTGCGCGGGGCGGCAGGTCCGTTCTTCAGCCGCGGTTCAGATTTTTCCCAGTTTCCAACACGTGCCTTCCACCGAGGCGTTGCCGTGGGTGATGGGGATCAGCGTGGTGTAGATCGAGCCCTTTGCGGTTCCCGTCTTGCCCGGGTTCTGCAGCAGCCACTTGATGACGGCCGCCATGTTGCTGGCCTGCGTAGGCACATCGTAGCTCAGGTCGAGATCGAACGCTCCCGCCTTGACCTGGTCACAGGCACCCCGTTGCTCTCCGCCCCCGGAAGTGGCCAGGAAGACCTTGCCCGTCAGGCCGGCCTCCTTGATGGCGGCGGCGGTGCCGATATCCATGCCGTCCCAGAATCCGACGATGCCGCACAGGTCCGGGTGCTGCTTAAGCACGGTCTGCGCGATGCCCTTGGCTTTGGAAGCGTCCCAATCGGCGGCCTGGCTCGATACGACCTTGATCTCGGGATGCTTGGCAAGGATATTCTCCACGCCCTTGAGGGTGTAGGCGCTGGCGGCGGCGGAGAGCGCGCCCTGCATGATGGCGATCTTGTTCGACTTGCCCTTGCAGGCGTCCACGACGGCCAGGGTGTCCCGCTCGCCCACCTCAACCCAGTCCGCGCCGACGAAGACGACCGACGGATAGTTCGAGCGCATGTTGATCTGCACGATCGGAATTCCGGACTCCTCGGCCTTCTTCAAGAGCTTGGCGTAGGTCTGCACGTCGGGGTTGTGGATGACCATGACGTCGGGCTTTTCTTCGATCAGGGTGGTGATCGCCTGCGCGCCGGCGTTGGTGTTCCAGTTCGGGTCGCGCGTCACGATCTTGACGCCGATCGGTTCGAGTTCCTTCTTCAGTCCTTCGAGCCAGCCTTGCGCCAGGTCGAAGCCCATCGCGACGGGGACGTAGGCCACCGTCTTGCCGGCCAGCGCCTGCTTGTATCCGGCGCGGAAGGGTTCGTCGATGCCTTTGGCCTGCGCAAGATATGCAAGACTGACGGCGATGCCGGTCACCAGGACGATAGCGGACAGAGCACCCTTCAAGAGGCGCCGGGGGAGGTGCAGCTTCATGTGTGTCTCCTCTGGATATTGACAGGTAACAGCAGGCAGGCGGCCTGACCACCAGGCGGCCATCAAATATCGCCCTGCTGCGCGGTCTCTTCGTTGCGCGGATTGACGAAGGAGTCGATGAGGATGGCGATCAGCAGCACCACCCCCTTGATCAGGTTTTGTGCGGAGTACGAGACGTCCATGATGGTGATGCCGTTGAGCAAGGTGCCGATCAGCAAGGTGCCGATGAGGACATTGAGCACGCCGCCCCTCCCGCCCGACAGGCCGATGCCGCCCAGCACGACGACCAGGATCACGTCGTAGATCAGGGTCGAGTTGTAGATGCGCGTGGGCATGCTGTTGACCGATGCGGCCATCACCATCCCGGCGAACGTCCCGATCAGCGCGGACAACACATATTGCAGCACGATCACCGGGCGCGTCGGGATGCCGGTGGTGCGGGCGCCGAAAGGGTTATCGCCGATCGCGTAGATGTAGGTGCCCAGCCGGGTGCGCCGCAGGAATAGCGACGCGGACAGAGCCACCAGGCCGAACATGATCACCGGCATCGGCACGCCCAGCAGGCTGCCGCGGCCCATCCACGCATAGGCGTCGAGGGGCGGGCTCCACTGGACGACGTCAAGGCGAAAGAACGCAACTTGCCCGAGTCCGGCGAGAAACAGGCCCGAAGCCAACGTGGTGAACAGCGACGGCACCTCCGCATAGCCGATCAGCCAGCCATTGACGAGCCCGAACGCGAGCGCAAGGGCGAGCGCCGAGACCGTCGCCGTGGGCACGGAATAGCCGTCCTGCACCATCTGCAGGATCAGGCCCGCCGGCACGGCGAGCACCGCCACCATCGAAAGGTCAATGCCGCGCCCAATGACGATCACCGCCATGCCGAGGCCAAGGATGCCGAGAATGGCCACGTTCTGCAGCAGCCCCAGGATGTTTGGCCAATTGAAGAAGCCGGGCAGGAACAGCGAGAAACCGGCCAACATCATCAGGAAGATGGCAAATACGATGGCTTGTTGCGAGCGGAACTGCTTGTGCATCTCAACCTCGTTCCTTGGCTGAGCTGGCGCCAGGTGCGGCGCCTACAGCGCGATTCCAGACCGTTCGAGACCCTGCCGCAAGTCCAACCCTGTATCCCCGAGCCTGCCGGTCCCCAGACGAAATGCCGCGGATGCACGGAGATGTATCAAGTCGGATTGACTTAAGGATTGGGGGGAATGCTAGGCTGGGAGTAGAAGGGGTGTCAAGCGAATTCCATGCTGCGTCGCACAGCGCCGTTGCCCCCTCGCCTATCTCCGAGGATTGCGTTGCGCCCTGCACTCGGCAAGCGCCTGGACGTCTCCACAGCGGCCCCAGGCCGGCCCGGACTGCGGCGGGCGGAGCGCTACTGGCCTGCCACTTCCGGATTCACCTCGCGGGCGAACCGGTTTACCGGGTGGATCTCATGCCCGTCGGGGAAATTGAAGATCATGAGTTGAACGCTCGCTACTCCCCTCATTCGCCTCGCAGCGCCCGATACACGTCCACCATCGCCTCGGTGTCCCGGCGGCAGTAGTCCAGTAGGTCGCGGCGCAGCGCCTTGCGCGCTGACCGCCCCCGCCGCCAGCGACAGATAGGCGGCCGATGCGGACGAGCCATCGGTGATGGACAGATCACCGTATCCGGCGTCCGGCACGAGCGCGGGGTAGACGGACTTGATCGAGAAGGTCCCGTGGAACGCCGGGTGGTAGACGTGCTCCCGCACGAGGGGCAGCAGGTCCACGATGCGCGCCCGCACGCCGTCAATCTCCCGCGCGTGCTGGGGCAGCGCGGCCTTGAGCGCGTTCAACTGGGTGGACTCGTACGCCGAGTACACGCAGACGGCGCCCTGCTTGCCCAGCGCTGCGAGCAACGAGCGCAGGAAGCCGGGGCGCGGGTCGTCCGTGCCGTCGTGCAGGTACTTGCAGTGGCGCATCGTGCCGCCGCTGTCCATCCGGTGCGCCGACCACTGGAACGGGATCACCTGGTACGGGCGCGTGCCCTCGAACAGCGGCACGGCCGGGTTGACCGTCTCGAAGTCCAGGAACCAGAGGGGAGTGAGGTGGTCCCCAATACGGGACCATGGGACAAGTGAGGTGGTCCCCAAAAACGGGACGGTGAGATAAGCTACTGGCCACTTCATGGCAGTGAGTGATCCGGTGAACGAGAACAGCACTCAGCACAGCGCGGATTTCAAGGCCCGGGTTGCATTGGCAGCGGGCCAACCAACGAGTCGCCGAGGAGCAGACGCCCGATGAAAATGAAGGTTGATATCCGCGTTCCAGTGGGGCTGCCGGTGCCCCAAATGGCGGATTTCATCGCCCAGTGCGAAGCCGCCGGGTTCTCGGGCGTGGGCGTGCACGACCACCAGCACAGCGGGCGGGATGTGTTTCTGACGCTGGCCCTGGCTGCCCAGCGCACGTCCAGCTTGGCGCTTTACCCTGTTACCTCCAATCCGGTGACTCGCCATCCCATGGTGTTGGCGTCCCTCGCCCAAACGATGGAGGAAATCGCGCCGGGCCGCGCCGGCCTGACGATCGGACCCGGCTATCTGGCAGTGGTCAACATTGGCCGGCCGAAGGCCTCGCTCCAAACCATGCGCGAGGCCGTGCTTGCGATCCGCAAGCTGTTGCGGGGGGAGCGCGTGACGTTCAATGGCGCGGAAACCCGGCTCAGAAACATCAGCGCGCGGCCCACGCCCGTCTATATCACCGCCTCGGGGCCACGGATGATGGAACTTGCCGGGGAGGTGGCCGACGGCGCGTTCATCCTGGTGGGACTGCACCCCCTGGCGGTGGCCGCCGCGAGGCGCCGGCTGGAAGCGGGCGCCCGCCGCGCGAACCGGGACCTCGGCGGATTCAAGACCGTCTTCATCACGCCCGTGACCGTGGACGAAGACGGCGAGGCGGCACGGCGCTGGCCGCAGCTGTGGTTCCGCCCGGGCCAGCCGTACCTCAAGTATCCGAGCGCCGCGAATCTGCTCTGGCTGCGGGAATGCGGGATTAACCTGCCCGAGGACGTGATCCCCGAGCAGATCGGAGACAAGCAGGCAAGGGAGATCTGCGACGCGTTTGGGCTGTTCGGCACGGCCGAGGAGTGCCTGCACCGCCTGCGGAGGGCCGCAACGGAATCCGGCATCGAGCATGTCTTTCTGTTCCCCACGCATACCCAGGAGGGAGGCTA
>Ga0315281_10006676_pt1 | contig 16376 bp, 11 predicted proteins | sample YL17G07_0_MG_FD_204540 | JGI IMG/M metagenome (GOLD analysis project Ga0315281, IMG submission 204540) | Sediment microbial communities from Yellowstone Lake, YNP, Wyoming, USA - YL17G07_0 | ecosystem: Environmental > Aquatic > Freshwater > Lake > Sediment | place: USA: Wyoming | collected... | reverse complement strand
CAGACGCCCCGCCCGGACTACGCCGGACAGCGGCAGAGGTGGTCCAGCAGTTCATCGAACCGGCAGGTCGCCAGCCCCACGTACTTGTCCGCCCCGCCGTAGTAGACGAACAGGGTCCCGTCGATGACCACGCTCCCGCACGGGAAGACGACCCCCGGGTAGTGTCCGACCAGCTCGTAGGGCTCGACCGGCTCCAGGAGCCAGTCCGGGGTCCGGTGCAGGACTTTCGAGGGATCCTCGAGGTCGAGCAGGAACGCGCCGAGCCGGTACTTCCAGTCGTTGCCGACGCCGTGGTAGACCGTGAACCAGCCGTACGGCGTCCGGATCGGCGGCGTGTTGCCCCCGATCTTGCCGCCCTCCCAGTCGTACTTGCCCTTCGCGAGCAGCCGGCTATCGCCCCACGCGAGGAGGTCGTCGGCGAACGAGATCCACATCGCCGGGGCGTCGGTGCCGTACTTGGGACCAACCCAGTTCATGGGCCGGTGCATCATGACGAATCGGCCCCCGATCTTCTCGGGGAACAGGATCACGTCCCGGTCGTCGACCATGGGGCTCGTCAGCCGGCCGGCGCGCAGCCATCTCCTGAAGTCCGTCGTGATCGCCAGCCCGGTCGCGGTGGCGTTGTTCCGGAACGCCTGCGGAAACTCGGCGGGCATCGGTGGAGGCGTGGCGACCGCGTTGTTCGGCGTCCAGTACTGGCCCGGCGGGAACGGCCGGGAGGCGTAGGTAACGAAGTAGTGCTCGCCGAACCTGACGATCCGCGGGTCCTCGACGCAGCCGCCGTCGAAACCGTCGGGGCTGGGGCCGAACGCGGGCTCGGCGCCGGCGCGGGTGAAGTGGTAGCCGTCGCCGCTCGTCGCCAGCCCGAGCCGGATGACGTGGGCCGGGTCCGCCCCCGCGGCGCGGTAGAGCAGGAATACGCGCTTCTGGTCCTCGTCGTACCAGGCTCCGGGGTTGGTGGCGACGAGGCTCTCCCACGCGTTGGCGGGATTCGGGGACAGGATCGGGTTGCCCTCGAACCGCTGCAGCTTCATTCGCGCCCCTCCGCCAGGGCCTCGTGGGCCAATCCGTTGAACCGGTTGGAGTAGTCGTGTACCCCCAGGTGGATCAGGAACACGCCGGTCATGTCCCGGTCGGCGTTGAACCACCCGCTCGTCCCGGTCGCGCCGTTCCAGCCCCGGCACACCCCGCGCTGCCCCGCCGCCGTGTAGATCGTCAACCCCAGCCCGAACCCGCGATCCCCGATCCAGGGCGTGCGCTCGGAGACCCTCAGGCCCGCGACCTGGTTCGTGCCCATGAGCTCGACGGTCTTCGCCTGGAGGATCCGCCCGCCGGGATACGCGCCACCCGACACCATCATCTGGAGGAAGGCGTTGTAGTCGCGCGCGGTGGACGACAGCCCCCCGCCGCCGCTGAAGTAGGTCACCTTCTCGGCCGGGTCCTTCGCCATCCACCAGTCGTCGGTGCGCTCGGCCTTGCCGTCCTTGCCGACCTTGTAGAGTACCGACACCCGGTTCCGCTTGTCGGCGGGCACCCCGAACGAGGTGTCCTTCATCCCCAGGGGCACGAAGATCCGGGTGCGCATGAACTCGTCGAGGGAACGCCCGGAGACTGCCTCGATGACGCGCCCCAGCACGTCCGTCGCGTAGCTGTACTCCCAGACCTCGCCGGGATGGTGCTTGAGCGGGAGCTTCGCGAGCTTGGCCGTGAACTCCGCGACCGTCTTGTTGTCCTTCCCGACGCCCCGTTCCCACATGATCTGGTCCGCCCGGTCCTCCCCGAACCAGCCGTAGCACAGCCCCGCGGTATGGGTGAACAGGTGCCGAATCGTCATCGGCCGCCGGGGCGCGACCTCCTTCCAGCCGTCGCCGTCCCGCTCGAGCACCTTGACGCCCCAGAACTCCGGCAGGTACGCCTCGACGGGCGCGTCGAGGTCGAGCTTGCCCTCCTCGACCAGGATCATGGCCGCGACCGAGGTCACGGGTTTGGTCATCGACGCGATGTGGAAGATCGTGTCCGGGGTCGCCGGGATGCCGGCCTCGCGATCCTGCATCCCGAACGCCTCGAGGAAAGCGATCTCCCCGTGCCGGGAGACCAACCCGACCGCGCCCGCGATCCGGCCGTCGGCCACCGCCGCGCGGACCTCCGTCCGGATCTTCTCGAGCCCGGCTTCCGTGAATCCCGATCCACTCATCTTCCCGACTCCTTCCTGCGATTTGGCGCAAGCGGCGCCCGAGGCAACCAGGATGGACAGAATCATCGCGAGCCCGGTCATTATTCGCAACATGACCAGCACTATACCAGCGGACCGGCCGACCCTGAAGGGGCCGTCTAGCGACCGGCGGGAGCCGACAGGACCCAGCAGGCCCAGCCGTCGACCGGCAGGGAGAACCGGAGCTCGACGGAGGATTCCGACGCCGAGAGCTTCACGGCCCGCGGACCCGGGATGATCTCGTCGGGCCGGCGGTCGGCGAGACTGCCGGCGCGCTTCCACTCGAAGCTCTCGGACCGGACGACCGCCAGTCCCTTCGGCGCGTGGTCCAACCGGATCGTGCCGGTCATCTCCTTGTCGCCGGTGTTCACGGCGGCGACGAAGACCGTGTCGCCGTCCACGAACACGCCGGTCACCGGCGCTCCCGGCCGCCATTCCGGCGCCTGCACGACCCGGGTCCCGGGCTTGAGGTTGCCGTACAGCGCCTTGAGCGCCCAGTAGATGTTCTTCCGCTCGCCGTTCGGCCCGATGTACCCCCACTGCTTCTTCGAGCCCGGGAAGTCCTCGGAGCACCAGTAGAACGCCATGTCCGCGCCGTGGTTGAGGATCTGGAGCGTGTTCTCGAAGGTGCGCGCCGCGAACGCCTGGGTGAACGATCCGCAGTAGTTCTCGCTCTCGGTGTCGGAATCCGGGTATCTCACCCCGTGGAACCGCCGCGCCGCGGTGGCGTATTCCGTGTACCAGACCGGCTTGGACGCGTCCCGCTCCCGGCACCGGCCGACGAACGCCCTGGCGCGGAGGGGGAAGACCGCAGGGTTGCCCGACTGGTCGTCCCACGTGTCTTCCCACGCGTGGGTGGCCCAGACGGCCAGCGACTTCACGGCCTCCGGGTCGAGCGCCCGGTCATACCTCCCGAAGTTGTCGTCGCCGATGTGGGTCAGTCCCGGCCCGGCGATCCCGACCTCCCGGAATCCGGCCGCGTCCAGGGCGGCCCGGACGCTCTTCACCAGCTCGTTGTAGGTCCCGGGCTTGATCCCGAAGTAGTCCGGCTCGTTCGAGAGGTCGATGAAGTGCGGCCGGCACCCGTGGCCGTCGAGTTCCTTCGCCGTCGCGATCCATTCCCGCGTGAATCCGGGGACATCATTGAGCTGCCCGTCCGCCCCGAACATCTCCCCGGGCGGGCTCCACTTCACGAACAGCCACTTGATCCCCAGCCGGTCGGTGACCCGGCGCAGTTCGACGAGGTCCTCCCAGGAGGACCCGTCCCTGGCGATCCGGATGTGGGTGATGTTGAGCGCGGCGAACTCCCGCGCGGCCCTCTTGTTGTCGGCCCAGTGATGGACGCCCCACCCGGCGACGGTGCCGCCGGGTTTCGCGAGGTCGTATGCCGCCGGGCCGGGCGGACGGGGTTTGCCGGCCATCACCAGCGCGGCATCGTCGATCCGCACCACCGCGCCCGCGCCCACGACGAGCGTGAGCCCGGCCCGCAGGGATTCGCCGGGCGCCGTCATGCGGCGCGCAAACCGCGTCCAGGTCCGGCCCGCCCGGACGGTCCACTCGGACTGCATCTTGCTTCCGGCGGCGTTCTCGAACTCGATCTTGACGGTGACATCCACGGCGTCGCCCGACTCGGCGCGCGCCCAGAACGCGCCCTCGTATTCCGCCCCGGCCACGGCGCCGTCGGTGAACTGGTAGATCCCCTGCCCCCCGGCCTTTCCGTCGATCTCCACGGCCAACCGGCCGCCCTGCGCGCCGTCGGCCACGATCGCGACCGTGCCGTCGCCCCACGCCTCCCAACTCGCAGGCACCCCCGACCCCCCCGCCTCGAACCCGGGGTTGTGCAGGAGGTTCGGCGGTGCCGCGCCCGCGTTCATGGCCAGCATGATACACACCGCGGCGAGAGATGCCGATGTCCACGGCATGTCCCCAATCATACCCGCCCCCGTCAGTTCGGAAGCATCTGGACGCCCGGCGTCGCGGTCACGAGCGAGACCAGGGTCCAGAAAACCGCAATGACCGCGTGGCCCAGGACCAGTCCCAGGAAGAACGGGAGAGCCTTCCGGTAGGCGGCGGCCCCGCCGAAGGTCATGATCAGGGCCTTCGCCAGCCAGCCCAGGAAGACCGAGAACCACGCCCAGCCGATGCCCCAGGAACAGCACATGAGGTACCCGACGGGGTTGATTGGCCACCACGCAAACCTTCCCCTCAGCAGGACGAGCAGGAGGATAACGCCGGCCCCGACGGCCGTGTGCGCCGCCGTGACCGGCATGATCCTCGCCCTTCCCGCCATTACCCACTGATAGGCAGGCGGGTTCTTCTGAAACCGGGCCAGCTTGCCGTAGCCCGCCTGCTGCTTATCCAGGCTGTACGAGGTGTCCCCGCCGATCGCGCCGTACTTGTACGCGGTCGTGATCCGTCCGTACATGGCCGCCACGACGGCGATGGCGACGGCCAGCGCGAAGACCGATAGCACTTTCGCCGCCCGCATCCCGGCGGCGGAGCAGGCCTGCACCCCGTTCGTCAGGTACGGCATCAGGATCTCGCGCATGTCGCACATGAACGCGCCCCGGAGCTCGACGAACGCCGCGGCCGCCCTCTGGCCCACCCACTGCGCCGGAACGATCCCCATCAGGAAGTCGTCCGAGTTCGCCTCGGTGCCGGTGTAGAGGAGGCCGGCTTCCACCACCAGCCGCGTCAGGACCAGGATCTCGCAGGCAAAGAGCGTGATCCCGACCACGGCGGTCCACCAGGAGGCCCCCGCCAGCCGGACCCATACGACCTGTCCAGCCATCCCGCCGAGGAGCAGGCAGAGCGCGAGCCGCGGAGGCAGGAGATCGGCGTCCGCGTCCGTCGCGCCGCGGGCCGCGCGGCGCAGCCACCCGCCGAGGCCGCGCCGCGCCGCCCATACCAGGACGGCCGCGAACGCCAGCATGGCCCCCGCGGTCTGGAACACGGCGACACCGGTCCACCAGTTGCCCCAGAACCCGCCGGCGCTCCCCGCCCCCACGACGGCGACGAGCACGAAGCTCGCCTGGAACAGGACATAGAAGAACCAGATCGAGAAGGAGACGTCCGTGGTCAGCAGGAAGGTCAGCCCGACGATCGGGAAGTAGATCCCGACGTCGCCGAGGTCGAACTGGCTCCAAGGCCGGTCGGGGAACAACCCGGAGGCCGACCAGAGGAGGGGAATCCGGGGCAGGCCGGTCCAGTAGGTGCCCAGCCCGTTGACGAGGTAGACGAGCACGGGCACCGCCGCGCCCGCCCACGCCACCGGGTTCCCGAGGAAGTCGTTGACGAGCCGCCCCGGGGCCGGGTCGCGCGTCATCTCCAGCGGCAGGACGGTCAGCGGGAAGGTCAGCCGCTCCTCCCTGACCCACCGGAGCTGGAAGACCGCCGTGAACCCGAACATGACCGCGTACATGGCCAGTCCGAACGCGCCCCACGCGAGCAGGGGCCCCAACCACTCGCTCCAGGGCAGGTTCGCGTTCCGGGGCAGGCCCTCGAAATACCAGCGCAGGGCCCGGCTGTCCGGATCCTTGGTGACGACCATCCAGCCCGGGAGCGCGTCGGCCACGTACCGCCCGTATTCGTTCGCGGCGGTGGCGAAGTAGGCCGGGCCGGCCGCAAACCCGGGCACCCCGCGGCCGAACCCGGTCGCGCCGATTCCCCCGGCGATGCTCACCATGGCCCAGACCAGGAGCAGTTCACCCCGGGCGAGTCCGCCGCCCCCCCGGACCTTCCGGACCACGGTGTTGCCGGCGAGGAGCACGATCAGGACGGCCATCCCCGCGGTGGGCATGTGGTTCAGGACGAGCGGGGTATTGTGCAGGTAGTAGTCGTTGTAGAGCATGACGAGGTTCAGCAGGACCCCGCAGAACAGCCCGATGCAGACCGCCCGGGCGGTCACCGAACCGCCCGGTTGCTCGTCAGGGCGGAGGCAGGCTCACGAGCCGGCGCCCGGCGCGTCGGCGCCCAGCGCGTCCGCGCTCAGGGACTTCAGCCACGCGCCCTGCTCCCGGATCTTGGTCTCGTCGTCCCCGGGCGAGAAGTCCTCGAGCGAAAGCCAGCCCTGGTAGCCGACATGCCGGAAGTCGTCCAGGATCGCGGGGATGTTCGCGATCCCCCGGCGCAAGTCGCAGAACTCCCACGACCACTCGTCGCGGACCGCGGGACCCCCGGGCTTCACCACCGGCCGCGACCCGCCGATGTGGCAGTGCGCGAGGTACGGCCCCAGGGCTTCCATGCCCTGTCGCGTGTCCTCCAGCCCGACCCGGGACATGTTGGGGATGTCGTAGATCGCCCCGGCAAGAGCCGTATCGAGCCCGTCCAGGAGCGCGCGCGCCCGGGTGGCCGTCATCGCCAGCGTTCCGGCGTGGATCTCGTAGATGCACTTGACCCCGAACGGCCGTGCGCGCTCGACGCACCCGGCAAACGCCTTCCGTGCGGCGTCGAACTGCGGCAGGTACGGCTTCGCGCGGTCGTATCCGGCCACGCCCACCCGGACCATCGGCGGTTTGGCCGGATCGATCGAGACCGCGCCCCGGAACAGACTTTCACAGGCCGGGGCATCCACGGCGTTGACCTGGGGGGCGAGCGCCGCCACCGCGATGCCCGTCCGCGCCGCCGCAGCCCGGATCGCCGGGGCCTTCTGCACCACATTGGCCGGGCTCACGTCGGTGAGGTGCCGCCCCCAGAACGAGGGCTCGTCGTCCGGCTTCCCCGTGAAGGGCCGCACGCGGAGCTCGACCCCCCCGTACCCCGCCGCCGCCAGCCGGTCGAACGTCTCGTCCAGGGTCCACCGGGGCAGCATCACGCTGGTCACGCAGATCTTCATGGTCGCCTCCTTACCATCGGTTCCGGACCGCTGCGGGAAGCGCCGCGAGGCGGGCCACGAACCCACGGACCCCGTGCTTGCGGCGCGCGAAATCCAGCAACAGACGGTTCTCGCCGGCCTTGAGGGCCAGCGCGACCGTCATCTCCTTCTGGTCCGCCGTGAACTCCCGGACCTTCCTTCCGTTCAGGTACGCCACAACCGGTCCCTTCCCCTCGAGCGTGATCGTCCCCGTCTGCGCCCGGTCGGATTCCAGCACCGCCAGCACGGTAAACGGACCGGGCAGTTGGTACGAGTAGCCGGAGGACAGCCGGTCGGCGGGGACGCCGTCGAGCGCGATGCGCGGCCAGTCCGGAACCGGGCGCCCGGGATCGGACGCCCGTGCGAGCGCAACGCCGGAGGGCGTTCGCGTGGGGGCGGCGGCCGCGAAGCCGCCCGCGGCGCGCCAGCGCGTGATCGCGCCGCCCTCCCCCAGGGCCACCGGCGCGTCGTCCACGGGACGCACCTCGACCCGCATGGGCTTCGGGATGACCGCCTTGCGCCGCCACGCCTCGAGACCCTCTACCGCCTGGAGCGCGACCCGGTGCGGCTCGGGGTCGTACGGGGCCTCCGTCCACCAGTTGTCGGGCATGGCCAGCGCCCGCCAGAGCTGGCGGTACAGGTTCGCCTTCTCCCGCGTTACCGTCGCGGCGCGGCCGGCCTCCTCCAGCGCCCCGGCGGCCCACATCTCCTCGAGCCGGAGCCCCGCCTCCAGCGCCGCACGGTCCAGAACGGGCGTCATCCGGCCGTCGAACGAGAGCACGGCGGCGGGCGCGGCGAGCCCCCGGACGACCAGCCGGATCCGGTTGAAGTCCTCGTCGAAGGGAAGGAACGGCAGCATCTTCCTCGCCGGCTCCTCCACCGGGTACGGCAGGGGGTCCACTGTCAGATCGAAAGCCGTCCCCGTGACGGCCAGATCGCGTTCGATCGCCTCGCGCCGCGGGGGCACCCCGAGGGCCTGAAGCAGTCCGTACGCCATGATGAGCGCCCCCCCCTCGTCGGGGTGGATGCCGTCGGGCCCCATGTCGACGCCCTGCCGGCCGCTCGCCGAAAGAGTCATGGTCATGAGCGCGTGGATGTCCGTGACGGGCAGGTTCCGCTCCCTCGCCACGGCGAGCGTCTCGTCGGCCAGGGCCCGCAGTTCCCGGCCGTTGTAGTCGGTCTGCTCCCTGAGCCACTTGAGCCCGGGCACCCGGTCGTCCACGATCCCGGGCGTCATCAGGACGACCCGAACCCCCTTCGCGGCCAGCCGGTCGACGATCTCGCGCAGGGACGCCCCGTACCCGGCGGCGGCCCCCTTCGGGCTAGACCAGCCGTAGCCGCCGTCGTTCATGCCGTAGCAGATCGTGACGACCGTCGGGTGCACGCCGAGGACGTCCCGGTCCAGCCGGCCGGCGCCGCCCTTGGCGGTGTCGCCGCCCCAGCCGGCGTTGACGAACGAAAGGTTCAGCGCGGGATACCGCAGGACGAGGTAGGTTTCGACGTAGTTCGTGTACATGCGCTGCTCCGTGATCGAATCGCCGAGGAAGACGACGCGATCGCCCGGCTTGAGGTGCGCCGGGGCGGCCGCGGACGGCGCATCGGCGGCCGCGGAGCATGCCGCCAGCTGAAGGCACGCAATCAATGCCGCCGGGGCAAACATTCGTCGCATCATCGGACCATGATACACGCGTGGGCTAGCGCGCGAGGGACAGCGCGGCCGTCAGCGGAACCGCCCAGATGCGGTCCGCGAGACGCTCCATCCGGGCGCCGGAATACAGCACGAGGCCGTGGCGGGCCGCGCCCGGGTACTCCCGGAGGAACGACGCGACATGCCGGGCGTCCCCGAGGCCGACGCGCGAAGCGGCCTTGACCTCGACAGGAACCAGCCGGCGTCCCGTCTCGATGACGAAGTCCACCTCCGCGCCCGACACGGTCCGCCAGTAGAGCACCTCGGGACGCGGCATCGCCCCCTCGCGCCACGCCAGCAGGTCCCCGAGGACCAGCGTTTCCAGGAGCATGCCGGCCAGCGTCGGATCGCGAAGCTCCGCCGGACTCCCGATCCCCGCCAGGAAGGCCGCCAGCCCCCCGTCGCTCAGGAACATCCGGGGGGCCTTGACGAGGCGGCGCGTCCGGTTCACCCCATACGCCGGCAGGCGGTGCAGGAGGTACGACGTTTCCATGAGATTCAGGTACCGCCGCACCCGCGGCTGGGGCAGGCCGGCATCCCGGGCCATCGAGCTCTGGTTCTCGAGTCCGCCGGACCGCAGGGCCACGATCCGCATCAGCCGCCGGAAGTCCGCGAGGTTCTCGATCGCGGCCAGTTGCTGGAGGTCACGGTCGAGGTACGTCCGGACGTATCCGTCCAGCCACGCCTGGCGGGGTCGCGCCCCGCGCGCCAGCCATGCCGGGGGAAATCCGCTGGCCGTCACGGCCTCCTCGAGACGCTCGAACGGTGCGTGGGTTCCCTCCAGCGCCCGGGGATCGCGAACCAGGGCGTCCCACTTCCCGGTTCCGCCACCCCCGCGCCGCTCCGACGGGGTGAAGGGATATAGGACGAGGTAGACGGCCCGTCCCGCCAGGCTCTCCGACACCCGCCGCATGAGAGCCAGGTTGGCCGATCCCGACAGCAGGAAGCGCCCGGGCCGCCGGTCCCGGTCGACGCTCCGCTTCACCGCCAGCAGGAGCTCCGGGCTCCGCTGGATCTCGTCCAGCGTCAGCGGGAGGCGGCCGGCCAGAAGCGCGTCCGGTTCCTGCCGTGACCGGTCCAGGACGGCCGTCTCGTCGAGAGTGCGATAGTCCCGTTTCGGCGGCGGCAGGAGTTCGCGGATGAGCGTGCTCTTCCCGGTCTGGCGCGCACCCGTCAGAACGACGACCGGATGAGAGCGGAGCGCCAGGACCACGGTCGGCGTGAGCGCGCGGGGCAGGGGGGCATGATATCTATTCATGTCGTGTATGATAATCATACACCGGAGTTAACGGCTACCGCAACATCTCCCCGATGGCCACGGATGCGCGGGAACGGAGGACGTTGAGATCGAGCCAGTCGGGACGCTCGCGCTCGCAAACCTTGAGCCGGGCAGTGAAGGAGGCCAGGATCCTGCGGGCGGCCTCGGCCCGGGACCCCGGCGCCTTCGCCGCCATCCGGTCTAGGGTGGCGAAGTGCCGGAAGTCGGTCAACCCCATGCGCACCCGCTCCAGGTCCAGCGTGGGCCGGATGCCCCGCGCCGTGACCGCAATGATCCCGTCGTCGGGCTCCCGGCCGTCGAGGTCGAAGAACTGGTAGCCGTGCGTGGCGAACATGTGCCACTGGAGGAATCCCTTCACGCCCTTGGCCTTCTCGCTCCAGAGGTACGCGCCGAAGGTGTACCGGTCCCGGCCCTGGTTGTAGATCAGGACATCCTTCCTGAGCCGCTTCCCTTCCTTCAATATCGCGTTGTCGTGGTCGTTCAGGAGCGAGACATCGAGCGCACGGAAGAGGGCGTGGGTCAGAATCCCGTCCTTCGGATCCTTGTCCACGCTGTAGCTCCCGGCCAGCGTGAGCCATGGCGCCGCCCTGCGCAGGAACGCGATCGAACGCAGTATTCGTGCCGTATGTTCACGGACACGGGGCTCGTCGGCCATGGCGAAGACGAACGGGAGCCACTTCTTCTCCTTCGCGTGGGCCTTGATCGCGTCGAAGATCAGCTTGCCCGCTTCCAGCGCCGGGAGACCCGCCGGCTTGCCCCATTCCGCGAAGGTCTCCTCCACGTCCTCGTACCCGACGTCCTCGATATTCGCGGGGCCGCCGTAGGAAAGGATCCGCCCCGTGTACCCCGCCGCCCGGATCGCGTCCATGTACTCGTCCACGCCCCTGAAATCGAGGACCGGCTCATTCGCCTCGCGGAACCGGATGAACCTGATGTTCGGCCCGCCCGACACGGCCGTCAGGCCGTACCCGCGCATGAACGAGAGCCAGTCGGTCTGCATCCCGTAGAACCCGACCGGGAACCCGACCGGATCCAGGGCGAACGGCATGACCTCGACGACGATGGGCACCGTCTCGTTGAGCCCGCCCGGGGAGCTGAGTCTGATGGCGCCTTCGTACCGGCCCTTGGCCGCGTCGTCGGGCACCTGGACGGTCACCCAGAACTGGCGGGTGAAGTCCTTCCTGAGATCGATTCCCGCGGCGTCGTCCAGCCACCACGGCGTCAGCTTCCACCGGATCGTGTTGTAGCTCCGCTTCGCGACATGGCGGACGGCCCGGACGGTCACGGCCGACGCCGGGATCACTGTTGGCGCGTGGCCCATGCCCGCGGGGCCGCGCAGATCGCCGGCCTCGACCGAGACCGCCCCCAGGTCCCGGAACGGCCGGATCGCGATCGTGTACGGAACCACCTCCCCCCGGGCCGCCTCGCGGGGCACCGGCGACACAGCCGCGTCCGGCTTCGGCACCGCGGTCGCATACACGGCCTCCTCGAGCCCGGGCGCGAACCGGGCCCAGCCCCGGTCCCGTACCGCAGCAGGAAGATCCTCGGCCCTGCCTTCGGGCTGGGGCATCGGGATCTCGGCCGCCCGGGACAAGAACTCGGCCCGGTTCGCGGCGACGATGCCGTCGGCCCACGCCACCGCCTCCCGGTCCTTGACCGGCCACATCACGACGGCGGCCACCTTGACCGACCACGGCGCATCCGCCCGGAACTCGAGGTTGAGCTGGCCGTCGGCCACCAACACCTCGAACTCGCGCGGCGCAAAGAGCGGGTCGTAATAGAGCGCGGCCAGGTCCGCCCCCGGCCCCGGCTCGACGCCCTCGAAGCGATGCATGGGCTCCCAGTCGCCCCCGTGCGAGCCCCGGTCCTCGCGGATGACTTCCTTTCCCTCCGCCGTGATCGACCGGACCTTGTACCGCGCGTACTCGCCGCCCCAGTACCCGCAGTCGTTGAAGACCACGCGAACCCGGTAGCGGCCGTTCGGGACATCCGCCCGGAAGTCGCCGTCGTCGATCCAGACCCAGTCCTGGTACAGGCGCGTCGGGAACGTGTCGTCGCGCGCGCGGCCCGGGTCCATCTGGGCCCGCGCGAGCCCGAACCCGCGCTCACGGGTGTAGACCGTGTTCCACGTGACCGGCGAGAATCCCGGCCAGACCGTCTGGCTCTCGGGACCGAAGTCGAACGCCCTGACCGACGCGGGCCGGCTTCCCTTCACGAGCCGGAACCCGTCGAGATAGACCGCGCCCGGCGGCCCCTCGAACCCGAGGTCGAGCCGCACGATCTCACCAGGATCGATATTGCGATTGATGTCGTTGTTCCGGCTCCCGGGTTCGCCCCGGAAGAGCCCCTCGACGGGCAGGCTGACGCGGCTCTGCCCGGGGGCGAGGTTCACCTCGGAGTTGTGCCGGTTCCAGTATCCAGAGTCCTTGTCCCGCCACGCCTTGTCCGCGATGAGCACGCTCACGACCACGACCCCGTTCGTCGCGTTGAACGCGTCGAACACGAACTCCTCGTACCCGCGCCAGTCGCCGGGGAGCCGGTCCGTGTAGAGGTAGCTGGACGATGAGATCAGGAGCGACCGGGATCCTTCCGTCGCGTGGTCGGCCGAGAAGGCCAGGGAAGGCCCCTTCACGGGGTCGAACACCCGGAGATCCGCGTCGGCCTCGAACCCGAGCAGGAGCTTCTCCGCGGACTCCCCCGCCAATGCCGTCCCAGCGGCCTCCGCGCCCTGAGCTCCTGGTCGAAGGGCCGACGCCAGCCCGAGCAGGAGCGCGATTGCGAGGTCTCGCTTCATCTGTCTGCCGCCATTATAGTGGAGTCGGACTGATCGACATGCGGGACGAGGAGGCAACAATGAACGACCTGGAGCTGATCGAACGGGTGCGGCGGTGCCGGCTGGCGGACCTCGGGGACGGGATGGACGCCATCGGACTCGTCGACGCGGGCACGATGTCCCCCGAGATGCGGCCGATACGTGCGGGCATAAGATTCGCGGGATACGCCTACACGGTCAAGCTCGCCAAGGCGAAGAAGCCCGTCAAGCCCTGCCGCACCGTCGAGGAATACGGAGCCGAGCTCGGGGCTTGGTGCGCGGACACGTACGCGTTCTGCGCGGGACTCGGGGAGGGCAAGGCCAAGGACAAGGTCGTCGTCGTGGACATGGGAGGCTACCCGGGCGGCCTCTGGGGCTCCGAGATCGGGATGAACATGATGAAGAACGGCCTCGCGGGAGTCGTCCTCGACGGGACCTGCCGCGACTCCCACGAGTGCAACATCGAGGGCGTCAGGGCCTTCTGCACGAAGCGGAGCTTCAACCACGTGTACGGCCGGCTCGTGAACGCCGGCGTCAACGTGCCCGTCGAATGCGCGGGCGTGACCGTGCATCCCGGCGACGTCGTGTGCGCCGACGACGACGGGGTCCTCGTGATCCCGCGCGACCGGGTCGAGGAGGTGCTGGTCTTCGCCGAGCACATCCTGCGGGAGGACCAGAAGGCCCGGGCGAAGCACTACCGGGACCTCGGCCTGCCGCCGGATGAAACGCTCGGCGACCAGAAGTGGTAGTCTGACGCCATGGGCGCACCGAGGGTCGGGCTTCACCTCTACACGGTCCGCGACGAGCTGAAGGCGGACTACCGCGGGACCCTGATCCGGGCGGCCGCGATCGGGTACCCGGCCGTCAGCGGGTACGGGGACCTCGGCGGGATGACGCCGCCGCAGTTCAGGGCGTTCATGGCCGAGACCCGGCTCATCCCCATCGCGGGCGCGCTGGACCTCGGGGCCGCCGAGCGCGACCCCGACTCGGCCGTCGTCTTCCACGCCGACGCGGGCGCCGGATACGCGTGTGTGATGTCCCTGCCCGAAGAGCGCCGCTCCTCGGCGGCGGCCGTGTCCGCGACGGCGAAACTGTTCAACCGGATCGGCAAGGCCGCCCGGCGCCGTGGGCTGATCTTCCAGTACCACAACCACGCGGTCGAGTTCGAAACCGTCGAGGGAAAGACGATCCTGGACCGGCTCTCGGAGGAGACCGACCCCGGCCTGGTCGGATTTCAGCTCGACGTCGGCTGGGTCCTGCGGGCGGGCCACGACCCGGCCGCATGGCTCAAGCGGCTCCCGGGCCGCGTGCCCACGATCCACCTCAAGGACACCCTCGCGGCACCGAAGGTGCCGCGGGGGGCTCCCGCGGAGCAATCCCACGAAGGCCCCCACTGGACCGAGATCGGGAACGGAGTGCTCGACCTTCCCGCCCTCCGGGCCGCGTCGGAGGACGCCGGAGTGAAGTGGTGGCTCGTCGAGCAGGACACCTGCGACCGCCCGCCCATGGAAAGCGCGGCGATCAGCTTCCGGAACGCCTCCGCGGCTCTGCGCTGAGGGCGCGACCTAGAACAGGGACGGCCAGTAGAAGATCGACATCCTGCTCTCCGGGCCGGTCCACCCGAACGAGGTCAGGATCCGGCACGAGAGCCGGTTCACGCCCGGGTTGAGCGTCCAGTCGAACCGGTCCGGGGACTTCACCCACGCCCCGTCGCCAAACCGCACCTGAAAGCCCTTGAATGTCGACGAGTTCTCGGCCACCAGCCGCACGAAGAACCGGTCCTCGTGTCCCCGGCACCGCTGGTAGAGCATGACCGTCTGGTTCTCCGGATACCGGAAGTCGTCCGGGTCGAACGAGACCACGCCTTCGGTCATCGGCGACGCATCGCCGCGCGGGCGCCAGACCAGGTACTTGTTCCAGAAGACTAGCGTGTCCCGGCCGATCACGGGGTAGTTCCGGTAGTCGGCCTCGCGGACCAGCGCCCCGACCTTGCCGTTGTGCCAGTAGGAAACCGGCTTCGAGAGCTGGTTGGCGTCGATGTTGATCGAGTAGGAGCTGTAGGACGCGAGGTCCTCCGCGGTCACCCGCCGCCTGGCTCCCGCCGGCCCGACCACCCAGATGTTCTGCCAGGCCTTCCGCCTCCATGCCTTGTTCAGCTCCCACCCACCCAGCGGCACCCCTCCCACCTCATAGTGGACGTCCCGGAGCGGATCCATGACCAGCCATCGGCTGAAGTCGTCCGACCAGACCCCGGTGACAAAATGCCCGGGCAGGTTCAAGTAGCGCGCGTGGATGCCCAGCGACTGACAGGCCTGGAGGAGGACGACCGCGTACTGGACGCAGAAAGCCCGGTTGCCGTGATTCCGTGCAAGATCCAGGATCTCGACCGCGTCCCAGCACGGGTAGCGGAACCGCCTCCCGGTCTCCCACTGCCGGTGCGCCCACTCGCGCAGGAGCACGATCTTGTCGAACTGCGTCTTGCCGGACGCCACGACCTCGTCCAGCCGCTCGCGCGTCCTCAGTAGCCTGAGCCGGGGATGCAGGAAGTCGTCCTCGGCGAGGCGGTAGCTGGCGGCCTGGAGTTCCCCGTTCCGGAACTCCAGCACCGCCGTGAAGTGCGACCGGAGCGCGAGGACGCCGAGGACTAGCGCGGCGAGGGAGGCGACGACGGTCTTCGCCGGCAGGAACCGCCGGCCCGGGGATCTCCTAGGAGCCACTGCCCTCGCGGTCGATCCGGAACCCGAGCCGGAAGGTCCCCTGCGGCAGGATCGTGTATTTCGCGTGCGGCCGCGCGCCCCACGAGTCGTCTCCGCCTATCCCCGTGTGTTCGAGGTCGATGTTCACCGTCAGGAAGTCCCGGGGCGGCAGTTCCATCGGGTGCCAGGCGGCGTCGAGATCGTCCTGCGAGAACGGCCAGACGCTGAAGTTCAGGGGGGCATGACCGCGGACGGTCAGCCCCTCCCCATTGCCGTCCGTGAGCGAGAACCACCTGACGTCGGTCCGGTTCCCGTTCTCCTGCGGCCGGACGAACGGGAAGACCATGTCGGCCGCCGGGAGCGACCAGAGGCCGACGGCGGCCCCCGCCTTGCGGTCCCGGTAGCTCTCGTGCGGGCCGCGGCCGAACCAGCGAACGGTCCCGAGCCGGGCCGGGACGCGCATCTGGAGCCCGATCCGCGGGATCTCGGGCAGGTCGCCCTGCGGGGTCAGGGTGTAGTCCGCCTCGACCGACCCGTCCCCGCGCACGGTGTAGACGATCCGGCCCGTCGTCTCCCCCGCGGGGAACGCGAGGTCCGTCGCGATCTCGACGGCGGCGCCGCGGCGCCCCGCGCGGACCTCGGTGACCTTGTAGCCCTTCGAAGCCAGCCGCCAGGCCGCGGTCCGGGCCCGGAACCCGTACCCGACGTCCGCGTCCGTTGGCACCCGCCAGAAGTTCGGCATCAGCGGTCCCGAGACCGCCTCCGCGCCGCCCCACCGGACGGATTCGAGCCGGCCGGTCATCCGGCCGAACCGGATCTCGCTGTCGCAGCCGGTCAC
>Ga0315281_10006675_pt1 | contig 16377 bp, 19 predicted proteins | sample YL17G07_0_MG_FD_204540 | JGI IMG/M metagenome (GOLD analysis project Ga0315281, IMG submission 204540) | Sediment microbial communities from Yellowstone Lake, YNP, Wyoming, USA - YL17G07_0 | ecosystem: Environmental > Aquatic > Freshwater > Lake > Sediment | place: USA: Wyoming | collected... | reverse complement strand
GCATCCGGCCCGGCACCCCTGCAACTCCCGGTCCGCCGAGGCTAATGCCGCATCTAGGGCAGCACGTTCAGCGGCCCGCCGCGCGCGGTGAAGGCGGGTCGATTCGTCTTTAGGGCTGCGTTTCATCGCTCCGCCATCTCTCTGCGCTCGGCATCCGTCAAGTTTTCACGCGGGATAAGTATCTGCTCGCCGTACCTGGTGACTTTGCAATAGTCAAGAAGCTTGGATTTTTCGGGTTGCGCGTTTTTTTGCGCACCTGAGCTTTTGACCCTTTGAGGCAGGTCAGAATCAAGGTCAACACCCCCTGGAACAGCACCCCTACATGGTATTAATACATAGGGGGCATTTTCTGCCGTAGGCTTTCCGGCACTTTTTGCCGGATCTTGGGGGATGAAACTGCACTTTCTGCCGGAATCATCCGGCAGTTTTTGCCGGGAGCTTTTTTTTTCGACTGGCTGCCAATGCCGCCATGCGCAAGTGTCAAAGCCATCTAGAAATAGCCCCTCGCGCTTGGTGATCGGCAACCAGGTCACGGCATATTTTGACCATGCTCCGTTCGCGCCGTGGCTTCGTGTTCGGTAGATGAAGCCGCGGCCTATCAATTCCGCAATGGCTACACGAAGGGTATGCTCACTGCCGAAGCCGTACCGCTTGCACCACTTGAACGAAGCCTGCAGGTGCCCGTTGTTGTCCCTGGTCAGTTGCCGGGCGAGTAGGAGTAGCAGAGCGCGCGCCGAGAATGTCATATCAGCATAGGGGAGGCTGTCTATCACCCGATGCTCGATTGCCGCGTATGGGTGCCGGGTGGAGGTTTTCGCACCACCAGGACCGCGCTTTCCGGCATTGTCGCGCCCGTTGGTCACTTCGGATGCTCACCTACGCCCTCGCGGTGATCGCCGCGCCTGGGGGCTGTCTGGAGCAGCTCGCGGGCTTTCTGGTACGACTCAGGCGCCAGCCGGTAACGTGAGCAAATCGTCGGGATGTTTTGAAAGCCAGGGATGCGCTCATCGTGGCGAAAGATGGTCAGGCCTTTGGATTGCAGACCTGCGACCGTGGACGGCAAAACGTGATCGGCGAGTTCGCGCTCTGCCTCAAATCTGTTGAAACTTTTGCCGGTCAGGAGTGCGCGCAGCACTCTTTCCCATTTTTTTGGGCGGCGCGTATAATTGGCGCGTGTCTGCTTTTCGAAGCCCGGTTCGCCTGCCAGCGCCGGGCTTTTGTTTTGTGTCTGCATGGTCGCGCCTCAGGCAGCGACGGTATCTGGAGCGCGTTTTGCCTTCCGCTTCGGAATCGTGATGCCGCCGCCCTGCCGAACACGTGCGAGCCATTCGCCCGCCGGCTCGGTGATAACGGGCCTCGTCCCGATGTAGACGTGCGCCGGTTTCGCCTCAGGGGGAAGCGCGTAGAACGTCGCCCTGCTGATGCCAGCGGTCAGGCACCATTCCGCGATTGAGAATCCGGCTTTATCTGTTGCTGCGGGTTGCGTCATGTTTGCCTCCGTTGTTGACGGAAGCATTTTCGCCGCTCGCTGGGCGCCGCATGAATGACACTTGCGCGCGTGGATTACCCGGAAAGTGTCACCTCCTACGGGGCGAGTCTTTTTACCTGACGAGCGCCGAAAGATGGATCATCAAATGCCGCTGCCGTTGCAATGGCGACAAGTTCCCGCCGGGGACCGCCAATGTATTCGCGGAAAAATGCCGTAAGGTGGCGCACAAAATAAGCCCTGCGCGCATCTTCTCCGTGAGTGCGCTTGCCAGCGCTTGGCGCGGCGAGATAACTGGCGCCAGAGGAGACACTATCCAAGATTTCCGAGAAACGACCCCAAAGCGCGTGTCCCACATCGCCGCGGCGCAAGTCGAGATGTGAAATCAACTCTCGGTCTAGATCGGTGCCGCGTAACATTTTGGAGAGTCGCGCGGATAGCTTCTGTACATCATCAAGCCATGCCCGATGCTGTGCTGGCGTGCGCTGCTCCTCGCCTCGCGGTCCACAGAAGCCGTGGGCAGCAGCAGCAGCGAAGATCGCAGCCGGAAGCGGCTTTTTGGATAATTGCAGCGCATCCCACACTGCCTGCATGCCTTCATACTCCAGCAGCCTGCGCAGCATGTCGGGGCAGTCGCGCCTCGGGTCGTCGGCGCCGTAGTGCTTGAGCTGGTCCCTGTAGTCATTCATTGCGCGGATAACAACGGCCGGCGCCCATTTTGGGAACTTGACGCTATTCGCCTTCGCCATCACGCCGCCCCGCCCTTTCGACCGATTGCGACCACATCGGCGCCGTCCCGCGCTGCGATCAGTTGTCCTTCGTACCAATTCATCAGTTCGCGGCGTAACTCTAGACGCTTGGCGCGGTCATAGGCAGACGCAACACTATTGCCAACAACGTGATCTAGTTGTGCCTCTATCGTGCCGCTGTCCTTGCCGGCTTCGCGGCAGACTGTCGAGAATGCCGAGCGCCAGGAGTGTGGCGAATGCTTGCCGTTGAGCTTGAGCGTGACCCGGTAAAACTTCTCTGCCATTTCTGACCCGAGCGGTATTTTCGCCTTGCGTGACCCTCGGCAGACGTAGATTGCATCGTCGCCATCCTCATCGCGCCACGCGCGCAGCGCCGCCAGTAGAGCCGGCGGCAACGGTACAACATGCGGCTCGCCGTCCTCATCCTTGCGCTTCATGCGTTCGCGCGGGACAGACCAATTGCCGGCGTCGTGGTCGCGCCGTGTGCGTTGGGTGTCGCCGATCAACACGTCCACACCATCAAGTTCAAATTCGGACCACTTCGCGCCGGCAACTTCGGATATGCGCAGCGCCGTGAACGCGAGCAGTACGTGTGCGCGGGATACGCCTTGATATGTGTCTGCGTCGCGCGCGGCCCGCAGGATGGCGCCTAGCTCAGGCAATTTCGTTTTTGCGGGATGATGTTTTTGCTCGGCCTTATTCCTTCGCCGCGCGGCCGGGAGCGGGTTGACAGGTATCACCCCATCTTCGACCGCATCATCCAGAATCGCACGCAGCATGCCACGCACCTTGTTCGCCATAGCCGGCGAAACGGCGTCTAGTGCGCGCAGTGTCGGCGCGACGGTCACCGCCGTGATGCGGCCTATCGGCAAATCCTTGAATGCGTCCAGGTGCTTGTGCAAACTCGCAGCCGTTTTGCGGCGATAGTTGGGAGTCCACTTCATCCGGCGAGCCTCGCGCGCTTCCCATGCCGCCGCGAACTTCCCGAAGGTGTTGGCCACGCTGGCTTGCCGTTCCAGCTTGTCGATACGTTTTGCGGCGGTCAGGTGTACCCCTTGGGCCGCAACCTTTAATTGCTCATTCGCCTTGATGCGCGCCTCTGCCAGCGTGAGCCGGTCGAGCTTGCCGAGTGTGGCGAGTTGATCCGCACCATTGAATTGATAGCGCAGTTGCCAGGATCGCGCGCCCGTTGGTGAAATTCGGAGATAGAGTCCATCGCCGTCGAAAAGTCGGTAGGGCTTCGCCTCCGGCTTGGCGTTGCGAACGTGCCGATCCGTGAGTAGATGTTTTGCCATGTGCGCCCCCGTGGGTAACGGCGCGGGTAACGTCTACGCGGATTTCATTTTTGCAAACTCGCGCCGTTACCCATGCTGTTACCCAAATAATAGCCGGATTCAGGCAAACACGCAACAACAACCACAGACGCCAGCGTACTATGACAACATAGAGGAATTGGCGCTTTTTTGGCCTTTTTCATAGTGCTATCCGCTTTTCCGATGGAAATGCGGATAGAGCGCGGCGACAACCTCTCCGTCCGCGGCCCAGGCTTTGCAGCCGTCAACGAAATACGGCGGCTCTGCCTGTTGATCGGCGTTGGGTGCCGGCTGACCTTCTTCGGGCCAGCTGCCCAGCGTCTGGAACGCGACTGTGGCCGCCGGCATCAGCAGTTCGCGCAGATGGGTGCAACCCTTCACCCCGCCGACGCATTCCTGCACCGCGCGCCGCCAGCCTGCGCCGATTTTCTTTCCGATCAGCCCTTTGAACGCCGGCGCGACGCTGAAACAGGGCGCGTAAGGCGCCGACAGCGTCGCCACCTCGATGTCACGCACGACCATGTCGTCGTCGACGGTCAGCCGCAGCGCCATGTGGTGCACCGCTTCGTCCGGCTCGCGCACGCCGCGAAACGGCTCGCGGTAGCTAAACGGCTTGGTGTCGACGATGCGCGCCTCGATGTCCCAGAGGCCGTCTTCACGCTGGTAGCCTTCGCAGCTGATGGCTCGCGTATGCTTGTGGCGGCGCGGCGCGGGTGGCGGCAGATTCATGGTGTTATTCCTCTATTGAACATGGCACGACTCAGTGACACGCGTCCGCCACGGCGGTGCGTGAAGGACGACGTCTATCCGACCTTCCTGATCGCCCCTTCTGCGGTCACCACGCCGAAGACGGATTTCTTCAGCTGGCTTAGCTGGTCGCGCGCCTCGGCCGCTTTTTCGAATTCCAGGTTCCTCGCGTGGTCGAGCATCTGCTTTTCCAGGCGCTTGATTTCGCGCGCGAGCTGCTTCTCGCTCATCGCCTCGTAGCGCGCCTGCTCCTCGGCCGCCTTCAGGTCGAACTGCGCCTGGTCGCGGTCGTAGAAGCCCTCGATGATGTCCTTGATGCGCTTGGAAATGCCTATGGGCGTGATGCCGCGCTCTTCGTTGTAGGCCAACTGCTTGGCGCGGCGGCGCTCGGTTTCGCCGATGGCGCGGCGCATGGAATCGGTGATGCGGTCGGCGTAAAGGATGGCGGCGCCGTTGATGTGGCGCGCGGCGCGGCCGATGGTCTGGATCAGCGAGCGCTCGGAGCGCAGGAACCCTTCCTTGTCGGCGTCGAGGATGGCCACCAGCGACACCTCGGGCAGGTCCAGGCCCTCGCGCAGCAGGTTGATGCCCACCAGCACGTCGAACTTCCCGAGGCGCAGATCGCGGATGATTTCCACCCGCTCCACTGTCTCCACCTCCGAATGCAGGTAGCGTACCTTGATGCCGTGTTCGGCCAGGTACTCGGTCAGGTCCTCGGCCATCTTCTTGGTGAGCGTGGTCACCAGCACGCGCTCCTGTTGCGCCACGCGCAGGCTGATTTCCGACAGCAAATCGTCCACTTGGGTCGAGGCCGGACGCACTTCGAGCATGGGGTCGACCAGACCGGTCGGGCGCACCACCTGCTCCACCACCTGGCCCGAATGCGTGCGCTCGTATTCGGCCGGCGTCGCCGAGACGAAAAACGTCTGCTTCATCATCTGCTCGAACTCGTCGAACCTGAGCGGCCGGTTGTCCAGCGCCGAGGGCAGCCGAAAGCCGTAATCGACCAGGTTCTCCTTGCGCGAGCGGTCGCCTTTGTACATGCCGCCGATCTGGCCGACGGTGACATGGCTCTCGTCGATGATCATCAGCGCGTCGTGCGGCAGGTAATCGATCAGCGTCGGCGGCGGCTCGCCCGCCTTGCGTCCCGAGAGGTGGCGTGAATAGTTCTCGATGCCCTTGCAGAAGCCCATTTCGTTGAGCATCTCCAGATCGAAGCGGGTGCGCTGCTCGATGCGCTGCGCCTCCACCAGCTTGTTCGCCTTGACGAAATAGTCGATGCGTTCGCGCAGTTCCAGCTTGATCGCCTCGATCGCGCGCAGCGTCGTGTCGCGTGGCGTGACGTAGTGGCTGGACGGATAGACGGTGAAGCGCGGCGCGCGCTGGTGGATGCGGCCGGTCAGCGGATCGAAGATCGCCAGGGACTCGACCTCGTCGTCGTTGAGGCTGATGCGCACCGCAGTTTCGGAGTTCTCCGCCGGGAACACGTCGAGGACGTCACCGCGCACGCGGAAGCTGCCGCGTGCGAACTCGAACTCGTTCCTCTGGTACTGCATCGCCGTCAGGCGCGCGATGATGTCGCGTTGCGACAGCTTTTCGCGCTCGCGCAAGTGCAGGATCATGCCGTGATAATCGACCGGATCGCCGATGCCGTAGATGCAGGACACCGTCGCGACGATGATAGTGTCCTTGCGCTCGAGCAGCGATTTCGTCGCCGACAGGCGCATCTGCTCGATGTGCTCATTGATGCTCGAGTCCTTCTCGATGAACAGGTCGCGCGAAGGCACGTAGGCCTCGGGCTGGTAGTAATCGTAGTAGGAGACGAAATACTCGACCGCGTTTTCGGGAAAGAACTCGCGCATCTCCGAGTACAACTGCGCCGCCAGCGTCTTGTTCGGCGCGATGACGAGCGCCGGCCGTCCCTGGCGCGCGATCACCTGGGCCATGGTGTAGGTCTTGCCCGAGCCGGTCACGCCGAGCAGGGTCTGGTAGGCGAGGCCGCTCTCCACGCCTTCGACCAGCTTGGCGATGGCTTCAGGCTGGTCGCCGGCGGGCTCGAACAGCTGGTGCAGCTTGAACGGGCTGTTGGGAAAAGTGACAATCAAAGGGTACAATTATGCTTTCGACAAAATGCGGAAGTTTAGCACGATGAATGCTCCTCACTCCCCTTCCCTGCTCGCCGGCGTGCAAATGGCGCCGCGCGATCCGATTCTGGGCCTGACCGAGGCCTATAACGCGGACAAGAACCCGAAAAAAGTCAATCTCGGGGTCGGCGTCTACACCGATGACGATGGCAAAGTACCGCTGCTCGAATGCGTGCGCCGCGCCGAACGAGCGCTGGTGGAGCAGCCGGCGGCGCGCAACTACCTGCCCATCGACGGCCTCGCCGCCTATGACAAGACGGTGCAAAGCCTGGTCTTCGGCGCCGACTCCGCGGCCTTGAAGGAAGGCCGGATCGTCACCGTGCAGTCCCTGGGCGGCACCGGCGGCCTCAGGGTGGGCGCCGATTTCCTGCGCCGCACCGCTCCCAAGGCCGAACTGTGGATCAGCGATCCGAGCTGGGAAAACCACCGCGCGGTGTTCGAAAACGCCGGTTTCAAGGTCAATACCTACCCCTATTACGACGCCAAGACCCGCAGCGTCGACTTCGACGGCATGCTGGGCGCTCTCAAGTCCATGCCGGCCGGCGATGTCGTCCTGCTGCACGCCTGCTGCCACAATCCCACCGGCGTCGACCTCAGCGAAACGCAATGGGCCGGCGTCGCGGAGGCCGTCGTCGCGCGCGGCCTGGTGCCCTTCCTCGACATCGCCTACCAGGGCTTTGGCGACGACCTCGATGCCGATGGCAGCGCGGTGCGCCGCTTCGCCGAGGCAGGCGTGCCGCTGTTCGTGGCGAATTCGTTTTCCAAGTCCTTTTCGCTCTACGGCGAGCGCGTGGGCAGCCTCAACGTGGTCGCCGGGACGCGCGACGAAGCCGCGCGCGTGCTGTCGCAGATCAAGCGCGTGGTGCGCGCCAACTACTCCAACCCGCCCACCCACGGCGGCCAGATTGTAGCCACCGTGCTGACCACGCCCGAGCTGCGCGCGCTGTGGGAGCAGGAACTGGCGCAAATGCGCGAGCGCATCAAGGCGATGAGAAAGCTTCTGGTGGAGAAGATTCATGCGCGCGTGCCGGGCGCCGACTTCAGCTTCGTCACCCGTCAGCGCGGCATGTTTTCCTATTCCGGTTTGACCAAGGAGCAGGTGGTACGCATGCGCGAGGAATTCGCGGTCTATGCGATCGAGAGCGGACGTATTTGCGTGGCGGCGCTCAATACCAAGAACGTCGATTACTCTGCCGATGCCGTTGCCAAGGTGATCGGCTAAGGTCCCCAGGTTCACACCCAAAGAACCACAGGGCGGAAAGTCGTCGCGTTATCAAGGCGGGAGCCGTTTCCCGCCCTGATTTCGCTGTAATATCAATTGACCCGGCCCCTCTCAGCCATTAGAATACGCGCCTTCCCGAACCCGCTTCTACCGGGTTCGCCGTTCCCCGATAGCTCAGCTGGTAGAGCGACGGACTGTTAATCCGCAGGTCCCAGGTTCGAGCCCTGGTCGGGGAGCCAAGCAGAACCAGAACGTTAAGTTACAGAATGAATCGCCCGATTGATCATCGTCCTGACCAGCGATACCGGCAGGAAACAGCCCATTACCGTCGTGGAGTATTTGAGATGCAAGAAATCATGCAATACCTGAAAGCGCACGGTGAGATGCTCGACTCGGAGATCGCGTCAGGCACAGGCATGTCGCTGGCAAACGTGAGCCGCTGTGTGTCGGATCTTTCCGCAAAGGGAGAGGTCATCATGTGCCGCCTGACCCGATTCACCGACGGCAAGAAGATCGAGGGGATGCTTTGCCGCGTGTCGGGCTACGTTCCCCCGGCCGCTCCGGGAAGGAAGGCAAAAGCGCAGGTGTAGGAAGCGCCGCCGATCCGCATTCGAATCGAAGCTGCGCTTGCGCATTTGCGCAAATGCCGCACCGAGCGCAAGCCGTTTGGCTCCGGTCAACCGAACTCATCCCAGTAGCGCATCATCCGCTCCCGCATGCGCGCATCCGGGATGCCGCCGCGAGCCGCGTTCAGGTTGTCGATTGCATATTCCGGGCGGTCCGTGCCGGGGATGGCGGCCGTCACCGCGGGGTGCGCCCTGTTATCGCTCCATTTCATGGTTCCTTCACCTGTATCGCCTCCGCCCGTACGCGCGCGCCGCGCTTGCGGCAGCCCAAGCAATCATATACCTGTCGCTCTGTTTGGAAACTCGGAATCATTGCAGTAGCTCGCAATCGGCGAAAAAAAAGCCCAAGACAATATTGTGTTGGGCTGAAGCGTTCAAAGGGGAGGAGGAGACAAACTACTTTGAACGTGCTGTCATCATGAACTGGCCGGAGATGCACCCATTTGACAAAAATCACAAAACCCGAAGATCGGGACGATGCTGGTTTTGCCGCAGGCATAACGCGACGCCTTCACCGGGAGCGAAGTGCGGCGCTTGCGCGTTACCGCGCCACTGGCATCGCGCCTGCAATTCAGCGTAACATTGACATCGGCTCGCGGCGGTACTACATTTTTGCCGTATCCATCGTCTTCCCCTCAAGAAAGCCCTCGGCGTATGTTGGACAAGGCTGCAATCCACATTCTCATCATTGACGACGATGTCGAGTTTGCCAATTTGCTGCGCATGCACCTGTTGGCGGCCGGTTACATGGCCGAGATGGCTGAAGACGCGGTCGAAGGCGGCAAGATGTTGCTGGCCCATCCGCCGTCGCTCATACTGTGCGACATCAACATGCCGTATCTGAGCGGACTCGACCTGGTGTCGTTGATGCGATCCGATACGCGTTCGGCATCGATCCCGGTGGTGTTCATTTCGGGGCGCACCGACGGTGACACCATGGCCAGGGCGGTGCAACTCGGCGCCGCCGATTTTCTTGCCAAACCGATAACGCGCGAGCAATTGCTCGCGTCGGTTGAAGCGTGCCTGCAGGCCGGCGGGCGCAGGGCGGCGATACCGGATTACGGGTTTCCACCTGTCGTTTGAGCCGGAATCATGTTCAAAAATATCCTTGTACCGACAGACGGTTCTGATTTTTCCAATAAGGCGGTATCGACGGCCGCCAGACTGGCGCATGCGCTGCACGCAAAGCTGCTGCTGCTCCATGTCCGGTCTCCGATTGAGACTCCGCATCATGTAGAAGGCGGCGCATTGACCCATCTGGGCGGGAAACTCGTCATGCAGGAGATCGAAGACGAAGAACGCAAGTTGCTTGAGGTCGCCAGGGAAATCGCTGCGGCGGATGATATGGCCGCGGAGACTGCCTTCGTCGCAGGTTATTCCACCTACGATGCGATTATCCGCATTGCCCGGGAACAGCACTGCGATCTGATTGTAATGGCATCGCACGGCCACAGCGGGCTGTCCAGCCTGCTGATCGGGAGTGAAACGCAAAAGGTGCTGACCCACACGACGATCCCGGTACTGGTCGTACGCTGAAATCGGCCGGTGCGCGCCGGCGGTCTTCCATAATTGCGGCGCGACGCTTGAAAACCGGCTGCGGTTCCGCCCGCTGCTCAATAAATGATCGCCCCCGATTTCTTTGCAACGCTTCGAAAGGCGCGAGATTTTTTCGCGGAGAAATCCACAGGCTTATCCACAGATTCTGTGGATAACATTCCGGCGCCGCTGCACCCTGTCGCTCACGGCTTTGCGTGCGCTTTCATCCATTCGTCCGCGCGCCGTTTGGCCTCGGCGATCTGCTCCGGTTTCATCAATCGTTCCACCATGTTGCGGTTCCGCCGCGCTCTTTCCTCGCCGTTCGACGCGGCGATATTCCACCACTTGTGCGCCTCGATGTAGTCCGCCGCAACGCCTTCCTGCCCGCTTTCGTATATCCGGCCGAGGTCGAATTGCGCCAGCGCATCGCCGCTCTCGGCCGCTTTCTGGTACCAAGACACCGCCTGTTTGTAGTCCGGCGCGACGCCCTGTCCGGTCTCATACATCAGACCCAGTGTGGATTGCGCCCAGATATGACCTTGCGCGCCGGCCTTCTGAAACCACTCGGCCGCCAGCTTGAGGTCCTGCGCAACGCCCTGCCCGGTCTGATACATCCGACCGAGGTTGAATTGCGCTTCGGCGATCCCCTTTTCGGCTGCCTTCCGGTACCAGGTCACCGCCTGCTCGTAATCCTGCCGGACGCCCTGCCCTTTTTCGTACATGAAACCCAGATTGGTCTGCGCCGGCGCGTTGCCCTGTGCCGCCCCTTTCTGGTACCAGGACAGCGCCTGCGTATTGTCTTGCGGAACCCCCTGTCCTTTTTCATAGAGTATCCCCAGGGCGGCTTGCGCCGAGGCGTTACCCTGCTCTGCCGCTTTCTTCCAGGAATTGGCCGCGCTGGCGTAGTCCCTGCTCCGATAGGATTTCAGACCGTCCTCCAGATCGCCGGCAATGGCAGCCGACAACGCCAGAACAAGTCCGATCGCCCCCAGCACCCGCACGCCGCTCCCCCTTGTCAATACATGATTCGCCGCCAATCCGCGCCGGTCATTATCTCCTACAATAGACGGCATCGGCGCGGTTCGCGTGGCACTGCCGGCCGCACGCCGATTCGTCACGGTTCTCCATCCAATGGCAATTCAACCTCGAGGATTCATCATGGCAATATCGATGTACCAGGTATCCGTTCCCGTTTTCGTCAAGACACTGGGCAATGTCGCCGCGATTCTGGACAAAGGCGCAAGCTTTGCCGCAGCCAGGAAAGTCGACCCGTCTGTGCTACTCGGCTATCGCCTGGCGCCGGACATGCTCAATCTGACGCGCCAGGTGCAAATCGCCGCGGATCACGCGAAGCGCGCGGCGGCGCGGCTCGCCGGAATCGAAGCGCCCGTATACGAGGACAAGGAAGCGAGCTTCGCCGATCTCAAGGCCAGGATCGACAAGACCATCGCCTTCATCAATACCCTGAAGCCGGGTCAGATCGACGGCTCGGAGACGCGCGACATCGCCCTGAAAATTGGCGGCGCCGACCGAACCCTCAGCGGCCAGGCCTACCTGCTGCACAACGCGCTGCCGAATTTCTATTTCCATGTGACCACTGCATACGCCATCCTGCGCCACTGCGGCGTGGAAATCGGGAAGAAGGACTTTATCGGCCAGGTCTAGGATCGAGGCATCCCGGCCGCGGCGGTGAGCATGCCCAGAGAACCGGCCTCGTATCCGTCCACGATGAAGGCCATGGTCTCGTCCTCGGCCTGCAGCGCGGCGATGTAGAGCAAGGGCAGATAATGCTCGGGCGTAGGCACCGACAGGCGCGCGTCCTCGCCCATGCGTTCGAACTCGATCAGCGCTTCGTGGCTGCGCGAGGCGAGCGCAGCGCGTACGCCCTCGTTGAAGCGCCTGGCCCAATCGAAGGCGGGCACGCCTTCGCCGCGCTGCATCAGCATCAGGTTGTGCACCACGTTGCCGCTGCCGACGATCAGCACGCCTTCGTCGCGCAGCGGCGCCAGTTGCCGACCGAGTTCGTAGTGAAACCGTGCCGGTTTGCTGCCATCCATGCTCAACTGAACCACAGGTATGCCGGCCGCGGGGAATGCATGCGCGAGCACCGACCAGGTGCCGTGGTCCAGACCCCAGGACTGGTCAAGATGCACCGGCAGCGGCGCAAGCAGGTCGCGCACGCGCGCAGCGAGCGCAGGATCGCCGGGCGCCGGGTACTGGACATCGAACAGCGCCTGCGGGAAACCGCCGAAATCATGGATCGTCTTCGGTCTGGCCATGGCCGTCACCGCAGTGCCGCGCGTGAACCAGTGCGCGGAGACCGCCAGGATCGCCTTCGGCTTGGGCACGGCTGCGCCTAGCGTGCGCCAGGCTTCGGTGTACCGGTTGCGCTCGAGCGTGTTCATCGGACTGCCGTGACCGAAGAAAATGACCGGCATGCGCGCTGCGGCGTTCATCGGCGCAGCCTATGCGGCATATTTCTTCACCGCTTTCTCGTCCCAGCGGATGCCGATGCCCGGCGTGGAGGGGATGAGGACATGGCTGTCCTTCACCGCCAGCGGCTCGGCGAGGACCGGTTCGGCCCAGTCGACGTATTCCAGCCAGTGGCAGGTCGGCGTAACCGCGAGCAGATGGCAACTCACTTCCGGAAACAGGTGCGACGACATCTCCAGCCCCGCGGCCTGCGCTAGCGCCGCCGCGCGCATCCAGCCGGTCACCCCGCCGATGCGCTGCGCGTCCGGCATGACGTAATCGCAGGCGCCCGCGGCCAGCGCCTGGGCCATCTGCTCCGGACCCATGAAGTTCTCACCAATCTGCACCGGCGTATCGAGCGCGTCGGCGATGCGGCCGTTGCCCTCGAAATCGTCCGCGCGCGTCGGCTCCTCGATCCAGTGCAGGCCGCCTTCGCAGTCGAGCATGCGGCCGCGCAGGATCGCATCGTTCACGCTAAGCGCCTGATTGAAATCGCACATAAGCGTAATGCCCGGGCCGATCGCCTTCTTTACCGTGCGCACCGCGGCGAGGTCGTCTTGCGGGTCCGGCCGCCCCAGACGCAGCTTGACCGCGGCAAAACCCTCCTCCACCAGCTGCGAGGCTTCGCGCGCAAGCGGCTTCAACGGCATGATGCCCAGGCCCTTGGAATTGTAAGCGCGCACCGGACGCGGCGCGCCGCCGAGGACCTTGCACAGCGGCTGGGCCAGCGATTGCGCATAAGCATCCCACGCCGCCATGTCGATGCCCGCCAGCGCAAACAGGACGATGTTGTGCACCCCAAGCAGCGTATATTTCTGGCGCAACTTGCGTTCGATCTCGAACGGCACCACGGCATCGCCCTTGAGCATCTCGCCCATCGCCTCGACCAGCGCGACGATCGGCGCAAGGTGCGGCCGCGCGAATGCGAACAGATAGGCGCGGCCGGTGATGCCGGCCGTGGTCTCCAGGTCGATCAGCACGAGCGCTGCCATGTTTACCGCGCCAGTACTGGTTTGCAGCGGCAATCGCATCGGCACCACCACCGGTCGCACGCGCAACCGGCGGATATTCAGCATCGAGTCTTTCAAGATCGTTTCTCTCCCTTTGTATTTTCTGCGAAGCTGCGTTGTTCCTGGCTGCGCCCGAGCGCGAGGGCAAGCAACAACCAAACACCCGCCACCGGCACCGTGGCGAGCGAGATCGTCGACAGTTCGAGCCCCGCTCCGCGCAGCACGGCGAACAGCCAGCCGCTCAGGGCATCCGCGCCGCGGAACACGACAATGTCGATCACATTCTTCGCCTTGTATTTCTCCTCGCGTTGCAACACCGTAAACAAGACCTCCCGCGCCGGATTCGAGATGGCGAAATTGGCGGTTCGCTGGATCGCCTGAAACGCAATGACCACGAACAGCATGGGCGCGAAGGCCAGCGTCAGAAAGCCAAGCGCAAAGACCAGCGGCAGCGCGGCCGCCGCTGGCCCGACGCCAAAGCGCGCCATCAGCCGTCCCGTCGCGAAGAACTGGACGATGATTGTCAGTATACCGACCGCAAGGTCGATCGCGGCGAAAATGCTCGTGCGTACCGCTGGGTCGTCGGACGCGGCCGCCACGATGCCGGCCTGCTGGAAATACAGAAACGTTCCGGCGAGCGACAGCAGGCTAACCCACAAGGCAATGCCGGCGAGATAGGACGATCGCAGCAGCATCGCAATGCCGGCAAGCCAGCCGCCGCCCAGAGCGGCGGACTCCGCTGGCGGGCCGGGCGCGGGCTGCGCCGTCTCCGCGGACGGCACGCCTGCGACCTGCGGCGTCACCGACTCCAGACGCCGGGCACAGAGCAGCGCAAGCTCCAGAAGCAGCGCCGCGACGATCAGCAGATTCACCGGACCGAGCGGCGCCGCGAGCGCCACCGTCAGTGCCGGGCCAAGCAGCGCGCCGGCGGAGCCGCCGGCGGCAATGAAACCGAACAGGCGCTTGCCCTGTTCGTGGGCAAACAGGTCAACCATGAAGGACCAAAACACCGACACCGCGAACAAGTTGAACACGCTGATCCAGACGAAGAACACGCGCGCGACCGGCACCTTGCCGGCATCGAAGGTCAACAGCAACCAGAAGATCGCGATGTTGGCAACGAAAAAATGGTACACGAGCGGAATGAAACGCCGGCGCGGCAAGCGCGCAACCACGGCGCCAAACACCGGCACGACGGCCAGCATCACGACGAAGGTCGCCGTAAACAGCCATTGGAGGTTGCGCACGCCGCCGGCAATCCCCATTTCGTCGCGCAGGGGCCGCAGTACGTAGTAGCCGGCGAGCAGGCAGAAGAAACAAGCGAACGACCAGAGCAGCGTCCGCATCTCGCCCGGACGCACCGCAACCACGCGTCCCAACCAACGCTGCGCCAGCGTTTCGTTCAGCATCGCCCCACGCGCATGCTTCAGGGTCCGGCCCGGTTTGCGGCGCGATGCAGCACCATCGCTACGATCTGATGCCCAGTATCTGGCGCACCTCAGCGGCGGTCCTGGGCTTACCGAAAATCGGCGTGCCGTAGTCGAAGTCTTTCGCCCGGTCGAGACCGCCGACCACAACCGGCTCGAAGCCGGCGGCCTGCACCAGGCGCGCGGCGATCTGCAGCGCCGCCGCGTCGTCGCCAGCCAGCGGGATGCCGAGCCGCTCGCCGACGCGATGCGCCTCGCTTTTCATGTAACCGGCGCCGACGCAGTTGAAGGCGCGCACCAGGCGCGCGCCCGGCAGGAACTGCGGCGATGCAACGCCGGTTCCTTTCGCGCGGGCCTCTACGGCCATGTCACCGTCGCGCGCCGGTATCGGGTTGCAGGCATCGAGCACGACCTTGCCCTTGAGCGTATCGCCGAGATCACGGCCTACCTGGGGCAGCGCGGCGTAGGGCACCGCGATGAACAGAACTTCGCCGAACGCGCCCGCCTCCTTGGTGATTCCGGCGCGGGCGCCGCGGCCTAGGCGGGCCGCCAGCGCCTTGTCGTGTTCGAGGTCGAGCGAGGCGAACATCACCTCGTGCCCGGCATTGACCCAGAGTTCCCCGACCGTGCCACCAACCCGCCCGGATCCGACGATCCCGATCCTCATTTTGGTGGGGGCCGCCGCGCGCGCTGCGAACGGCAGCACGCCCAAGGCCAGGCTGGCCGCGACCGCCTGGAGCAATCGGCGACGGCTGGACTTGATGGAATCATTCATTTTCATGAGGGCTCTCCGCAGAAGAGTGGTTCATGCTATAAATCAGACGGCACAAACCGGAACATTGTAGGAGATAAGCGTGGTTTTTTCCTAACCGCGCAAACGCCCCTGCGCAACGAGCAAACGCACGACGCGATCATGAATTCTGCCGACAATGCCAATTTGCAAAATGAGGTGATTCGCGCCATTTCCCGGGAAGAAATGGCGAAACTGCCAATCCGCAGATATGAGGGCGAGGTGTGCCTGGTGGCGACGTCCCGGGATCTGGAACGCGCGCTCGCCGACATCCGGCAGGAAACCATCGTCGGCTTCGATACCGAGACGCGGCCTGCGTTCCGCAAGGGCGAGAGCCATTTGCCCTGTCTGGTCCAGGCGGCCACCGCACGTGCCGTGTATCTTTTCCAGTTGCGCCAGCTGGAGGTCTTCCAGGGCCTCGCCGAACTCCTGGCGGACCCGCGCATCGTCAAGGTCGGCGTCGCGCTGGCAAACGATCTGCGCCCGTTGAGGCTGCTGTTTCCGTTCGCAGAGCAGAACATACTCGATCTTGGCCTCATTGCCAGGCGCTGCCGCCTGAGTCAGACCGGCCTGCGCAATCTCGCCGGAATCTTCCTCGGTTTCCGCATTCCCAAAGGCGCACGTACTTCGAACTGGGCCGCACCGCGCTTGTCGGCGACGCAGATCAACTATGCCGCGACGGATGCCTGGGCTTGCCGCGAGCTGTTTCTGCGCTTCCAGCATCTAGAACTGCTGCAAGCAACGGCGCAGGGCGCGGCCGAAGGCTTAATCCCTGCCCCGAAGGACGCGTTCGCGCAAGTAGTGCCGAAGATCGCGAACGAGTGAATCTTTTTGTTATAATTCAATGAGCTTATC
>Ga0315281_10006674_pt1 | contig 16379 bp, 8 predicted proteins | sample YL17G07_0_MG_FD_204540 | JGI IMG/M metagenome (GOLD analysis project Ga0315281, IMG submission 204540) | Sediment microbial communities from Yellowstone Lake, YNP, Wyoming, USA - YL17G07_0 | ecosystem: Environmental > Aquatic > Freshwater > Lake > Sediment | place: USA: Wyoming | collected... | reverse complement strand
GATTGTCCGCAAACCCAAAGACAAGCACGGGTACAACTTGGAGGCATTGCTCAAGCTGGCGCAGCCGTGGGAGGCGGACATGGTGCGAGACATTGAACAGGAACTGCTTCCCATACGCCGCGAGGCGATATTTATTGGCAAGGCCATCGGGCAGCTTAACTACATCATCAGGCGTGAGGGCAAATGAAAGAAATCAAAACGCTCATTGGTTGCAAGCAATCCAATCAGGGCGCTACAAAAAGTTGGTTGGACAAAGGCTGATCTAGTGCAGGTGTCCTCCTTTTGTGACAATGATGTCATCGGTACCGGCAAATTATGGTTCCAACCCCAACCCCCTAGAGATATAATCAAGCCTTATTACGAGAGGTGGGAATATGTCACGAGCTGACCTTCTAGTCAGTCTTGTCAAGGCTGGTAGCCAAGGTGACCAGAACTTGTTGCGCACGACGGTGGAGGCCATGGCGGCGGAAGAGCGCGCCAAACACCACCATCAGCTTGCCGACAAACTCGAAGAGAATTTGCGTGCCGCCAATGGACGGCAGCGCACGGCTGAGGTCGTCCGCTCATTCGATGGCGGACACGGCGGTTTGCTGTATGAAGTGGAGCCGCGCCGTACTCTCGAATCGCTGTTTCTGGAAGCGCCTGCGCTTGAGGCATGCCGTGAGTTGGTCGAAGAGCAGCATCGCAAAGATATTTTGCGTTCCTACGGATTGGAGCCACGGCATCGCGTGTTGCTGTCCGGCCCGCCGGGGAACGGCAAGACTTCTCTGGCGGAGGCGATTGCCGCGCAGTTGCTGGTTCCTCTTTTTGTCGTGCGCTATGAGGCGGTCATCGGCAGTTTTCTGGGCGAGACAAGCGGTCGTCTGAAGAAGTTGTTCGACTTCGTGCGCACACACCAATGCGTCTTGTTCTTCGACGAATTCGATACGCTCGGCAAGGAGCGAGGCGATGTCCACGAAACTGGTGAGATCAAGCGCGTGGTCAGTTCGCTGCTGCTTCAGATTGACGCCTTGCCCAGTCACGTCGTGGTGGTGACGGCGACCAATCATGCCGAGCTGCTGGATCGAGCGGTATGGCGTCGCTTCCAGTTGCGGCTTTCATTGCCCGCACCGACAACCGCGCAGAAAGAGGAATGGTTCACGCGCTTTCAGGCGGGGTTGGATGCGCCGCTCGGCTTTTCGCCGAAGACTTTGGCAACCAAGATTCAAGCCTCCAGCTTTTCTGACCTGGAACAATTTTGCGAGGATATTCAGCGCCGCTATGTTCTGGCACTTCCCGATGCGAACCTGAAGCGCATCGTGGCGGCAAGGCTCAAGCAGTGGCAGGCGCGATTCACCGTCAGCCAATAACCAGAATCTATCCGACGGATGGCAACAGGAAATTTCCCGCTTCTCCTCTTCCCTGTTCCTACCACGGCGGAGCGAAGCAAACTTTCCGGGGGCGGTGGTTCCGTTCATATACCTGAGCTTGCGCGGCAACTCGCCCGCATTACGCCGCAGCTCACGGTCTTGCAGCAAGCCTTCGATGCCAAGCGCTTGAAGCTTCAACAGTCAGCACCGATGGAGAACCCGGAGCTGATTTTGGTTATCGAGGTGGCGGGGACGGTTGAGGATTTCGCAAATGCCGTTGCCAAAATACCGGGATTGGAGTGGCTGGTTGAATGGGCGGAGGACGAGATTGCACCGGATGAGGATTTTTTCATCGAGGGCAAGGATGGCAAGCCGTTTTCCGGGCGGCTGTTTCTGCTGGCAAGCAATCAGGAGGCTCTCACGCAATTGCTGGCGCTCTGGACTCGTTACCAGAAGGATACGACAGCGAAGTTTGATAGCGGGTTAAACAAGTTTCGGAATTTGTTTGGGCAATTGCGCACCATCCGCCACTGGAGTGTGGCTGATCGCATTGATTCCGATGTCCGCAGCTATTGGCAGGCTTGCATTGACGATGGGCTTCAGACTATTCGCTTTGAGATTGAAGCGTGGTATTTCGTTTCGCAACAGAAGAACGATGCAGCCCGCGAGGAAATTGTTGGGCTCGTTCAGGAACTCGGGGGGAAAGTTTTACGGCATGCACTGATTACCGAGATTGCCTATCACGGTTTACTTGTCGAGCTACCTGCGGCGGCTGTTAATCGAGTGCTGGCCGGTGAAACACCGGAGTTGGCTCTTTCCGACCGGATCATGTTCTTCCGGCCCAAAGCGCAGTCGATCACCGATGGTGTGAACGAGGAGGAAGTTTCCGCCCAAGCCGTGGTGGCAGGTGCATCGGAAATGCTGCCGGTGGTGGCCTTGCTCGATGGACTGCCATTGCAAAACCATCAGCTTCTGCAAGGGCGGCTTCTCGTAGATGACCCAGACGGATGGGAGAACGAGTACGAAGCCAAGGATCGGGTGCATGGAACGGCTATGGCCTCGCTGATTCTGCACGGCGAACTTGATGGCGCTACGCAGCCGTTGACGCACCGTCTTTACGTTCGACCTGTTCTGCGTCCCGATTTCAATGACAACTTCAATTCGCGTCGGCGCGAACATACGCCGGATGACGTTCTTCTGATTGATTTGATCCATCGGGCGGTGAAGCGCATCTGCGAAGGTGAAGGGCAGGACGCCGCCGTTGCGCCTTCGGTTCGCGTAATCAATTTATCCATTGGTGACGAGGCGCGCATATTCGAGCGCGTGATGTCACCTTGGGCGCGGCTGCTGGACTGGCTTTCGTTCCGGTACTCCGTGCTGTTCATCGTCAGCGCTGGAAATTACACACGAGCGCTCAGCCTCGATACGCCGAGTGACACACTGGCCGGACTGACAGCCGAGCAGCGATCAAAGCTGGCGTTCACGGCGATGACCGCCGAAAGCGCGGAGCGGCGCTTGCTGGCACCTGCGGAAGCGTTGAACGTGCTCACTGTCGGGGCTTTGCACGCCGACCAATCTCAACCGCCAATAGTGCATGGACGTTACGACCTTTTTGCTGCTGGCGGGCTGAGTCCGTTGTCGCGCGTCGGCCACGGGTTTCGACGTGCAGTCAAACCAGATATTCTGATGCCGGGCGGACGTGTGCTTTACCGCACCCAAATGATGACACACCCAACCGCCAGCATTCTGGATGTCGTGACGACTGGCGCAACGCCAGGTCATCGCGTGGCGGTTCCGCCACTGCCCGGTCAGACGCTTGGTGAGACTGCCTACACCCGAGGCACAAGCAACGCCGCAGCACTGGCGAGCCGGGCAGCCGTACAAGCCTATGACGTGATTGAATCACTGCGCGCTGAAACTGAGAATGCGCCAGCAGCAGCATACGACGCAGTCTTGCTCAAAGCGTTGCTGGTTCATGGCGCGCAATGGGGTGACTGGTCAGAACGACTTCTGGTCGAACGTCCTGAATTCGATGTGATCGAAAATGGCAATACAAAGCGCACAGCCCAGAAGGATTTTGTGACGCGCTGGCTGGGCTATGGCCTTGTTGATGTGGAACGTGTCATTGCCTGCACAGCCGAGCGCGCGACGCTGCTCGGTGTGGGTGAACTGGGGGCGGATGAGGCTTTCGTGTTTTCTGCACCTTTGCCGCCGTCCTTGGCCGGTAAGATTGCATGGCGTCGCTTGACGGTGACGCTGGCATGGATGTCACCGATCAATTGTTCACATCAAGGTTATCGCAGCGCAAAACTTTGGATAACACCGCCGCAAAGCCAACTTCGAGTAAAGCGGGCGAACAGCGTGCATGACAAGTCGGCGCTGCGTGGCACCGTGCAGCATGAAATTCTTGAAGGCGAGGATGCTGTTGCCTTCGTTGATGGCAACCGGTTCGAGTGCAAAGTAAATTGCGCCGCCGACGCCGGTGACTTGAGTGGCAAGATTCGCTTCGCGCTCTGCATGTCTCTGGAAGTCGCTGTTGGCTCGGGCATCTCGGTGTATCAAGAAATACGCGACAGGATCAAACCGCCTGTTGTTATTCAGCCTGTTGTTGGGTAAGTGCTGGACGCAAAAATAAAGATAAAAGGAGGCGACATTGGTTGATTTCAGGAAACGTCTAGCGGGGAAAAAAGCCGAGCGGCCAATTGATCCTATCAAGCTCTATGACACACTGGATCGCGCGCACGATAAGGGTCCTTTGCGACCTGCGCAACTGTCCGTCCTGAAGGAATGGTTTGAAAATCATCTTGGTGATCAAGATGTGATTGTCAAACTGCATACCGGCCAAGGGAAAACGCTGATTGGCCTATTGATGTTGCAGGCTCAACTGAACAATGGGAAAGGTCCGGCTCTGTACCTTTGCCCAGACAACTTTTTGATCGACCAAACGTGCGAGCAAGCGAAACAGTTTGGCATTGCGACCTGTAAGGCCGATCCCGAATTGCCGGACGACTTTTTGAACGGTTACAAGATTCTAATTACCTCCGTGCAAAAGCTTTTCAACGGCCTCACAAAATTCGGATTAAATCGAAAGTCTGTTCCTGTCGGCACCTTGCTGATGGACGATGCTCATGCGTGCGCCGACAGGATTCGCGAGGCGTGCCGGATTCGCATACCGAGCGACGAACCCGCGTACGATGCGTTGAAAACGCTGTTTGCTGACGATCTGGAGCAGCAAGGGCTTGGCACCTATGCCGACATATGTAACGACAAGCGCGATGCCTTGCTGCCGGTTCCTTACTGGGCATGGATCGGGCATGAGGCTGATGTAGCCAGGATTCTTTCTGCGAATGCGGAACGCAAATCGATCAAATTCGCTTGGCCAGTTATCAAGGATATCTTAGAACATTGTCAATGTGTGCTATCCGGCATAGCCATAGAGATCGAACCATATATTCCACCGCTTGAGGCATTTGGTAGCTACGCGAATGCGTCACAACGCATTTTCATGTCAGCTACCGTGACCGATGATGCATTTCTGGTCAAAGGATTGCAGCTCACGCCCGAAACTATCATCAATCCTTTGACCTATGCCAAGGAGAGTTGGTCTGGCGAAAAGATGGTGCTTTTGCCATCGCTGATTCATGAGGACCTGAGCCGCGAAATCATTGTAAAAGGCTACGGAACTACCAAACCAAAGCGGCATCATGGCGTGGTTGCATTGGCACCTGGTTTCGCTTGGATTCAGGATTGGGAGTCGTACGGTGCCAACGTGGCGAACAAGGAAACAGTTGCCGCAGCCATACAGGAGCTACGAAGGGGGGAATACGAGCGTGCTGTTGTGCTGGTAAATCGTTATGACGGGATCGATCTGCCCGACGATACTTGCCGCACGCTCATCTTTGACGGCAAGCCCTTCTCCGAGAGCTTGATCGATTTGTATGAGGAAATGTGCCGCCCTTACAGCGTTGCCACGCTGATGCGTACCGTACGCACGGTGGAGCAAGGCATGGGTCGCAGCGTTCGGGGCGAAAAAGATTACTCGGTGGTCATTATTGTCGGATCGGACATAACCCGGTTGGTTCGCGACCGTGATTCCCGTAAATTTCTCTCACCGCAGATGTCCAAACAGATCGAGATTGGACTGGAGATCGCGGAAATGGCACAGCAAGAAATTGAAGCGGGAAAAACACCAGTTGATGCTTTCAATGGACTGGTTCGTCAGTGCATTGGACGCGACGAAGATTGGAAGGCGTTCTATGTGGAACAGATGGCGCAGGTCAAACCGTCCGGAGCCAACGAACGCATTCTGCGCGCATATGCAGCCGAACTCGAAGCCGAACAAGCCTACCGAACTGGCGATTACGTCACAGCCGCAGAAACTCTTCAAAGACTTCTCGACCGAAAAATGGTCGATAGCGAGGACAAGGGCTGGTATATGCAGCAAATGGCACGCTATCACTATCGTTCGAATCGTCCCGAGTCTCAGCGGCTTCAAATAGCCGCTCATGCGTCCAACCGGCTGTTACTGAAGCCATCCGATGGCGTGACAGTTACCAAGCTGACGGTGGTCAGTCAAGGACGGGTCGAACGGATTGCGACGTGGATACGTCAGTTTGAGAGCTATGCGCAACTTGAAGTGATACTTTCCGACATTCTGGGTCGCTTGGTTTTCGGAACTAAGGCTGATAAGTTCGAACAGGCGCTTGATGAGATAAGTCGCGCAATCGGCTTCGCCGGTGAACGCCCAGACAAAGAGTGGAAAGAAGGCCCTGACAACTTGTGGGCGTTGGACGATACTCAGTACATCCTCTGGGAGTGCAAGAGCGAGGTCGAAATTAATCGCGCCGAAATCAACAAGCGCGAGGCCGAGCAAATGAACCGCTCAAGCGCTTGGTTTGAAAAGCACTATGCTGGCATGAAGGTAAAGAGGATTATCGTTCATCCGACACACGCTGAAGCTAGTGCTGCATCATTCACACACGAAGTGGATGCAATGCGAGAAACTGAACTAAAGAAGTTGGTGAAACGATTGCGCGAGTTCTTTAAGTCTTTTGAGTCATTGAACTTCAAGGATTTGTCGATGGTTCATATCCAAAAGCTGGTTGACATGCATGGATTGTCTATATCGTCTTTATTGACGGACTACAGCAAGAATCTAAAAAAGCTCAAGTAGCGACGCCAACATTCTCACCTTAATTGAGCATTAATCTTCCAACAGCGGGTGTGGGTCGATATGACGGTTCGAAAAGCTTGAAAGCGGACGTTCCCGCAGGCTGAACCGACAGCATTTTCATAAAATCGCCAGCGTCCGCTAAGCCGATAACCTGACTGTCCTTTTCTCGACCAAAGTTGCCGGAAGGTCTGCGTCCGAGGAGCGTCAGCATTGGAATGCGAAGCTGTCAGAGCAAATCCAAAGAATTCTGCACGCGCTCAACCTACCAACTGAGCCGTCTTCGGATCATAGACCACTTCGGTAATCGACCCATCCCGAATGCGCTGAACCGCTTCGTTAATTACATGGAGCGGCACCAAGAACCATTCCCTCGGCTTCACCGGATGCCCGAAGCGGTCTTCGATGGTCAAGTCGAGCTGTGCTGCGCCGAACAGGCGGTGGAAGATGTTTTCCAGCCTGATGCGGTTCAGGTTGTGGAGTTTGTAGGTGGCGACCACCTCCACGTCGGCCAACAGATAGGTGGCATCCTTTTCCGCGCCTGCGATGCGGGTCTCCACCTTGCCGCCGGTCACGCCGATCTTGTGGATCAGCTCGCGATGCTCGACGACGAATGGATGGCTGGACAGGCTGCGCAACACATAGATGGTTCCGGTTTCAATGTCGTCTGGTTCTGGCGCATCGCCAAACAGCGGCCCCATGTCCGGGTCGGTCAGGCGGCGCCCTGTTTCGTCCTTGTAGAGCGCCCGCTGTAGGGAGCGGCGCAGCAAGTTGCTTTCGGTGCCGTTAGCGTAGATGACGCGCAGTCGTGCATCGCTTTCACCGTTCGGCGCCTTGATGGTTTCACCAACTTCGGCAACATATGCAAGCTGCCCGCCGACGATGAAGTAGTTCCCACTGGCAATACTGGTATCGCGACCGAAGCGCAGCGTTATGCGAACGCCGGCCTTCAACTCCCGCTCCACCTGCTCAAACAGCGGTTGGAACTTGTCAAAATCCGCACACCGCGTACGGTCGGCAATTTCCTCTGCCGCACGCTTTTCAACGCTAGAACGGACATGGCGCAGCACGGTGATGTCGCGCTGTCCGGCAGGTTCGGTTTCAATACCCAACTCGGCCAGCAAGGTGTCTTCGTCCATGTCATCCACATCTACCTGAACCGCCGCCGCACCAGACAACAGGCCATGACCATCCAGTTCAGCCAGCAGGATTTGCGCTTCTGGCAACTTGCGCAGCTGGTCCAGGCGCACAGCATACAGGCGCTCGAAGATGTCGCGCCCCTCGCCATGCAGCGGGGCGCGACCATGCGCTTGATGAAATCGCAGGATGTCCTCGAAGCCCGCGATGATGCGTTCCTCGCGCGGGGTTCGGCTGGAGATATTAAGCGGGGCGACTTCTACACCCAGCGCATCCAGCAGTTCGTCATCGTCCATTTCAGCCATTGCCGGACTCTCCTTGCGCCTGTGCCGCCTTGGCCTGCGCACGGTATCGTGCAAAAGCGGCCACGCCTTCAGCCATACGCTTTTCCCATGCGTCGGCGGAATTTATGTCTGGCACACGGCCTCGCTCGTTCTTGAACTGCAAAGCGCGCTTTGCCAACTCGCGGGCTTCGTCTTCTGGGATGCTCACCTTCTTCGCCGCAATGCTGGCCTGCACCTGGCGCAGCGATTTCTCATCCATCGCTTTTGCCAACACCGCATAGGCCGCATCGAAGGGGTTAATACGGTCGATCAGATCAATATCCAAGTCGCGCACATTGATAAACTTGCGCACCCCATCCAGTAATGCCGTGCTGCCTTGCATCGTGCCGTCGCCCGCACCGCCAAGAGCATCCGCCTGAGCCAAGGCCAACTTGGCCTGCTGGGTGATGTTCATCGCAGCGATAGCGTGCTGTCGAATGGCTTCTTGGTCAGTATCGCTCAAGTCCGGGTAGCGCTCGCGCACGATCTTGCCCATGTGCAACTGGGTCAACTCTTCTGGCAGGGTGTTTTCCTTGTCAAACAAGCCGCGTTCCAGCACGGTTTTTTCCTGTAAGAAACTGGTGACGACTTCGTTCAAGTCCTCCTTGCAGATGCGCGTAGCCTCTGGGCTTTGCGGTGTTGTCAGTCCATTGATTTCCACATGAATTTGACCGGTGTCCGTGTTGACCCCGATGTTGTGACCGCCGTCCTTGTAGCCTTCCTCGCCGTAATCGAAGCCATCTTTTGGGCCGTTGTTCTTGGGCGTGAACTCATAACGTGGCGCCAGCACCTGTTCCATCAGCAAGCTGGCGGAAATAGCCTTGAGCATGTCGTTCACCGCTTCGGCCACGGCGGCTTGTTCGGCTGCGGGTTCGGCGATCAGGTTGGTGAAGCGTGCCCGTTCCTTTCCCTCGGCATCACGGGTGGCGCGGCCAATGATCTGCACGATTTCGGTCAGGCTGCTGCGGTAGCCAATGGTCAGCGCGTGTTCGCACCAGATCCAGTCAAAGCCTTCTTTCGCCATGCCCAGCGCGATGATGATATCCACGTGGTCCCGGTTGTTCTTCTGTGCCGGGTCTTTCAACGCAGCCAGCACGCGGGAACGCAAGGCTAGGTCGCTGTCATCCACCAAGTCCGCCACTTTCAGGGTACGGCCATCACTGGCCAGCACCAGATGGAAGCCGGTGACCGGGTCGATGCCTTTCCATTCGCCCAAGCCGTGCATGATTTCATTCACCTCGCGCTCCTTATCTTTAAGGCTCTCGCGGGCATTCACATTGGGAATATGGACGATGGTTTTCAACGCCGGGTTCAACACCTTGGTGACGGCATCAACGTAAGCGCCCGTGTAGAAAAAGTAGCCGATGTCCAGCGACTTTAGCCATTGGTAGCCGTTGAGCTGCTCGTAGTAGGTGTAAGTGATCGTCTCGAACTTGGCCTCATCCGCAGGCCCCAACACGGCCTCGCTATCGCCTCGGAAGTAGGAGCCGGTCATGGCCACCATATGCACCTTGTCGCGTGTGATGAACGCGCCCAACTGACTGCCCAGCTTGTTGTCCGGATTGCTGGAGACGTGATGGAACTCGTCGATAGCGATCAAGCGGTTATCGAACGCCTGAACGCCAAGCTCTTCCACCGCAAAGCGGAAGGTGGCATGCGTGCAAACCAGCAACCTGTCGGTGCTTTCTAAAAACTTGCGCACCGCGTCCACCTTGGACTTGGCCACGCGTGGCTCGTCCACGCCAGGAGCGTTGCACAGGTTCCACTGCGGCGCGACCTGCCAATCCCAATAGAAGCCGTACTGGCTCAGAGGCTCATCGGCAAAGCTGCCGCCAATGGAACGCTCCGGCACCACGATGATGGCCTGCTGCAAGCCCTGGTTGTTCAGCTTGTCCAGCGCGATGAACATCAGCGCGCGGGATTTGCCCGATGCGGGAGGCGATTTGATCAGCAGGTATTGCTCGCCGCGCTTGGCATAGGCGCGCTCCTGCATGGCGCGCATCCCCAGCGCGTTGGCCTTGCTGGAAGCGCCCGTGTGCGCCGTGGTGATGGACACCGACGGCACGGTGTAGGCATTGGTGGGATTGGTCGGATTAATCACTATGAATCGTCCTCCTTAAGATTATGTCGTCGCCTGCCAGTTCATGCTCAATCTGCACGATGCTGGTGAGATTGTGCAAGCACCGCTTGCACAATTTACGCATCTGGCTATGCCAATAGACTGAAGAAATTGTCCAGCAGCCTGTTGGACAATCAAAACTTTCCAGACTCGGAAATCTCTCGTAACTTGTTGTCATCTATATAGTTCTACTTTTTTATCTTGGCTAATGTCGCGTTTCCATCAGGCAAAATCAAAACCCGATCAAAACTTTCTCGCCTACGCCCAGAACGGGACATAGCCCGCCCGTGGATGCGCCGGATCGGCGGGGCGGATTAACCCGGCTTTCAGCGTCTGCCGGATCACCACTGATGACTGCGCCGCATTCTGTGAATCAATGCCCAAGCGTTCGCTCAATGTTGCATTCTTCATCCTCTGGCCACTCACAAACTTCAACGCAGCGTGCTGATAGCAAGCCCGCACCCTTTCCTGCGGGGTCATGTCGGCGAAGCGGCGCGGCGCGTACAACACTGCGCGCACCGCATCGCCTTCCGCGCGGAAGTCTGGCGGCGGCAACTGGTGCAGTTCCACAGCCACAAACACCTTGTCGATGCCAGTACCCTGTTCCTCGCACAGCCGCATCCGGCGCATCAGCGAAGCCAGTGCCTCGTTGCGCGAGCGCGGCGGAAAATCCAGAAACCGCTCCGGTTGCACCAGCGGCTGGCCGGGGTTCGTGATCTCCATCCGGTCGCTGAACATCTCAACCAAGGGGCCGGTGCCTGTCACGGTCATGTCTTGATGAATTAGCGCATTGGCCACCAGTTCACGAATGGCAATGGCCGGATACAGCGGACGCTCCTCGCGGAAGGCCTTGCCGATGAACTCGTTGCGCGGCATTAGCCCGTCGATGAAATCGATCAAACCGGTGAAGCCGACAGCGTAGCCCTTCTGTCCATCTTGCCGGTGCGTCACCACATCGGCACGGCTCAGACCACCGTAGGCCACGAAGCGAATAGCCTTGCGTGCGATGGAAGGGGAAAAATCCGCCAGCCGCTTGGCAAACAAGATGGCTCCAAGATTCGTAATGTTCCAATGCCCGCCCACATCTTCCCGCACCAGATGGTCGGCAGTGAGCTTGTCGAAAATGCCCTTGCGGTTATCCGGCAAAGGCTGGCCAGTCAGATCAAAGTAGGCGGTGTAATCCAGCCGCGCCAGCACCTCATCACCACTCTGAAATTGCGCCGCGACGCCTGTTTCCCAGGCATAAGGCTGCAATTTCGCCCAGAGAACCTTCAAGCGCTCGGTGTGGTCAGACAGCCGGGGCGTGGCGCTGCCAATACGGACAAAGGCCTGCCGCTCGAATTCCACCGGACTGCTGGAAGCTGCCGGAATCTCCAGCATGACCAACCGTGTGCCGTGGTAATCGACCAGCTTGAAGTTGAAAGAAATGGCGGGTTGCAGGCGTTGCGCCAGCCACAATTCCAGCGGCTGCCCCTGCTGCAACTGGCTGGATGGCTCGAACGTGGTGCCGACAGCGGCGTGATCGCCATCGCGCACACCCCACAACACATAGGCAAACGGCTGATCGGCCAGCCGCGCCGCATTGGAGAGAGCCGAGATCAGCTTGCCAATCATCTGCGCATCGGTATTGTTTTCCTTGAACTCCACCCACGAAATTTCTGCCGCAAGCTGGCGCAGTTCGTCGATCAGAGCCAGCGTGCGTGGCTCACTCATTTGGATTTCCCCCTCGTTGTTTTCGTTGCGGGCTTGGCCTTGGCCGCCGCCGTCATTTTCGTATAAAGCTCAAACAGCTTTTCCAGCCGTTCGGTGTCATTCTTGAAGCGGCGACCGATGTAGATGCGCTCCAGCACCTCGTCGTTGCGCTCGTGGGCGTGGCGCAGATTCTCCGGCATGTTGTTCGGGGCGTAAAGGTCGGCGATGGTCGCTGGGAAATGCGCTTCGCGCGCCAGCAGGATGTTCTCGGCGCAGGCGGTCAGGTCGGCCTTGTTCTGCTCGGTGAGCAACGGTATGGGGAAGGTGTTCCAGCCGAGGGTATTGGAGTACGAAAAACGCATTTCCAGTCGAACGCAGACTGTGCCAATCCAGAACCAGTGCAGGCGCGAAGCGATCAGCGCCATGCTCCAGAGCGGGGCATCGTAAAGGGCGAAGCATTTGTTGGAAATGACAGATTGGTTGTCCAGCAAATCAACTGGCAAGAAGCTTCTGTTTTCCGAGGACACAACCGGAATAGCAAAGAAATAGTTTTCGCAGCTTCGCATTTCACGAAACTGGTGCGGCCTTTTAACCATGCCATTGGAGACGGCATCTTTTGATGCCTGCCGCGCAGCCTTTCCTTGCTCCAGCTTCTTCTTGATGTCCGCAATCGCAAGAACTTCTGCGGACGGCTCGTCAGGAAACCAGAAGCAAGAACGCGGTCTGGCTTTGATGACTTCCGACGAACCATAGAACTTCCTGGTATACGCAGCATCCAGCCCTGCATTCAAGTATGCGAGCTTTCCATCAGTATCGAAAATCAAATGCTCGGACATGCCGTAGTAGTTGCCCTTCTGCATCGGCTGAATGTCAGAAATCGGGTTGGACGATGGCTTAACCCAATAGTCATCTGCTGGCATCAAGTACGCGTTGATGTTCTTCGTCGAGAGCTTTTTGTCCTCGTCGTAAAGGTCTGCCGTAGCTGCTTGCACCCCAGCACCAATGCAGACAACGGTAACACCCGCATCGTTCGCGGCCAGATTGCTCCACTTGAAAGAACGAACCGCAAAATTGAATTTCAACCCTTCATCGAAAAGCGGCTTCCAGAAGCCTGTAACGTGTTGCCCCTGCGAAACGCTGTTCGTTGCCACAAAAGCAAATTTCGCCTGTGTGTGCTTTGCATATTCGTGGGCTTTGAAGAACCAGCCACACACATAGTCAAGCAAGCCCCATCCATCAATTTTCTTGTCGAGCAAATCGCCCATGTCTTTCTTTTGTTCGGCAGTCTTCTTGGCGTTCCCTTTGTATGGCGGATTGCCGCAGATATACGTCTCTCCGCCTTCGTTCTTAAAGTCAATTTCCGCCTGATCCAGCGGCGTACCAAACAAATCATCTGCCAGCACCTTCACACCCGTCCCCGTGGGCGGGCAGACACTCAGCCAGTCCAGCCGCAACGCATTACCGCATCTGATCCAGTTCTGCGCATCCAGCGGCAGAAACTCCGCCAGCGCATCCCTTTGCCCGCGATACAGCACGTCGCACTGGAACTCGGCGATGATGAGCGCCAGGCGCGCAATTTCCGCCGGGAAGTCGCGCAGTTCGATACCCCTGAAGTTGGTCAGCGGAATCTCGGTGCCCATATGTGCTTCTCCCCGGAGGCGGTTGATTTCCGCCTCGATCTCGCGCATCTGCTTGTAGGCGATGACCAGGAAATTGCCGGAGCCGCAAGCCGGGTCGAACACACGGATGCGCGCCATGCGCTTGCGCAGGTTCAGCAGCTTGATTTTGTTATCGTCCGCCTCCGCCAACTGCGTGCGCAGCTCATCCAGAAACAAGGGGTTCAACACCTTCAGGATGTTGGGCACGCTGGTGTAGTGCATGCCCAATGCGCCGCGCTCTTCGTCATCGGCCACGGCCTGGATCATGCTGCCGAAGATGTCCGGGTTGATCTGTTGCCAGTTCAGGTTGCCTGCGTGTATCAGGTAGGTGCGCGCCATGCGCGTGAAGCGCGGCACGTCGGTTGCGCCGGAGAACAGGCCGCCATTCACATAGGGGAAGCCATTCGCCCAGTTCGGCAAGCGGGGCTGGGCGTTAGCGCGTTCGCTACTCTTGATGTTCATGGCGCGGAAGATGGTTTCCATCACTTCATGCGTGTTAGTGCCGTCGCGCTCGCTCATCTGCTCGATGGTATGGGTGAACAGGCCATCGCCGTTGAAAATGTCGGTGTCTTCGGCAAAGAAGCAGAACACCAGCCGCGCCATGAAGTGGTTCATGTCGGCACGGCGTTCGTCCGTAGCCCAGTCCGGGTTCTCGCGCAGCAGTTCGACGTACAACTTGTTCAGCCGCCCGGTGGCGCGCACATCGACGGGGTTATCTGTGATCTCCTTGATAGTGGAGATGCCGGCCAGCGGCAGAAAGAAGCCGAAATGGTTGGGGAAGTCGGAATAGGCGCAGGCGATGGTTTCGCCACCGGCCAGCTCTTCGGCCTCAAGGGTCTGCCCGTCCGTGGCAAGGATGAACTTGGCCTTGGCTTTTGTAGTGGCCGAACTGGCACGCAACGCCTTGAGGGTTTCGCCCACGGTGCCCGCTTCGCACACGGCGATATGGATGTTGTTGCGCTGGAGCACGCCGCCTGGCACATCCGAAGCATTGTTGTTGCCGGTACGCAGGCGCTTGAGCGCCGTGTCCTTATTGCCGAAAGCGGCCAAGAACGCGAACGGGAACTCCGCCGCGTCGAAGGGCTGAAGGGCAAGGTCCGATATGGCTTCTTCGATTTCTACTGCATTCATGGGGCATCTTGCCTGTGTAATTTTTTCCCGCTCGTGTCCGGCTGAGGTTCAGTGACTGGCGTGGCACTGCGGGGCATCATTGTAAATGATTGTCCGTAAGACCTTGTAGCGCAGGAGCTTCCTTCGTGCCGACCGCAAGATCTTGGAGTGCTTTGGCCGCGCCTGACTCGGCAACTACACGAGCCTGAGCAATCACGGTTTCTAATGTTTTGCGATGTTCGCGGGCGAGGGCTATTTTTATTTATTTGATTTCAAAGCGGCTCAAAGTCTGCGGCAATACTGTCTGCGGTGGTGGCGATCAAGCCCGCTTCCTTGGCAAATTTATGCCAGTTATCCAGGGCTGCGCGCACGTCTGCCAGCAAATTCAACGGGCGACGGACGCCAAAGCGTTCTGCCTCAAGCAATAAATCGGCGCGTGTAATCGCGCCGAATTTACCGTTGACGCTCATCAGATGTTGGTAAGTCCACTCCCCCTTGGGGTTGTATGCATGTGTCACATCGTAGGCCGGGGCAAGCTCCCATGGTTCGCCTTGTTTCAAGCGGAAAGCGAAGTTCTTGGTGTGGTCGTCACAGTTTTTTGCCATGACGTTAAACGCCATGCGCCGAAAGGCCTGGCCGATGGCTTCATCTCCCAGCTTGAGTTTGGAGATGACCATAAAAAGTTGAGCGTAGGCATGGGTGGCACGTTGTTTATAGTCAAGGTGATCCATGGCACAGAGCGTTTGCACATGGTGCTTGATAGTGCCTTCGTCATTCGCTTCACGGTCAAAGCGGCGGGTCATGAAGTGAGCACGCCCGCTTTCTTCCATTAGGCGACAATCCGCCATGTTGATACCAGCAGCCTTGGCCATCAGGTGATAGGCGTATTCGATACGTCCGTAATCGGCCGCTCCGCCTAACTCCATGTCTTTGCCAACACCATCGAATTTCAGCAGCCAGTGCTCGAAACCGGGAGCCGCTTCGAACTGGCCGCTACGAATCTGGTTCGTCTGCGGATTCCAGATGACAACCGCTTTTGCACGCGCACCACCAGCGGAAGTGCCGACTCGAATAATATTGGCGAGTGCTGCCTGCGCCTGCACATCGCCGGATAGGTCACCATGCATTACCTTGCGTGCTGCTTCTACCAGGCTCTTCATTTCCAAAGGTTCGGCACTCTCTCTGTGCGCCCCGCGTGCGGGTTTGAATTCCAGCGCGCCCATGCCACGCTTGCCCATATAGGCAAGACGGTCGAGAGTGGTAACGGAGCGCTTTTCGACCCCTTTGCTGGTCATCCATGCATCGATCAGCGCATTGCCAAAATCGTCGGGCAACGCATCGGCCAGCAATCCGGGAAGATGTTTATAGCTGGGCTCGGAAAGATTCTGAAAGGCAAAGGTAGACCGGGTATCAGCCAAAGGCATGGTGAGCGGAGCCAACTCGATGCCGACTCGTCTCCATGCGGGGTCGTAGGCAAACACATAACAGCCCAAGCGCGGGTCTGGTGCTACTGCCCCGACCCGTTTGCCCCAGATGCGCACTTCGATGACCGGGGTATCCATCAGCTTTCGTAAGAGTAATTCTCGCGTAGCGAGACAGCATCCCTCTCGCCCGCTTGCGGGAGAGAGCTAGGAGAGAGGGAAACGGGCATGGCAGATTTCATAATCAAGACTCGCTCTTGCCTTGCCCGTTGAGGGGCTTGGCGGATCGCCGCACGCGTTGCGGCGCTTTGGATTGGCGAAGTAAATCCAGTGGATTGATGCTGATTTCTGGCGCAAGCATTTCGATGCCTTGAAGATATTCGAGTGCTTTTAATACGCG
>Ga0315281_10006673_pt1 | contig 16380 bp, 17 predicted proteins | sample YL17G07_0_MG_FD_204540 | JGI IMG/M metagenome (GOLD analysis project Ga0315281, IMG submission 204540) | Sediment microbial communities from Yellowstone Lake, YNP, Wyoming, USA - YL17G07_0 | ecosystem: Environmental > Aquatic > Freshwater > Lake > Sediment | place: USA: Wyoming | collected... | reverse complement strand
ATTTCTCCCTGTTCAGTTCCAGCTTTTCCCGCGCGGCGGCGACCAGATCGATGTTCAACTGGTCCGACAAGCGGATCAGATACAGGAACACATCCGCAAGCTCCAGTTTCACCTCCTGCAGCTTGGACGGGCCGAGGGCAAAGCTTTCCTTCTCCGTGACCCACTGAAAGTGCTCCAGCAATTCCGCCGCCTCGGCGATCAGCGCCATCGACAGGTTCTTGGGCGAATGGAACTGCTCCCAGTCCCGTTCCCGGGCGAAGGATCTCAACTGCTCGGTCAAAGCCTGAAGGGGTTCCATACCTGGTGTCCTGTAGTGGTTGCCATCGACTTCCTTTCCTATCCTCGGCAATGCCGCTCCGCAATCCGGAATGCTGACCAGTGTAACAAGCGCCGCAGGCGGGGTCGATTTTCCCGATGAGCGCACGCGATAAAATGGTGCAATGCAAATATCAACGGCTGTTGCCTTAAGTCAATACGAACCACCCGGCCGATGCCGAGAATTCGGAGTGTAAGCGGGCAGAGGTGGAGGAGTCAGTCGCAGCGTCGCTCTCGTGGCGCAAGACGTCTTGGCGTGCACCGTGCGTCAAGGCGCTCAGGGCGTGTAACGCCACACATTCCTGTGATCGAATCCATCGTTCTCGGCCTCGCGCGTTGTACGCGAGGGGATCACGCTTTTCCCCCGCTATGCCCTGAGGGCGGCAGGATGGCCGCCCGTCAAGGGTCGTACAACACCATCCGAAGGAGGACAGGACACATGAATCAGATCAGAAGCGATGTCGATTGGATCGAGGCCTACCTGGATTGGACGAATCCCGAACGGTCCGATCGTCGGGCGAGCGAGCCGGCCCCGATGGCCTACAGCGTTGCCGTGGAGGCCAGCGAGGGATTTTCAGCGGCTTATCTCGAATGGATGGATGCGGCGCCACCGGCGCGTACACCCGCTTCCCCTTACCGCGCCCGTGCAAGCGGCGGTGCTCCCGGCAGCGACGATTTGGGCACGCTGGATGCGCTGAGGGAGGCCGTGCTGCTGGTCGCGCTGCGCGCGGAGTCCGACTGCATTCATATGCTCAGGCGGAGTCTGGCGGCCGGCGAAACGACGCCTGACGCGGTCAAGCTCGCGGTCGAAGCCCTCGATCACGTGAACCGGCTGCTGGATGGCGAACAATGCGCATGGCGGGCGCTGAACACGCTGCGCAACGACGATGTGCCGCACCCGCGCGCTGCGTGGCGAACCGATTTGGAGACAGACTGGCCACACGCGCTTGAAGGCGTGGTCGCCGACATGCGCGCACTGTCGGGAACGGTGCTGGCGCTGCACGCCCATTAAATATCCCCCGGTCGGGGGTTTGTGAGCCGCCCAAAGCGGCTTGAGGGGGCCGCTAACGCGGCCCCCTGTTCTATGGGCCACCTAAAGGCAGGTGATCCCTCGGCACGCCTGGTCGCTCGCTTGCAGATGCACTGCATCGGGCTCTACACTCCCCGGCTCGGGCTGGTCGCGATCCGCGCGCTGGCGCCGCCGATTCGACCACCCAGGGGAGACCATCCATGAAGATCCGATTTCGCGACCTGCTGATCGCCGGACTTGCCTTATGCATCGGCTCGGCCGCAGCGCAGGAGACGACGCTGCGCGTCAACGTATTTCCAAGTTCCACCAACCTCGCGCTGCTGATGGGCATCGACAAGGGCGTATTCGCCAAGCGCGGACTCAAAATCGAGGTGCAGAACACGCCGAACTCCGATGACCAGCGCGCCGGGCTCGCAAAGGGTGCTTTCGAAATCGCGCACGCCGCGGTGGACAACGCGGTGGCGATGGTCGAGGGCGCCAGGCAGGATACGATCATCGTGCTGGGCGGCGACGGAGGGCTGAACGAATTCATGGTGCGCCCGGAGATCAATTCCTTCGCCGACATCCGCGGCAAGGTCCTCGCAGTCGACGCCCCCAATACCGCCTATGCGCTGGTGGCGAAGAAAATCCTCAAGCTGGACGGGCTGCTCGAAGGCAAGGATTACAGCCTGCGCGTGGTGGGCGGCACTATGCAGCGATCGGCCGCGCTCGCGAACGACCCGACGCTGGCCGCCAGCATGGTGAATCCTCCGTTCTCTTTCTCGGTGCGGGAAAAGGGCGTCAAGAGCATGGGCCGCGCGCTCGATCTGATCGGCCCCTATCAGGCGGGCGGTGCCTTCGTCATGCGCGCCTGGGCGAAGGCCCATGCCGATGTTCTGGAACGCTACCTCGCCGCCTACATCGAGTCCAGCCGGATGGCGATGAATCCCGCCAACCGGGCCGACGCGCTCGCGCTGCTCGCGCAGCGGTTCAAACTCGCGCCGAAGATGGCCGAGCAGACCTACGATGCGCTGATGACCCCGGGGTTCGGCCTGGCCCGCGACGCGCGCTTCGACACGGAGGGTTTCCGCCGCGTGCTCTCGTTGCGCGCGGAGATCGAAGGCCAGTGGGGCGGCAACGCACCCGCGCCAGACAAGTACGTCGATCTGAGTTACTACGACCGGGCGCTGAAAGCGGTCGGCCAGTAACAGCCGGGCGAACGAAAAATGCATTTTTCGGCGTGAACGGCGTGCGGAAATACTCGACCGGCGTCTCGAAGTTCGGCGGCCGGTAGCAGTGAGAAAACTGCGTCGTTTATGTGGTACTCCTTCTCCGGTGAGTACAGGTGCTTCCGTCTTTGCGGGAATGTCCTGCACAAGGTCGTCGATGCCCGCGCGTAGCGGCGCTCGCGCGGAATTAAATCGACAATGCCGCTGGCGATCTTCCAGCGGCGGACACTATCTCGCCGCCGACGGGCACGGGATCAGGGCTGCGCGACGTGCCACACCTTGTTGAATCCGTCACCGCTCTTGTCACCCGGCTTCTGATCCTTGATCCACAGGTAGAGCGGCTTGCCCTTGTAGGCCCACTGCTTGCCGCCATCATCGCGTGTGACGATGGTCCAGTTGCCGCCGGCCGTGTCGGAGCTGCCCGCCATGAAAGGCGGCCAGTTCTTCGCGCACGGGCCGTTGCACACGCTCTTGCCGCTGCCGGCCGGATCATTGTCGAAGGTGTACAGGGTCATGCCGGCCGTATTGACGAACATCCCGGCTTCGGTCTTGACGGGAGCGGGGCCCATCGAGGCGCAGGCTGAGAGCAGGATCGCGGCGCCGACCGCGAGAGGAAGAAGAGCACGCAAATTCATAGTGGATTCCCTTTGATGGTTGAATGATACCCTGCTGTAAACACGTCTGCGGGCGATCTATTCCAGCCTCACGTGGCATGGGCGGCAGATATTTTTTGCGGAATCGGCGCTTGCGCACAGTCATCATCGGTAGCGCTGGGTTTGTCGCGTTGAATATCGCCCGTACGGTGCGATGTTAGCGGCTGCCGAAGAGCTGTTTCTTCTCCGGCGTGTCGATTTCGGTCACGGACGCCAGCGAGATCGCCGCCATCATCCAGACACACGCCAGTTGGATCCGCTGGAATAGAGCGCCTCGTTCGATGATGGGCTCAGTCGCGCTAACGTGATCGCGAATCCTATGAAGATACTGTGCCGACGACGCTACTCAGGCAACGGGATTCCGGTCGTTCGCAGTTGCGCGCAGGGTGAACACCGGCGCGAACCCGCCTCCGGGTGTACGGAAGTTGGTCGTCTGTCCATGATACATGCGCGCTGCCACGAACTGCACCGCGCCATCGTAGACGTAGTTGCGTATGTCGAACTTGAGCGCAAGCGGCGCCTCATGTTCCTGGAGTTCCTGGATCAGGCGCTCTCCGGGCGGAACGAACGCCTGCGCCACGTAATCACCCTTGAGGATCGCCTCCCAAACGCGCCGTGTGATCTTGTCGCCCCGATAAGCCGCCTTGCCGCCAAAGCCCGCGGCCGGCTTGAAGAAGAGCCCGCGCCGCTTCGACCAGAGGCGGTCCGCGTGGGCCGGGTTAACGGTCTGCGTTCGCGGAATGCCGCTGAGCAAAGTGCTCACGACCTCCGGCGGCGCGCCGAAGGCCCGCAGCTGCCCGGCATCGGTCAGCACGGCAAGATTGCGTTTGTCCGCGTACAGCGCATGCGCCCGCGGATGCGGGGTCATCACCACGGCGTCGCGCAGATAGGCCTCGCGTAACACGGCATGCACTGGCTGCTCGAGCGTGAAATCGGTCAGGCGGTTATAGACGAGGTCGATCTGCAGATCCCCATGCCAGAGCACCTTGTCACGCAACTGCAACTCACCGGGGTCGGTGATGATGGCCTGCAAGCCATAGCGGGAAAATAGCTGCTGGAACAGAAGGAACTCCGGATAGAGATACTGCTGCTCCGGCTGGTCGTCGACGATGGCGACGCTGCGTAATTTACGATCCCTGCGGGATAGTCGCCATTCCGCCAGGAACATGTCCAGAAAGCTGCCATCAATTGAAGCAAGAGCGACCGGTCCAGTTGTCATGCCCTCCATGGCCGCACAGCAAGCCCGCTGCGCGCGCGCCAGTGCGGCGTTGAGCAGCGCGCCGCCGGCATTGGTGTTGATCTCGATGAGCTGCGGCCCCGGCTCGCCCAGGTGAAAGTCGTAGCTGAGGAACACGCCGCGCGCGCCCGCAGGTTCGAAGCGCGCGATGGGCGGTGCCCAAGCGAGCACCGTATCGCGATAGGCGGGAAGCCTCACCACCGCCTCGACTGACCGAATAACCGCAGACATCTGATCCAGATGCCGCGTCGAGATGAACACCGGCAGGTTCGCAAACAGGTGGGGACACCGGTCACGGATGAGTTGATACAGATCCGTGGTCTCGGGGTCCGACTGCAGCGCGCGCTTCAGCGCATCGGTGTCCAGGCTGATGCAAAAACAGTCCCGATTGAGCGATTCGGTCCCGCTCCCGGACGCTGCCATCGCTACGGCGGCGGGTGTCTTATTGATGTCGATGGCGCCGGTCACGCGTGATACTCCGTTTCAAAGCCAGCCATCGATCCTCGCTCGGTCCGGGATGCCCCCGGTATGCACGACTTTGCCGTCGATGACCACACCCGGCGTACTCATCACGCCGTAGCCGACGATCTGCGCCAGGTCAGTGACTTTCTCCAGCTTGATCTGCACACCCTTTTCCGCCGCGATTTCCTCGATCAGCTTCGCGGTAGTAACGCACTTGGCGCATCCCGAACCCAGCACCTTGATGTTCTTCATCATTCGTTCCTTCACAAGACCGCGTTGAATACGTAGCCCACGACCAAGATGCCACTCGCGACGACCGCGACGAAGGTGGCGATCAGCCGCAACTTCAGCACCTTGCGCAGGATCACCATCTCGGGCAGCGAGAGCGCGATCACGCTCATCATGAACGCGAGCACCGTGCCCAGCGCCGCGCCCTTGGCGAGCAGCGCCTGCACCACCGGGATCACGCCCGCCGCGTTTGCATACATGGGCACGCCGATCACGACCGCGAGCGGCACCGCCCACCAGGCGTCCCTGCCCATGAACGATGCCATGAAGTCCTGCGGCACATAACCGTGAATGCCCGCACCGATCGCGATGCCGCCAAGGATGTAGGGCCAGACCTTGCCGACGATCTCGCGCACCGAGGCAAAGCCGGCGTCGAGGCGCTCGCCGAGGCCGAGCGTGGTGTCGCCGACAGCCGCGGCAGTACGCGGCATGTCGCGCACCCAGTCCTCCAGATACGCTTCCATCTTCAGTCGGCCGATTACCCAGCCGGCCACGATGGCCACCGACAATCCCAGGGCGAGGTACAACAAGGCGACCTTCCAACCGAACATGGCGAACAGCAGCGTGAGTGCGACTTCGTTGACCATTGGCGCCGAAATCAGGAACGAGAAAGTCACGCCGAGCGGCACCCCAGCCTGAACGAAACCGATGAAAAGGGGCACGGCCGAGCACGAGCAGAACGGAGTGACGATGCCCAGGGTGGCCGCCATGACGTTGGCCGCGCCCTCGGTGCGCCCGGCCAGCAGGGCGCGCGTGCGTTCCGGCGTGAAGTAGGAGTTGATCATCCCCATCGCGAACACGATACCCGTGAGCAGCAGCAACACCTTGGGCGTGTCATAGAAGAAGAACTGCAGCGCGCCGCCGAGGTGGCTGTCGCGCTCCACCGGCAACGCGGCCACCAGAGCTTCCGAAGCCGGCATCAGGGTCTGATACAGGCCGAACCAGCTCGCGGCAGCGAGGAGCAGGAACAGTAGCGGTTGCTGGGCCGGCCAGCGCCTCAGCGGGGCAAGAACAGCGTCCATGAGTGTGTTTCCTTCGTCATCTTCAGCGTGGGCACGGGTTGCGCCCTTATCCTTATAAATGAAGACGAACGACCCCCCAAAAAGATGCAGCCCCGGCTCCGCGTGAGCGTGCACTCTTACATGGGCGGCGGGCGCGGCACAAAATCGCTCACCTGCCCGACCGCGTCCAGGCGCACCTGGCAGGCTTGCGTGAGCCGCTCGCGCAGCCGCCTACGGGCGCGCTGTACGCGCGACTTTGCGCCCGGCAGGCTAAGCCCCCTGCGACGCGCATATTCTTCCTGAGGCAGACCTTCGAGATCGCACAGGGTGATGGCCTCGCGATCTTCAGGACTCAGCTCGGAGAGCACGCGGGGCAGGCACGCCGCCAGGCTGTCGACGGCGGCTGCCTCCTCGGTGGCGGCGCTCAGGTCCTCGGGCAGTTCAACCATATCGCGCGCGAGGCGCAGCCGGTCGGCCAGCGCGTTGCGTGCCACCTCGAACAGCCAAGCCCGGGCGTTGGTGATCGCGCAGAAGCGCTCGCCTTGGCGTATGGCCTTGAGAAACACGTCCTGCAGCACGTCCTCGGCGTCGGCCGCGTTGCCGAGCCGGTGCCACAACCAGCCGCGCAGCTCGGCTTCGTGTTGGTGCCAGGCTGTCATCAGGCAATTCATGCATCCACCCTTGTGTCGACCAGAGCACTCAAACCGAAGCGAAATATTTCTTCTGAAAGAGCAGGGCAACATTCACGAGGCCGATCATCACCGGCACTTCCACCAGCGGCCCGATGACCGCGGCGAACGCGGCGCCGGAATTGATCCCATAGACCGCCACGGCAACCGCGATCGCCAGTTCGAAGTTGTTGCTGGCGGCGGTGAAAGATAGTGTCGCGCACTTCTCGTAGCCGGCCCCGACCTTCCGGCTCATGAAGAACGAAATCAGAAACATGACCACGAAGTAAATGAGCAAGGGAATGGCAATGCGAACGACATCCATCGGGATGGTGACAATCAGCTTGCCCTTGAGGCTGAACATGACCACGATGGTGAAGAGCAGCGCGACCAGGGTGATGGGGCCGATTTTCGGCACGAAGTGCTCGTGGTACCACTCCTTCGAGACGAAGCGAAGCATAACCACCCGGGTCAGCACGCCGGCCACGCTGGGGATTCCAAGGTAGATCAAGACACTCTCGGCAATCTGAGCGATCGAGACATCGACCACCGACCCGGTCAGCCCGAACAGCGGTGGCAGCACGGTCACGAACAGCCAGGCATAGACGCTGTAAAACAGCACCTGGAAGATCGAGTTGAAGGCGACCAGGCCGGCGGCGTATTCGGTGGAGCCCTTGGCGAGTTCGTTCCACACGATCACCATAGCGATGCAGCGCGCCAAGCCGATCATGATCAGCCCCACCATGTACTCCGGCTTATCCGGCAGGAAGATCACCGCCAGTGCGAACATCAGCACCGGTCCGACGACCCAGTTCTGGACCAGCGACAGCGTGAGCACTTTCCCGTCCCTGAACACGTCGGGCAGATCTTCGTAGCGCACCTTGGCGAAGGGCGGATACATCATCAGGATCAGGCCTAGCGCAATGGGGATGTTGGTGGTGCCGACCTGGAAGGCATTGATGAAATCCTCTATTCCGGTGACGAAGTAACCCAGGCCCACGCCAAGTGACATGGCCGCGACAATCCAGACGGTCAAATACCTATCGAGAAATGAAAGTTTGCTTGTGATGGTACTCATAGATAAACGCCCATATATTTACGTGGAGTCGGGTGACGAACTTCAGAGGCGCCGATGAGCCCCGACCGGCAGGCCACGCTGCGCAGACTTCGTTCGTTCCAAGAAAGTTAAGTGGTCGATCCCGTTCATTCAGCCCGGTCCTGGCCCAGTTGCCGCAACTGGTTCTGCAGCGAGAGCCGGTCGATACGGGCCAGCGGCAGGCTCAGGAAGGTGCGGATACGCGTGGCGATCTGGAACTGGGTGTTCACGAACGCCCTGAGCTGTTTTTCCGGGTCACCGCTCACCCCAACCGGGTCGGCAAAACCCCAGTGCGCCGTGATGGGCTGACTTGGCCACGCCGGGCAAGCTTCGCCCGCCGCCCGGTCGCAGACCGTGAAGATGAAATCCATTCTTGGGGCATCGGGCCGGGCGAATTCGTCCCAGCTCTTGCTTCGCAGGCCTTCGAGCGGATACCCCTTTTCGGACAGCACCCGCAGCGTGAGCGGATGGACCTCGCCGCGCGGATGACTGCCCGCGCTGTAGGCGCGGAATCGGTCTTTCCCCAAGTGGTTCAAGATGACCTCGGCCATGATGCTGCGCGCCGAGTTGCCGGTGCAGATGAACAGGGTGTTGTAGACCTTGTCCGTCATGTCATGTCCTTTCTGTCTCAAGGGCCTCGCCGGTGACAAGTTCGAGCAACCGCTCGACGCCGACGGGTTCCTCTGCGAGCAGCGGCACAACGGCATAGCGACGAGCGTGCCGGGTGGCCACGGCATCGATTTGCGCCATTTCGGTGAGCGCCCGCTGACGCAGCAGGGTCGAACGGGTGATTGCCGCTGCGAGGCTGTTGTTGACGATCCAGGCCCACGGCTCGATGCCGGCGCGGCGCAGATCGGCTTGCAGACCGGCGGCTTCAAGAACCGGGGTAGCCTCGGCGAGCGTAACGATCAGGACTTTGGTCTGCGCCGGGTCCTGCAACTGCATCATCGGCGTGGTGAAGTGCAGTCCCTCGCCGCTCATCTGGCGTACCACTTCACGGTGATAGGCGCCGGTCGCATCCAGCAGCAGCAAGATGTGCCCGGTCGGGGCGGTGTCCATCACCACGAACTTTTTTCCCGCTTCGCGAATGATGCGCGAGAAGGCCTGGAACACCGCGATTTCCTCGGTGCAGGGCGAGCGCAGGTCTTCTTCCAGCAGCGCACGGCCCTGCGCGTCGAGATCCTTGCCCTTGGTGGTGAGTACATGCTGCCGATAGCGCTCGGTCTCGGCGTGTGGGTCGATCCGGCTGACCGCGAGATGTTCAAGAGAGCCATCCAGCGTATCGGCGAGATGCGCGGCCGGGTCGGACGTCGTCAGATGCACGGCCAAGCCGCGCTGCGCGAGCGCAACCGCAATCGCAGCCGCAAGGGTCGTTTTGCCGACGCCGCCCTTGCCCATCAGCATGATGAGGCCGTGTCCTTGCTCCGCAATATCTTCCAGAAGATCACGCAACTCGGGCGCGTCCAGGGTCGGCACAGCGGGAACATTCGCCGCGGGCAATGCGCCCTCCGGCGCGAGCAGGCCGCGCAACGCCTCGAGACCGACGACATTAAACGGCTTGAGCGAAACACTGTCGATGGGAAGCGATTTCAGAGCCTGTGGCAGTTTGGCCAGGGCTGCCTCCTCACGCTTGACTACGGCCGCGGCCAACGCGTCATGCGCGGCCTCGCCCTCGGGCAGAGTGCCATTGATGACCAGATATTGCTGCCTGAGCCCGACTGCCGCCAGTTCCTCCCGGGTGCGCGCCGCCTCGCGCAGCGTGGCTTGCTGGGCGCGCGCCACCAACACCAGTCGCGTTCGCGCCGGATCGGACAGCGCTTCGACCGCGGCGCGATATTGGTCGCGTTGCTTCTCCAAACCGGCGAGCTGGCCTAGGCACGAAGCATCGCCTTTGCCTTCGACCAGAAAGTCGCTCCATGCGCCGGGCAATTGCAGCAGGCGGATCGTGTGCCCGGTCGGCGCGGTGTCGAACACGATATGGTCGTAATTGCTGATCAGTGCCAGATCGGTAAGGAGCGCAGTAAATTCGTCGAACGCGGCTATTTCTGTCGTGCAGGCCCCGGAAAGTTGTTCTTCGATACTTCTCACCACGGCATCCGGCAACACGCCTCGCACCGGACCGACGATCCGGTCCCGATACTGTTGCGCGGCGGCTTGCGGGTCGATCTCCAACGCGGCCAATCCCGGTACAGCCTCGATCGGGGTGACCACATTTCCAATGGAGATGCCGAACACCTGACCGACATTGGAGGCGGGGTCGGTGCTGACCAGCAGCACGCGTTTGCCCTTTTCGGCAAGGCGAACGGCCGTGGCACAGGCGAGCGAAGTCTTGCCGACACCGCCCTTGCCAGTGAAGAACAGAAAGAGCGGCGGCTGGTCAATGAATTTCATGCGTTGTCTCGCGCATCGCACCGGCTCAACAGCATTTGGATGCAGTCGAAGCGGCCTGCTCCGAACTGGGCCCACAGCAACTGCCTTGCGATTGAGCGCCGCTCGCAGACACCACGGTGATTGCCGCTAATCGGGTCTTCTTGTCGAGGGTGCGGGAAGCGAGTTCCAGCACGGCCCGTGCGGGGGTCTCCTTCACCTTCTGCGCCAGATCCACGGTACGGCGCATGTCGGCATCCGCTACCCCAAGCTTGCGCGCCTGGTCGTAGTGGAACTTGAAGCAGGGCTCGCAGTTCGACGCAATGGCGGCACCGATGGCCACCAGTTCGGCGACCTGGTCCGTGAAGACGGAAGGCGCCGATGCAATGCCCGCCCATGCGGCCAGTTGATCCCGCGACGGATAACCGCCGCTCTGCTTGATCCGGCCATCCACCACAACCGCCGGCAGCGCGGTCTCGCCTTGCGTTTCCAGCAACTGCCGGATCGCGACGTCCGCTGCGAAGGCCTGGGGTTGCTGCGCAAGGTTGAAGCGCTCGACGGTCACGCCCTGTTTCTTGAGCCAGTCAACATCGGCGGCAAACGCAACCAGTTGCTGGTCCACTTCCACACCGCAGACGCCGGTGCTGCAACACATTGCGGGATCGAAAACCTGAATAGTGGCCATGACGACTTTCCTTCAAACGTTGATCTGGGCGATCTTGTCCATTGCGGCCTTGAGCGCGGCTCTGTCGCGCGTCAGCGTCTCCAGCGGCAGCGCGAAAAAAGCTTCGATGCGCTCGCGCAGAATGCGGTAGGCCTTGACGAACGCCGCATCTATTTCATCATCGGTGCCGGTCGCATGCGCCGGATCCTCCACGCCCCAGTGGGTGCGCAGCACTGGACCGAGATAGGCCGGGCAGGTTTCACCGGCGGCGCTGGCGCAGACCGTGATCACGATGTCCGGCGTCGTGGGCAGGTTGTCCCAGGACTTGCTGTAAAGACTCTCGGTGGCGATGCCTTCACGGGCGAGCAAGGCGAGCGAACGCGGATGCACCTGGCCGGTGGGCTGGCTGCCGGCGCTCATGGCCCGCCACCCCTCGGGCGCCAGCGCGTTGAACGTGGCTTCGGCCAGAATCGAGCGACAGGAGTTGCCGGTGCACAGAAACAGAACGTTGAACATAGCTTTGGTCAAAACAGTTAAAGGTTCTTGCGGGCTTAGCGAGAAGATGAGGCGCGTGCACGTTTTCTTGTCACAACGCGCGCAGTAGTCAGGGGCAAGCATTGCGCGCCTTGGCAGCAGTTGTCGGTGAGATAGGCGAGCAAGTCGTCCATCGCGGCATAGTCCGCGGCGTAGAAGATAAAACGGCTTTCCTGCCGCCCGCGTATCAGGCCCACGCGGCTAAGGTGCGCCAAATGAAAAGAGAGCGTCGGCGCAGGAATCGCCAGTTTCTCGCATATCACACCCGCGCTTATCCCATCGGACCCTGCCTGCACCAGCAAACGAAAGATAGCCAAGCGCGTCTCATGCCCCAATGCCGCTAAACGTCCGGAAGCCGTAGTAGGTTTCATGTTTTTAGTATCATCGAATTATCATGCCTTGTCAACCTTGGCTTCACCCGACTTTTTCATGTATTCCGGCCGATGACCCGTATTTGTCGAAGAAATGCGGTGCAGCAACCATTACCTAGACCAATGCTGCGATAGCGAGGGTAATCGCCCTAATGTGCACGCCCCGGTCACGGCGTCACGGAATGGAGCAGTTTCCCCGCCGACACGGCCACGAGTTCACCTTCGGCGAATGGCCGCCAATTGTCGTCGGTGAGCGGAACGCTGGCGATCAACAGCACCTCCTGGAAGCCCGGGCCGACGGACACTCCGCGACCATTGACGGTTTCGTCCGCCTGCGCACATCGACACGACCGCAGAAAAAGACCGGGCGGCGCGATCTTGCCGGAGGCCGTCTGTATGCGCCGATGGCCATGGGCAAACAGGGTCTCGCCGTCCGCATAGAGAAAGTTGGCGGGCCCCAGCTCGCGCAGATCGGCAGCGAATCGCGATACGACCGCAAGACGATCTTCCACGGGCGGCACCACGGTTGTCGAGCCCCAAAGAGCGCGAATGCGCTCCAGCAGCGCGCAGAAGGCGTGTTCGGAATCCGTCGTGCCGACCGGCCGGTAATGGTCGAACGCATGCGTCCCCGATCGCCCGATACCGGGCAGGTCCCCGTTATGCGCGAACACATGAACGCGGCCTGCCACTTCGCGCACGAACGGCTGGGTATTCGAAAGTGCGACCGCCCCGCGGGTCGCCCGCCGGATATGCGAGATGGCGAGTGGCGTGCTCGGGCCCTGGGTTTCGAGGAACCGAACCAGGGGACTCTCTCCTGCCGCTGTGGGCTCCCGAAACAGCGCCACATCGTTGTCCTGATAGAACGCCGCACCCCAACCGTCGCGATACCTGCCGGTGCTCGCGCCATGGGCCGCGAGTTGCTCCAGCGAGAAGGTCAATCGGGTCGGGTGCCGGCTGGACATTGCCAATAGTTCGCACATGGCTTCAATAACCTTTAGTCTTGAGAGTCCCGGAATATTCCGGCGGACTTTCCCATACTTCAGTATTCTCGTTCGAGCCTAAACCGTCATTCGCCGCAGGGTGTCACTCGCCGCCCATCGCCCGCAGGCGCGCTCGCAGGGCTTCGATTTCATCCAGCAATTGCAGCGCCAGCGCTGCCCCGGCGGGATTCACGTCCAGATCGCGCTGCAAGCGCAAAGCCCTCCTGGCGCGGCGCATGTGGGCGCCAGTGAAGCGCCAGCTGTGAGGCTCCCGCCCGATCGGCGCAACGACGCCTTCCTCGACCAGCTCGATGATAAGTTCAGCCTGTGCCGCGCACGCGCGGCTGAGCTCCTCCAGCGTCAATTGGGCCTGCTCGTCAAGAATGACTCCGACCAGTTGCGGCAGCATGTTCTCGCTCGTCATGTTCACACCCCCAATTCGGCGCGCGGGTCGAAGGTTTTGAACGCCTCGCCCATGCTACGGTAAAATGCCTTCGCCGCATCGGTGTCGGCCGATGGCAGGGCGATTTGCAGCACGACGTAAAGATCACCCGGCGTATTTCCCGGAATGCCGCGGCCCTTCAAGCGCAGCTTGCGTCCAGCGACAGAATCGGCTGGTACCTTGATCTCGACTGTCCCGTTCGGGCTGGGCACTTTAACTGTCGCGCCCAAGGTGGCTTCCCAGGGCGCGACCGGCAGGTCGAGATACACATCGCGCTCATCAACGCGGTAGCGTGCATGCGGGCGAAACTCGACTTCCAGATACAGGTCGCCCGGCTTGCCTTGCCCAATGCCGGGCGCGCCCTGCCCGGCCAGGCGGATATGCTGCCCGGCGCGAATGCCAAGTGGAATCGTCACATTGAGCCTGTGCTCGCGCGTTGATATACGCCCCTGCGCATCGATCTCGGGCACCCGCAGCGTAATGCTTCGGGTGGTGCCGGTGTAAGCGTCTTCCAGATCGATCAGCACGCGGGCGTGACGGTCTTCGCCCTGAGCGTGGAACGATGCGCGGCTGCCATGCTCTGGGCGAGAACCGCGGCCGTACAACGATTCAAAGAATTCGCTGTAATCCGCCTTGTCGCCGCCGGCAAATTCGAAACCCTCTTTCCAGTCCGGCGGCGGACGGAAATCCTGCCCGGCCTTCCAGTTCGCACCAAGCTGATCGTAAGCCGCCCGCTTTTCCGGGTCTTTCAGCACCTCATAGGCTTCGCCCAGTTCCTTGAAGCGCGCCTCGGCATCGGCTTCCTTGCTGACATCGGGATGGTATTTGCGGGCCAGTTTTCGGTAGCCGCGCTTGATCTCGTCCTGGGTCGCATCCCGCTTGACCCCCATGATCTGGTAATAGTCTTTGAATTCCATTTATGTCCGCTCAAGTTGTGGAGTAACAACAAGTGCCTGCTCCCAGCATCGCACCAAGCGAGCCAACAGGCGCGCGCCCCGCGCGGCACAAGGCGTCAAAGCCGCGCCGTGACCCAGCGCACAATGTCCTGCGCCCCCATCGCTCCGGCCTGCCGTGCCATCTCACGCCCTCCTTTGAACAGCGCAAGGGTCGGAATGCTGCGGATACCATATTGGGCGCCGAGCATCTGTTCCGCCTCGGTGTTCACCTTGGCCAGACGCACACGCGGTTCCAGCATACCAGCGGCCTGGACGAACTGTGGCGCCATCATCTTGCAGGGGCCGCACCAAGGCGCCCAGAAGTCCACCAGCACAGGGATGTCGTTGCGCTCGATGTGCGTGGCGAACGTGGCTGCGGTCAGTTCCACCGGGTGAGCGGTGAACAGGGGTTTGTGGCATTGGCCGCAGTTGGGGGCTTGCCCCAGCTTTGCCGCAGGTACGCGGTTGACTGCGTGGCAGTGGGGACAGACCAGATGCAGTGAAACGCTCATGATCGGTTCTTTATTCGACACGACTTCCGGCTAGGTGAAGGTGGCATTGCAGAAAACCAAACGCACATCGGGCCGGATCACGGGTCAGATCCTTGATTGGCGAATATAGCCAACCGACTATTCCGTGCAGCGGGCGAACATGCCGCAGGCGATACCCACCACCAGTCCTTGCACCGCACGACGTGGCCGATGGGGTACGCCGGCATTTGCACGATGGAGATCAAGGGCATGGGCACATTGCTCATTCGACCTTCCCGCGCAACAGCGCCGCAAGCCCAACCCCGAAAACCAGGGCGGCGCCGATCGTCCAGGCGAGCACCACGCCGAGTCCGGTGCGGTAATACCAGGTGGCAATACTGGCGGCGATGAAGCCGATCTCGCTCGCGCCGAAGACGATAGTGAGCCAGAACTGCAGCAGGGTCATCTGGCGCTGGGAGCGCGTGGTGATGGCGAAACTCACCGCTTCCATGCGCTCAACCACCGCGTCGTAGATATCTTCGACCCCGAGCAGGCGCTCGCCGTCGGCGGTCACTGCATCACTGAATCGGGTGGCGGTGGTAATGGCGCCGTAGTATTCCTCGAGCCCGTCGATCACCTCCTGCTTCAGTGCGATGAGTTCCTCGACCGATCGCGGCATGTGGCGCGAGAGGCGGTCATAGAGATGCTGCAGCACCGCGTGTTCGAGCAGCAGCAGTTCAAGCGTGACCAGAAAAGGTAAGGCGCTGCGCGGAGGAAGGCCAGTGGCCTGGGTGTTCTCGGCAGCCTCCTCGCGGTCATGCAGATCGAGCCCGCTGCGTCGCGCCAGCAGCGTCATGCCACCCTGCCTTGCGCAGTAGTCGCGGGCCAGTTCCTCGCTTACCAGTTCGGGCTTGAGCGGCCGGTCGGAGTGGTCCAGAAACAGCAGCCGAACGATGTCCGGCCCGTGGCGCTCGACGATGGTGTCCAGCGCATGGTGCGGAGCGCGGAGAATCGTGAGCGGAAAATACAGTCCGGACCAAGTGGTCTTGCCGGCGATCCCGTGATTGATGGGGCCGAGCACGTGCCACAGCCGCGCCACTAGCCCGTCTTCGGTTTCCGAATCGAGCCAGCCGATCCAGCGCGCCGCGTCGAAGGGCTGGTCCGGCGCGGGCAGCCAGACTTCCCACAGCGCCACGCCCGACTTGTGGCTGAGCAGATAGACATCGGCATGGGCTGGCGCGCCCTCGGGCAGATCGGTCAGCGCAATTCGCCCCAGCGGCCAGCGCGTGATGCGCCGCGCTTCCAGAAAAGTCTTACCCAGAAGCCTCCGTTCGAACTCAGCGAGCCCGGTCGTGTAAGCCTGCGTAGCCTCGGGCGAAAGTGGCGCGATACCCGGTGGCAGCGGGCCCAGGCCCTTGACCGCGCCTTTCAGGCGGATGGAAAAGAGCAGCACGAAAGCCGGTGTAACCGCAAGTCCTGCCGGCGAGGGACTGCCCGGCGAGGAATCGACTTGCGTCACTTGGCCGTCAGCCCGGGATCGAGTTTCGCGTGCCATATCGGACGCAACGCTTCAGCCCGCACCGAACGAATCGACATGAATTCGATCCGCCGTGAGGCCGGCGTGGTGGAGGACGTCGAGGACCGCACGGATCATCGCCG
>Ga0315281_10006672_pt1 | contig 16381 bp, 15 predicted proteins | sample YL17G07_0_MG_FD_204540 | JGI IMG/M metagenome (GOLD analysis project Ga0315281, IMG submission 204540) | Sediment microbial communities from Yellowstone Lake, YNP, Wyoming, USA - YL17G07_0 | ecosystem: Environmental > Aquatic > Freshwater > Lake > Sediment | place: USA: Wyoming | collected... | reverse complement strand
AGAAGCATCTTGCTGAGTCCCAAGTCGGGGCGACGTGACAAGTAGAACGCAAGTGCCTGATGGACGTCGCGCGTGGTCTCGCCACGCGCTACCGGCTGCGAATTGTCCTCAACGAAATACCTCATTGACTGAAACGATGCCGGCTAGAGGACCAGTGTGGCCGTTATCTGTCCTTGCCTGCTATCGGGCAGTGCGAGCCGGAGAACGGTTGCGCGCCGACCAGCCGCAGGGACCTTCACCTCGACGATCCCCACGGTTTCCTCTCCCGGTTTGACTTGCGCGGACTGCAATTCCTTATGGATGACGGCAAGCGAGACCTGCCTGTTGCTTTTGATCTTCCTGGCTTCGGAATCCGTCAACTGCGAGTTGTGCTGCTGGATGAGGCGCTTCGGGCCGCGCGGCGCCTCAAGGAAGAAGACCTGGGGGGGCCCGATCTCATAAGCATGGTTCGTCGAATTCTCCACCGCATAGCGGATGAAGAGCCGGCCGTCTCGCTCGAAGAGGTCCTTGATCAGCAGCTGGACGTGGTCTTTTCTCGCCTTGTACATGGTCATCCGAACAGGCTTGCCTCCCAGCAAGGCAGACTCGTCCACGCTCTGGCGGGCTGGCGGGTCGGCCACAGTGGCCGGAGCCTTGATGGCCGGCGGGCGGATTGGCGGCTGATCGATAGCGAAGTCCATCCCGGTAACTTCACCGGCAGGCTCCAGCTCGTAGTTGAGCCGCCCTGATTTCGTCCAGATGAACAAGTTCGTCGAGACGTTAGGCTCGGTCGGCTCGATGAAAACTTTGTTCTCGCGCCACTCGACCTTGAACGCCTGGCTGCCGGCAGCGACCGACATCACGGGCTCCGAGAGCTCGATCACGGTGAGATGGTTAAGCGCGGTCTCGACGCGAGTGATTGCTGCCCTGCCCGGTGCCTGGGTCTCAATTTTCTGTCCCAATGCAGGCACCGCTGCCATGACCAAAACGATCCAGATATATAGAGTCTGTTTTTTCATGCTCGTACTCCCTTTCGGATTTGCAAACATGCTAAGCCGTCCTCGGCAACGGAAAGAGAAATTCAAGACCGGCCTCGACTTCTCCATGAGGCCGCAGTGGACGAACCCATGCGACTCTACAGGGCTGAAGGCACCGGCTCAGGACAACTTCCACAATCTGGCCGGGCTCAATGGCGAGATTGCCTTGCACTTTGAGCTCGGTCGCGGACAGATCAAGGATGGAAATTTCGTGATCGATCCGCTGGCCTTGGGATTCCAAGGCCAGCTTTACTGGGAGTGTCGCAAGCAAGACATCTGTTCTTCCCACTGTCTTCCTCCTGCCCGAAATCGAGGTTGGGTCCAGGAGGCCCCGATAACAGGGCCCCCTGGACGTTTGGTTAGTTGATAGCCTTTCTCCCCTGGACCTTGGGGCGCTGTACCGTGCCGGGAAAAACCACCGTCCCGTTGCGGACAACGCTCCGCCCTGGCTGAATGGGGAAAGGCCGTATTCGTTCGACGATCACCGGCTGGCCCTTGCGACCATAGTCCTGAAACACTTCACCTTTCGGGCTGACTTGCACCTGAAAGACCTCGCGCTCCTGGACCTGACCGTCGGGCCCGGGGCAAGGATTGACCAGGAAGACGCGGCCTTCCGAGTCGATCCTCACCTCACCGTCGCACGTTTCGGGAACGCGCACTCGCACCTCACGTCCCCCGGTTCGCGCGACGATCTGGTCGACGACTTCCTGCGGAAAAGCATAGAAGACGATCGAACCGTTGCCCTTGCCGCTGGTGGTGCGGTCGTACAGCGCCTGCAGCCAGCCTTCGCGGTTCGTAGTCTTCTGGCTCGCCCACTTCTCGACGAAAGTGATTAACGCCTTCACTTCCTGGCGCGACCGCTCTCGCTCATAGAAGTTGAGCGCGGAAGCCGCCTGGTTGCGCTTGAAGATCGCCTGTTTGCGGGCTTTCGGGTCATCTTTCACCGCCTCCAGCTCCGCCTGCGCCTTCTCAAGCGCCTTCCGGTGGGCTTCCTTCCGTTCCGCGATCATGCCGATGTTCGCGGCATAGATCCGGTTAACCTGGGCGGCCTCCGCTGCCATTTCGCGCGTGTAGTGCCCGGCGGCAATCAACCCGCGAAAGTCTTCGATCGGCCGCACCGTCTCGTCCGAAAGGAATTCCTGGATCTCCTTTCGGACGAAGTTGTAGAGTTCACCCACGGCATCGGTTGGAGCGACTTCAAGGTGGACCGGGAGTTCGCGTACCCGCTCCTTGTCCTTCAAGCTGAGCCATGGGGCTTTGGGGACCTGAGCCCGAATCGCCTGAATGACCTCGCGGTTCGGCTCAGTCCCATGCTTCAGCTGGTCGAGAGCAGCTTGCAGCTCGAGCGCCAACTGCTCGGCCAGGTCGTGGCGGCCTGCTGCGAAGCATGAGGTCTTGAGATCCGTAATTGCCCCAATCTGGTTCCCTTTAGCCTTAAGGGCGACCTGTGGCAGGTTCCACCACGGACTCTGCTTCTTCTTGAGTTTGTTCTTCTGATTCGCGGCCTGTTCGGTGTGGGCGAATCGGTCGCGAACGAAGCGCGGGAACTTGTCGCCTTCAACCACACAAACCCAGTCGAAGTCATAGTCCCCGCCGTTGCGCCTGGCGGTTTCGGAATGAAGGGTGAGAGTTGTCTCGAGGCGCAGTTGCCGCTCGACCACTTTGTCAAGCACTTCTGCCTCGCTCATTCCGCAGCCCTCCCGCCGCAACTCTGCCATCATGAGCGCGCGTGTTTCCTGCGCCCCGAGGGTGAATAAAGGCAGGAGGTCGTCTTTCCTGCGAATCGGGTACCGGACGACCAGAAGATCTCGGCAGGAAATGTTCGCAATTGCCGCTTCCTTCGGCATCCAGTCCGAACCGCAGTAGACTTCCCCCTCGTGGCAGAACAGAAATCCATCGTCCGCCAGAGCGAACGCCGGGAGCTCGAACCCGCCTGCCGTGCACACCTTGAATGCCCAGTGTGCCAAGCGGCGTGCAAGCTGTGAGTTCACCCAGGGATGGCCGATGACGAAGCCCGTCGGGTCGGCCTTCAGCACGGCTTCGAGGATCGTGTTTTCGATGCTGGTGTATTCCCCCTCCGCCTGCTCCGGCTCTTCGTCCGGGCGGTAGGCCCGCTGTGATTCGGAGGTACCGAGCAGGCGGAAGAGTTCTTCAGAGTCTTGCTGCTCGACCGCCGCCCGGAGCTTCGCTGCCTGCTCCAAAGCGTAGGGCTTGATTTCCATCTCGATCGAGTCCTTGCCTGCGTGCTCGACGAGCGTGTAGCTGGACTCGAACGTGAGTGGCCGCGACACCTCGCGGATTCCGAGCACGACCGGTCCGCGGAACGTCTTGGCGCTGCCCATCAACCAGCGCAAGAGCCTCGACGGACCTTTGTACTCGGGCTTCACCGACGATTGTGGCAGGATGATTTCAGCTTCGAGCTTCTCTGCCACATCGTCTTCCATCACTTTGAAGCTGCCCTTGGCCTGGGTCTTCTCAAACGCCAGCCGGAACTGATAGAACCTGCTGTCCGGGAGCTTCAAGCGATTGAAGACAGACCGCGCGACCCAGCCCCGGCAGTCGTTCGTGCCGAGCTGGCGGTCTTCGACAACCATCACGCGGCATTCGGGAATCTCGATCCGCACCTGGCAAGGTGAGACCAGAATCCCGAAGTACGTCATGGCGGCTTCGGGCCAGTGCTGGAAGCGCTCCGCGATCCGGCGCTCGTATCCGGCCTCGACGGCATAGTACTTACCGTTTTTGGCGGACCCGCTGGCGCCGACGAGCGCGTACCGCACCCCATCGCATTCGAGCTTTGCCAGGGACTGCGCGACCTGGGCTTGCTCGAAGGTGTCGAGCGGCTCCTGGGGGATATCAATGGTAGCCACTCGCAGTCCAGGATAGAGAGCCTGGACCAGGGTGTTTTGGAGTTGTCCCTCGCGATCGAAGCGGAACATCTTCTTCGTCACTCGACCCATACGATCCATTTCCAATGCGAGCACGGGCATCGCACCGTTTCCATTTCGTTGTGTCATTGTCTCCTCCTGTTCTATGCGGTAATGGAACACGAGGAGACGGCCGGGGCCGGTCCCATCGCTTTTCCATTACCGAAAATGGCTTCTTCTCGGTCGGTCCAGCGAAGAACCGGACCAGGTTGTATCTCTCCACCTCCATGTGGGGGGTGGAGTTTCAGGAAGGCGCTAAGAAAGCCGCCAGCCTGCACTCATCCACAATCAGAGCTTGTGGAACGCTTCTTGAGACTCAATGTCTCGAATGAAGCCGGAAGATTTTAGACTGCCTCCTTTCGAAGCTGCGGCGATTTGCCCGAGCAGTCGGCCGCCGCGCGATATTCGTACACGACATAAAAACTCCGCCCGGTCTTCAGCGACTCAACCAGGGCCTCAGCCTCGCTCGCGAACTCGCGCTCAAACGCCGGCTCGCGGCCTGTCTTGCCTTCGCGAGCAAGAAAGAACCGGGGCTTTACTCCGTCAGTCTCGGCCGTCTGCGGGCGGCGCCGCGGCCGGCTTGCGACCTGAGGCGCCTTTGCTTCTCCTGCTGCTTCGGCGATACCCGTCGCCATGGAAGACCTCTCCTTCTCAGCGGCTTCGGTTCACCCAAGTAAGCCGCCTTCTGTGACTTCAGCCGGAAAGCCTCCGGCGGGCCCTGCCGCCTTTGCGCGGCGGAAAAATCGACACCTATCGGGCATCGGGCGCGGCCTCGAGCGCGCTGTGCTGGAGCAAGCCACTGTTGCGGTCTCCGACCATCGCCTGCTCCGAGTACTCGGCCACAAGCAGTCCGCTCGGGTTTAAATCCGACCGCCGGTCCTCGACCAGGCGCACGTTGTACTGGCTCACAATCCGGTCGGTTACCTCCGCGCCGTTCTTGAGCCGATGCACTTCCTTGACGCCAAACATCACGTACGTCCACGGTGTATTCTTGACGTGCTCGAGCGAGCGCATCCGGAAATCCGAAATGATGTGGGCTTCCTTAACCTTGCCCACTGTATCGTCGTCGCGCAGTTTGCTCAGGGTGTAGCTCCTCAGGTTGCTGGTCATCATGTTGAGCGCTTCGGCGAAGTTGTGGTCCACGGAGTCAGGCGTGTAGACCAAGTAGTCTTCGAGGAACCGTCGCACTACCGCACGGCCCTCGAGATCGGTTGGAGCGGCTTCTGCTTCAGCCTGAGCCGAGAGAGAGAACAATCGGGGCGCGCCCACGCGCGCCGCGCCGACAACGCTTGCGTTTCCATCCTTATCCACGCGAATGACCGTCGGTGGTTGCAAACGGACGTAGATGGCAAAAGCCATTGAGCCGAGCGCGATGAAAGCGAAAAGAAACGCGAGCACCATCGCCCGGTTGGCGTAGGCGCGCAGCATGCCATCGTGCTCGTAGTACTTGGTGTATGCTCGAATTTCATTGGGTTGGCTCACTAAATCCCTCCCGGGTTGTTCTTTTCTCTCACTCGCGACTGCACATAAAGGAGCGCCTTTCACCTATTCGTCGCTCCCTTTGTGGGGCAAATGGGCCCTCATCATCATGACCACCGTGCTCCCGACTTCTCCCCTTACGATCCGGCTAGCCAGATACGGAATAAAGGCAATGGCCACTGAGAAAAGGATGCTCGCAAGAGCGAGCAACAAATCCGCGCTTGCGTTTTGAAAGAAACCCGCCACTCCCCCCGAATTGAGCACTGCCTGGACGCTATTCATGTTGATGGCCACGGTCAGTGCCCCGATAATGGCGTAGACCAAGCCCCAAGCTTGAAAGATCAATAGGTTCACGAGATAGGTCCGTGCGAGCTGCCCCATGCCGTAGACCGGCAATAACGCCAGCACGAATGGCCCGGTGACGTAGAGAATCGAGCCGTACAGCGAGTAGAACAGCGCGAACAGGGCATAGGCGATCGGGAACAGAATGTAGGCCACGATAATCAGCAGCGCGTCGAGAAAGCCGGAGAGACTCGCCGCGACCCCTCCAACGAGCGACCACAGTGACTGGTTGCCGTTGTTGCTCCAGTACTGCCCGAGTTGTGTCATCCAGTTGCTGAATAGATCCCCGGCGCCGACGGAATTTGAGATCGACATCGCTACCGAATTGAACGCGCTGTTCACGTCCCGAAATACGGTGCCGTAACTGGCGAACACTAATCCCAGCGCCAAGTATTTCGCTCCTGACACGGCCAGGGCTCGCACATCGCCACCCATGGCAAAGGCCTGATAGGCGCTGTAAAGAAAACTCAACAGTAGAATTGTCTCGGCGATTCCCACAACGCCCGAGGTGATGCTGAAGCTGTCGATCGAATCAAGCGCCTGTTGGAACATGGTCTGAAAATAAAACATCTTTCGCCCCCTACTGCTTCGGCTGGAGCATCTTCTGGAGCTTCTCCTGGAAGCTGGTCGTGTTGGTCGCGCCCAACTTCATGTCCGCGCTTCGATCCGCCAGCGCTGCTGCCCGCACCCTCATCAGGTCTGCTGTCGCCGCCTGCGTGTAGGCGTTGGCACGCACCAGCCACGCATCCGCCTGCGCCTCGATAATGGGTGCGCTGCCTGGTGCTGCCGTCTGGATGCTCTGGTTGATCTGGTCGGCCGCCTGGAGCTCCAGGTCCGCCAGGTTGTCGATTTCGATGGCCCGCTTCATTGCATCCTGGGCAACGGCGTCCGCCATGTCCATCAAGTTGCGCGACTGCGGGGAGGCCTGGGTGCTGGTTGGAAGTTGCCCGTAAACGGCTGTAAAGTTCGCGCCGGTGTTCGAGATTTGTCCGGTGTCGCGTGAAAGGAGGTTCTGCTCAAGCTGCTGGCTGGTAGGAAGCGTGGCGCTATTCACCGGGACGTTCATCACTGACTCGATCTGGTTAAAAACCCCCTGGAGTGAGCCGACCAGCGCCTGGGCCTGGGCGATCAGTTGCTGCGGCCATAGAACGTTCTGCTCGAAGTTCTGGATTGTCTGATCGACAGACAAAATCGAGTTCAGCCCGCCGCCGATGACGCTGCTCAGCGTGCTTGAGATCGTGGCCAAGCCGGCCGATAGGATGGCGCAGCAAGGATCTAAGAACTGACTCTTGACGGGCCTCGGCGCGACCAGTGCCAGCACCAGTAGAACAGTCGCGACCCGCAAGCGACGCTGCCATACCCAGCTTGCGCCTTCCTTCAATCCTCGCTTGGCCCTTCTTAACAGCTCCCTCATCGAATCTCTCATAGAACTTCCTCCCTTATTGCGGCTGCAGGGTGTTCTGAATCGATGTGCTGACCTGGCTCGCGAAGGTGGCGCCTCGCTTTCGGAGCGCGTTCATGTGCGCGAGATGTGCTGCCTCTTGGCGGAGATCGGCTGCCAGCATCTTCTGCGTCAGCGCCTGGCTTCGGATTGAGGCGGTGACTGCGCTCGCCGTGAGAAACGGCGCTGAGCCTGGCGCCGCTTGGCTCGCCGCATTCTCCACTTGATCGGCTACGCTGAGCGTCAGGTTGACTGCGTCATCCGATTCCTTCAAGGTCTTCAGCGTCCCCTGGGCAAGCGCATCGTCCATGTCGATCAGCGTGCGGTCTGTGGCGCTCGCCGCCGTCGGGTTCGGCAACGCTCCGTAGACCGAGGTGTAGTTTGAGGAGAGCGCCGAGAAGTCGCCTGTCTGGGAGTTCCGGATGACCGCCTCAAGGCCTTGGGTTGCGGTGAGTGTGGCGCTACTCAGGTTGGTGTTGAAAATACCGGCCATTGGGCTTCGATATTGGTTGATCATCTGCGTGACCAAGGCTTTTGCCTGGTTGATGAGCTGTTGGGGCCAGACAGTCAGTTGGTAGAACTGGCTGATCGCGCCCCGCACACTGTTGATGTCGTTCAGGGCGGTTTGAATTATGCCGTTGATTACGTTGAGCACAGCTTGGATCGCTCCCCAGAGGCTTTGGGCGAAAACAGGGCGCGGCGATACCACCATTGCAACGACCACTCCCGCTGCGGCCACGGCGACAACCTGCTGGCGCTTTTTTGCGGTCATCACGTACCAGGAAAACAAAACGAAAAACACAGCAGTCATTTCCTTCTCACCTCCGAAGCGAAGCAATAAATGCGTTCTTGCTGAGTAAGTCCCTCATCGCGAGCCCTCCGCCAGCACTGCCCCTGAAAGCTCCTCGGGAAGCTCCGCCAGGTCTGCTAGTCCCCGGGGGAATTTCTGCGCCAGCTCCCGGTAGCACTCGATAAGAGGACGGCCGTGGTGCTTATTGAGAAACCAGCTTCGATAGCGCCGCTCTCGCGGGAATGTGGTGCATACCCAGTAGTCCATCGGGGTCGGCACCAGTCGGACAACCTGCGTCGTCTCCGCCTTCTCCCCCAGCACCAGAAGCGCCTCCGCCCCGCGCCCTTTGCGCGGCGCACTGAATTCCTTGACCTCCCTGATGGCAACGGGATTGAGGAAAAGGTGTTTGGCAAGAGGCGAGGTGTCACCCGGCTGCTGGCCCACAATCTTCGTTGTGGCGTTCTTGAGGATCCCCGGCCCGTGAACTCGCGGCTGCGACTCCGTCCCCACAAAATCCTCGACCGTCTGCGAGATTCCCCACACGCTGCCGTACCGCTTGCGCGCTGTGCGGAAGAGTTGGACGACTTCAGGGGCAAGCGTCGGAGAATCGAGCAGCGCCCAGCATTCATCGAGCACAGTGATCGACGGCTGGCCACTTCTTCCCGAGGCGCGCTCCGCCATGGCATTGGCGATGAGCATGCTCATGGCAGTTTCAAGGGTTGGGTCTGAACTCAAACCTTCAATGTTGAAAAACAGCCAGTTCGAGTCCAGGCGCATAGTGGTGGGCGAATCGAAGAGCTTGCTGTAAATGCCCTTCTCCCCGGTCCACAAGCGGAGCTTAATCGCCGCCAGCTTTGCTTCGTCGATCGTGCGCTCGAGCCGCTCTTCGTCGCGCCAGTTCGCAAGCTCCTCACGAAGGTCGTTGAACGTCGGAATGGGATTCGAATATCGGATCGCACAGCGCTTGTAAGTACGAGCAATGGCGTCGGACAAGAGATTATCGAGCAGTGTCCGGTCCGAACCGGGACTGTCACCGATCATGTGCAGGGTAAGACTCTTCAGGAAAGCGATCTTTTCCTTGCCCGGCGCCGTCTGGCCCGGGGGCAAGTCCCACGGGTTGATGGTTTCAGCGCCTTCCAGGCTTACGTCGATTGATCGGCCTCCCATCAACTCGACCAGAGGCCGATAAGAGTCACCACGCTCGAGAATCGAAATGAGAGGATTGGCCCGCGCCATCATCAGCAGAAACAACTGCGCCATGAAGGTCTTCCCGCCGCCTGACTTCGCCATCACCAGCATGTTGGCGTCGCCGAGCGAAGAGTCGAAAGGCGAGAATGGAATCAACTGCCGAGTCGGAGTCTCGAAGAGGGCCACGGGTGAATGTGGCGTGCCCGGCCACGGTAGTTCGACCGGGAGGAGGTCGGCCGCGTTGAGCGTCAGCACGTCGATCTCCCGTTTGTTCTCTTCCGCCATGGCGGGCAGGCCGCCAAAAAACATCCGCTTCTGAGCCAGCATCTCCAGGATGCCTCGCGCCCCGTTCATTCGTGCCAGGGCATGGAGGATGCGTTGCCGGCGATCGGCCAGGATCCGCTCGGCCTCTTCTCGCTCCTGCCGGTTGCGCGCCGGCTTCGAAGTTCTGACTGCGAGGACAAGGCTCAGCTGGCAAGTCTTCGATGAGCTCGAAATCACGTCTTCAAGCACTTTAACCAGTTGCCGCTCCGCCACTTGCGCGTCTACGTTCAATCGGAATCCTCCGTGGATGTCTCGCTGCGCGGCGAGCATCTTCCGCAGGCGTCCCTTGTACTTCTTCACTACCTTCGCGTGGTCCGGCAGGCTCACATCGGCGTTGATGACCAGCGGGAAATCCATCTGCAGAAGCTCCCGCAAGATCCCGGGGAACGTTGCGTCCGGGAGGTCCTTCAGTGTGACCCAGGAGTAGAGCAAACCGCCGATCTTCAAGTAATCGTCGAGCTCGTCTTCGAGGTTGACATTGGCCATCTGGCTGCGCGGGCTGTCGTAGACGAGAGATTGCTCGGGCGGCCGGTAGGGCAGCGCATCGTTCGCCAAGGGGTTCAAAGCTCGCTTGATTTCGAGGAAGATCTCCTGGTGTGTCATGCGCCGGGCGCGCATTCCGTTCGCCTCGAGCGTGGTCTCGACGCCGCTCATCAGGCTGTTGAACTCGGCCAAGAGGTCTTCGTGCTCCCGCCGCGTCCGCTCGATGCACTTCTTTGCTGATAAACCCCAGCCGGTACCGTTCGTGCTCTTCATCTTCCGCTTCCACTCAAAGGCGGGCGACTGATGATGGACCTTCGGGTCCCAAATGAAGTAGGCGTGCAGAAAATCGCGAAGGTAGTGACCGCCAGCGTCCCGTGCCCGCCACGTCTCGACTCGCTCCCGGTCGATCGCCTGAAGCGCAGCACTCGGGTTCCGCTGCTGGGCGTTGTAGCGCCCGATCAGATCGCCTGTTCCCTCGCCGATCTCGAAACGCATCTGCATCCGCATGGAACGCTCGGGAAGCGAACGCACAAGTGCCTCAAGAAGTCCCTTGGTCCGGTTGCGGTCGTCGTCCGAGCCGTAGTAGGAGTGCAAGCCGCCAAGCTCATAGCCCGCGACCAGCGACCCGTTCACCTGGACCGCAACGTTGTCCAGGAGGTCGCGGATCTTCAATTGCTCAGCAAGCGCCGGTTCCTTGAGTGACCGTCGATACTTTTCCATCGTGAGCGGCATTAGACCTCTCTCCGGATAAAGCTCGAAGTAAGTTCACCATCCCTTTCGAGCGCCGAATAGACGTGCGGTTTCGAGTGAAACATCACCCAGTCTTGCAAATACCCTCGCTGCTTGCCATATTTGAAAAGCATTAGGGCCGGCACGCTCCCAAGCGGCACCAAATACTGCATAAAGATGTTCATCGGGAGACCGAACATCTCGCGGTGCAGGAACCGACCGAGGATGTTGGTCACGACTGCCAGGGCCAGGATGGCGAACAGGTCCTCGGCCTCAAGCCCCAGAAACGTCACCCGCGTTCCCAGGTTGCGATATACCGGTGTCACATCAAGTGCCATCTCCACTCCTTTTCCTTTACTAAGTGACTCCGCCCACCCCTTGCTGGACAAGGTATTCGGCCAGCCGCACGAGTCCTGAGACCATCAAGCAAAGCCCTGCTGCGAGGAAATGCCGCATCCAACTGCCTGTAAAGTGAATGCGCTCGCCAGTCGCTAGCGCGAGCCCGCCCGCCGTCACTTCGATGGCTGCATAGATCGGCATCAAGACGTTCCCCACCCAGTCCACGAAGCTGACGATCGAAGTCCAGTAGACGTCGGGATCGTTCCATGCCCGCTGCGAAGCGAAGGTTTCAAAAGCTCTAAGCAGGCCTGATGCCAGCAGGCACATGAACCCGCTGTAAAGCGCATGCGAATAGGGTTGCCCTTTAGAGAAGCAAAGTATCGCCAAGGCAAAGAACAATCCGGCGAGCGTCGGCAGGATCACGTTGCCCGACCAGTTCGTGAAGTTTAGGAAGCCGTTATAGAACGACACAAGTTCTTCTCCTACGAGGCCATGTCTACGACCAGGTACCAGATGCCGGAAACTGACAGCAGCGCGAGCGCAACCGCGACAAGGCGCATCATTGGACGCTGTGCGACGAAGTTGAAAACCGCCCCCACAATAGCGAGGCCAGCCGCAATGGGCATGATCGTTCCCGCAAGATAGTTCCAAGCGCTATTCAGCACGTCCACCGTGGCGTACTGGGTCCCGGAGTTCCAGCTCGACAAAAGATTGAGCGTGGTTTGAGCTCCTAACAAAAAAAGCGCCGCAATCAGTGAGGGTAGAAACGGTTCTCCCGAAGCTGCGTCCAGGATCGCCCGGAGCACCAGATACGCCGCGAGCGTCGGAACCAGTTTTCCCAGGATAAAGTTGTTGACGAAATTCGTGATGTCGGACTCGAGCGAAGCCAGCCACGATGTGCTGATGCCCCCGCCCGGCAGTGGCACGGCGACCCCGAATGTGCTGAACCAGGTCAAGAGCGGCGCCAAGGTCAGAAAAACAACACACCAGAACATCCATTTCGAGAAGCCGCCGCCCAGCACGAAAGTGATCCCGCCGCCTTCCCTCCGCAAGCTGATCCCACCGAGTACCAGGCAAACCACTGCCGCCGCTGGCGCGAGCAGGAGCAGCACGTTGATGATGTCGTTCAAGAGTTGGGGCGTCGGCATAAGTTCCTCAAACCTGTCTGCTTTCTGTTGGCAAGCAGCCGGGGCCGGGTCTTCCAGCGCCCCGGCGGCCTGCCGGGTTTCTCGCACTCGTCTTCGTTTTTGGTTAAGTAACACCTCCTGTGCCGTTGGTGATCCAAAACTCGATCAAGCGGGTCACGCCGGAGACAGCCAGGAGTGCCCCTGCCGCGAACAACCATCGTCCAAATCCCCGGCCCGTGAGCCAGGCTACGATGGCCCCCACCACAGCGCCGCCTGCCCCCACCGGCGCGATGACGTTCCCCACCCAGTTGATGAAGTTCAGAAACGCGCCTTCCGGTTGCGAGCCGGTTTGACCCTGCACGGCAACATTGGTCTGTGGGGCTGCCCCGAGGTTCTGTGCCCACGCATAGGTGCCGCATAGCAAAAGCGCGATCCCGACGAGCGCGAGAGCTCGCTTCGAGCACTCGGCCAACTTGATGCGCATGAAGATTCTCCTTTCTGCCTTGCTGCGAGGCCGCGAACTTGCCGGACGCGCAACCAGGCTCCAGGTCTAATAGACCCGGACAAGATTTCTGTCAAAATTCGCGCGCGCTTGAAAAAGGCGAGGAATGCAAAAAGGATTGGAAACAGGGAAGGAGGGTCCGGTTAGTGCTGCAAGACTATCCCCCGGACCCGCTGTACGGCCTTTTCAAAATCCGCCCCAATGAGAGGAGGAACCCCGGACCCGTCCGGCGCCCGGTTGAACGCGAAGCGCCGAGCAGTGTTCGAGATTGCTTCAAGGTCGGCGGGGGACTGGTCTCGGAGCCGGTCGGCAAGAGCGCGAATACCAGCATCTGGACCAAGAGCCACGCCATCCAGGTACTTACGTAGCAACCGCTCGCGGCTGGCGAGGCCCGGCAAGCCGATCTCGATCTTCTCCGAAAACCGACCGCCCCGAAGCACCCGGGGGTCGATGTGGTCCGGATGGTTGGTACGGCCCACTAGAAATGCGTTTTGGTCGGCATGCAAACTACTGAACTCAATCATGAGAAGCTCGCTGGTGTATAATTTCTGGCAACTGAGACAACCGCAGGAGGCGCAAAGTGGTATGTCACGTGTGTGGGAAGGGAGCTACGGCTCAGTGCACCAAGTGTAACCGTTTTTCATATAATGACCATGTAGATAATAGCATGATTTACTATGCTGGTGCGACCTTGTGGTGCACGAGTTGCCGCGAAGAGGCCGGCAAGAGTTTAACGGATGCGGACCGCAAGAGGATAGAGGACAACGTGGCAGCACGGCTACGGAGGAGGTGCGCATTCTGCGATCGCATCGACCCCGGTGCACATTCCCCCCAGTACCGTCACATACCAAACAAAAATGGGTACATTGCGGCAAGCCTGGGGGGATATGGGAAAATCAGGCTTGCGCCATTTGCAAGCAGATTTTTGCAAGGACCACGGCACCATCTGGGTAGAAGGTGCCCATGGCTACAAGAACAGGACGTACCATGTGTGGAGGAGATGTAGGGATCACGCGAGGAGTGAGAAACGATGGTTTGAACCTGGCGAGCCGCCAGACTACAGATACACTGTCGATGAGCTAGGGCGCCCGCTCCCAAGCGCCGGAAATCTGGCCTGACATCGGTAACCCGCAGCCCGGTCATCGGCTGCCGCGTCCAGCCCCTCATTTGTGGAACGAGGCCCTGACGACAAGCTTGAAGAGGTAAAACACTCATGCGGCCTCCTGACCGAAAGTCTAAGCCTGAAGACCGTGATTACGCTAGCCGAAATTCCGCAAAAATCACCTCACGGCTGCGGCGCGCTGCCGGCCGGCGCCCCGGCCTGTTCATACATCTGGCTCATCTCGCGCTTGAGCTCGAGCAGTTGACGGAGCTCCTCGAGGCTCGGGACGCTGTTCTCGGGTGCCGGTGATCGCGCTGATCCGAGCCGGTTCGCGATTGCACTCGCCCCCGGCGTTGTCCTCTTTTGAAGCACCAGGTAGAACCGGGTGCTTCCGGGCAATGTCACGACGACGTTCTGATTAAGTGTTAGCTCATTGAGTTCGTTTTGGCCTGCAATGGCCACGTTGCCGGCCAGGCGTTCGCGCAGCAGGGCGCTGGACGAGAAGGGCGCGTTGAAGCCGCTACTGGTATTTCCTACCAGGTACGTCGCCATGGTCCCGAGACCCGTCAAAGACTCGACCAGGAAGCGGGCTCCGCGCTTTTTTCCTGTCACATCGCCTTTGAGAGGCTTGTAGTCGAGCCCCATGGCGCCGGCGTCGATCTTTTCTGTACCGCCATCGGGCATCTGCAACGCGTCGAAATGCAGCGACACGTAACCTGACCTGTTTGCTTGCTGGAGCTTGCCGAGCGCCCGTGCGCCGGCGGGCACCACAATCTCGCCATCGCGCTCGTAGTTGTACTCGATGACTGCCACCGCTGGGGCTGCGACCGCCGAACTGACTGGGGACTCGAGGCGCGCCACAAGCCGCGTCCCGGTGGGTAGTGCGTCCGCAATTGAGCTCTCGCGCTCAATGGCAGGCTGGGCCTCGACGGCGTGGGATTGTCCTCTCTCTTCCGCTCGTACAAAGACAAGTGAGTGTTTGTTGAGCTCATTGTTTTCCGAGGTTGCCACCACAGGGGGCACTGCAGGTGGTGGAGGAGGAGCAGCAGGAACATAGCCATGCATGGCGTATTGCCGCTGGAGTGCCGGATCAGAGAAATCAATTGTGCCGAGCGGATGAGGGTTCTTGACTGTGCTCGGGGCGGTGCTCCCAGGTTGCGGAGCCCGCCCAGTACGGCTGATGTCAGCGGCCGTGAGTTGGTCGCCCCCGGTCTCCCCTTCATTCCCAGACGCCCCTGTTGCGTCCATCACCGGAGTCACCGAACCGGTTTGAGCGCCGGTCGCAGGCTGCCCCGGCGTTGTTCGCCTCCCGAGGTCTGGTGACACGCGCCGCGACTGCGCGTTTTGCGGCTTTTGCGGTGACGAGAACACTCCCAGGAACATCAACACCATCCCGATCGCTGCCCCTACCAGCAGGACCAGAGATTTTGTCCGGTCCTTGCCCATCTCGCGCCTGGTCGGGCTCTTTACGGATTGAGACGTCCGGCGGGCGTGCTTGAACGCTATCTTGATTCGTTCCCAAGGCGTTTGAGGCTCTTCCGGCGCGGGCACGGGCGCCTCAGCGTTTTCTCCCCGCTCAACTTCGAGCTTGTCGAGTGGTTCACCTTTGTCGGACATCTGCGGCCTCCTCACGTATCTTGTTAACGCCGAACCCAATCGGAGCGAGCGCTGGCCGGTCAACCGCGCCGGCCTCCCCCACTTGCAGGAATAGCGACTCGCTGCTTTGTTTGTAAGGCGGCCGCTCGAATAAGACCACCCCATCGGCCCGCTCACCGGGAGCCAGACGCCGCGTGCTCAGCCTGAAGTCCTCAACAGGCAGCTGCTCCGCAGTCGCCCAACGCGCGCGATGCAGCTTGCTATCCTTGCTCTTGCCGCCCAGCTGTACTTGTGGCGGCACCAAGAGGATGGCATGTTGTGTTGGGTTTAGGGCGCTGAAGAGCACGATGACCTGTTGGCCTCCGTCGATGACCTCGCTTACCCCGGCCCTCACGTGGTCACCGCCCGGGTTCTCAACCCACGGGTGCTCGCCGTAAAGTGTTGGCAATGGAGCACGCTCTTGCCGCGCCAAAAGCTCATCCAAGCCACTCCGTCGACTCGGTTCCAGAGAGCTACTGACTGTTGGCTGAGATCCCGTCGAAAGTGAAGTCGGCTTGATCATCGCCAGCCCAGGTTCCATGTGAGCAACAGCGGAGTCAGTCGGCGGTGACGGCGCCGCGGGAACGGTTTCGCCGACGAGTGACGACGGGTAACCCGGCTCGATCAGGAAGCTGCCGGGACGCCGGTAATTCACAACGACATCAACAGTCTTTCCGCTCGTCCCTTGACTTACGAGCAACAGGCTTGTCTCATGGCCGTTTCCTGTGGAGATCAGCAAGTTGGTCTCCGCCGGCTGGCTCGTTAGCGCCTTCACAAAGACTAGGCGGGGTTCGCGTTCGGAGTGCTCAACCTGGAACAGCGCAGGGTCGCCCACCGCGACCGAGTTCACCGGCTCCGGCATGCGTATAGCCGTCACAAAGTGCGCTTGCACCTCAAGGACGGTGACTTGCCCGTCGACTTCCGGTTTCGACCGAATGCGCGGCTCGATGGTCTGAGCCG
>Ga0315281_10006671_pt1 | contig 16382 bp, 14 predicted proteins | sample YL17G07_0_MG_FD_204540 | JGI IMG/M metagenome (GOLD analysis project Ga0315281, IMG submission 204540) | Sediment microbial communities from Yellowstone Lake, YNP, Wyoming, USA - YL17G07_0 | ecosystem: Environmental > Aquatic > Freshwater > Lake > Sediment | place: USA: Wyoming | collected... | reverse complement strand
GCAATTCATGGATGATCGTTCGCGTTCTCGACACAGCGGTGTCTCGATGAACGTCGTCATCGCCGACTACGGAGCGGGCAACCTGCGCTCGGTCGTCTCCGCGCTCCGCCGTGCCGGCGCCGAGGCCGATATCACCACCGATCCCGCTACCGTGCGCGACGCTGCGCTCGCGGTGATCGCGGGCGTCGGGCATGTCGAGAGCGCGGCTCGCGGGTTGGCCGCTGCGGGGCTCGACGACGCGCTGCGCGAGCGCGCGGCTGCGGGCCGCCCAGTGCTCGGTATCTGCGTCGGCATGCAGCTGTTGTTCGAGGAGAGCGAAGAGGGCGGGGCCGGACTGGGCCTCCTCGCGGGCCCTGTCGTCCGGCTGCGGGCGCGGCGCGTACCGCAGATGGGCTGGAACGCACTACAGGCAACTCGCCCATCCGCGCTACTGGCGGGAGTCGAGGGACAAGACGTCTACTTTGCGCACAGCTACGCCGTCGTGCCCTCCGATCCGTCCGTTACCGCCGCGTCCGTCGATCACGACGGGCCCGTGGTCGCAATCGTCGAGCATGGGATGCTCGCCGGCGTCCAGTTCCATCCCGAGCGCAGCGGCCCCACCGGCGCGCGCATCTTCGAGAACGTGCTGGCATGGTCAAGAAGCGTGTGATCCCCTGCCTCGACGTGGCGGCCGGCCGCGTCGTCAAGGGTGTAAACTTCGTCAACCTGCGCGACATGGGCGACCCGATCGAGCTCGCGACCCGCTACTCGGAGCTCGGCGCCGACGAGCTCGTCTTCCTCGACATCACCGCTACGCTCGAAGGGCGCGGCCCCATCATGGAGGTGATCGAGCGCTCGGCCGAGGAGCTCTCGATTCCCTTCACGGTCGGGGGTGGTGTGACCGGGCTCGACGATGCGCGCGCGCTTCTGCGCGCCGGCGCGGACAAGGTGGCCGTCAACCGTGCCGCCTTCGACGACCCGTCGATCCTCACCGGCCTCGCGGACGAGTTCGGCTCGCAGGCCGTCGTCGTCGCGATCGATGCGCGGGCCGGCGAGGTCGTCACGCACGCGGGCCGTACGCCGCGCGGGCGTGACGCGGTCGACTGGGCCCGCGAGGCCGTCGAGCGCGGTGCGGGCGAGATCCTGCTCACGTCGATCGATGCCGACGGCACCCGCTCCGGCTACGACCTCGAGCTGACGCGCGCCGTGGCAGTGGCCGTCACGGTACCCGTGATCGCTTCGGGAGGCGCCGGCGAGGCGCGCCATCTTGCGGAGGCGTACGAGGTGGGCGCCGACGCGGCGCTGATCGCATCCATCGTGCACGAGCGGCCCGAGCGGCTGCCCGAGCTCAAGGCCGAGTTGAAGGAGCTGGGGTGGAACGTCCGGAGCTGACCGCGGTGGTCGTCCAGGATGCACAGACGGAGCGCGTGCTCATGCTCGCCTACGCCGACGAGGAGGCTCTGCGCCGCACGCGCGAGAGCGGCGAGGCGTGGTTCTGGAGCAGGTCGCGCCAGCAGCACTGGCACAAGGGTGCAACGTCCGGCAACACGCTCGCGGTGGAGGAGATCCGTGACGACTGCGACGGCGACGCGCTGCTCTACCGCGTGCGCCCGAACGGGCCCGCCTGCCACACGGGCGCCGAGTCGTGCTTCGCGCCGTGGTTGTGGCGCGTGGTCGCCGAGCGGGCGCAGCAGCGTCCCGAGGGCTCGTACGTCGTCAGCCTGCTCGACGGAGGCCCGGCCGCGGCCGCCCAGAAGGTGGGGGAGGAGGGCGTCGAGGTGGCGCTCGCCGCCGTCGCCGACACGGACGAGCGACTCGTCGAGGAGCTCGCCGACCTCTGGTTCCACAGCTACGTCCTGCTCGCCGCGCGTGGCCTCGACCCTGCGCGAGTGGAGGAGGAGCTGCGGCGCCGCCATGCGGCGCACGGCTGGGAAACCAGCTCTGAATGACCGGTGGTGCCTCCTGACGCGGACGTCGTGGCGACCAGCCTCTCAAGTGCGTATGCTCACGTGCTGGAATGCCGAGATGGGCCGTGCCCTGGCTGATCGCTGGACTCGCAGCATGCGCTACTTCCCCCGCCGGTTCCGTCACGGCCTGACAAATTCACCCGCCCGCGGGTGCGCAGCGCGCGGCATCTGGACTTCCCCCGGAATACGCCCTTGTCTCTGGTTGCGGCCGTCCTGGTAGTCGATGCGGGCCACGGGGATGTCGATGTTCTCGCGAGGGGAGCGCCGAGGTTGGCTGCAGCGGCCAGGCTGTTGCGTGAGGCGGCTCAGGGCAGCCAGCCGTGTCGCCCGCGGCTCGTGAAGGTACGGGGCCTTGTGCTCGTTGCGACGAGAGACCTGTCGCGCGCCGGCCGCCAGCTCGTGTTGCTTACCGACGCGCTTCGCAAAGGGAAGCCGTCTGTTGACGTCCTCCAGAGCGATTTCCTCGGAAGCTACTACGGAGGGACACAGGAGTTTCAGGACGCTCTGGCGTCTCTTCGTCACGCGGGCGTTCCAGGGTTGGTGAGCGCGAACGACGGCAAGGGAGTCTTCAAGGAGGCCGGTTGCGCGAATTGCCACACGCTCGTAGCAGCTGGTGCACGGGGCACGATCGGCCCGAACCTCGATGAGCAGCAGCCGCCGAAGCCCGCGATCATTGCTGCCGTCACGCGCGGCCAGGGCACGATGCTGTCGTTCTCAGGAAAGCTCAGCGCCGCCCAGATCAAGGCAGTCGCCGACTTCGTCAGTCAGAACGCCGGCAAGTAGGCAGCGAGAGATGCCGGGCCGGATCGTCACCAACGATGCGACCACTCTACGACCTCGGCTGCTCGTCCTCGAGGATCGCGCGTCAAACGTCCCAGTCGCCACCGAGCAGTCGCGGCACGACATCGTCGAGCAGCCGCAGGGTCAGCCCCCAGAGGACGTGGCCGTCGACGTCGATCCCCTCGACGAGCAGGGGCTCGGGAAACCGGTCCGACGTGAACGGAAGCGTGCGGCGTGCAGCCGGGTCGCCGAGCGCTGCGACGTGTGGGGTGAGCACGCCGGTGATCTCGCCCTCGCGGGGCCGCCACGCCGTGTCGGCGGGGACGCGGGCGACGAACGCGTGCACGCGGTAGCCGGTCGCGTGCGTGTCGAGCGGGTCGAGTGCACCGAGCACCTCGACGGTGCCGGGCTCGATACCGACTTCCTCGTGCGCCTCGCGCAACGCGGTTGCGAGCATGTCGGCGTCGCCGGCCTCCGGCTTACCTCCCGGCAACCCGATCTGCCCTCCGTGCACGCCGTGTGCACCACGCACGACGAGCAGGAGCCGCAACGCGCCGGCCGGATCGCGAAAAAGCGGCACGAGCACGGCTGCCGCCTGCAGTGCACCCGCGTCGCCCCCGGCCGGCGTCACGCCCACCCGTCAGGCCTCGAGGCGCAGGAGATCGTCGACCGTCTCGCGCCGCCTGATCACGCGGGCTTCGCCCTGACTGACGAGGACGGCCGCCGGCCGCGGCACGCCGTTGTAGTTGGACGACATCGCCAGCGTGTAGGCGCCGGTAGCCGGCACGGCGAGCACGTCACCGCGGCGCGGCGAGGGCAACTCGACATCGTCGATCAGGACGTCGCCGGACTCACAGTGCATGCCGGCGACGCTCACCACCTCCAGCGAGCTCTCGTCTGCGCGCTTCGCGCTCAGCGCCGTGTAGCGCGCGTCGTACAGCTGAGGGCGCGGGTTGTCGGACATGCCGCCGTCGACGGCGACCCACGTCCGCCCCGGTAGGCGCTTGACGGCACCGACGCGGTAGAGCGTCACTCCGGCCGGGCCGACGAGCGAGCGGCCCGGCTCCAGCCAGAGCTCGGGCTTCGGCAGCCCGGCCTCGGCGAACGCCGTCCGCGCCGTGGCCGTCGCTGACGCGGCCAGCAAGGCGGCGTCCTCGACCTGCTCGTCCGGGTGATGCCGGATGCCGAAGCCGCCGCCGAGGTCGGCGACGCGGATCGTCCAGCCGAGCGCCTCCCGGCAGGACGCCGCAAAGGAGGCCAGGCGGACGATCGTCTCTGCCTGCGCGTCGAAGTCCGCGAGCTGCGATCCGATGTGGACGTGCAGGCCGAGCACGTCGAGCCCGCGCTCGAGCGCGTCCTCTACCAGCGTCTGGGCCTGCGCCGGAGGCAGGCCGAACTTCGAGCCGTGATGGCCCGTGCGGATCGCCTCGTGCGTGTCCGCGTCGACGCCGAGCGTGACGCGCACGAGCACGCGCTGCACGCCGGCGCCGGCGGCGAGAGCCGCCTCGTCGGGGGCGTCGAGCACGACTGCTGCGCCCTCTGCGCCGGCCGCGTGCAGGAAGTCGGCGTCCTTGTTGTTCCCGTGCACGACGATCTCCTCCCCGCGGAAACCAGCGGCGCGGGCGAAGGCGAGCTCCCCGACTGAGGCAACATCGGCGCCGATCCCCTCCTCACGCAGGATGCGCAGGACGGCGACGTTCGGGAACGCCTTCGTCCCGAAGGCGATGTGCCCTTCGCCGACTGCCGCGCGCAACGCGCGGGCACGGTCGCGCAGCGTCTGCTCGCAGTACACGACGAGCGGCGTGCCGAAGCGCTCCGCGAGCTCCGTCGCGCTGATGCCGCCGAGCGACAGGGTGCCGCCGGTGAGCGCTGCGCTTGACGGGAACAGGTCGAGCATGCGCCTATCCTGCCTGTTACGATTCGTCTCGTATGCGGCAGCTTCTTGCATAGACCGGGGGACGACCGCGGCGATGCCGCGAACGGTTCCCCCTGAGCCTCTCTAGCGAGAGGCTTTTTTTGTCCCGAGACGAACCGGCAGGAGACGATGGAGCGCTACGACCCCACGAGCATCGAGGCGAAGTGGCAGCAGGTCTGGGCCACGGAAAGGTCCTTCCACGTTCCGAACCCCGACCTCGGCGCCGCCGACGCGCGGGCGCCGAAGTCGTATGTCGTCGAGATGCTTCCGTACCCCTCGGGCGACCTGCACATGGGGCACACGCTCAACTACACGATCGGCGACGTCATCACCCACCTGCGCCGGCGCCGCGGCTTCAACGTCCTACGGCCGATGGGGTACGACGCGTTCGGACTTCCCGCCGAGAATGCGGCGATCAAGGAGGGTGGCCACCCGCGCACGGTCACCGAGCGCAACATCGCCTCGATCCGCGAGCAGATGCACCGCATGGGCTGGGCGATCGACTGGGGCCGAGAGATCTCCACGTCCGACCCGGAGTACTACCGCTGGACGCAGTGGCTGTTCCTGCGGTTCTTCGAGCGCGGGCTCGCCTACCGCAAAGAGGCGCCGGTCAAGTGGTGCCCGAACGACCAGACCGTGCTCGCGAACGAGCAGGTGATCGACGGGCACTGCGAGCGCTGCGGCGCCGAGGTCGAGGCGAAGAGCCTGACCCAGTGGTTCTTCCGCATCACCCAGTACGCCGACGAGCTGCTCGACGAGATGGAGCTGCTGGAGCAATGGCCAGACCGCGTGCTGACCATGCAGCGCAACTGGATCGGCCGCTCGAAGGGCGCGCGGGTGACGTTCCGGGTGGAGGGGAGCGGGGAGGAGCTGCCCGTGTTCACGACGCGGCCCGACACGCTGTTCGGCGCGACGTTCTTCGTGCTGGCGCCGGAGCACCCGCTCGTGTCGCAGCTCGTGGTGGGATCCGAGCACGAGGCAGAGGTACTCGACTACGTCCGCCGCACCGCTGCCCGCTCCGAGGTCGAGCGGGAAGGGAAGGAGAAGGACGGCTCCTTCACCGGCCGCTATGCGATCAACCCGGTCAACAGCGAGTCGATTCCGATCTGGGTTGCCGATTACGTCCTGATGGGCTACGGAACCGGCGCGATCATGGCCGTGCCCGCGCACGACGAGCGCGACCACGCCTTTGCCGAGCGCTACGGCATCGAGATCCGTGCGGTCGTGCGCCCGGCCGACGGCGACGAGCCGGAGGACGGCGGCGCCTTCTCCGCGCACTCGGCCGACGAGGTGCTCGTCAACTCGGGTGAGTTCACCGGGCTGCCGAGCCCCGAGGGTAAGGAGCGGATCGTCGAGTGGCTCGAGGAGCGTGGCCTCGGTGAGGCGACGATCGGCTACCGGCTGCGCGACTGGCTGCTGTCGCGCCAGCGCTACTGGGGCTGCCCGATCCCGATCCTGCATTGCGCCTCATGTGGTGAGGTGCCCGTCCCGAACGACCAGTTGCCCGTCGTGCTGCCCGACATCGCCGACTACGTGCCGAAGGGACGCTCGCCGCTCGCCGCCGCCGAGGACTGGGTACGGACGACGTGCCCGCAGTGCGGCGGACCGGCGCAGCGCGAGACGGACACGATGGACACGTTCGTCGACTCGTCCTGGTACTACATCCGCTACACCGACCCGAACAACGACGCGCTGCCGTTCGATCGCCGGATAGCCGACTACTGGCTGCCGGTGAACCAGTACATCGGCGGCGTCGAGCACGCGGTCCTGCACCTGCTGTACGCGCGCTTCTTCACGAAGGTGATGAACGAGCTCGGGCTGTGCTCGTTTCGCGAGCCGTTTGCACGCCTGTTCAACCAGGGAATGATCACGGCGCGCGGCGCGAAGATGTCGAAGTCGAAGGGCAACGTCGTCAACCCGCTCGACTTCGCGGACAGGTACGGCGCGGACACAGTTCGTGTCTACACGCTGTTCATGGGCCCGGCAGACGAGGACATGGATTGGCAGGACACGGGCCTCGAGGGGGTGTGGCGGTTCCTCAACCGCCTCTGGCGCGTGGCTCACGAGCAAGCCGCCAGGCCGGCGGGAGGCCCGGGAGACGGCGCGCTCGCACGCAGGGCGCACCGGACGATCGCGAAGGTGACCGACGATATCGAGCGGCGCTTCTCGTTCCACACACCCATCGCGGCCGTGATGGAGCTCGTCAACGAGATCCAGCGCAACCCGGACGACCCGGCGGCGCGGTTCGCGACCGAGACGGCCGTGTCCCTGATCCAGCCGTATGCGCCGCATGTCGCAGAGGAGCTGTGGGGCGTGCTGGGCGAGGGCCGCCTGTGGGAGCAGCCCTGGCCCGAGGCCGCTGCGGACATGCTCGTCGAGGACGTCGTCGAGATCGTCGTGCAGGTGAACGGCAAGGTGCGCGAGCGGCTGCACGTCGCCCCCGGTACGGGAGACGAGACCCTGCTGGCGCTGGCGCTCGCGTCGGAGAAGGTGCAGGCGCACGTGGGCGGCAAGGAATTCCGGAAGACGATCGTCGTGCCGGACCGGCTCGTCTCGCTCGTCGTCTGAACCTAATGGATCCGTGCGGGACGCTAGACGGGGCCGGGCTACGCGGTGCGCCAGGCGCTGCCCTGACGCGCGCTGCTGATCTCGACCGGCGGGCCGGCCGCGATCACGACCGACCCGCGCACACCGCGCACGATCGCGGCGGAGAGTGCCTCGGCGAGCAACTCGCGGGCCGCGTGATTCAGCGCCCTGACGCCGATACGGGCCTCCCCGGCGATGTCGACCACGACGTCGAGCACGATCGGAATGCACGAGCCCGTCTGGAACAAGACCTGCAGCAGGAAGTCGAGAACCCTAACGAACACCCGTTCGTGATTGCAAGTCCGCTGGTCGTTGTCGGGTGCTCGCGTGTCACCGCCCGGTGATCCCTGTACGACCCCGTATCCAGCTTCCGCCTGCGCCCACGGGCGCGGGGCGGCGGGAGTCCGGCCGTGCCGTCGCAGCTTCGGCGCAAAGGTGGAGCAGACACGTAACTCAGCGGTTGTCAATATGAGCAACGTGCTCGAAGCGATGCCTCGCCGTCAAACCGCGATTCTGCTGATCGGGCTGCTGATCGTGCTAGCGCTCGCCGGGAGACGACTGGCTGCCGGCGGGGCGGCCCACACGGCGGAGCCCGTGACGCGACTCGCCGAGGCGGACGCTCGAGGAGACGCCGCGACGCCGGTCAGGCTCGTCGTGCACGTCGTCGGAGCCGTGCGTCATGCAGGTCTGTACCGGTTGCCGGAGGGCGCGCGTGTCGCCGACGCGGTCCGTCTGGCAGGCGGGCCGACACAGCGTGCCGATGTGGCACTCGTCAATCTCGCGGCTCCGGTCGCGGACGGCCAGCAGGTCATCGTCCCGGCGCGCGTCGCTCCCGGTGCGGCCGGCGGCGCGGTACCCGGCGTGGCTGCAAAGGTGAGCCTCGCGAGCGCGACAATCGACGATCTCGACGCACTGCCGGGCATTGGCCCCGTGACCGCGCAGAAGATCGTGGACTGGCGCCAGTCGCACGGCTCGTTCCGCTCCGTCGACGACCTCGATGCGGTCCCAGGGATCGGCCCCGCGCGGGTCGAGCAGCTTCGCGATCTCGTGACGCCGTGAGCCGGCTTCGATCCGCCCTCGAGCTCGGCTGGCCGACGGCCTTGGTGCTGGCGGCGTGCGCGGGCCTTGCCGCATCCAACTGGGTGAGGCTGCCCACGCTCGTCCTCGGTGGTGCGGCGGCCGTGCTGGCGCTCGCTGCGGTCGCTCGCGCCGGCCCGGTGCGACTCGTCCTCGTGGGGGCGTGCCTCGTCGTGCTCGGGCTCTGGTGGGGCGTATTGCGAATCGAGGCGCTGGACCGGAGCGTCCTCGGCTTCCGCATCGGCGAGCCGGCCCAGGCTCGGGTGATCGTCACCGGGCCGGCGAGCAGGTCGCCGTACGCCGTACGCGCTGCCGCCGAGGTGCGCCGTTTCGACGGAGTGTCTCTGCACGAGCGCGTCATGCTCGAGCTCCCGCCGGGCCGTGCGCCCCCGCAGGGGGCAGTGCTCGAGCTGCGAGCGCGGCCGGTCGCCCCGCGTGGGCCCGAGACCGGATTCGACGAGCGTGGCTGGCTCGCGCGCAGGGGCGTTCACGTCGTCCTGCACGTTGGCGGCAGCTGGCGCATCGTCGGCCGGCGGGGCGGGATCGGAGGCGTGGGCGACCGGCTGCGCAACCGGATCGAACGGGCACTCTCGCTTGGCACGGACGGCGAGCGTCGTGCGCTCGTCCAGGGCGTGGTGCTCGGAGCCGACGAGGGGCTCGACCCTGCGCTGAAGGGCGCCTTCAAGGCGTCGGGCCTCTATCACCTGCTCGCTGTCTCGGGTCAGAACATCGCCTTCATCGGCTTCGGCGTGCTCGGGCTCGCGTACGTCGCGGGGCTCCGGCGTCTCTGGGGGCACCTGTTCGCAATCGCTGCGATCCTTGGCTACGCGGTCGCCGTCGGCTGGCAGCCGTCTGTCGTCCGCGCGGCGGTCGCAGGCTGTGTGCTGTCGGCCGCGTGGATCGCGTCCCGGCCGACCGAGCGCTGGCACGTGCTGGCGCTGGGGGCTCTCGTGCTGCTCGCCTGGACGCCGCGCTCTGTGCTGGAGCCGGGCTTCCAGCTCTCGTTCGTAGCCGTCGCCGCGATCCTGCTCACGATGCCGGCGCTGCAACGCCTTCGGGAGGGCTGGCCCGTACCGCTGAAAGTCGTCGAGGTTGTCGGTATCTCGGGTGCCTGCGGGATCGCGACGGCACCGATCCTCTGGCTCCAATTCGGTGTGGTTCCGGTCTGGACGGTGCCCGCGAACGCTCTCGCGGAACCGGCGATGCCGTTCCTGCTCGGCTTTGGACTCGCGGCAGCGGTCGTGGCGCCCGTGTCCCCGTCGGCCGCGCTGGCGCTCTCATGGCTCGCCGGAGCGTGCGCGGCCTGGATTGCCTTCGCAGCCCGGCTCATTGCATCGCTGCCGTACGCGCAGGTCTCGTCGCCGCTCCTGCCCGTCGCGCCGGCGATCGTGATCGGTCTGGCACTTGTCCTGAGGTGGCTGCCGCCCTACCGGCGCAGCCGGTTCGCGCTCGTGGCGGCCGCCTCGGTCGCGCTTGCGGGCGTGTCCTGGTGGGCCCTGCATCCGCCTCCGCGCTGGCACCCGCCCGCGGGGCTTCGGGTCACGTTCCTCGACGTCGGCCAGGGAGACGCAATCCTGCTCGAGGTGGCGGAAGGCGCGCTCCTCGTGGACGCGGGGCCACCGGAGGCTCGCGTCGAGCAGCAGCTCAGGAGGCTCGGGATCTCGAGGTTGGCGGCGGTCGTGCTCACGCACCCGCACCGCGATCACGTGGGCGGTGCAGTCGAGGTGCTCCATGACATGCAGGTCGGAGAGCTGCTCGATCCGTTACAGCCCGGCGCCTGGCCCGAGGACGCGGCAGCCCGGCGCGTCGCGCGTGACGCCGGGACCGTGATCACACCGGCTCGCGTGGGGCATTCGTACAGGGTCGGTCGCCTGCGCCTGACCGAGCTGTGGCCGGACGGGGGCGGCTTTGCGGGCGAGGACCCACACGATCACGGGGTCGTGCTGCTCGCGAGCTTCGGAGCCACCGACCTCCTGCTCACAGGTGACGCCGAGTCGGCGGTCACCTCGCGGCTGCCGCTGCGGGCGGTGGAGGTGCTGAAGGTCGCGCACCACGGCTCGTCCGACCCGGGCCTCGTGGACGAGTTGAGGACCCTGCGCCCGCATATCGCGGTGATCTCGGTCGGCAGGGGGAACGACTACGGCCACCCGCGCGCCGAGACGCTGGAGGCACTTGCAGCGGTACCGGGCCTCGCCCTCTACCGCACCGACGAGAACGGTCGCATCGTGCTCGAATCCGACGGTCACACGGTGACCGTGCGCACGCAGCGTGGAGTACCGTAGGCGCCATGGTCGACGCTCCCGATCTCAGGCCCGTCTACCTGATCACGGGCAGTGACCGGCCGAAGATCGACACGGCCCTCGCCCGGCTCCGGCGCCACTTTCCTCCGGAAGCCGTCGAGCGCCGGTCGGCGCAGGAAGCGTCCGCAGGCGATGTGGTGGCGCTGTGCAATTCCGGCAGCCTGTTCGGTGACGAGCGGCTCGTGATCGTCGAGGGCGTCGACGGTCGTCGCAACGCGGACGGGCGGCTCGTGAACGGCTGGAAGGTGGCTGAGGTCGCTGCGATAGTCGACTACCTTGCCGACCCCGCGGCGGGCACCGTGCTCGCGCTCGTGGCGGAGGACATGAAGAAGGACGCACCGCTGCGCAAGGCCGTCGAGAAGGCCGGCCAGGTACTTGAGTTCCTCGTGGCGAGGCGAGGCCGCCCACAATGGGTGGGCGAGCGCTTCAGGGCGCAGGGGGTGCGCGCGGAGCCCGAGGCCTGCGCACTCCTCGTCGAGCTCGTCGGAGAGAACGATCTCCACGGTCTGGCGGCGGAGGTCGACAAGATTGCCGTATGGGCACAGGGTGAGCCGGTCGGAGAGCGCGAGATCCTGGAGCTGACCGCTGCCACCGCGGGCACACCGGTGTTCGCGCTGACCGACGCGTGGGGCGAGCGTCATCCGACGCGGGCGCTCGAGGTGAGCGAGCTGTTCTTCGAGCGGGAGGCCAAGCAGCGCCGCGACAGCGCGTCACGCCTTGCCGGCGCCCTCGCCGGCTACCTCGGCCGCATGGGGCAGCTGAAGCGTCTCGCGGCCGAGGGGGTGGGCTCGCGGGAGTCTGCGGGCAAGCTGAAGATGAATCCCTACTACGCGCAGAAGGTCGCCGGCCACGCCGAGAACTTCTCGGAGGAGGAGCTCCATTCCGCCACGGTGCGGCTCGCCGAGCTCGACCTCGCGCTCAAGGGCGGCAGCAAGCTCGCGGCCGACCTCGAGCTCCAGCGGGCGCTGATGGACATCAGCAGCGAGCCGGGCCGGTAGACGGGCCTGAGAGCGCGATCGGCCGGCCGGCACCGCGTCCCCGGGCGTTCCACCCGCTACGGCGACCCGGTAGGCGTCGCGGCGGACGTGCGGCGGCAAGCCAAGCCTCCTGCGAAACAGCAAGCCTAGACCCCGACGGTCGATCCGCCGTCGATCGAAAGGGAAGGGTCGAAGCCGCCGCTCTAGGCGGATTCGCCGGCGACGAGCCGGGACGCCTGGGCCTTCTTGCGCGCTGCGGTGTTCTTGTGCAGTGAGCCGTGCGAGGCCGCCTTGTCGATCGTGCGCACGAGCACGAGGTGCTCGGCCGCGATCGTGTCGGCGTCGCCCGCGCCGACCGCGGTCTCGAGGCGCTTCGTGAGCGTCTTCACCGTGGAGCGGTAGCGCAGGTTCTCGAGCCGCTGGCGGCTCGCGATCCCGACGCGCTTCTTCTGTTGCTTGATATTAGCCATTTCCAGGGGGCCCGCGCCTTAGCGGGCTGCCGGATCGTAGCAGAGGTCGACGGTTCCCCTCCCTATACTCGCCGGGCGATGGAGGAGCCCGGTCACGGTCGTCGTCTCGCCCGGTCGACGGCGATCTTCTCCGCCGCGACGGGGCTCTCGCGCGTGCTCGGGCTCGTTCGGGAGATGGTCGCCGCTTACTACTTCGGTGTCAGCGGCAAGATCAATGCGTTCACGGTCGCGTTTCAGATCCCGAACCTGATGCGTGCGCTCCTCGCGGACGCGGCTCTCTCCGGGGCTTTCGTCCCGGTGTTCAGCGATCTGATCGAGCAGGGTGACCGCAAGCGGGCGTGGCGCGTCGCCTCGACGATCTTCTGGCTCGTGCTGCTCGTGCTCGGCGGCTTGACGGCGCTGTTCATCCTCGCGGCGCCGCTCCTGCTCCGTCCGTTCGGCGAGCCGGGCGGCGACTTCGATCTCGCCGTCGGGCTCTCACGAGTCCTCTTCCCGATCGTTGTCCTGCTCGGGCTGAGCGGAGTGATCGTCGGCATCCTCAACACCTACGACCATTTCACGGTTCCGGCACTCACCCCCGTCTTCTGGAACCTCGCCATCATCGCCGGGCTCGTGCTCGGAGTTCCGCGAGCGGACGGCGAGAGCGCGGCGCTCTACGTCTATGCAAGCTCGATCCTTCTCGGCACGGTGATTCAGCTGTTGCTGCCCGTGCCGTGGCTACGCGGCCTCGACGGCCGGCTCCAGATGGTGCTCGACTGGCGCGACCCGGCCGTGCGACGCTTCTTCACCCTGATGCTGCCCGTGACGTTGACGCTCGGACTCATCAACGTCAACGCCGTCATCGACACGCTGTTCGCCTCGCGCCTGCTCGACCCCGACCTGGCCCCCGCCGCCATCGACAAGGCGTTCCGGCTCTACATGCTGCCGCAGGGGATGTTCTCGGTCGCTGTCGCAACGATCCTGTTCCCGACGCTGGCGCGCCTCGCCGGCCGGGGCGACCTCGACGGCTTCACGGCGACGGTGAGTACCGGCATGCGCCAGATTGCGTTCCTACTGACTCCCGCCGCGGTCGTTTCCGCCATACTGGCCGAGCCGATCGTGCGGCTGGTCTACGAGCGGGGGAAGTTCACGGCTTCCGACGTCACGATCGTTGGGTCCTGCCTGGCCGCGTTCTCGCTCGGGCTCGTCTTCAACGGCTGGATGCTGATGCTGACACGCGGCTACTACGCGCTGCAGTCGAATTGGATCCCGACGTCTGTCGCGATCGCAACCCTGGCGCTCAACGCCCTGCTCGACGCGGCCTTCTACCGGCTCGGCATCTGGGGTATTCCCCTCGCGACGTCGCTCGTGAACATCGTCGGGGTCACAGCCCTGGTCGTGCTGCTGCGCCGGCGCGTGGGGGGCGTGGATCTCGGCCGCGTCGGTGATGCCGTCGTCCGGATCACAATCGCTGCGGTCGTGTTCGGTGCGGCCGCGTTTGTCGTCTGGTACGGCCTCGACAGGGTGCTCGGGCGCAGTGTTGCGGCTCAGATCGTGTCGCTCGGCGCGGCGCTCGGGGTTGGGCTGGCCGCCTACCTGGGTGGATGCCGTGTGCTTGGTGTGCAAGAGCTCGGCGCGCTCCGGTCGATCGTGTCACGCCGCCCGCGATGACCACCGATGCGCCGGTCAGAAGCGCTCGACCGGATTCCGCGCGCGGTTAGGATCGGCCCCCGATGATCTCCCCGGCTTCGATCGACGATGCGGCAGCCGCAGCCGCCCTGCTCGACGTGGCGCTCGAGGATCGCCTCTCCACGGCCGCCGGCCTCCGTTACCGCATGGCCACGGCGCAGCCCGAGGATCGCGGCCGATACTGGAAGGCCGAGAGCGACGGTGAGCTCGTCGGTTGGGCGTACGCCGGTCTGGATGCGTTCGCGGCCGACACCGGCCGGGCGTTCGCCAACATCGTCGTCCACCCTGAGCACCGCCGGCGAGGCTTCGGCTCTGACCTGTGGGCTGTCGTCTCGGCGCATCTCGACGAGATCGGGGCGACGCGCACTTTGACGTTCTCCGGCGCCGATGACGACTCGAAGTGCTTCGCGTTGAAACACGGCTTCCGGCTCGAGTCGACGGAGATCACCTCTGCCGTCGACCCGCGGACACTGCCGCCGCCTTCCGCACCCCCCGCCGGTATCGAGCTGTACCCGTTGAGCGCGTTCGCCGACGACCCCGAGCAGGTGTATCAGGCCGATCGCGACAGCATGCAGGACGAACCCGGGCCGTTCGACCTGTCGGGCCTGACGCTTGCCATCTGGCGGCGCATCATCTGGGATCACCCCGAATGTGACGGAGATCTCGGTGCCGCCGCGGTTGCCGACGGCGTCGTCGTCGGCACGACGTTCCTGTACGCCGATCGTGACACCGGCCGCGCGATGAACGGCGGCACTGGAGTGGTCGGCGCGTACCGTGGACGCGGCCTCGGCCTCCTCGTCAAGCAGCACTCCCTCGGCTGGGCGGCAGCTGCGGGAATCACGAGAGTGATCACCCAGAACGACGACACGAACGCACCCATGCTGGCGATCAACGCCCGGCTCGGGTACGAGCCGTTCTCGGTCGGGCACGCGTGGATCCGCGAGCCCTGAGCCGCTGCGCCGATCGGTCGGCCCGTCGATCTCGGCGCCGCTTGTTCGACGTTGTTGTTGAGCCCCGATTCTGCCAGCCCTGAACCCGCTACCAGAAGGAGAGACGGGGCCACCTCGACAACAGCCCCGGACCGGACACCCGCACACTCACAGTTCGGGAATGTCACTCGAACACAAGCCGAGGGCGAGGAACGAGATGCGCTCCCACGGCCGTAGACTGGATCCGTGAGACTCCCATTGTCCGCGATCGCACTGGCTGCCGGCGCATGGCGCGGCTATCGGCTGCTCGCCAGCGGCGCCGTCACGATCGACGTCGGCGTGGGCCGCAGGCTACGCGCGCTCGGACCTGTCAAGTGGGAAATCGTAGCCCCTCGCGATGTCGTGTTCGACGTGATCACGGCCCCTTACCTGGGGCGAATACCGCGGGCGCTCGAGAACAAGCTCCGAGTCTGGGAGCGCGCCTCGAACATGGTCTTGGCGGCGCACTTCACCGAGGTGAAGGGCAGCACCACAACGACCGTCGAGACGGTGCGATTCGATCGGCCCGCCCGTATCGATTTCCGCCTCGTGCGAGGACCCGTACCCCACGTCAAGGAGTCGTTCGTCCTCAGCGCCACCGAGACGGGCACGAGCTTGACCTGGGAAGGGGAGCTTGGCACCGACTTCTGGGCGGTTGGCGCCTGGTGGGGTGATCGCGTCGCCGTCTCATGGGAGCGGGCGGTGCGAGCATCTCTCCGGACAGTCATCACAGAATCGGAACGCCGCGCCCGAAGCCGGCCCGCCCGAGACTGACCCGTGCGTCACCCCACCGTTGGGTGGCCCCTCTAGCCTGCGCCACGGTGCTCTCGCTCGACCTCAACCCTAGCAACGGTTCCGTCGCCGGAGCGCCGCCCGTCGTGTGACGCAACCCCCGCGCACAGGCCGGTTGCGCTCTGCCGGGGAGCCCATGAATCCGTGACTCCCGGTTCGGATCGCCGGAGTACCCGGCGACCTGCGCTGTGAACGCGTGTCGCCGCGTTCAGCAGGTCCGCGCCGTGAGGCCTCACCGAGACCTCGCGAGGACCCGAACCCGCGGTTCACACAGCATCAGCAGCAGAAAACGGCGGAGCGACGAAAACGTCCGAGACCAGGCAAAACCGCATGACAGCTAGCATCCGGGCCTGATCTCCATGGACCAGAGCAGGATCCGCAACTTCTCCATCATCGCGCACATCGACCACGGGAAATCGACCCTGGCCGATCGCATCCTCCAGCTCACGGACACGGTCGCCGACCGCGACATGCGCGACCAGCTGCTCGACTCGATGGACCTCGAGCGTGAGCGCGGCATCACGATCAAGGCGCAGGCCGTGCGCGTGCACTGGAAGGGGCACGAGCTCAACCTCATCGACACGCCGGGGCACGTCGACTTCACCTACGAGGTGTCGCGCTCCCTGCAGGCGTGCGAAGGGGCTGTGCTGATCGTCGACGCGGCACAGGGAATCGAGGCGCAGACGCTCGCAAACGCCTACCTCGCGATCGAGAACGAGCTCGAGATCATCCCTATCGTCAACAAGATCGATCTGCCCTCTGCCGACCCGGACGGCGCCGCGATCGAGGTCACGAACCTGCTCGGCGGCGACCCGGAGGCCGTCGTTCGAGTTTCCGCCAAGACCGGTCTCAACGTCGACCAGGTGCTCGATGCGATCGTCGAGCGAATCCCGCCGCCTGCCG
>Ga0315281_10006667_pt1 | contig 16383 bp, 13 predicted proteins | sample YL17G07_0_MG_FD_204540 | JGI IMG/M metagenome (GOLD analysis project Ga0315281, IMG submission 204540) | Sediment microbial communities from Yellowstone Lake, YNP, Wyoming, USA - YL17G07_0 | ecosystem: Environmental > Aquatic > Freshwater > Lake > Sediment | place: USA: Wyoming | collected... | reverse complement strand
TGACGGGCGGTTGGTGAGGCAGTCCCACCAGGAGGGAAGTCACCGATGCAGTCTCCGTTCTCTCGCTCTGTCTTGCGCGTCACGTTTCTCTATATGTGTCTGGCGGGGCTGTGGGCCGCTTTCTCCAACCGCCTCCTGACCCGGCTCGCCCCGGACGCCGAAAGCCTCACCCAACTCGAAGCCCTCAACGACTGGATATTTGTCGCCGCCACCGCGCTCGGCCTGTTGGGCCTCTTGTGGACTCGCCGCCAGGCCGAGGCCGAGCGCGACCAGGCCGCCGAAGCCTTGCGCGCCAGCGAAAACCGCTTCCGCGCGCTCATTGAAAACAGCGCCGACGCCATCACTCTGCTCAACGCCGACGGGACGGTGGCGCACGACACCCCGGCCGCGCCCGGATTGCTAGGCTATGGCCCGGACGAACTACTCGGCCACAACGCCTTTGACTTGCTCCATCCCGATGACCGGCCGGGCATTCAAACCCTCTTCGCGCAACTGGCGCAAGACCCGCGCGCTAAAATTTCCGCCCAGTTCCGTTTGCGCCACAAAAACGGCGCCTGGCGCTGGCTGGAAGGCGTCGCCACCAATTTGCTGGCCGAGCCAAGCGTGGGGGCAATTGTGGTTAACTACCGCGACGTGACCGAGCGCCGACTCGTCGAAGATGCCTACCGTACGTTGGTGGAAAAATCGCTTCAGGGCAATGTCGTTTTTCAAGACGGGCGCGTGGTTTTTGCCAACCCGGCTACGGAGCGCTTCACGGGCTACACGCCCGCCGAACTGTTGGCGCTGACGCCGGAGCAAATTCCGGCTCTGATTGCGCCGGAAGACCGCGCGCTGGTCTTCGGCCACCTTCAAGACCGCCTGGCCGGGCGCCCTACTCCCGCCCAATACCGCTTTCGCTCCGTCCACAAAGACGGGTCGGTGCGCTGGCTGGAGGTTCTCTCGCAACTCATCGAATATCACGGGCGGCCCGCCATTCACACCGCCATACTGGACGTCACCGAGCGCGTGGAAGCCGAGGCGGCCCTACAAGCCAGCGAAGAGAAATATCGCGTGGTGCTGGAAAACATCGGTGAGGTGGTTTATGCCGTGAAACTGCCGCCGGGCCAGTGGGCCGGGGGCGAAATCGAGTTTGTCAGCCCCCAGACCAACAAAATTGTCGGGTATACGGCCAACGAATTCCTGCGCGATTCCGGCCTGTGGGCCAGCCTCATTCATCCCGAGGATACTGCCGCAGTGGAGGCGCAGACCCGGAACATTCTGGACAGCCGGCAGGATGGAATACGCGAATACCGCGTGCGCCACCGGCACACGGGCGAATACCGGTGGGTCGAAGATCACGTCATGCCGCAACTGGATGAGTCCGGGCAGGTGCGCGGCCTCTTCGGCGTAGCGCGGGATGTGACTGAACGCAAGCAGATGGAAGACATCTTGCGCGATCTGGCGGCAGGCCTCGCGGTCACCAACGGCGCCGAGGCCTTGCACGCCCTCGTCCAGCGCCTCGCCCGGCTTCTGAACGTCGAGCACGTTTTCGTCGGCGAACTACTGGCCGGCGCGCCGGACGAAATCCGCACCCTCGCTTTCTGGTCGCGGGGCGCGCGTGTCGAAAACATTGACTACCTTCTAGCCGGGACGCCGTGCGAGAATATCGTCGGCCAGCAACTCCGCGTCATTCCGCGCGGCGTGCAGGAGCAATATCCGCGCGCCCCCAAGTTGGCGGAACTGAGCGTGGAAGGGTTCATGGGGAGCCCGCTGTGGGACGCGGCGGGCCGCCCGCTCGGCGTGCTGGCGGCGATGAGCGAAAAACCGCTGGAACAGAGCGCCCGCGCCGAAGCCGTCTTCCGCATCTTCGCCAACCGCGCCGGGTCGGAATTGGAACGGATGCGTGCGGAGTCTGCTCTGCTCACGAGCGAAGCCAAATTCCGGGGCTTATTGGAGTCTGCGCCGGACGCGATACTCTTCGTCAACCCGGCAGGGCGCATCACTTTCTGCAACTTCAACGGCGAAAAAATGTTCGGCGCTAACCGGACGGAACTGCTGGGCCGCCCGATTGAAGACCTCATCCCGGAGCGTTTCCACGCGCGGCACATCGCCCACCGCCAGCATTACACCGGCGCGCCCAAAGGCCGGCAGATGGGGAGCCGGTTGGAACTTCTTGCCCGCCGCCGGGACGGTAGTGAGTTTCCCGTGGACATCATGCTCACACCAGTGGAGTTGAACGGCGAACTGACGGTGATGGCCATGGCGCGCGACATCTCCGAACGCAAACAACGCGAACTTGAGCTGGAAGCGCTGGCGCAAGTGAGCGCGGCCCTGCGGGGCGCCGCCACCCGCGCCGAAATGTTGCCCATCATCCTCGATCAACTGCTGGCCTTATTGAAGGCCGAAGGCGCGACGATTGCCATGCGCGATCCGGCTACGGGCGAGATCGTGCTGGAATTGGGACGCGGGCAGTGGGGCGGCGTCACCGGCACGCGCATCCCGGCGGGTCAGGGCATCAGCGGGGACGTCATTGCCACCGGCCAAGCCTACGTCAGCGGCGATGCGCTCCAGGATCCGCGCACTTACGCGGGAGACCGGATGGGTGACCTGCGGGCCGTGGCGTGTGTCCCGCTCATCGCGCAGAGCCGGGCCATCGGCGCGCTGTGGGTGGGGCGCTCCGCGACGCCCCATCAGGAATTCTCGTCGGCCGAAGTGCGCCTGCTGACCGCCATCGCCGACATGACCGCGACGGCCATCCAGCGCGTCACCCTGTACGAACAAACGGCCACGCGCCTGCAACGCCTCGACGCCTTGCGGGCCATTGACCTCGCCATCACCGCCAGCCTCGACCTGAACCTCACGCTCAACGTCTTGCTGGCCCAACTGACCTCGCAGATGGGCGTCCACGCCGCCGATGTTTTGTTGCTCAACCCGCACACGCACTTGCTCGAATATGCCGCCGGGCACGGCTTTCACGTCGCCGCGCTTAAACGGCGCGCGTTGCGCGTGGGGGAGGGCCTCGCCGGCCGGGTGGCGCTCGACCGGCAGGCGCTGGTGGCCCCGGATTTGGCCGCCCGCCTCGCGGAACTTCCCGCGCCCACCGCGCGCCACTTCCAGACCGAGGGCTTTGTCACCTATGGCGGCCTGCCGCTCATCGCCAAAGGTGAAGTCAAAGGCGTGCTGGAAATCTTCCACCGGAGTCCGCTGGCGCTGGATGCCGAGTGGCTGGAGTTCCTCAACGCGCTCGCCGCGCAAGCCGCCATCGCCATAGACAACGCCGGATTGTTTTCCAACCTCCAACGCTCCAACGCCGACCTCGCGCTGGCGTATGACGCGACGATTGAAGGCTGGTCCCGGGCGCTCGACCTGCGCGATAAAGAAACCGAGGGCCATACCCAGCGCGTCACCGAGCTGACGCTAAAACTGGCGCGGGCGCTGAGATTGAGTGAGAGTGAACTGGTGCATATCCGCCGGGGCGCGCTCCTGCACGACATCGGCAAGATGGGCGTCCCCGATGGGATCCTGCTTAAGGCGGGGCCGCTCACCGACGAAGAATGGGTCATCATGCGCCAACATCCGCAATTCGCCTACGAGATGCTCGCGCCGATTGCTTATCTCCGCCCGGCTTTGGATATCCCGTATTGTCATCACGAAAAATGGGACGGGCTGGGCTACCCGCGGGGTTTGCGCGAAGAAACGATTCCCCTGGCCGCGCGCCTGTTTGCCGTGATTGACGTGTGGGACGCCTTGCGCTCGGACCGCCCCTATCGCCAAGGCTGGCCGGAAGAAAAAGTGCGGGAGCATATCCGCTCGCTGGCCGGGAAGCATTTTGACCCGCAGGCCGTGGAGGCGTTTCTGCGGTTGGAAGCAGGCGAATGCTGATTACCCCCCCGGCGGCGCTCCAAACAACGACCCAATGAAATACCCGGCCAGCGCCGACACAATGCCGATGACCGCCATCTGCAAACCGCTCTTGCCCGGATGCCCCACGGTGATGCGCGCTTTGTACGCCCCTACGCCGAACAACGCCAGCGCCGAGGTGACCAGCGAGACGCCAATCGCCCAATTGATCGGCAACAGCAAAAACGGGACGAGGGGGATGACCGACCCGACGATGGCCGAAAAGCCCACGATGAGCGCGATTCGCAGGGCGTTCGCGCTTTCAATCGGCGCGAGTTTCAGTTCGTTGCGCATCATCACGTCCACCCAGGCTTCTTCGCTTTTAATTATCTGGGCGACTGCGCGTTCCAATAACTCGCCAGTGAAGCCCCAACCGCTGAACACCGTCCGCACTTCTTCTTCCTCGGCGTTGGGAATTTCGCGGATCTCGCGCCGCTCGCGCTCCAACTCCGCGCGGTAGTGATCGTGATCGGCGAGCGTGGAGGTGTACGCCACCGCGCCCATCGAGATGGATTCGGCAAACGTGGCCGCGAACCCGGCCGCGATCACAATACGCGGATCGCTCGACGCCGCGGCCACGCCGAGAATCACGCCCAGCGTGTTCACCAGCCCGTCCTGCCCGCCGAGGATGATGTCGGACAGCATGGCCGAGGCCGGTTTCGGCTCGGCGTGGAGCAGGCTCTTGAGAGTCTTCGTCTCCGGTTCGGGCGAGGCCATAGTCAGCGTCATAGCGTTGTTCCTTTTTAGTTATCCACTCGCTCGATCTTTACCGCGCACACTTTATATTCGGGAATCTTCGCCACCGGGTCAAAGGCGGGGTTAGTCACGTTGTTCGCGTTCTGCGCGCCGGGGAAATGAAAGTTGGCGAAGAGCAGGCCCGGCGACACGCGGTCCGTCACCACCGCCTCGGCTACCAACTCGCCGCGCCGCGAACTGACGCGCACCGTTTTATTCCCATTCAGTCCCAGTTTCACCGCATCCTCCGGGCTGATCTCAATCAGCGACTCCGGATACACGCTCAACAATCCTTCCGCGCGGCGCGTCATCTCGCCGCCGTGCCAATGATACAACACTCTGCCCGTCGTGAGCACCAGGGGATATTCGGCGTCGGGCAATTCATTGGCGGGCAGATAATCAATGGCGTGAAACTTGCCCTGGCCGCGCGTGAACTGGCCGATGTGGAGAATCGGCGTGCCCGGATGGTCCATATTTTTGACGGGCCACTGCAACGCTTCACCGCGCTCGAGGCGGGCGTGGCTCACCCCGGCGTAACTCGGCGTGACCGCGGCGATCTCTTCCATGACTTGCGCGGGCGAGGCGTACCCCCAGCCGGCGCGCGGCCCGACGGGGACGCGCTCCTCCAGCGCCAGCACGCGCCGCGCCAATTCGCTGGTGATCTCCCAGTCGGGGCGCGCCTCGCCCAGCGGGTCAATCGCCGGCCGCACCATCTGCACGCGCCGCTCGGTGTTGGTGAACGTGCCCCCCTTCTCCGCAAACGACGCCCCGGGCAACAACACGTCCGCAAATTGTGAAGTCTCCGAGGGAAAGATCTCTTGCAGAACGAGAAATTCGCATTTCTCTAAACATTTACGCACGTGATTTAGATCAGGATCGGTGAGCATTGGATCTTCGCCGAGAATGTAGAGCGCGCGGATTTGGCCCTCCCCCGCCGCTGGGATCATCTCCGTCACCGTCAAACCCGGCTTATCCGAAAGGCTGAAGGCTAAAGGCTGAAGGCTAAAAGAATCTTCCATCTTCCGCCCTCCGCCTTCATCCTTTACTTCCCACGCCCTCTCAAATTTCTCCCGCGCGGCCGGGTCCAGCACCGATTGATAGCCCGGAAACACATTCGGCAGAGCGCCCATGTCGCACGCGCCCTGCACGTTGTTCTGCCCGCGCAGAGGGTTCACCCCGCCGCCGGGGACGCCCATGTTGCCCAAGAGCATCTGCAAGTTGCCGAGGCTCAACACGTTCATCACGCCGGTCGTGTGCTGGGTAATGCCCATCGCCCAGATCACCGCCATCGGCTTGTTGCGCGCGAGCAACTCGGCGGCCCTCTGCAAATCGGCGAGCGGCACGCCCGTAATCTCGGCCACCAACTCCGGCGGATATTGCTCGACGACGGCCTTGAATGCCTCGAACCCTTCGCACCGTTCAGCAATGAATTTCTCGTCCTGCCAGCCGTTGCTCAAGATGAGGCGCATCAACCCGTTCAGCAAAGCCACATCGGTTCCGGGCTTCTGCCGCAGATGCAAAGTGGCGAACTCGGTCAGGTCAATCCGGCGCGGGTCAGCCACGATCAATTGCGCGCCGCGCTTCAAGACCGCTTGCCGCAGTTTCGCGCCGAAGACCGGATGCTGTTCGGTGGTGTTCGAGCCGATGACGAAGATGGCGCGCGCGTTCTGCGCGATGTCGTCCATCGGGTTGCTCATCGCGCCCGAGCCAAAGCACATCGCCAGTCCGGCGACCGTCGAGGCATGGCACAGTCGCGCGCAGTGATCCACGTTGTGCGTGCCGATCACCTGGCGCGCGAACTTTTGCATGAGGTAGTTTTCTTCGTTGGTGCATTTCGCCGAAGCAAACACGCCGATCGAGTCGGGGCCATGCTCGCGCCGGACTTCCGCTAACTTTCGCGCGGTGAGGCCGAGCGCCGTATCCCAATCCACCTCCACCCACTCGCCGCGTCCGGCTTCCGTCCGGCGGCCTCCGTCCAAAAGATATTGGCGCACCCGCGGCCGGGTCAGCCGGTCGGCGTGATGAATAAAGTCATACCCATACCGCCCCTTCACGCATAATGCGAGGCCGTTCACAGGAGCGTTGGGATTCGAGGTCACGCGAATAACTTGCCCCTGCCGCACGTTGAGATCAAATTGACAGCCCACCCCGCAATAAGCGCAGGTCGTCGTCACTTTCTTCTCCGCTTTGCCTTTGCCCAGTGACAGAGCGTCGTCGAGCGCGCCAGTGGGACAATAGGCCACGCACGCCCCACACGACTCACACCGCGCTGGCAACAGGGGGGTGTTGGCTCCAGCGGCGATGCGGGCTTCGAGGCCGCGCCCGGTCACGCCCCACACGAAGCGGCCCTGCACTTCGGCGCACGCCCGCACACAGCGGGTGCACAGGATGCACTTGTTGAAATCCACCCACACAAACGGGTTGGGATCGCCGTCAAAATGAAAATGGCGGGAGGCTTCGACGCCGCGCGGCAACTGTGCGCCGTAGTGCCGCACCCAGTGCATGAATTCCGACTCGTCCCGGTCGGCGAGCGCGTAACCGGCGTCGTGATAATTCCGCAGAAGCAATTCGAGAATGTCCTTCCGCCAGCGCGCGAGATTCGGCGTCTCGGTGCGCACGACCAGCCCCTCGCTCACCGGCAGAGTGCAGGCCGCCACTTCTCCGCGCAGCCCTTCCACTTCCACGAGGCACAAGCGGCACGACCCTACCGGCGAGAGATCTTTGTGAGCGCACAGCGTGGGGATGACCACGCCGTTTTCGCGCGCCGCTTCGAGAACGGTTTGCCCCGCGCGGGCTTCGACCGGATGATAGTTGAGGGTGAGGTGAATGGTCATGGGAACGTGGCCTCCCGGCGGGGCGCGATGACCGCGCCCCTACAAATAATTTTTGGGCCTGAGCACGTAGAGCGCCCACCCGAAATGCTCACGCGCAAAGCGGGTGTATTCATTCTGACTGTGGTGCAAGTGCTTGAGGACTTCAGCCCGCTCCGGGTGAGCGGGGTTCTCGGCGAGCCATTGCAACAGCCCGCGCCAGTTTTCGGATTCGTAGTGATCCCAGTCGTCTTGACTCGCGCGCGCGACGTACTCGAAGTCGTAGCCATTCTCGCGGGCCATGCCCAATAGTTCGGCCTCGGTGCGCACGCTGGATTCACCGCGCGCGTAATCCGGTGGCACACTGGATTTGCGCCAATAGGCCTCGCCGACGATGAGCCGCCCGTCGGGGCGCGTGGCCGCCTTCAGGCGTTGCAGGGCCGCGTGAAAGCCATCGCTCCAAATGAACGTCGCCCCGATGCACGCCGCGAGGTCAAATGCTCCCGGCTCGAACCGATACTCGGCGGCGTTGGCGCAAACGATCTCCATCTTTTCCGCCAGCCCGCGCTCGGCCATTTTCTTGTGCGCCCGCTCAACCGCTTTGGGGCGCACCTCCAGGCCCACGCCGGAAATGCCGAAGCTCTCCGCCCACAGCGCGAGCGTCTCGCCAAAGCCACAGCCGAAGTCAATCACCCGCGCGCCGGGTTGCAAGCCGGCCACGCGGCCCGCCGTGATAATCTTCTCCGGCGTGGTGGGGTTCACCAGTTCGAGGTAGCGTTCGGAGATGTCTTTGAGATCGAGATAATTCATGCGCGGCCTTTCGAAAATTCGGCTTTTAATTTTCACAGGCCTCAAATATATCTCCAAAATGCTTCAACGCCGATTTCAACGGCAGAGCCGCCGATTGTCCGAGACCGCAGAACGAGGCCGTTTGCAACAACTCGGCCAGACGCGCGAGTTCGAGCAAATCACCCGCGCGGCCTTGCCCCTCCGCCAGCCGCTCCAAAATCAGGTGCGCTTCATTGGTCCCGATGCGGCACGGTGTGCATTTGCCGCACGACTCAACGGCGAAGAATCGCATGAGTTCCCGCGCTAAGGCCACCGGCGAAACCGTCTGATCGCAGATGAGGAACGCGCCCGCGCCGAGGGCCACGCCGCGCGCCGTCGAGGCTTGATCCACCGGGATATCGAGCAACGCCGGGGGAACCAGCGTCCCGGCGGCCCCGCCAGTCAGCGCAAAACTAAACATCGCCTCGGGGAGCATCCCCCCGCCGAAGTCGTCAATGATTTGCCGCAAGGTCAATCCAAACGGCGCCTCAAACAGGCCGGGCCGATTCACGTGGCCCAGCACCGTATAAATTTTTGTGCCGGGGGTCGCCGCGCCCGATAAAGACCGGTACCACGCCGCGCCCTGCGCCACGATGTGCGGCACGTTGCAAAACGTCTCGACGTTGTTCACGATGGTGGGCTGGCCATGATAACCGTGCGTGACCGGATAAGGTGGGCGCGTCCGGGGCTCGCCGCGTTGGCCCTCCAACGATTCGAGGAGCGCGGTCTCTTCGCCACAGATATACGCGCCTGCGCCGCGATGGACGTGTAGCGTGAAACCGTGCTCGCCGATGTGCTCAAACCAGCCATGCGCTTCGGCCTGTTGGATGGCGCGCTCCAACCGCGCGGCCTGCGGCTCGTATTCGCCGCGAATGTAGATGAAGCCCTCGCGCGCGCCGACCGCGTACGCCGCCAGCGCGAGGCCTTCGATGAGTTGATGCGGATCGCTATCCACGAGCACGCGGTCTTTGAAGACGAGCGGCTCCGACTCGTCCGCGTTGCAGACGATGTACTTCGCCTCACCGCGCGCCTGCGCGACCGCGCGCCACTTGCGCCCGGTGGGAAAGCCCGCGCCCCCGCGGCCACTCAACCCCGAGGCTTCAATTTCGGCGAGGACGGTTTCTGGCGATTGCCCCAGCGCTTTTTGCAAGGCGCGATACGCGCCCCGTTGCATGGCCGACTCAATCGAGTCGGGGTTCACTTGGCCCACGCGCGCGAGGAGCACCCGCGTCTCGCCGGGGAGCGGGCGGGCATAAGCGCGCGACTCGCCGTTCCAGTTACGCCGTTCGACGAGTCTGTTTTCGGAGAGCAACGGCCCGCTCGGCTTGCCGTCAATTAATCCCGCCGGGGCGCGGTCGCACAGCCCAAGGCAACTCGTCCGCTCGATGCGCCACTCACGCCCGAACTCCGTCTCTAACGCGGCCCGCGCCAGGCTCGCGTTCTTGAGCCAGCAGGCCGGGCCGTCGCACACGCGAATCACGTGGCGCGCATCGGGCGCGGGAGTGACGGCGAGCATCGAATAAAAAGTCGCCAGACCGTAGGCGCGCGCGGCCGGGAGGTTCAACGCGCGGGCCACCTCGGCCACAGCGGGAGGGGTGAGACTGCCGCGCGCGGCTTGGAGGGCTTGCAAGATGGTGAGGAGGGCTTCGGGGTTGCGCTGATGTCGCTCAGCCAGCGCGACGATTTCAGGATCAAGCGGTTGGCGAGTGAGGGTGGAAGTGGACATATTACCGTTTACCGTTCTCCCCGCTTGCCACCGGCACTCCGTTCGCGGTTGGCGCAGGCTCAGGCTGAGACTCTTGAGGCGATGACGCTGGCGTGGGCGTGGATTGCGCCCGCCCGATGGGCCGCAGATAGACGAACCAATAGACCGCGCCCACCAGCACCGCGCCGCCAAAAATATTGCCGAGGGTCACGGGCAGGAGGTTGTTGACGAAGAACTTGGTCCACGTCAGATTGCCATAGTCGGCGGCGGTCTTGCCGATGGCCGTCCAGAACGACGCCGGCGCGCCGGCCTTGATGAACAGGCCGATCGGGATGAAGTACATATTAGCGATACTGTGCTCAAACCCGGCGGCCACGAAGGCGGCGATGGGCGGGACGATAGCGAGGATGCGGTCGGTGGTGGTGCGGGCGCTGAAGGTGAGCCAGACGGCCAGGCACACCAGCGCGTTGCACAGAATGCCGAGCGCCAGCGCGGGCACGAAGGTCAGCCCGGCTTTGCTGTTAGCCGTAGCGAGCGCGGCCGCGCCCACCACGCCGCCGCCCTGCAGATACTGGTTGCTGAAGAAGATCAGCACCGCCGTACCCAGCGCGCCGACGAAGTTGCCGAGGTACACAATGACCCAGTTTTGCAGTAGTAGCGCCGTGCTCACCTTGCGGTTGGCCCAGGCCATCACGATCAGATTGTTGCCGGTGAACAGCTCCGCGCCGCCGACAATGACGAGAATCAGCCCGAGGGAAAAGACCATGCCCGCCAACAGACGGGTGACGCCGTAGGGCAGTTTGTCGCCGGCGCCGGCTACCACCGTGGTCGAGAAAATCGCGCCCAGGGCGATGAACGCGCCGGCTAAAATCGCCAGCACAAACATACTCACGGGATTCAGGTGCGCCTTTCGCACGCCGATCTGCTCGGCCTTCGCGGCCATTTCGGCGGGGATGAGGGCGTCGAACAGCAAGTCGTTAGTGATTGCCATAGGGAGGGGTCCTTTCTTGCGGGTATTTTAGCGGGTGCGCGAGGATAACGGGAGTGGCAAACGTCTCCGGGACGAAGGCCGGATGTCATTGGCAGGGCCCGGCAACTGCGTCCCCACCGTTAAATAAAATTGGGGGGCAAGCCCGCCACTGAGCTTGCCCCCGTCGGCGGAGGAGACCACCGCAAACCCACGAGGGATAAATCAGACCTGACAGGTCCAGCTTAGTCAGGCAAGGGCCGGTTCTTTCCGGCTTTCTTGGTCCCACATCTTCACCACCAGCCGGAAGATGTCGGACTCGGTGATGATGCCCACCAGCCGGTGGCCTTCGAGGACGGGCAGGCCGGAGATCTTGCGTTCCAACATCAGGCGCGCGGCCTCGCCAATGGTCGTCTCGGGCGACACGGTGAGCGGGTCCTTCGTCATAATCCGGTCGAGCGTTAATTTGCCGATCAAGTAGTTGAGTTCAAAGATGCTGAGGCTGGTGGCTTCGCTCGGCTCTGCGCCGCGCACGTCGCCGCGCGTGACGATGCCAACTAACAGGTCGTCTTTCACGATCAACAAGCGGCGGATGCGATGATCCTTCATCAGTTTGTGCGCATCCGGCAGAGTTGTGTCGGGCGTAGCCGTGATCGGATTGCGCGTCATCCAGTCTCGCACGAATTTATCGTTCATCATAGCCCTCCAACTGCCACCAGCTCAGGGAACGTTCTTTAGAACTGGACTGAGTATAGGTCACCTCACGTGAGTGGCTTAGTGACCTTTGTCATTGAGCCGGATGATGAAATTCCCCATTTCTCCCTCCAAATTACAGAATTCACCGTTTAAGGGGATGATTGTCACTACGGGAAGGGGGAGGCGGTTTTTATACTCAGCCTGCCATAATGCCTCGGCTTGCTATAAAACTACCCTATCCATCATTTGAGGAGGAGACATGAGCAAACGCGAAGAACTGAGAAAGAAACGCCAGGCCCAAACCCGACGCACGCAGATGATGGTCATGGGCGGCATTGTGCTCATTGCTATTGCCGTCACCAGTTACTTGATTTATCAGAACACCCGCCCCATCGGCGAGATCAACGTCATCGCCAAAGAGACGTGGCCGGAGGCCAACGGCAAAGTCCTCGGCTCCCCGGAGGCGAAAGTTCTCATCAAGGAGTTCTCGGACTTTCAGTGACCGTACTGCGGGCGATTCGCCACTGACGTGGAACGTCAGATCATCGCAGAGTTCGTCAGCACGGGCCAGGCTCGTTTCGAGTATCATCATTACATCGTTGTGGATGTTAACGTGGGTGGCAGTGAGTCGCGCCGGGCCGCCGAGGCCAGCGAGTGCGCCAACGAGCAAAGCGAGTTTTGGGATTACAATAAGATGGTGTTCACCAATCAGCAGGGCGAGGGACAAGGTGCGTTCAGCGACCGGCGCTTGAAAGCCTTCGCTGAGAAACTGGGGCTGGATACCGCGAAGTTCAACCCTTGCTTCGACTCGAAACGCTACGCCAGCAACGTGCTGGCCGACGAGGCCCTGGCCCGCTCGCTGGGCGTGACCAGTACCCCCACGGTGTTCGTGAACGACACGCAAGTGCAAAACCCGCTCGACCTTACCCAATACCGCTCGCTGGTGCAAGCGGCTTTAAACCCTTAGCCACGCATTTCGTAAATTGACGCGAAACAAAAAATCGCGCAATTCGCGGCAAAGAAAGAAAAGATTATGGACATCGGCATTCCTCGTGAACGGCGGCCCGACGAAAACCGCGTGGGCCTCACCCCGGCGGGCGTGGAACTGCTCACCGCCGACGGGCATCGGTGCTACGTCGAGCAAGGCGCGGGTCTTGGGGCGGGTTTTAGCGACGAGGATCTCACCCGCGCGGGCGCGCACATCGTCTATTCCGGCGAGGAGGCTTATGGCCGCGCCGACATCGTCGTCAAAGTCGCGCGGCCCACAGCGGAAGAATTAAACTGGCTCCGCATCGGTCAAGCGGTCATGGCCTTCTGGCATCTGGCCTCGGCCTCGCCGGACAACCTCGAAACGCTCCTGCGCCAGAAGATCACCGCCATGGCCTATGAAACCATTCAAGCCGATGACGGTTCGCTCCCTGTGCTAAAACCTATGAGCCAGGTGGCCGGGCGCATGGCGGCCAACATTGCCGCCGCCCTCTTGCGGAATGATCGCGGCGGTAAAGGCATTCTGCTCGGCGGCGTGCCGGGCGTGCCGCCCGCCGAAGTCGTCATCCTCGGCGCGGGCGTGGTGGGCGCTTATGCGGCGCAAGCGTTAAGTGGCGTGGGCGCGGCGGTATACGTCCTCGACCGCGATCTCAATCGCCTCGAACAACTCGCGCGGCAATGCCCCGGCATCGTTACGATGGTGTCGCATCCGTTCAACCTCCGCAAAGTTGCGCGCTTCGCGGACGTGCTCGTGGGCGCGGTGCTGGTGCCGGGCCAGCGTACTCCCGTCCTCGTCTCGCGTGAGATGGTGCGCGAGATGAAACCCCGCAGTGTCATCATTGATGTCGCCATAGATCAAGGCGGCTGTGTCGAGACCAGTCGTCCCACTTCCCATCGTTCTTCCACATTCATCGAAGAAAACGTCATTCACTACTGCGTGCCGAATATGCCCGGCGTGTTGGGGCGCACCGCCACCCACGCGCTCAACAATGCCACCTGGCCGTTCCTGCAACTCATCGCCGCGCGGGGGATGGACTCGGCCATCGCGCAGAATCCCGCGCTCGCGCGAGGCCTCGCGACCCATGGCGGGCGAATCGTTTCCCCGGCCCTTGAAAATCCCCAGCGTAACGCGCCGGAGACGCGGGGGGAGGCGCCCCGATGAACTGGTTCGAACTCTATCGGGACCGCGTAAAAAACCCCGAGCAAGCGGCGGCCCTCATCCAATCGCGCACCCGCGTGTTCCTCACCGGCAACTGCTCGGTCCCGCAAAAAGTCCTCGCCGCGCTTGTCCTGCGCGCGCCCCAATTGCGCGGCGTCGAAATCTGTCAGGTGCTCACCATCGGCTCGGCGGACTACGTGAGCGTGGGTATGGAATTGCATATGCGGGTGAACACGCTCTTCATCAGCGACACCGTGCGCGCCGCCGTGAACGAAGGTCGCGCCGACTTCACGCCCTGCTTCCTCTCCGAGATTCCCGGCCTGTTCAAGTCGGGCCGTTTGCCGCTCGACGTCGCGCTCATCCAGGTCTCACCGCCCGACGAGCATGGCTTCTGCTCCTTCGGCGTGGAAGTGGGCGTCACCAAAGCCGCCGCGCAAGCCGCCAAACTCGTCGTCGCCGAAGTGAATCCCAAAATGCCGCGCACCCTCGGCGACTCGTTCATTCATGTTTCCAAATTAGATATCATCGTCGCGGTGGATTACGCGCTCCCCGAGGTCCGCATGGCCTCGACGGACGAGACCACCGACCAGATTGCGGCCCACGTGGCCTCGCTCATTCCCAATGGGGCCACCCTGCAAACGGGCATTGGCGCCATCCCCGACGGCGTTCTGCGCCACCTCACCGACCGCAACGACCTTGGCGTGCATACCGAGTTGTTTGCCGACGGCGTGATTGACCTCGTGAACCGGGGCATCATCAACGGCGAGCGCAAGACTCTGCACCCGGGCAAGATCGTGGCCGGTTTCATGCTCGGCACGCAGAAACTCTACGACTTCGTCCACGACAATCCCATTGTCGAAATGCACCCCAGCGAATACGTGAACGACCCGTTCATCATCGCGCAGAACGAGCGCATGGTCGCCATTAACTCCGCGATTGAAGTGGATCTCACCGGGCAAGTGTGCGCCGACAGCATCGGGCCGCGCCTGTACAGCGGCGTGGGCGGGCAAGTGGATTTCATCTACGGCGCGGCGCGCTCGAAAGGTGGTATCCCCATCATTGCTTTGCCGAGCCGGGTGACTAAAAAGAGCGGCCCCGGCTTCAGCAAGATTGTGCCGATGCTCAAACAAGGCGCGGGCGTCGTCACCACGCGCAACCACGTCCACTACGTCGTCACCGAGCATGGTGTGGCCGACCTGTATGGCAAGACCATCGCTCAACGCGCCGAGGCCCTCATCGCTATCGCCGCGCCGGAGTTCCGGGAGGAGTTGAAGGCGGCGGCGAAAGAACTCAAATATTTGTAACCCCTAACTTCGAACTTCCAAATCGGGTTGGGGAGTTTGAGATTTGGAGTTTGAAGTTCGCCTTGAAGGCGTTTATGGAACTCCCCCTCCTCGAAACCCTCGCCCTTCCCGACGGCACTTCCCTTACCCTGCGCGCTATTCAGCCCGATGATGCCTCGCGTCTGCAAGCCCTCCACGCTCGTCTCTCGCACGAGACGATTTACCTGCGCTTCCTCTCCATGCAATTAAACTTATCGGACGCGGAGGCCCACCGGCTGGCGATGGTGAACTATCAGACTACCATGGCCCTCGTGGCGGTGAACGAGGATCATGGCGCGGAAGTGATCCGCGGCGTCGCCCGCTACGCCGCGAGTGAGCGGGCCCCCACCGAGGCCGAGGCCGCCATCGTCATCGAAGACGCTTATCAAGGCCAAGGGTTAGGGACAATTCTGCTCGACCGCTTGCTGGCCTACGCGCGCTCACACGGCATCCGCACTTTCGTCGCCGAAATCAACGCCGAGAACGAGCGGATGATGCACTTCGTGCGGCGTAGTGGCCTGCCAGTGGTGAAACGCATGGCGGAGGGGGTGTGGGAGATCCGGGTGAAGCTGGAGGAATAATAAACGCACTCAGAGTAAAAAAAAGACTCCGCCAGGAACCCGGCGGGGTCTTTTTTAAATCAAACTGGATAAGCGGATTTCCGAAGTCGGTGAGACTCCGGAAATTTGTGCTGCATCTGTGCGCTAAATTACCGCGTCAGATTACGAGGCAACGAGGGCGACGGATTGGTGATTCTTCACCAAATTCGAAAACTTGGTTTGCGCCAGTTTCGTCACCAACTGGCTCTGCGTCTCGCACCACACTTCGCGCACGGCGCAATTGTCGCCTAACGCGCAATTGTCGGGGTCGCTCACGCACTCGTTGAGGGCCATCGGCCCATCAATGGCCTCGACGATCTCCAGGAGCGAGATCGAATCCGCCGCGCGAGCCAGCGCCACGCCGCCCCGCGCGCCGCGTGTCGCGCGCACTACGCCCGAAGCCGCGAGTTGCGACACGATCTTGGCGAGGAACGTCAGCGGGATGTTCTGGGCGCGGGCAATCTGCGCCGTCGAAGCCTGCCCACCGGGGCCGAGTTGGGCCAGATACAGCACCGCCCGCACCGCATAGTCAGCCTGTCTTGTGATTTGCACAATAGCCTCCTTTTCTACGAAAAGTCATAGGACATATCTAGATTGACTTTAAGCCTTTCGGCCTAAAATCCGATAGTGACGAATATCATGACCCTGTTGGACAGGTTTCCCAATCTGCCCGGGTTAGGAAGGTCACCTATTTAA
>Ga0315281_10006666_pt1 | contig 16383 bp, 9 predicted proteins | sample YL17G07_0_MG_FD_204540 | JGI IMG/M metagenome (GOLD analysis project Ga0315281, IMG submission 204540) | Sediment microbial communities from Yellowstone Lake, YNP, Wyoming, USA - YL17G07_0 | ecosystem: Environmental > Aquatic > Freshwater > Lake > Sediment | place: USA: Wyoming | collected... | reverse complement strand
GTGGGGGAAGCTGGAGGTCCGCCTCACCACCCACAGCGCGAAGGCGCTCACCGTGCGCGACGTGGACCTCGCCGGCAAGGTCAGCAAGGCGCTCGGCCCGCCCCAGGGGTAGCGCCGGCGCGCGCTAGAACGCCACCTGGACGAAGAGGTACACCCGGGTCGCGGCCGCCAAGGCGCTCCCGTCCGCCGTGACCTTCTGCTTCTCGTCGAAGGGCTTGCCGGCCTTGGCCTTGAACGGCTCCAGGATGACGCGCGCGAGGCCCCGGCCGCTGGCGTCCTCGAGGAGCAGCACGGTGGTCAGCGTGGCTTTCTTTTCGGCCGCGTTGCTCCCGACGACCTGCGCCTGGCACTTCACGGTCTCGCCGGCCCGGACCTCCTGCTGCGCGGTCAGGGTCACGCTGTCGAGGAGAACCCCCTGCACGTCCGCGCGCACCGCTATCAGCTGCCCGAGGCTGAAGGGGTAGTCACTCTGAAACGGGTTCTCGGCGGGAGCGTAGGCGGGACCTTGCTGCGCAGAGGCGAGGCCCGCGATCACCGTAGCAAGCAGCGCAAACCGCACGCGATCCATGCCGACCTGCCCGAAAGGGCGAATCCAGACTCGCGCGATGGTCACGTTCCCGAGTCTACCCCACGGTCTGCTCGGCTGCCAGAGCCGCCCCGCTTCATGCCTGGCGTCACCGGCGGTCAGCGGACCTGCTGAGCGATCTCCCGGGCCAGCGGCCCGAGAGCTCTCTCGGTGGACCGCTCGATGGTGAGCGTCGTGTACTCGATGGTCGCGGAAAGCGAGCGCCCCCTCGGCCGCCCGGTCGCCACGTCGTAGCACGTCACGGTGACCCGGGACGAGTACGCTACGTCGTAGCGGTCCATGTACTGCAGCTCGCGCTGCCCGGCGGGGACCACCCGGGCCAGGGCGAGCACCGCCACGCCCGCACCGCGCAGGGCCCGGATCAACTCCTCCGTCCCGGGCTCACCCTCCCCGCGCACCAGGCCTTCGGTGGCCGGCAGCGTGGCCGCATCGAGAGGCTGCAGTCCGGCCGCCTGCAGCTCGGACTGCACGAAGCTCGAGACCGTTCCCACGAGAAGCTGCTCCCCGACCGCGGCGACAGCCACTCCGGCAAGCGCCGGTGCAGGCTGCTGCTCCTGCGCGCGTGCAGCGGCCGCCGGAACGGCCGCCGCACCGCGTGGGGCGGCGCGTGATCCTCCACGTGAGCTCCCCTGCGGCGTCTCGACCTGCGGTGGCGAAAGCCGAGCCGTGCCCTGCGAGGCTGCCGCTGCGGCAGCAGCCGACTCCCCCGCCGCCGCCTGGGTCTGCCGGCCCGTCCCCGCGGGCCCGGCCGGCTGCCCCTGTCGCGTCTCGCCGGCCTCGCGCGTGCCGAGACCGGTTGACGCGCCCGGCACCGGAGCGGCCTTCCCCGCCTGCCTGGCCTGCGCGCTCGGGCCCCCCCACGGGAGGAAGCGCCTGACGAGCGGCGACCGCACGGCCAGGAAAAGCGCAACGGCCAGAGCGACCACGGTGACACCGATGACGGCGACGATCACGACCGGTGCCTTCGATCCCCTGGCCACGGGCACCGGCACAGGCAACGCCTGCGGTGCTGGGACGAGCGCCGAGGCGGCGGCGGCCGAGGCGGGCACGGCCGGAGGGGCCGGTGAAGCCGTGCCCACTTGAGCCGCCGGGGCTGCGGCCGGAGCGGCGCCCGAGGCCGCCGCTCGCGGAGCAGCAGCCTCCGAGGATGGAAAGACCACCCCGGCCTGGCCGGGCGCAGCCGGAGGCGCACCCGAGGGCATGCGCTCGGTCGCTCCGGCGAGCTCGAAGGCGCTCGGCACCGTCGGATCCCGGCGTGCGGCCCCACCGGTCGCCGCGGCTGCCGCTGCGGCTCCCGCGCCGGCGAGGCCGCTCGATGCGACCCGCACACCCAGTGTCCCGAGGCACTCCTCCAGGTCCGCCACCAGCTCGTGGCAGCTCTGGTAACGCTGGTCACGGTCCTTCGCGATCATCCGGTGCACGATGCCACGCGTCTTCTCGTCCACCGCCTTGTTGAGGGTCGTGATGTCGGGCGGCTCCTCGTGGAGGATCTTGCGCAGCAGTGCCAGCGGGCTGTCGGCCTGAAAGGGCATCCTCCCGCTCAAGATCTCGTAGAAAGTCACACCCAGCGAGTAGATGTCGGTCCGCTGGTCCACCGGCTGCGCCATGCACTGCTCGGGCGAGAGGTAGCCGGGCGTGCCGACGAGCATCCCCGTGGCCGTCAGCCGGGTGGCGGCGTCCTGGGGAAGGGCAAGCCCGAAGTCCGCGATCTTGAGAAGCCCGCTCTCGTCGACCAAGAGGTTGGCCGGTTTGATGTCGCGGTGGAGGAAACCCCTGTCGTGCGCCGCGGCGAGCCCGTTGGTCGCCTGCAGCATGTACTGCGTCGCCCGCGGGTTGTCGATCTTCCCCTCCTCCTTGACCATGGCGAGCAACGACTTGCCCTTCACGTACTCCATGACGAAGTAGTGCCGGCCGTTGTCCTCACCGATGAAGAAGATCTGGATGATGTTGGGATGGCTGAGGGCGGCGGCCGCCTGGGCCTCGCGGACGAAGCGCGTCACGAAGCTGGGGTCGCCGGACAGCTGCTCGCCCAGAACCTTGATCGCCACGTAGCGGTTGAGCGACTCCTCGTGGGCCTTGTAGACGACCCCCATGCCGCCGCGCCCGAGCTCGGACACGATCGTGTAGTGGCCTATCTTTCCTGTGGCCATCGCGGCATCCCCCTCGCCCGGGACGGTCCCTGGGTTCGATCGTTGGCGCCCGGCGGCAACGCCAAGCCGGCCGTGCCCACCACGACGGGGCTCTGGCGCGGCCGGCTACGAGCGCCGCCTGGCCCGTCAGGGCGCCTGCACCATCATCCCCTTCTTGATCGCCCCCGCACTGCCGCTGGTGATGGTGCAGATGGAGAGCTTCTCTTTGACCTGGCTCACCTTGATGCGGGCAACCTGCGTCACGCTCTGGTCGAGCACCTCGCCCGTGTCCGGATCGCGGACCACGTTGGCCTCGCCGACCACGAACTCCTGCCCGTCGGTCACACCCTCGCGGGAGCCGCGGTTGATGTACACCTTGTCACCGGCGACCTGGGCCACGGAGCCGGTCCAGGGGATCTGGGTCAGTTGCCCTACGAGGAAGTCGACGCCCTCTTTGCAGGCGGCCGCGACGGCCTTGCCCACGTTGTCCTTCTGGTATCCACCGGCGTCGGCGCCCCACCCGGCGCCGCTGTAGCCGACGTCGAGCCCCTTCCTCGTCGAGACCCCAACCACGCTCTTCGAGGCCAGCACCTGGCCGGTGGTGGAGTCGACGATGTAGATGGTTGCGTTGACCTCACCCTTGCCACCCGCACCGCCGAGTCGAACACCGCCGATGTTCAGGCCACCGTGACCTCCGGCGGTGCTGTCCTGAACGTGGGTGATGGCGCCCTTGACGAGGAGCTGCGCCGGCGTCATCTGGCCCGTGGCCGGTGCCTTGGCGCCGCCCGCCGCGCGCCCCGAGGCCGCGAAATCCTGCTCCGCCATGGCTTCCTGCCGCATGTCCTTCTCGCCCAGCACGATGAACTTGCCGGTCTGGTTGAGCAGGTCGGTCATGATGGTGCCCCAGGCATCGCCGATTTCCCATTGGCCGTGCCAGCCAGCCTTGTTCTCGAACTTGCTGACGGTTATCGAGTACCGCAGACCGCCGGTCTGTGCGGCCGCCAGGACCGGCACCGAGACGACCAGCAGAGACAGCAGCAGAGCTTTGAAATTCCGACTCATGGCAGTTCCCCCTTGTTGAAATTGTACACGCGATCCGCCCGAGGGCGAGGGTTTCATTCGGGAAAAGCGGGCGCGTGGCCATCTCCCTTCTTCCACTCCCTGGGGGTTTCCTGCCCGGCCAGTGGGCGATTTAGTATTGTGCGTCACTGCGTGAGGCTTCTTGTGCCCGGAGGGTGGTTTCGCTCGTCCGCTGCGCTCCCGACGCCTGCGCGAGCGACCCGAGGGCGCTGGCCGTCGTGTGGCCCCTCGGCGTCGGCGTGAGGCAGCCGCGCCGTCTCCCCCCGCCGGCCAGTGCGTCGGGTCCCCGCTCACGCAGGCTCAATGGCTTCGCCACCCTCCGGGCGGATCCCACCGCCCCCCCTTCGCCACCGACCGGTTCGGGAGGTCTCACCGAACCGGTACTCCGGCGGCGCGTGGTGAGAAGCTGAGTTGCGGGTGGGGGGTACTCAATCCGCTCGGCGGGTGCGAGCGGCCATGCCTCCGGAGGCCACGGGGTCCCCAGCGTGCGGACCCGGGGTGGGGTGTCGGTGACGCGGCCCTGTGCGGACACCGAGGGGCCCCGGTCCCGGACGCGCTCCCCGGTTGTGGCCGGAGAAGAGCGAGCCGGGATTCACTCCCGGCGAGCGTGGGGGCTCGGGGGTCTAGAGCACCGGTCCGGTGGGCGGAGTGGTGCGGGACCCCCGCAAGAGACCGTTCGGCGCGCCGTGAGCGGGGCCGAACAAGGGCCGAGAAGCCGCGCACCCGCCGAGCAAAACAAAACCTCCACGGAGTGGGAGAAGACATCTCGGCCACCGCGGCGCCGGCACAACAAAAAGCTTCACGCAGTGAAACAGAAGAGTCGACCGCGCACCCACCCGGCAACAGAACCGTTCAGCGCTTCTTCGGTTGCTTCCGCAGCTCCTCCATGTTCTGGGCCTTGAGGACGCACATCGCCGTCATGTTGACGATGTCCGTTACCTCCACGCCACGCTGCAGCACGTGAACGGCCGCGTTCACACCGGCCAGGATGGGCCCGATGACCTCGACCTTGCCGAGCCGCCAGACCAGCTTGTAGGCGATGTTGGCGGACTCGAGGTCGGGGCAGATCAGCACGTTGGCGTCGCCCTGGATCGTGGAGAACGGGTAGGTCTCCTGAGCAATGCTGGGCTCCACCGCCGTGTCGGCCTGCATCTCACCGTCGATCACCAGCTCCGGCCAGCGCTCGCGGGCGATCTCGACCGCCTTCCTCACCTTGACCGTGTTCTTGTCGTCGTTGGAGCCGAAGTTCGAGTACGACAGCATGGCGATCTTGGGCTCGACCTCGAAGTAGTTGCGGGCGACGTCGGCCGCCAGGTACGCGATCTCCGCCAGCTCCTCCGCAGTCGGATCCAGGGTCACGGTGGTGTCCGCGATGAAGATCATCCGGTCCTCGAGCAGGAGCAGGTACACGCCCGCCGCGCGGGAGACGTGCGGCCTGGTGTGCTGGATCTGCAGGGCCGGCCTGATGGTGTCCGGGTAGTGCATGGTGAGGCCGGAGATCAGGCCGTCGGCGTCCCCCTCGTGGACCATCATGTTGCCGAAGTAGCCGGGGTCCCTGAGCGCCTTGGCCGCGTCCTCCTGCGCCAGACCACGGCGCCACCGCATCTTGTGGAAGCTCTCGACGTACTTCTGAAACTTGGGGTGCGCGGCCGGCTCGATGACCTCGACCTTGTCCTTGGGGACCTCGAACTCCTTGAGGAGCGCCTCTACCGCAGCCTTCCGGCCGAGCAGGATGGGCTTGCAGATGCCGTCTTCCAGGAGGATCTTGGCGGCGCGCACGATCTTCGGGTGTTCCCCCTCGGCGAACACGATCTTCTTGGGGTTGGCCTTGGCGCGGTCCATCACAACGTGCATGACGCGCCGGATCCGCGAGACGCGCGACTCCAGCTCGCGCACGTAATCCTCCTTCGAGGAGTAAGGCTTGCGGGCCACCCCGCTCTTGATCGCCGCCTCGGCGACCGCCGGGGCCTCCCACAGCAGCACACGGTGGTCGAACGGCTTGGGGATCAGGTACTCGCGCCCGAACTTGAACGGCTTGCCGCCGTACGCCTTGATCACCGCATCGGGCACGTCCTCTTTTGTGAGGTTGGCGAGCGCCTTCACCGCCGCCATCTTCATCTCCTCGTTGATCTCCTTGGCGCCGACATCGAGCGCACCCCGAAAGATGAACGGGAAGCCGAGCACGTTGTTGACCTGGTTCGGGAAATCGGAGCGTCCGGTGGCCATGATGATGTCCTTGCGGGTCGCCACCGCCACGTCGTAGGGGATCTCCGGGTCGGGGTTGGCCATCGCGAACACGATCGGGTCCTCGGCCATCGTCTTGAGCATGTCCGGCGTGACCAGATCGGGCCCCGAGACTCCGATGAACGCGTCTGCCCCGCGCATCGCCTCGGCCAGGGTGCGGGCGTCGGTGTCCTGCGCGAACGCCTCCTTGTAGGGGTTCATCCCCTCCTTGCGCCCCTTGTAGATCACTCCCTTGGTGTCAACGAAGAAGAGGTTCTCCCTCTTCACACCGAGGTTGAGGTAGAGCTTGGCGCAGGCGATGCCCGCGGCGCCCGCCCCGCAGAAGACCACCTTGACCTTGTCGATCTTCTTGCCGACCAGCTCCAGAGCGTTGAGGAACGCGGCGCCCGAGATGATCGCGGTTCCATGCTGGTCGTCGTGAAATACCGGAATCTTCATCGTCTTCTTGAGCGTCTCCTCGATGTAAAAGCACTCCGGCGCCTTGATGTCCTCGAGGTTGATGCCCCCGAGGGTCGGCTCGATGAGCTGGCAGAACTTGATGATCTCGTCGGGGTCGTGGGTGTCCACCTCGATGTCGAACACGTCGATGTCGGCGAACCGCTTGAACAGGACCCCCTTGCCCTCCATCACCGGCTTGCCCGCGAGCGCGCCGATGTCGCCGAGGCCCAGAACCGCGGTGCCGTTGGAGATCACCCCCACCAGGTTCCCCTTGCTCGTGTACTCGTAGGCCAGCTCCGGGTCCCGGTGGATCTCGCGGCACGGCTCCGCCACCCCGGGCGTGTAGGCCATGGAGAGATCGCGCTGCGTAAAGCACGGCTTGGTGGGGACCACCGAGACCTTGCCGTGGCGCTTTCCGGTGTGGTACGCGAGGGCCTCCTCGCGCGTGACCTTGGTTGTGCTCATGACGACCTCCTCGTTTTCGGCGCGGTGCTAATGAAGGAATTCACAAAGTGCATCCTACGCGCCCAGCCGCTGATGTTCAAGGGCACCGATCGTGGACGGCGTCTCGTTCACGCCTCTCGGGACTGGCTTGCGGGGCCAGTGGTGGGAGACAGGGGAAAAAGGGTAAAGGTAAGAGATGAAAGGGAAGACGAGACACCGCATCCGACCCCCGTTTTCCTCCTTCCCTTTTCCGTTTTCCCTTTCCCCCGGCCTTCAGCGGGAGCGCTCGGAGAGCGGCCGCAGCGCGGCCTCGGCGAAACGCCGGCGGCGCTCGTGCCGCGCGAGCGCCTGGGCGATCAATGCGTCCAGGAGCTGCGGGTAGCTGACGCCGGAGAGGTCCAACAGCCGGGGGTACATGGAGATCGCGGTGAAACCCGGGATCGAGTTGAGCTCGGACAGGAGGAACCGGTCGTCCCGCCGGTCGAGCAGGAAGTCCGCTCTCGCCATCCCCTCGCACCCCAGGGTCGCGAACGCCGCCAGCGCCAGTCGTTGAACCTCGGCCACCTTGTCCGGGCCCAGGGGCGCGGGTGCCAGCAACTGGCAGGTGTCGTCCAGGTACTTATCGGCGTAGTCGTAGAACTCGTGGCCGGGCACGATCTCGCCGGGGATGCTGGCGATCGGCGGGTCGCCCCCCAGCACCGAGACCTCGATCTCACGCCCGGGGATCCCTTCCTCGACGATCACGAGGCCGTCGTAGACCAGCGCGAGATCGATTGCAGGCGCGAGCTCAATCGTCTCCTTGACCTTGGTGATCCCGACCGAGGAGCCGAGTCGGGCGGGCTTGACGAACAGCGGCAGCGGCAGGCCCAGGCAGCGCTCTTCGCACGCCGACCTGTCCGCGCCCCACTCGTCGGCGTTCACGGTGACCCAGCGCGGCGTGGGAAGACCGGCCTCGCGAAAGAGGCGCTTCGATGTGACCTTGTCCATCGCGACCGCGCTGGACTCCACGTCGCAGCCGACGTAGGGGAGATCGAGCATCTCGCACAGCCCCTGGATCGTGCCGTCCTCCCCGAACGGCCCGTGGAGGATCGGCAGCACGACGTCCACGGCGCCATCGAGCAGGCGCGGGTCGAGGCGCGAGGAGCCCTCGAACGAGGGGGCCCTGTCTGGGGTCGTTCCGGCCTCGACGAGCACACGCGAGGCAGTGGTCGGATCGGCCCACCGGCCCGCGCGGTCTATCGCCATCGGTACGACCTGGTAGCGCTCCGGGTCGAGCGCCGCCGCCACCGAGCAAGCGGAGACAACAGAGACCTCGTGCTCGCCTGACCGTCCCCCGAATACGAGGGCGACGCGAAGTTTCCTTGTCATCCTTCCCCTACCCGTCTCGCCTTGCCGCTGCACGCGCGTCGGGATCCCTCGGCCCAGAACATATGGGCCTCGGGACGACCTCGCCTCGCTTCGCGAGCCGAGCTCGCTTCATGTTCACCGGAGCGTCCCCCGAACACCAACGCCACGCGGAGCCGATCGCCCATTTACCCCCCTGTATCGCAGCCCAATATTACCGCCACCCGATGCCGTGCCGGACGAGCCACGCCGGCACCTCGGCCACGCCGGGGAGCACCTCAACGGCGCCCGCAGCTCGCAGCGCTTCGACCGCAGTAGGGTCGGACTGGACCGCGAGCATCGGGACCCCCGCCGCCCGGGCCGCCGCCACGTCTACCTGCATGTCGCCCACCAGCAGGGCGTCGGCAGGGCTAACGCCGAAGCGCTCCAGCACCGGCACGAGCGCCCCGGGGTCGGGCTTGCGCACACCGTAGGTCTCCGGGCCGACGACCACCGCAACGTGGGGCGCCAGCCCCCAGTGGGCCAGCCACGCCCTGGAAAGCTCCTCGTACTTGTTCGAGATCACGGCGACCTTCCCGCCCACCCTCGCCGCGACGAACGCCAGCACATCTCCGGCCCCAGGCAGGGGCGGCGTCTGGTCCAGGTAGATCTCCCGGTAGCGCGCCCCGAAGCGCGCGCCCACCGACCGCCGCAGGGCCTCGTCGCTCTCGGCGCCGACCGCGTCACGCACGAGCTCCGCGGCGCCCCGGCCGACGTGCGTCCTCACCCACGCGAGGTCGTACTCGCCCAACCCGTGCTCGCGCAGCCCTGCGTTGAGGGCGTCGCGGATGGCCGCGAACGAGTCGGCGAGCGTGCCGTCCAGGTCGAAGAGGAGCGCGCAGGGCCGTAGCGTTTCAGCTATCACGGTCCGCCTACCGGGAGAGGCTTTGGCACAGGAGGCGGCTGCGCCCCAGGTCTGGCGGATCCCCGGACCCTCTCGGGCAGCAGGTGGGCGGGGAGACCGGACGCATGCTCCACCATCGAGACGTACGGCACCACCATCGCACCTGATGAGGCCTTCAGGATCTCCACCTCCACCCGCCCGTCGGTGACCTGGACGTCGAGGGGAATGTGCACGTGGCCAAACGACGGCAGCTCGAGGTCGCGGCTCGCGAGGACCCCTCCGTCGCGCGCGAGCACCCTCACCCTCAACTGAACCGGCTCGGCCGACCAGGAGGCCAACCCAACACTCGCCCGTACGTCCCCGTTGTTCGATACGCCCTTGAAGAAGCCTTTGTCCCCCTGCAGCACCGTGTCGGCCGGCGCCACGCCCGGCAACCACTCCACGGCCCGCCAGCTCCCGGGCGAGGCGCTGCTGTTGTAGGTCCGCGAGAGCACGAGGAAGTTGCAGCGATCGCCCGTGCACGGTCCCGCCGGGTCCGCGGCGTAGACGAGCATCGCCCCGAGCCTGCCCAGCCCCTCGAACGACAGCAACGTCAGGATGTCCGGCACGTGGAGGATCTGGCCGGGAGTAAGGGTTTCGGCAACCGTCGCCGCCGCAGCGTTGTCGGTTCCCGTCGGGAGGAACTGCGCGGTGATCCGCAGGGGGTGCTTCTGCGGGTTGATCACCACGAGGTCGGTGAGCCAGAACGCCCCGGCGTGGCCAGGGGCGTGGGCAACCTGCGGGACGATGTAGGCCGAGGCCAGGCGGTCCTTGGCCTCCAGCGCCGCGAGCGGCAGGATCTGGACCGGTGGGACCAGCGTCGCGGTGTCGGGAGGGGCGCTCACCGCGAGCTCGCCCGCCGGGCCCGGCATCAGCGGGACCGACACGCACCCCTTGGGCCTGATGGTCTCGACGCCGGTCCCCGGACGCTTGAGCGTGATCGGCTCCCAACCGGCGCACAATCTCACCAGCGCGGGCTTGGACCCGACCGGCAGGCGAATGAAGCCCGTCCCCGCGAGCAGCCAGCCGTCCCGGCGCATCTGCCAGTCGGGGGAGAACACCGCCTCCGTGGATGTCCGCAGGCGGCTCACGGCGCACGAGCCGTACCTCCCCCAGGCGAGCTGCAGGACACGTGGGGTCGTGTGGTGCGCCTCGAAGAGCAGTTCGGCCCCTGGGACCGGGAGCGGCGTCACGAAGAGCGTCTGCTCCCCGGGCTGCCCCGACTCCTCGAAGGCCCGGTCCTTCCCCAGCTCGATGAGCTGGAACCCTCTGGTCCCGAGCACGTACTGGACATGCGGCGTGGCGATGCCATGGTAGACGATGCGGGTGTGGGCAGGGTCGAAGTGCTCGCTCACCCAGGTGAGGGCGGCCCACACCGGTGCCGGCTTGAGCCGCTCGCGAAACGCCGGGTATGCCCACGCCAGCGCGGTCAGGCACCACAAGGTCAGGAGCGCCCCGACCGTTCGTCTCACTGCTGCGCGGCGCGCGGCCAGCCCGCCCGCAGCCAGGATCGCCAGGAACGGCGCTGCCGGCAGCAGGTAGCGCAGCGACGACGTCATGTTCATGGTGAACAGGGCGCTCACGAGGTAGGATCCGACTGCCAGGCCGGCGGCTGCCGCGAGCCGTCCGCGGCCGGTGCGGACGAGGGCTACGGCGCCCACCACTACGAGCAGCCACAGGGGGGCGGCAAACTCCCACCCCACGAACGGTTTCAGGAACCAGTACTGCAGCGAGTCGGCGAGGTGAGCTCCGGGCAGGTGGTACCCGCGCTCCACGGTGGCCACGTAGCGGATCTGGGTGGTGGTGGACCACCACCACCGATGCGGCCCGGTGACCAGGATCGCCGGCACCCAGCACGCCGCCGCCACCAGCAGCCCGAGCCCGGCGCCGAGCGCGAGTCTCCCCCAGCGCCGCGCGCGCACGGCCCGCACCAGCGCCCACACCAGCGCCGGGAGGAACACCGCAGTGTTCTGAGGCCGCACGCCGAGCGCGAGCCCGGCCACCGCGCCCGCAAGCGGCAACAGCTCCGGTCGGTCCACCGCCGCCATCAGCGCCAGAACCGTTGCCGCGCATATGGCCGTGCCGGTCACGTCGGAGCTCCCGACGTTGGCCATGAACGCGAAGCCCGGGCTCGCCGCGAGCAGCGCCGCCGCGGCCCCCGCGAGCAAGGGCGGCGCGCCCAGCCGGCGGGAGAGCTGCCAGACCGCCACGAGCACACCCAGCGCCGCAAGGATCCCGACGATCTGCAGGGCGAGCAGGGGGTCCCCGACCAGCCAGTTGACGGCCTTCGCCGCCCCGATGTAGGCCGGAAACCCCGGGGGCTGGGGCGCGTGCGCAGCCACGTCGTAGCTGCGCACCGCCCGCTGAGCGAGCACCTCGTCCCACTCCAACGGGGTGACCGGGCGGAACGCCCAGAGACAGACGCCGTAGACGGCGAGAGCCGCAAGGGCCAGGCGCGTCACGCGCCTGGACGACGACCCAGCAACGTCAAGCTCACCCGAGGCGGGGTTCTCGTGTTGGTCAGCCGTGGACACGCGGCACCAGCCTAGACGAACTTGAGCCGGCCGGCGGCAAAGACCACCATCTTCACCAGCATCCAGCCGTGCCTCCAGCGCCGGATGTTGGTGGTGCCGTACGTGCGCTCGCGGTAGCGGATCGGCACTTCCACGATCCGGAGGTTGAGGCGGGCGGCGCCGAAGAGCAGGTCGAAGTCGCCGAACGGGTCGAAGTCGCCGAAGTACGAGCGGTTGGCGGCGATCGCCTCGTAGTCTCGCTTCCAGAGGACCTTGGTGCCGCACAACGTGTCCTTGATCGGCTGCCCGAGCAGCCAGGAGAACGCCAGGCCGAACAGCTTGTTGCCGAAGAGGTTCGCCAGCCGCATGGCCTGATGCTCCATCGGGTAGACGAGGCGTACCCCGTTGATGAACTCGCCTTTGCCCTCCAGCAGCGCCCGGTAGAACCGCGGGAGGTCCTCGGGGGGCACCGTGAGGTCCGCGTCGAGGATCATCACCACCTCGCCGCCGGCGCGTGCGAAGCCGAGCCTGACGGCGTCACCCTTCCCCTTCCCGCTCTGCCGCAGGAGCTGGCAGCGCCGTTCCGGGAAGTTCGCCATCTCCTCCTCGATGACCTGGTACGTGTCGTCCGCGGAGTGGCCCTCGACGAAGATCAGCTCGGTGCCGCTCCCCATCTCCGGCGTGCGCTCGAGGATGCTGGCGATGTTGCCCGCCTCGTTGCGGGCAGGCACCACGACCGAGACGACCGGTTCCGGCTCGCCGCGCCTGCGCCGCCACGGCACACGGGCCACGATGAAGCTGGTGAGCGCGAGGTGGCGGAACGGCCAGATCTTCACCAAAAATCGGTTGCACAGGGCGGCGAGGAACGGGGTCGGGAGCGGCCAGAGCACCTCGCGCCAGCTCCGGACAACATCGAAGCCGGCGAGGCGCAGCAGGTTTGCAATGTCCTCGCCGGTCAGCCAGTTCTGCGGAAGGTTCGGCCTGGTCAGCCGCAGCCGCCCGGCGATGCGCAGGGGCAGCTCCCACAGGAGGCTGTAGGAGTTGACGATAACCCGCGTCTGGCGGTTCGCAAGACGGGCTACTTGCTGAAAGACCGATTGGACGTCCCAGACGTCGTTCACGAGGTCGGAGAAGATGATCGCGTCGAACTCGCCCTCCAGCCCGGAAAGATCGTGCGCGTCGCCCTGGACAAGACGGAGCTGAGGGTGGCGGATGGTGGCGCGGTGAACCATCTCTCCGGAGAAGTCCACCCCGACGCCTTGGGAGGGATGCAACGCGGCCAGCAGGTCGCCCTCGCCGCAGCCGATCTCCAGGACGCGGCGGCCGGGAGGCACCAGAGTCCGGTAGACGCGCTCCAGGCGCCGGTGGTAAGCACTACCGAACCCGCGCAAGCGGTCGAGCGACCGGGCAACCTCGTCCCAGTGGGCGATGCGCTCCTCGCGGTAGCGCTCCCTGGCCTCGTCGGCCGATCTCTCCTCCGGCTCGGGCGGCGCGGGGTCGCGCCCGTCGAGGGGGGTCTGCAGCACGTCCCTTGCGCCGGCGCGCTCCACGTTTCCGGCGCCCGGAAACAGGAGCCCCTGTGAGCCGCGCTCGTCCTTGCCATTCCGGTCCATGCCCTGGCTTCCCTCGTCCCGGTGCCGCCACATGCGGCTGCGGCCGCCTTCGCCTCCCCGGCTCGCCAGTGTATACGACTCGTCAAAGCGCCGCACCGCCCGGATGAAGCCGGAACGTCCGGGAACACCGACAGGGCTTTGCTGGCGTAGAATCCCGCTTCGTGCAAGTGCCGGTCCTCGCAAGCATCGTGCCCTCGCGCAGCAGCGCCGCGCGCGTGGTCGTTCTGGGCGCTGCGCTCTTCTGGGTGCTCGTCCTGTCTCTCATCGCAGACTTTCGCTACGACGGGGACATCCGCGCACTGCTGTGCATCGGCGAGGAGATGCACCACCCGCCCGCATTCGACACGGTACCCACGGCGGGACCGTGGGGCTACGACGGCCAGCACTACGGGGCTGTTGCCACCGACCCGTTCCTCCGGAAGCCCGACACGATCCAGTCCATCGACGCCCCATCGTACCGGGCCACCCGGATCATGGTGCCTCTCCTGGCCTGGCTGCTGGCGCTCGGCAACCCGGCGGCGGCCATCGTGGTCTACCAACTGCTCTGCTGGGGGTTCGGCCTCGCCGCCATCTTCCTGGTCGCGCGCTGGCTCGCGGCGGAGCGGCTCTCGCCCTGGTGGGGGCTGTTGCTGCTGGCCGGCACCGGCCTGGCCGCGGCCATGCTCCGCAGCACGCCGGACACCGCGGCCCTGTTCTTCACGCTGGCGGCGCTCTGGTTGCACGCCCGCGGACGCGACCCTCAGGCCCTCGTGCTCGCTTGCGCCGCCGTGCTGGCGAGGGAAACCTCGTACCTGGTCGCACTTGCCATCGCCCTCGACGAGTTGCGGCGCCGGCGCTTTGCCAGTGCGGCGGCGTTCGTTTCCGTTCCGCTCGCCCTCTTCATCGGCTGGCAGCTTTACCTGAGGAGCGTGCTCGGCGCCGCGTTCGAGACCGGGACCGGCAACTTCTCGGTGCCCTTCATCTGGCTGAAGGATAAGCTCCCGACGGTCTTCCAGGGCGGGCACATCTGGTGGATGGAGTTCTTCGGACTCTGCGCGATCGCGGCGACGGTTCTCTCCATGGTCGTTGTGGCGACTAGGCCGTCCAGCTGGACCGCCACGGAGCTTGCTTTCCTCGCCTTCGGAACCATGGGGCTCTTCCTCTCCTACAACGTGTACTGCGAGACATGGGCCTACGCGCGGGCGCTCGTCGTGCTGCCCTTTCTCGCGGTGCTCATTGCGGTGAGGCAGACCGCGCCCTTCCGAAGGTGGACCCTCCTCTCCGTCGCGATTCTCTACCTCTTCTCGGGCGCGGCGATGACGCGCGGGGAGGTCCGCGAGGCTCTCGAAGGCCGAACTTTGCTGGCGGCGCTGCGGGGTGAGCCGCCGGCATCCGCCAGCGTGACCCCTCGCGCCCCGGTTGGGCCGGCCCGTCCGCTCTACGTGCTGCCAGTCGCCAACGCCCAGGGCAGGGCGGGTGCGGACTACAAGACCAGGCTCGAGATTGCCAACCTCGCCCCGATCGAGAACCGGGTCAAGATCGATCTGCTGCCGGCCGGCACCGGCGTTGTGGCGCGCCGGAAGATTCTCGTCCTGAAGCCCGGCCAGATGCTTTCCTGGCAGAACGCCGTTGACGAGCTCTTCTCGTTCGGGGGCGCAGGTGCGCTGCGCCTGCTGCCGCGTTTCGGCCCGGTCGCCGTCAGGAGCCTCACCGCGAACGTCGCCGCCGGGGCGCCGCAAGGAACGCTGCTACCGGCGCTCACCGATGACGATTTGATCCGAAGCGGAGTGCGCGCCAGGATGTCGGGGCTCGCCCACGACCCGGTGCCGGAGGCGGCGGTGAGGACCAACATCGGCCTCCTGAACCTCGCACCCGTGACCATTTTGGTCCACGTGGAGCCTTACGCCCGCGGTCCGCGCCCGCTCGGGCGCCTCGATCAGCAGCTCGGCCCAGGCGAGTTCATGCAGATCGACGATGTCTTCGCGAAGGTGAAGGCCGGACGCGTGGGCAACGGCTCGGCGGTGGTCCAGACGTCATCCAATGGTGGGGCTTTCCTGGCCTACGCCTCCGTGATTCGCGGACCCGACGCACCTGCCGTCTATGTCTTCCCGGAGAAGGAACGATCGTTCCCTGCCCCGCCGCGCGACTGATCCGCCCATCCGGACCGGAGGAGGAGCGGAAAGGCGGTGCCGTCGTTGCGGACGCCCCCGCGGTCCGGGGCCGGCGCCGCAGCGGCCCCTGCCGGCGGCGGCGGTGACGTAGAATCCAGCGTCGTGAGCACCGCGATCCCGGGCGCGTTCCTGCCGGCCCACCGCAGAGCCGTGTGGGTCGTGACGCTGGTCGCCGCACTTTCCTGGGCGCTCGTTCTGCTGTTCGTGGCGTACGTCCGCTACGGCGGCGACATCCGCGGTCTGCTCTGCATCGGGGAAGAGAGCTACCTTCCGGCGTCATTCGAGGCAGCACCCAGGGCGGGCCCCACTGGCTACGACGGGCAGCAGTATGCCGCCCTCGCGACCGACCCTTTCCTGCTGAAGTTCGATACGACGCGGGCCCTCGACTCCCCGCCCTACCGGGCCACAAGGATCCTGGTGCCGCTGCTGGCGTGGGGGCTTGCCCTCGGGAAACCCGCTCCCGCCATCATCGCCTATCAGCTCCTCTGCTGGGGTCTCGGGTTGGCCGCGGTATTCCTGGTCGCGCGGTGGCTCGCCGCGGAGAGACGCTCGCCGTGGTGGGCGATTCCCCTCGTTTGCAGCGCTGGGCTGGCCGCGGCGATGATTCGCTCAACACCGGACGCTGCCGCTCTCTGTCTCATGCTCGCGGCGCTCTGGTTGCACGCGCGCGGACGCTACCCTCTCGCCGTCGCCGTTGCCGCCGCCGCAGTCCTGGCGCGGGAGACCTCATACCTGGCGGTTCTCGCAATAGCGATCGACGAGCTTCGGCGCCGGCGCGTCATGCGCGCCGCCGTCTTCGCCCTCGTCCCGCTGGCGCCCTTCCTCGCGTGGAAGCTCTACCTCAGGAGCGTGCTGGGCGTGTCCATCGCCATCGGCGGCCCCAGTTTCACGACTCCCTTTGTGTGGGCCCCGGAGAAGCT
>Ga0315281_10006665_pt1 | contig 16384 bp, 16 predicted proteins | sample YL17G07_0_MG_FD_204540 | JGI IMG/M metagenome (GOLD analysis project Ga0315281, IMG submission 204540) | Sediment microbial communities from Yellowstone Lake, YNP, Wyoming, USA - YL17G07_0 | ecosystem: Environmental > Aquatic > Freshwater > Lake > Sediment | place: USA: Wyoming | collected... | reverse complement strand
TCACACCGTCGATTGGTCGCGTCGCAACAGTCTCTGGCCGTTACCGTTTGCCACCGCCTGCTGCGGCATCGAATTGATGTGCGTGGCGGCCAGCCGATTTGATATGGCTCGATTTGGGGCGGAGGTTCTTCGATTCAGTCCGCGCCAGGCCGACCTGCTGATCGTTGCCGGAAGGGTCGCTATCAAGATGATGCCCGTCCTGCAGCGAATCTATTTGCAGATGACCGAGCCTAAATGGGTCATCAGCATGGGGGCATGCGCCAGCACCGGCGGGGTGTTCAACAACTACGCCGTTGTTCAGGGCATCGATCAGTTCATGCCGGTGGATGTGTACATTCCAGGCTGTCCGCCTCGACCGGAAGCCATTCTCGAGGCGCTTATGGCCATTCAGAGGATCATTGATACGGGTCAGATCGAAAGCGTTTCCCGACCGCTGCAGATTCACGTGCCGGAAATGAAACTCGGCTGAGAGGCAATGCGTTGAACGATGGACACGGAACTTCGAGCCATTCTGGAAGAGGAATTCAGCCGAACCGGCTGGCGGATCGGCATGCTGCTCGAGCATCCCGGCTCGCCCCGGCAGTGGTGCGTCGAGCTGCACGAAACGGACAAGCTGCTGACGTTGATGCAATTGCTGCGCGACCACGATCGGTTTCGGTTTAACCAGCTCATCGACGTGACGGCAATAGATTATCTGTATTTTCCGGAGGCGGAGCATCGCTTTGTCGTGGTCTACAGTCTGCTTTCGCACCGCGACAATCGCCGGCTGTGGATTAAAGCGATGCTTGGGTCGAAGCGGCTCAAGGTGTCCAGTGTCTGCTCGATCTGGCCGGGGGCCGAGTGGCCCGAACGCGAGGTTTACGACATGTTTGGCATTCAGTTTGTCGGACATCCGGATCATCGGCGGATTCTGACTCCGGAAGGCTTTGTACATTATCCGTTGCGAAAGGATTATCCGGTTACAGGGCTGGGCGAACGGGAGAGTTTTCCTGTGATCGGACGGCAGGACGCCTAGGTCATTTCAAGAACAGCAAGTATGGCGGTACAAATCGAAGACAATCTGGGCGAGATATGGACGCTGAACTTCGGACCTCAGCATCCGGCGACCCACACGACGTTTCGTCTGGTGCTTCAGCTTGACGGTGAGCGCGTGGTCGGATGCGTCCCGCACATCGGCTTTCTGCACAGCGGATTTGAGAAACAGGCGGAAGACCTCGATTACAATCAGTACGTGGTCATCACCGATCGCATGAACTACGTCTCGCCGATGGCCAACAATTTCGCCTGGCATCATGCGGTCGAGCAACTTTTCGGCATCGAGATTACGCCGCGATGCAAGACCATTCGCGTGATTATGGCTGAGCTTTCGCGGATCAGCGATCATCTGCTGAGCGTCGGGGCCGCCGCGCTGGACGTGGGCGCCTTCACAGCCTTCCTGTACGGATTCAACGAGCGGGAGATGATCTACGATCTGTTTGAAATCGCCTGTGGCCATCGGTTTACCAACAGTTACTCACGGGTGGGCGGGTTGTCTCAGGATCTGCCCGACGGTTGGACGGCCAAGGCGCGTGAATTCTGCCGTCATCTGCCGCGAGTACTCGACGATGTGGAAAAACTGTTGACGTGCAATCGCATCTTCATCGATCGGACACGGCGTATCGGCGTGATCAATCACGACGACGCCATTGCCTGGTCGTTGACAGGCCCGATCGCCCGGGCCAGTGGGGTCAGACGCGACCTGCGGAAAGACGAGCCTTATTTTTCGTATACCGATTTCGATTTCAAAGTGCCCATCGCCACCGGCGGCGACTGCTATGCTCGATATCTGATCCGTCTCGAAGAAATGCGCCAATCGCTTCGGATCATCGAACAGGCCCTGGCCGATTTGCCTGGCGGGCCGGTCAATGTGCATCCGGAGACCAAGCTTCCGCTTCCTGAGAAATCCGACGTGTACGGCTCGATCGAAGGCTTGATCCATCATTTTGAATTGATTATGACAAACCGGGGATTTACCCCGCCGATCGGCGAGGTCTATGCCGCCAATGAAGTACCCAACGGCGAGTTGGGGTTTTATATTGTTTCCGACGGTTCAGCCCGGGCCTATCGCGCCCGCTGCCGGCCGCCGTCGTTCATTAATTACCAGACGTTTCCGAAGTTGATCGTGGGCCATCAGATTTCGGACGTGGTCGCGGTGTTGGGCAGCTTGAATGTGATCGCTGCCGAACTGGATCGGTGAGGACGGGATAACTATGGTCTGGCAGATGTTGGACAGGCGAAAAGCAGTCGTTCAACCCGGCAAACCGGGTGTGTTGACCGATGCGCTTCGCCGCGAAATCGCCGAGGTGCAAACACGATATCCGACCCAGCAAGCGGCCCTTCTGCCGGCGATGCTTGCCATACAGCGCCAAGTCGGATACATCTCGTCCAAGGCGATTGTCGAACTTGCCGATCTGCTCGAACTGTCCGCCGCCTCGGTGTTGGACGCGCTGAGTTTCTATTCGCATCTTTTTCGCGAGCCGGTCGGCCGGCACGTGGTTGTTGTTTGTCGGGGCTTGAGCTGTGAGCTTTGTGGCGCAGCCGATCTGTTGTCGGCACTTAAGGAGAAATTATCCGTCACCGAGAACGGGACGACCGGCGACAAACGATTCACCTTGATTGCGGAAGAATGTTTGGGCGCGTGCGAACGGGCGCCCTATTTGCTGATTAACGAAGATGCGCACGGGCCGGTACGTGCCGAAGACTTGGATAGTATTTTGAGCCAATACAAATGACGTTTGAATCTGTACTGACGCGCAATGTCGGCATTGACGGAAGTTGTCGGCTGGAGGTTTACCGCCGTCGCGGAGGCTATCGCGCGCTCGAAAAGGCGTTGAAAAGCTCGCCGGCTGAGATTGTCGAACAGGTGATCGCGTCGGGCCTGCGTGGCCGAGGCGGGGCGGGCTTTCCGACGGGTCGGAAGTGGACCTTCCTGCCGCCAGATCGGTCGCGGACGTATCTGTGTGTAAACGCCGACGAGTCCGAACCCGGCACCTTCTGCAATCGCGTGCAGATGGAACACGATCCACATCAGGTACTCGAGGGCACGATCATCAGTGCTTACGCCATTCGTGCTCAGGCTGCCTATGTCTACATCCGTTACGAGTTTGCTGCCCAGCAGAAGATCATGCAGCGCGCCGTCGATGAGGCTTACGCCGCGGGTCTTCTGGGCAGGAACATCCTGGGCAGCGGATACGATCTGGATATCACCGTTTACAGCGGTGCCGGCGCCTACATTTGCGGCGAAGAAACGGGCCTGCTGGAAAGCATCGAAGGGCGCCGCCCCTGGCCCCGGCCGAAGCCGCCGTACCCCGCCGTCAAAGGGCTATTCGGCAAGCCGACGATCATTAACAACGTCGAAACCCTTGCGTGCGTCGTACACATCATTGACCGTGGTCCGGACTGGTTTCGCTCGATCGGCACGCCGCAAAGCACCGGTCCTAAACTGTTCTGCGTCTCCGGCCACGTGAATCGGCCTGGCTGTTATGAGCGGCCGCTGGGCGTGACCTTGAAGGAAATCATCTACGAACTTGCGGATGGAGTCCGCGGTGGGCGCCGGATCAAAGCCGTTGTGCCCGGCGGCATTTCCACGGGCGTCTTAACTGCCGACGAACTTGATGTGACGATGGATTTCGAGAGTTTCGCGCCGGTCCTGAACGGCTGTCTTGGTTTGGGGACGGCAGCGGTGATTGTGATGGATGAAACGACGGATATGCTGCGCGTGCTGCACAATACGGCGAGGTTCTTCGCCCATGAATCTTGTGGCCAGTGTACCCAATGTCGTGAGGGCACGGGCTGGATATATAAAATGACAACGCGAATGCTGGCCGGCGGCGGGCGCGAGGAAGACCTGGACATTATCGACGAACTGACCGACCGAATGGGCATGATGAGCGGGCAGAGCATTTGCGGCCTGCCCGACGGTGCCGCCTTTCCGCTGCGATGTATCGTGCGGAAATTCCGCGACGAATTGATCGAACGCATGACCGAGCGAAAAAGAACACCGGCGACAGTCGTGTGATGGGTTGACATGATGGCAGAGGCGGATGAAAAACTGATTGAGTTCACCATCGACGGACGTGCGGTGCAGGCCCGGCCCGGCGAGAGCATCCTGCGGACTGCGCTGGCGCACGGTATCGAGATTCCGTACTACTGCTGGCATCCGGGACTGTCGGTGGTGGCCAGTTGTCGTCTGTGTCTGGTCGAACTTGATGAGGTCGATTCCAAAACCGGCCAACTCCGGCGACTGCCCAAATTGATCCCGTCGTGCAAGGAGCCGGTCCGGCAAGGCATTGCCGTATGGACCAAGACCGAAAAGGTCAAAGCGTCTCAGCGGACGGTGATGGAAGATTTGCTCTTGAATCATCCGCTCGATTGTCCGGTGTGCGATCAGGCCGGCGAGTGCTATTTGCAAGATTTCAGTTATCGTTATGGATCGGCCGAGTCACGGATGATCGATCCGAAAACCAAACAGCCGAAAAAGGACACCGGCGAGCATCTGCTTCTTTATGCCGATCGGTGCATTCTGTGCAGCCGATGTGTTCGTTTCTGCCGAGAGGTTTCCGGCGGCGGCGAACTGGCGGTGATCAATCGCGGCGATCGCTGTGAAATCGATCTGTTTCCTGGAAACTCGGTGGAAGACAATCTCTCCGGCAATATCGCCGATATCTGTCCAGTCGGGGCATTCCTGGACAAGGATTTCCTCTTTCGCGAGCGGGTCTGGTATCTGCGTCCCACGCCGTCAATCTGTTCGGGCTGCGCCAGCGGTTGCACGATCTGGATTGACCATCGCGGTGAACGGGTGGGACGATTTCGGCCGCGATACAACCCTGCGATCAACGATTACTGGATGTGCGACGAGGGTCGGTATCTCTGGAAGCACCTTTACCGGGCGGATCGGCTCTTGAAATACCAAATTGGGTATAACGGTCGACGCGAAGTCTTGCGGGCCGATCAGGTTGGCCAAGCCTTGTCGGAGTCACTGCGCCGGATCGTCGATGAATCTGGTCCGGGGCGATTGGCTGTCGTCATCTCGCCGATGCTCGACTGCGAAACGATGTACATGATCTGCAAACTCGTCCGTCAGATTGACGCCGAAGCGGTTTTGGTCGGCGGCCCTCACCTGCGAGCAGACGGGGATCGGACGTTCAAGGGCGGCTTTACCATAAGCGCCGAAAAGGTACCAAACGCCAACGGTCTTGAGATGATCCTGGGCGAGTTCGCCGGACCGCGGATGCAAATCAGCGATTTGGCGGCGGCGTTGGCCGACGCTCGGCTCAGCGGCGTGTGGATTACGGGCGGCTATTTCGACGATACGCTGGATCGCAACATCGTGATTTCTGCGAAGCCGTCTTTTCTTGTCGTTCAGGACAGCTTCGCCGGCAAACTGACCGATATGGCGGATATCGTCTTGCCGATGACGCTCTGGCCTGAACGAGAAGGCAGCTTCGTAAACAGCAAGGGACTTATCCAGCCGTTCGACCGGGCGGTGCTGCCGCCGATGGGCGTCGTGCCCGAGGGTCAATGGCTGGCCAAAATGGTTGGCATTGAGAGCATCTACCGAGCGGACAAGATTCGTGAACAATTGGCGGAGTTTCTGGGCGGCTTCGAATTATATCGTCCGCCGAAACTGCCGGAGTTGATACACTGACATGACGATGATTATTGCACAGGCAATCCTGGCTGTAATTGTGCTTGTCGCCGCCTTGCTCGGCGTCGCGGCGCTTATTCTGATGGAGCGCAAGGTGGCGGCGTACATCCAGGACCGGCTTGGCCCCAACCGCGTCGGACCGGGCGGGCTACTCCAGCCGTTCGCCGACGGCCTGAAACTCTTCATCAAGGAGGACGTCATCCCAGGTGCAGCCGATCGAGCGTTATTCGTCCTTGCTCCGGCGCTGGCTATGTTTGGCGCACTGGCGATCCTGGCGATCATTCCTTTCGGAGGTGTGTTGAAACTTCCCGGCGTGGAAACGCCCGTTCCCATCCAGATCGCCCCCGGCTTGGATATTGGCGTGCTCTATGTCGTCATGATCGCAACAGCGGGCGTCTACGGCATCGTTCTGGGTGGATGGTCGAGCAACAGCAAATATCCGTTTTACGGGGCGTTGCGAAGCGTCGCGCAAATGCTCAGTTACGAAGTGCCGATGGGCCTGGCTATCCTGTCGGTGGTGCTGCTGGCGGGCGATCTTCGGCCGGAAGTAATTGTCGAGCGGCAGGTCCTCGACGGCTGGTTTGTGCTTTACAATCCGGGCATGTTTCTGGTCATGCTCATTTGCGCCTTTGCCGAGACCAATCGTCTGCCCTTCGATCTGCCGGAAACCGAACAGGAACTGGTGGGGGGGTATCATACCGAATATTCATCGATGAAATTTGCCATGTTCTACATGGGCGAATATGTGCATATTATCGCGTCCTCCGCCCTGATGGTGACGCTCTTTTTCGGCGGTTGGCATCTGCCGTATCTGACGCCTGCCGTCGAAGGCGGGATCGGGCAGACGCTGCTGAAACTTGTCATCTTTGCCGGCAAGGTGTTTATGATGATCTTTCTTTTCATGTGGGTTCGCTGGACCCTGCCGAGATTTCGGTTTGACCAGTTGTTGCGGCTGGGCTGGTGCAGCCTCGTGCCTCTGGCGCTCTTACTGCTGTCTGTAACGGGGACATTGGTCTACCTGCACCTGGGCAACACGGTTTGGATGACCGTCGGCAGCCTGTCGGTCTTGGTGCTGGCCTATGCTGTATCCTTTGTTGGAACCTGGTTTGCCCGATCGGAGCCGATTCGCCATGGACGATAAGGACATCATCACGATCGCCGAACCGAAGCTGACGACGGGCCAGCGCATGTATCTGTCCGCCGTCGTCGGAGGCATGATTACGACGATTCGACATTTCTTCTCGCGCAAGATAACCGTCCGTTATCCCGAAAAACGCCGGCCGCTCTACGTCAAGAATCACCGCGCGTTTCATCGGCTCAACCGGGACACTCAGGGTCGGATCAAATGTGTCGCGTGCATGATGTGCGAGACCGTCTGCCCCGCCCGCTGCATCGCCATCAAAGCGGCCCCAGCGCCCTGGCCCGACCGGGAAAAACATCCAGAGACTTTTGTCATCGACGAACTTCGCTGTATCTACTGCGGCATGTGCGAAGAGGCATGCCCGGTAGCGGCCATCGAGCTGACCCCCGTCTTCGAACCGGTCAGTGCGACCCGCGAGGAGATGATGTACGATATCGATAAGTTGCTTGTTCTCTTTGACGCTACGGTCGAAATCAAGCCTTACAAGGAACCCAAAATCGTCGGCTACGATTAGCAAGGAGCAGCCGGTGTCCTTTTCAATATCGGATATTGTGTTTGGCATCTCATCGCTGGTGGCGGTTCTGAGCGCCATCAGGGTCGTCACCCACAAGAAACTCCTTTACTGCGCCCTCTATCTCGTGCTGCTCGTCTTGGCCACAGCGGCTATTGTTCTGCAATTGGGCGGTCAATTTTTGGCGGCGGTTCTCGTGCTGGTCTATGCCGGGGCGATTATCGTCGTATATATCTTTGTGATCATGCTGGCTCATCGCCCCCGGCCATCCGACGCAAGTCTCAGAAGACTTCTGCCTGCAGCCGCAGCCGGTGCGGTGTTGGCATGGTCGATGGTTGCGATTCCCGGAGGTACCGGCGCATTGCTTCCGCCGGCGGCGTCACAATCCAATGTCAGTGAACTCGGTCGGGTCGTCCTGATCGATTATGTCGTCGTTCTGGAGCTGGCTGGAGTCTTGCTGCTGGCGGCGGTGATCGGAGCAATTGCCCTGGCCCGTAAAGCTGCCGTGCCGGACGAACAAGAGAGACACGTGTCATGACTCAGCAGATTTATCCTTATATTGCACTTTGCGGCATTCTGTTCGGCATCGGACTCGTCGGGTTTGTAGCCCGTCGGAACCTGATTGTGATGTTCTTGTCCACCGAGATCATGTTCCAGGCGATTATCATTGCGGCGGTGGCCTTTGGCCGATGGCACGGCCAATTGGAGGGCCAGGCGTTCGCATTGATGCTCATCGCTGTCGCTGCTGCGGAGGCGGCGGTAGGGTTGGCTTTGGTCATTGTTGTCTTTCGCCGTCACGAAAGCCTCGATCCCGACATTCTGAACGCCATGCGCGGATAGCGAATGCAAATAGCGAATATCGAATATCGAACAAGGAATTTTGAACGATGAAGGAAGAACTCAAGAAAAGTGGACGTTTGGCGTGGAGTGTGGTTAATGTCTTTACTCCGCACTTCGACATTCGCCATTCCCTGTTCAGCGTTCAGTATTCACACGTGACCTGGCGGGTTGCCCGTCGGAGTTGGCGTTGTACGAGGATAGCGAATAGCGAACAAGGAACTTCGAATGATGAAGGAAGAGCTCAAGACAGGCAGCAAGTTTGACTTGGAGGGTCGTTTGATCGATTTCTCCTGCCGGATCATCGACATCGTCGAGTCGCTGCCGAACACGAGGATTGGCAATCACATTGCCAGTCAACTGGTCCGTTCCGGCACCTCTTCGGCGCCAAATTACGGTGAGGCCCAAGCCGCGGAATCACGTAACGATTTCATCCACAAGATGAAAGTCGCCTTGAAGGAGCTGCGTGAAACGTACGTCTGGTTGAGGATTGTTCAACGTAAAGCATTGGTGGGTTCGTCCGCCAGGCTCGTCGCCATACTCACCGAATGCAACGAACTGATCTCGATTTTTGTAGCCAGCATCGCGACGACAAAGAAGAACATGGCGAGACAAGGAGTCCGAAGATCATGAACGTCTTTATCCGGCCACTTCGACATTCAACATTCCTTGTTCAGCGTTCAATATTCATACGTGCCCTGGCGGGTTGCCCGTCGGAGTTGGCGTTGTACGAGGATAGCGAATATCGAACAAGGAACTTCGAATGGTGAAGGAAGATCTCAAGAAAAGTGGACGTTTGACGTGGAGTGTGGTTAATGTCTCTATCCGGACACTTCGACATTCTACATTCGCTGTTCGATATTCGATATTCCCGTGTGACTTATGAACCCTATTGACCTGGCTTGGTTGATCATCTTGCTGCCCCTGGCAGGGGCGACGGCTTGCGGTGCGATGGCCTTGGCTCAAATTCGCCGCGGGGCTCATTGGCCGGCGATAGCGACGGTGGCCGGCTCCGCTGCGATTTCCATCATTATTTTGATACGGTTCATCCATCAACCCGATCTGCATTATGTCCGCACGGGTTACGATTGGTTGCCCCTGGGCCAATCCTGGCTGGCGTTCAAGATTCAAATCGACGGTCTTACCGCGGTCATGCTCGCTACGGTGACCCCGGTGAGCTTGCTCGTGATTATCTATTCCCGCGGTTACATGGCTGACGATCCGGGCTACTCACGGTTTTTCGCATTGTTGCCGCTTTTCGTCGCGGCGATGTGCACGTTGGTTCTGGCGGGCAATTTCCTGCTGCTCTATCTCGGCTGGGAGGCGGTGGGTCTGTGCAGTTACCTCTTGATCGGTTTTTGGTATCGCCGACCTTCCGCTGCCAATGCCGCCTTCAAAGCGTTTGTCGTCAACCGCATCGGCGATCTGGGTTTCGCGGTGGGCATCTTGCTCATTTACCTGAATATGGGCACGCTCGATTATGACACTGTTTTCGCTCGGGCGCCGGAGCTGACGCCGTCGTTGGCGACGACGATTGCCCTGTTGCTGTTTTGCGGGGCGATCGGCAAGAGTGCCCAGTTGCCGCTCTATGTTTGGCTGCCTGACGCGATGGAAGGCCCCACTCCCGTCAGCGCCCTCATCCACGCCGCCACAATGGTCACCGCCGGCGTCTACATGGTTGCCCGCTGCGGTGTGGTTTTCACCGCCTCGCCCGTTGCCCTCGCCGTCGTGGCGACGGTTGGGGCCGTCACCGCGTTTTATGCCGCCACGATTGCCCTGGCCCAATACGATATCAAGCGGATCCTCGCATACAGCACTATCAGCCAGCTTGGCTATATGTTTCTTGCCGTCGGACTCGCCGTGCCGGTGGCGGGCATCTTTCATCTGGCGACGCACGCGTTTTTCAAAGCCTTGCTGTTCCTGGCGGCCGGCTCCGTCATGCACGCGATGGCTGACGTCGTCGACATTCGTCGGATCGGCGGACTGCGGCGTCTCATGCCTGTGACCTATTGGACCTGCCTCGTCGGCTGTCTCGCCTTGGCGGGATTATTTCCGTTCGCCGGATACTGGAGTAAGGATCCGATTATCCTTTCAGCCTGGCAGAGCGGCCGGCCGATGCTCGGCGCTCTGGCAACGCTGACGGCAGTGCTGACGACATTTTACATCTTTCGCATGTTCTTTCGCACCTTTCATGGCCCCTGCAAAGTCCCCGATGCCGTCGATCATGCCCACGAATCGGGTCACTGGATGTGCTGGCCGATGATCATTCTAGCCGTCGGGGCAGCGGTTCTCGGCTTTGCCCTCGGATCGCCTGCCGATCATGGCCTGATCGATCGCATCCTCGCCCCGTCGCTGATAGGGTCGGGCAAGACGACGAACGCCGCGGATCCGCACCTGAACCCGCACGCTCTGACGGGCGGGTTGACGGCGGCCGCCTTGCTCACGATTGCGTTCACCTGGCTCGTCTACCGCAACGGACGCGGGATCACTGAACGCCTCGCGGAAAAAACATCACTGGCAGCGAAATCGTTTCAATATGTGCATACTCTGCTCAACCGCAAGTATTTTGTTGATGAGGTATACGATGCCGTCGCCGTTAATCTTGTCCGTGGCGGCGCCGACGGCTGTGACGAAGCCGACCGTTCGTTGGTCGACGGACTCCTGGCGGCAATCGTCGCGGTGCCGCGCGGCCTGGCCCGCAGCCTGAGACTCCTCCAGCAAGGGGCCCTGCAGGGCTACGCGCTGGCGACGATGATCGTGTTGGCCGTGATGCTGTTGATCGCTCTGAAGGTGTTGAGTTAAAACAATGAACTGGCTCGAACACTGGATATTGACGTTAACGATTTTCGTGCCGACCGCGGGCGCGGTGCTTATCGCTCTGACGGAGGCTCGGCATGTCCGCGTGATCAGGGCGCTGGCCTTGACGGCGTCGTTGGTGTCGCTGGTCCTGGCAGGGCTGGTCGTCGGAGGTTTCCTGGCTTGCGGTCCGAGCAGCGGGTATCTTCTGGAGCAGAGCGTACTATGGATCGGGCCGCCCGTGTTCCCGGCGGTGGAAATCCGCTATCATCTCGGCGTCGATGGACTTTCCGTGTTTCTGCTGGCCCTTACGGCGCTGCTGCTGCCCCTGGCGATCGCAGGAAGCTTCAGATCGATCAGCGAACGGCAGAAGGAGTATTTTATATTACTGCTTATCCTGGGCAGCGCGTGCATGGGGGTGTTCTGTGCCGTGGACCTTTTGTTGTTCTATATCTTCTTCGAATTTACGCTCGTGCCGTTGTATTTTCTGATCGGCATCTGGGGTTCGGATCAGCGCCGGGCCGCCGCCAATAAATTTTTCATATATACGATGGCAGGCAGCGTCTTGATGTTCGCCGGCGTTCTTTATCTGGCATTGAAAACCGCCGGGCAGGGCGGTCCAATCCGTTTCGATATCCCGACTTTGGCCTCGCTGGCTCCGGCAGGTCTGATTGACGTCGACACCCAATACTGGCTGTTCCTGGCCCTCTTCGCCGGCTTCGCCATCAAGGTGCCGCTGTTTCCCCTGCATACCTGGCTGCCGTTGGCTCACACCGAAGCGCCGACCGCCGGCAGCGTGATCCTGGCCGGCGTTCTGCTGAAGCTTGGCACCTATGGCTTCTTGCGATTGTGCTTGCCCATCCTGCCTCAGGCAGCGCTCGGGCTGGCCCCGCTCATGGCGGCGCTGGCGGTGGTGGCGATATTGTGGGGTGCCCTGGCCGCATGGGCGCAAAACGATTTCAAACGACTGGTTGCCTATTCTTCGGTCAGCCACATGGGATTCTGCATGCTGGGCCTGTTTACGATCAGGCCGGTAGGCGTAGCGGGCAGTCTGCTGTATATGCTCAATCACGGCATCAGTACGGCGGCACTGTTTTTCGTCGTGGGCATGATCTACGATCGATATCACACGCGGCGGATGTCGGAGGTCTCGGGGCTGGCCTCCGCCATGCCCAGGCTGACCGCTTTTGCCGTGCTGTTCGCGCTGAGTTCCATCGCCTTACCCGGTCTGAACGGCTTTGTCAGCGAGTTTATGGTGCTTGTCGGCGCCTTCACCAGCGCCAGGCCGACGGACAACTTGCCCGCGGGCCCCGTACCTTTGTCGTATGCGATTGCCGCCGCCGGCGGGGTGGTCCTGTCCGCGATATACATGCTTTATTTTCTTCGCCGGGTCTTCTTCGGCCAAACCACTCGTCTCGCGCCGACCAAGTCCGATTTGCCCGCTGATTTGACTTGTCGCGAAATATCGCTACTGGCCCCGCTGGCGGTGCTGGTGGTGCTTCTCGGCCTTTGGCCGGGACCGGTGATCCGAGCGATCATGCCCGCCTGCACGGCACTGACCCAAAAAATAGGCATGCCCATTGTCACAAAAGCGCCCCAGCCGACTCGCGCCGAAGAGGAGCAAACCCTTCGGCATGTCACATACGGTGTTTCTCCTGAAGATAGTCATACCGACGAGGCGATCAAGCATGGGATTCATCACCCTTAGATTGATTCTCATACTCATGGTGCTGGCTTTGGGCGGCTCGCTGCTGGCGATCGCCGGTGCGATCGGCTCCCTGCGAAGCCGCAAGAGGTCGATACGGCCCGCGATCATTCTGCTGGCCCTCGCGATCCTTGGCCTCGCGGGCTGGACGGTTACCTGTTGGCCCGTGGGTGACCAACCGCATTCCCCGATGCTTGTCGCCGACCCGCTCGCCCTTTACACGGCGATGGTGGCTATTGCCGGAACAATTCTTGCGGTATTGGTGGCGGCGAACCAGCCCGCCGAGGATCTCGCCGGTGAATTCGTTGCCATGATTCTGTTCGCCGCTGCCGGTCTGGTCATGGTCGGCATGGCCAACAACCTGCTGGTGATGTTCCTGGCTTTGGAGTTGGTTTCAATCCCCGGCTTCATCCTCGTCGGCCTGTCGCGCCGTCACGCCCTGGCCGAAGAGGCTGCGGCGAAGTATTTCTTTCTTGGCGTCTTGGCAACGGCCTTGACGGCTCTTGGCTTTGTGCTGCTCTATGGGGCTTCGGGCGGTATGGGCCTCGGCGCCGGTGGCGAACCCACGCTGCAAGCCGCTGTCGGCACGGCCAATCTGAAACACTGGCTGGCGATGGTTGGGCTGATCATCGCCTTTGCCGGCCTGACCTTCAAGATTACCGCGATCCCATTTTATTTCTACGCCCCCGACGTCTATCAGGGATCGGCAGCGAACGTCTCTGCGATTATCGCCTTTCTCCCGAAAATGGCGGGATTCATTGCCCTCTTGCGGATATTCGCATGGGTTGGGTTCGACGGTGCAATCTGGCAAACGTTCTTTCCCATCCTCTGGGTTGTCGCCGCAGGCACGACGACGGCCGGCAATGTCCTGGCCCTTTTGCAGTCGGACGTCAAACGCATCCTTGCCTACAGCAGTGTCGCCCACAGCGGGTATATGCTTATCGGCGTGGCGGCGGTAACCGGGGCATCCGCCGGACTGCAAAATGGACTGGCGGCGGTGCTGTTCTACATCTTTATTTACGGACTGATGACCCTTGGGGCCTTCGGCGTTATCGGTTATCTGTCGAACCTGCGCGCCAGGTCGTCTGCCCGTGACGAATTGTCCGATTTGGGCGATCTGGCAGGGCTTTGGCGTGTTCAACCCCTCATGGCTCTAATCCTGGCAGTGTGCGTTCTCAGTTTGCTGGGAATTCCGCCTCTGGCCGGTTTCTGGGCTAAGGTCTATATCTTCACGTCGGCCCTGGCGGGAAGCCGTTGGTTGATCGTTTTAGCGGTTGTGGGTCTTCTCAACGCCGCCGTGGCGGCTGGATATTACTTGCGGATCATCGCTGCTGCGTATTTCTCCGAACCGACAAAGGCGTCGGCTTTGTTGCCGGAGACCCCCGATCGTGTCGCGCGTATCTCGAAATCGGGCTTGATGCTTGTTTCCGCAGCCGTCATCGTCATTGGTCTGGCCCCCGCCAAGTTGATGCACCTTTGTGACCTGGCCGCGAGATCTTTGCTGCCGCGTTGATCGGGCCACATGTCCTCACGCGACAAGCGGACACCCCTGCAGACTCACAACGGCAAGGCAATCGCGGTCCCGCCCGCCATGCTGCGGGCTACTGCTTCGGTAAATTCCATGTATTTCACGCCGTCCTCAAATGTTGTATGCGTGATCGGTTCTTGGCCTCGGATGGCGTTGACGAATTCCTGCTCAACCCGCCATCCGCCTTCCAGTTCCGGCGAAACGGCGATTTCGTTCATCTGTTCGCCGCCGCGTTTACCGCCGTACAGCTTGTCGTCGGCAAAACGCAGCGTGCCCTCGCTTCCGTACAGAAACGCGTCATTCCCACCGGCAAAGCCGCTGACACTGGAAAATTGAAAGTGGGCCTGAGCCCCGCACGTCATCTCCGCCACAACATCGAGATGCTCGGGAATACGCACTTCCCGCATCGTGCCGTCTATGTCTTTGCGCATCTTTACAAAGATTTTGCCCATGGCGGAGACCTTTGTCGCCTCGCCGACCCACCGCATGACGGCCTCATACCAGATCCCCAGGCTCATCACGTTGTATCCGCTCAGATCGAAATCCTGACGCCAGTGCAACGGAGCGTTGCGATCGAGGAACCCTCCGCCGGCCCGCACTTCGATCGCCAACAGTTCACCCAGATAGCCGTCGGCGATGAGCTTTTGAATCGTCCGATCCACCCGCAGCGAAATTGGAGAAGGCACAACCTGGCTGATCAGGTGTGGACGATCCTGGGCGGCGTCGCGCATCGCCCGTGCTTCAGCGGCGGTGCTCGCCATTCTTGCTTCGCACATCACGTGCTTTTCCGCCGCCAGCGCTGCCAATGTTACCCGACAGTGCAGATAGGGCCAAGTTCCGATCACGACCGCGTCGGTGTCGTTGGCCGCGATCAATTCTTCCCACGTGCCGCAAATCTTCGGAATACCGAATTCCTTCGCCACCCGTTCCGATGACTCCCGGCTGCGATTGCACACACTGACGATTTCAACCCCGTCGATCGCCTGCAAGCCGGGGATGTGCCTGCGTCGCGTATTGCTGCCGGCCCCAACCACTCCGACGCGAATGGTAGACTTACCCATTGTGAAGCTCCTTCGCCCCTGAAAAGCCCTTGGCCGATGATGAATCTTGCTCAGATTACTCTAATGCCTGGCGGCGGGTCCGTCAATAACGCAGGCAGGTCGGGCCCCCCTGAGTCCCGACCTGCTGCTTGTCACAAGAGAAAGTATAGCTTGAAGGAAGTGGTGGTTTTTTGTAATTTAACCGAGTTCTTTCTGCCTTGGCCTCGCACCTCGGTAACGGTTTTATCGTATTCACTCTTATAGACGAATCTTCAGCCCAGAAAATTCGAAAAAAATTGATAAGAAAATTTCGCCGGTTTGCATCATTGTCTTCCATCAGGATAACTTGATTTTCGACAGTCTTTTTACTACAGTTACAATGAATATAAGGTCGGCTGGCCGACATGAGGCACGCCACGCGTTCGGTTTGTGATGGGCCGGTATGAACGATTACGCAATTGAGACTGTTGGATTAACGAAATACTATGGCGAGCGCCTCGGCATCGGCGATGTGTCGATCAAGGTGCCCTCCGGCAGCATCTATGGCCTGCTGGGGCCCAACGGCGCGGGCAAGACGACGATGATCCGTCTGCTGCTCGGCTTTCTTTGTCCGACCTCCGGCCAGGCTCGCGTGGCAGGGTTTAATATTCGTTCACAAACACTCAAGGTCCGAGAAAATGTCGGATATCTGCCCGGCGAAGTGCGTTTATTCAATCACCTGACCGGCTACAAGACCCTCAAGTATCTGGCGGGGCTTCGCGAAACCGATTGCCTGCTGCGGGCCGAACAGCTCGCCCGTCGGCTCGATCTTGATCTTCATCTAAAAATGCGATTCTGCAGCCGGGGTATGCGGCAGAAACTCGCCCTCATCCAGGCCATGATGCACGATCCTGCAGTTTTGATCCTCGATGAGCCGACCAACAGCCTCGATCCGCTGATGCAGCAGGAGGTCTACGATCTGCTGCGCGAATATGCCCGCGAAGGCGGCACGGTCTTTTTCTCAAGTCACATCATCAGTGAGGTCGAGCGGATCTGCGATTATGTCGCTATCGTTCGTGCCGGCCACCTCGTCGCCGACGACACGATCCAGCAGTTGCGCAAACGCAGTCTTCAGCACGTCCGGCTCGAGTTGAAAAACGG
>Ga0315281_10006664_pt1 | contig 16386 bp, 10 predicted proteins | sample YL17G07_0_MG_FD_204540 | JGI IMG/M metagenome (GOLD analysis project Ga0315281, IMG submission 204540) | Sediment microbial communities from Yellowstone Lake, YNP, Wyoming, USA - YL17G07_0 | ecosystem: Environmental > Aquatic > Freshwater > Lake > Sediment | place: USA: Wyoming | collected... | reverse complement strand
GAGATTCTTTGGAAAGCTTATACTTACAACCTGAGTAGATAATCAGAAGGTTTGATTGAAAGAAATTGACTTTAGGTAATTATAGGCTTGCACAACCCCCAGTTGTGCAACACGCTCCTACGATATCTCTTTTTAAACTTCTTCCCACATAATAAAGCCATGGAAGAAAAACTTTGCGCCCAGCCAGAGCGTTCTATGGCAAGGCGCGGAAGGTTCCGCAGGCTGGTCGCTGCATCCACGGCAGTAATAATAGGCCTGTTCGGGACGTGCCCGGCATCACTCCCTAGTATTAAAAAGTATGTTGCAGTAAGAGAAGTTATGGCAGAACCTGTGATGAAAACCGCGAAAGAGGTAAAGCCCGAAGAGGCTGCGAAAAACGCCGCAAACGTCCTAAAAAAGCTGCTTGTGGAGAAGGATCCTTCTGCGTACGCGCAGTTCAATTCTTTGTGGATGAGATGGTCCGCAGATGACAAATTTTGGGGTTCTTTTGTAAGGGAATATAATTCAATTATAAAAGGGGACGCGCGGGCCGGGAAGTACGACGCAATTTTTAGGCAAATAAAAGGCAAGGTGAGGCCAAACGAGCTTGCAGATGCAGTAAACTATTTTGTCAGCTTCGCTCAAAAGGGATTCCCATCTCCTGCTACGCTAAAAGAGAAGTACGGAGACGATTTCTTTTATCTCAATATGCTGGATGGGGCGTACAACGCGCTCACTAAGCTCGCTTCCACAGGAGAGAAGGGATACTATGACGAATTCATCCGAGTGTGGAAGGCAGCTGTGCCTGAGTATGGCAAATTCGACGACGAGTCAAAAGAATTCATAAAATCCCTTCAGAAAGCGCTTGATACGCAGGCAAAGGGTTTTGGCGACGCTGCAAAGGAGCTTGCCCGCACCAAAAAGCAGCGCTATCTTGATTTTAGCAAATTCGCTGATGCAGTGCTCGGGGCAAAACAGGATTTGATGAAACAAAATACCAGCGCCGTATCCTGGATGAAAACCAAATATGGGGACTATCTGCTTTCATATATCGCATCAAAGATGGACGCAGAAGCAAAGGCAGCAAAAAGCGCAGTCGACAACCTTGAGAAATTCGTCAAGGATCCAAAAGACTCAAAGAGCCGCTTTATCTTCCTGCGGCTTTGGGCAGAGAACAAGTCTGCCGCGTTCTATATCGATTTCCATATATCTGCTGCAAAGAGCTCATCAATATCCATCCTGCTATCGGATTACGAGAAGAAGTCAGGCGTCAACAATGAAAGCGCTGCCAAAGCGCTGTGCGATACAATAGAATCAGTATATGACAACATGCGCTCTTCCAAGCCGGATCCGTCAGGCATGGCATCCAGGTATGGCTCTGCATTTGTCTCAGCAGTCCGGAGCGGGAAACTGGGCGTCGTGCCACAGAAGACGTACACCCAGAAAGAAATACAGGAAGAGCTGGACCAGGCAGGCAAAAAGCTCGATTCGCTGGAAGCATATTTCAAAGAGCTCAACATGAACCGTGTAACCGAAGTCAGGGCTGAGCTCGATAGTTGGTCAGACACGCTCTACCTCTATCGGCAGAGGCTTGCGGGCAAGAACCTGTCATTCAGCGAAGCCAATGCGCTCAATCTTAAGGTTCCTCCAAAAAAATATGTGGAGTTGGTCATAAAGGCAGCAGACATGGACGCACGGGACATCGATCGCGTCTACAATGGCACGAAGAGCTACACCTACACGATAACTAGCGGCTGGATAAGCAGGATGGAGACGATTCTCACGAGAATGGAATCCACAAAGACGATCGCTGCGCTGGATTGGGTGTATGAAAATAGGCTTAAGGAAAAATTAGGCGATGATGCCGCTATCCGGTCCAATGTGTACAAGCTGAAGGGGACTGTCTCTTTTGTGAGCTCGATATTATCTAGCCTATCCAACCCCACGCTCTCAAAATCGCAGCTCTCTTCGCTGACATCGAGCCTGAGCGAGAGCACCCTGTTCCCTTCGGATTTTAAGGACACGCTGTCGACCCTGATCGGCTCTGCGACTACAAACATGCAGACGCAGACGCTCACCGCAGACAGCGTTGACTACTGGAAAAAGCAGATAGCGCTCATAAACAAGACGATCGATAAGCTGCCACAACAGTTCAGGGAGCGTGTCGCCCTACAGTTCTATTCTAAATGGCATGAGGAGTACAGCGGATTGAAAGGCTACAAATCCCTTGGCGCAGCGCTTTCTGGCATCTTAGAATCAACAGATTCATTCAGCCGCCAGGTGACATCAGTGCTTGAGAACCAATCCATCTATTATACTAAAATCTCTTACATCGGGCAGGAGCAGACGACAACAAAGACAGACCTGAACTCGAATGGCGAAATCTATAAGGGTTTCCGGACCCTTTCCCCTGAAACACAATATGAAATTTACAGGCAGTTCTCATCGCTTTTCGGACCATCGCCTTCTTCGTGGAACGAAGGTGCATGGCAGAGGTTTGCTGCAGTGGTTGACGGAGTGGCCGATATCCCGGGTTCGCATGCTGCGCTCCTGCTCAAGCGCATCGGACCAAAGCTCCTGAAATATGAAGCCAGTTCAGTGGCCCTCATCCTTGGCGTGATTTCCGGCTACAGCGCGGTATTCTATCCAGCAGGCCACTACCGCGAACTCGGGGCTTATTACGAATCGCTTCCGCCCAAACTCGACAAGATTTTCACAGACATATTCGCGACAAAAGATGAGATAAAGGAGAGCTACAAGGACGTGAGGATAATCAAGCCCACAGAACAGTCACAGTTCGCCCAGCTTCTCATACCCGCTGCGCGCATAATCGTGCAGGTGCCAAAGCATGTTTATGAATCATGGGTAGCTACAGGCACGCTGCTTGAGCTTCGCCAGGCCTCGCGCATCACAAGCGGCGCTGCAACCACGCCGGACATACTCAGGACTGAAAGCCGGTTCTTCAACGAGAAAGCAATTGAAGGCAGGTTGGCGCTTCCCACGCCTTTCATCACACCGATCATCGCATTGAGCAAGCTGTATCTGCTTGCTCCAAATTATATCCCGGAAGTGGGCGAATGGTATTCACTGCTCGGAACCCAGCAGGCAAGTGCTGCATGGGAAAGGGTCCAGCTTGGAGACAATGTCGAGAAGACATGGCAGGCCCTTTCAACAACATCGCTAGCCCTGACGGGTGAAGGAAAGACTGCAACAGGCACTTATACCCTAAAGAGAGGAACAGGAACGGAAAGCACTGATGAAGGCACGCTTACGCTAAGGAACCTCAGGTATGTGGAGGAGAAAGTATCGAACGCTTTCCTTGTGGACCTTGAGGAGTTCAGGGCAGGCAGCAAATCAAGGCAGGCAGCAACCTGGAAAGGTCTGGAATCAAAGGTACTCACACGCGTTGAAGCGATAAAAAAGAAAGAGGCGGCGCCGGCATCTGAAGAAGCGAAGGCAATTGCTGCGTTCATGGCGTCTGTTTCCGCAATCACGATATCAGAGAAAACAGAAAGAGGCAAAGCTACGGGTATTTATCAGGCCGCCCTTCTCTCAGACCGAGGCACACTCGCCAAGTTCGAGACAACGTCCGCTGACATGCGCTCTGCTGAATTCAGGAGTTCGCTCGCAAAGGCCATTCTCGGTTTGAAGCAGGAGGATTTCACCAGCCTCAGGAAACAGAGGATGGACAACCTGCTTGACAATGGGGTGCACAAGCTCCAGCGGCTGAGCAAGGAAGGAAAGGCGCCCTTTGAAAACACTGAAGCGTCGGAATTGCTAGACAAGAAAATCAAAGCGCTGGAAAACGATGCTGTCAGCAGGCTGCTCTCTTCGCTTGGTTCGGTTTATTTAGAAACAGTCGAAGGCAAGAAGAACCTGTATTCAGCAGAGATAAGGATCGGCACTACCGCCTTGTTCCAGTTCGTGACAAGCACGAAAGATACCAGCTCCGCGCAGTTCAGGCAGGCATTCTGGAATAAGCTGACTTCTCAAAACGCATTATATGTCCGCGGATTGCTCAAAGGCAAAGGGCATGAGGATTTCGCTTATGCGCTCGAGACGCTAAACAATATGCCAGAAGAACGGCAGAATGAGCTGTTCTCATCGATGGGCGATAATATCTCTGCAAGGCTAAAGCTCATTGACATTCCGACATATTCCGGCGAGCGGAAAAAGATGACCCAAAAGGAGATAGCTGAAAGGCTAGTGGAACGGGTTACTTTGAAAGAGGCCGAGCCCAATAAATATACTGTTTTTGCAGGGAATCCTAAAGACGGCATCATAATCGGAAAGCTCGAAGCAAAGTCGCCCGAGGAGCTGACCAAGAAATTCGGAGAGCTGATTTATAGCCTGGAGCCTGACACGGTCAGAAGCATCATTGCAGGCAAATCGAAGTGGTATGAGAAAGCCGGCCGGGCAACAAAAACAGTTGCCCTGAAAGCGGCAAAGTATGCATTCATGCTTGAGCCGAACAGCGCAATTGATGGGGATTTTTACATAAAAAGGGTTGACGATAAGGTAACCCGCTTGACGACTTCAGTGAATTCAATCGCGCCCGGAGGCGCAGACAGCGCCGTGTATTTTGACCGGACGTATGAAGGGACGACTGGTGCAACTACTGCAAGCTCAATAGGATCGAGGCTCAGGTACACTATTGCGAACATGAAGGATGCTGATTATTATACCTCTTTGAACAACTTCAATTCAGATATAAGCAGCGGAACGAGCGTGACTGACTCTTCAGCAGCATCGGCGTTCATGACAAAACTCGGCCTTTCAAGCAGCGAACAGAAGGCGCTGACAGATAAGCTTTCACTGACTGAACTCCGTGACCTGCTTACCACCGCCAAGTCAGATTACAGTGCAAATAAAAGCCTTAGCGAATGGGAATCCCTAAAGACCCTTAGCAGCAGGCTCGTAGAAGATTTTTATTCATACAACGCCTATATCTTCAAGCGGTTTGAGAACGGCTCTTTCTACCTTGTGGATGTGAAGACGCTCACACAAAAACAGGTAGAGGACACCTACAGCACTATTAAACCAGAATCTGAGCTTGCTTATCGGCTCTATGCAAGGGCTCATCCTGTGATGGGAAAACATGAGGCAGAGCTGGAAGGCTCGATGATTTTCGCTGGCCAGGAGACTGCGTTCCAGGGTGCTGGAGCAGCATACCAGGGCCATAAATGGGGCGCATTTGGCCTCTATGAACATACGCGAGGCGGAAGGGCTGCAGCAGGGATCGGAGGCTTTAATCCTGAGAAGCGCAGTTACTGGGTAGGGCGGATGTATCTTTCTGATGTCAAAGCAGAAGATGTCACTCTGGCTTCAGGCAAATCAGAGGCTAAGCGTGGCTATTATGGACAGTTCACGATGCTGAAAGCAGAGAAATACCGTGTTGACGCATTCGCAGGATACCAGCAAAGGTTTGAGGCTGGAGGGGTATTCGACTACCTCGCTGACTGGGGTTATTTAGGGGGAGGATGCCTGAGCATCGAGGACAAAAGCGGCGGAAGGTTCCATATAATGGACCGGAATCTCGTAAATGGCATTGTCCTTTCTGGCTTGTATGCCAATGGCCAGTGGGGCGCTGCTGGCGGGGCCAGGTATCTGTTCCTGCGAAGGACCTTCGGCCTTGAGATGAAGCTTGGTGGTATTGCGCAGCAGGATAAATCAAAAGGAGGATTCCTGAACCTCACACTGAGGCCTGATGGAAGCACATTCTTCAATTCCTACAGTGCGCTTGGTGCGTATGTAACAGGTGAACGCGAGCTGAAGATCGCCGGCATCGAGCTTGGCGGGCCAAAGCTGGAAGCAGATGCCTACTGGAGCATACTAGGAGGGGGCGCTGGTGAACTGAAATTGCATCTTCCCCGCCTTGATATCACTGCTGGCGGAGCAGGCAATATAGAGGGCATCACCAGCTGGGCAGGATGGGGCGGTGCCAGGCTGACCTTGGATCGGCACACGCTTTTTGCTGTCACTTCTCTATCAAAAGAGATATCCGAAAAGGCAGAAGAAGTGGAATCAAAGGAGTTCATGGTTGGATACAAATATAGGTTCTCTCCGACTGATTATGAATATGGTAAAAGCCATTACCTCATAGGCGCATTTTCCGGGCTTTTCCAGGATGTCGGATCAGAGTGGGGAAAACAGTACGACCTCCAGCTTGGATATTTTGGCAACTCATTCTATGATCGCTGGTACGCTACGGCTGGTTATCAAAGATGGGAGAACTCTGAGAAAATCCGTGACGCTCTTACGATATATGGCGTCTATGATACTAAACTTCCCGTATGGATTTTCAGAGACCTGACATTCAGCGGCTCCCTGGCATTTGGAAGAGACCTTACCAAGGATCCGGAATGGGAAAAAGCATTCTTCCAGTTCATGCTTACTCTTAAAGGCACTCTCTAGCAATAGGAAAAAAATCCGTTATCATTATCAGCCCTGTATCGGCGGCCCCAGTTTGATGTTCGGAGGGATGATCGGGGCAGGTATGCCAAGCGCCCTTGCGATAAGAACGCCATTGACTTCAGATGAGAATGTGATGATGTTCGCGAGCGGGCCTGCAAGCTCTCTTGGGAGCTTCTTGTCTTTTCTCCAGCCTAAGATATACTTGTCAAGCTCTTTTTCATCTCCGGACAGGAACAGGTATCCGCTCAGCCCGAGCTTGGCCACATTCTCCTTATAGTCCACATTATAGGAAAATTCGACAATCAGTTCCGTACGGCTTTTTCTGGTGACATTGTTTATCGCCATTTCCACTGAGATCGAAGTGAAAGGCTCATCCTTCAGGCTTTCTGCCTCTGTCTTGAAGAAACGGACACCTTTATATTCTACCATATAAACACCTGATACGTTAGCGGCGTTCAGATTTATATGTGTTCCTTTTTGGCGCTGATCCTATTTCTTGATAACTTTCTTCCCCCTCTCGCTCGGCTCTATCCTAACCTTCCCCTTAAACATTTCATCAAATCCCCGCCCGAGCTCCTTTCCGTCCATCAACCGGTCCAAAACAATCGCGAGCGCAGCGACTTCCGAATGCGGCTGGCTCGTCACGGAGATGTTGAAGTCAGCGAGCTGGTAGACTTCGGCCGGGACTGCTTCAGAACCGACAATAATTAGCAGTTTCGCGTTTTGGGTCTTGAGTCTTGGAAGGACCTCTGGCAAAGGAAGGCCGTACATTGTTAAATGCAAAATCACGAATCCTTTCTCTTTATGCTCTTTAATAACTTTCCTGAAATTCTTCTCGTACGAAACTGAAAATCCTGAGGTCGACGATTCGACCTCAAGCTTTCCATTTCCCTTATTGGAAACTGAAAACCCGGAACCGGAAACCGCTCCCCCTCCACCCCATTGTGAAACAAGACGCAAGACACTGGACTCAAGACCACTGTCGTGCTGGCCTGAGTAAATCATGCTGTCTGCTCCAAACGCCCTGGCAACCAGTGCGACGTGCGTGCTAATGCGCTCATCGCGGGGGAGACGGTGGCCGAGCCTGAGGATGACAGTTTCCGGTTTCGAGTGTTCGGTGTTCAGTTTGGGGTTTTCAGTTTCCACGAATAACACTTCCAGTAGCTATATTTTTGGATCGAGAAGGAATAACCAAAATGGAATAAAAGATATTTTTTTTCCCTGGATTGTTTTTTCTTCAAGCCTGTCTTTGCTTATTACCACCCCGTATTTGCCTCCTTTGTTTTCCAGGAATTTCAATAATCCCTTCAAATCCTTTTCATCGATTGTATTTTGATATTTCACTTCTATGGGCGCATTGCCTGCAACATAATCTACTTCATTTTGTTGTTCTCTCCAATAAGACAAATCCTTGTATGTTGAAAATAGGGCTAACCCGACCATATTCTCGATAATAAATCCTCTGTTCTCTTCTTTCACAGCATAATTCTTCATGAGCGAATTCCGCAGCCCCTGGTCGATAAGCAGGTATTTTTTCATCGCTTTCATCTGTTTTTTCGGGCCTCCATAAACAGGTATTTCAAGGATCAGGTAACTGGATTTAAGAAAATCCATGTAATTAAGAAGAGTAGCGCGGTCAAGCCCGACAACTTCGTTGAGGATTTCATAGGAAATAATCCTGCTTTGATTCACCGCTACCATGTTCAGCAAAAGATCAATGACCTTCGGATTTCTTATATTAAAATATACAGCCATATCCTCATAGATCGCTTTTTTCGGTACATCGGCAAGAAGATGGTTCAGCCATCTTTCTTTGGAATCCGCCTCGTTTTTTATCTCAAACCATTCTGGGAACCCGCCGACAAGCAGGTATTCTTCAAGCGCGCCTTCAATCTGCTTCCTGGCAATACTCAATGCGACAGCATCATTCTTGTTTATTTTCGTAGCTTCGATGCCACTGAAATATAGAAACTCCCTAAAATCCAGTGGCAAAAGTTCGGCTTCTGCTGTCCTTCCCCTCAAATATTTATTTGCATCCGCCTGTATAGTAAGGCTGGATGATCCAGATAGAATAAATTTGATATCGAGCTCACGGTCATAATATGATTTTATCCACTTGTACCATTCTTTTTGAGCCTGAACCTCGTCAAAGAAAACATAAAGCCGGTTATTTTTTGATCGTGAAAGCGCATTATCCAAAATATCCTTTATCGGTTCATCTGAGCTCAAGGATATTGCCGGGTCATCCAGCTGGTAGTAAACAATATTGTCCCTGCTTGTCCCTGAATCCAGCAGGTTTTGGATCAATTGATGCAGCAATACCGATTTTCCCACCCTTCTTGGGCCCGTAAGGATCACCACTCGTTTGGACCTCAATTCTTTCTCCAAATTTGGAAAGATCGACCTTTTCTTCGGATACCGCTCTGCTTTTCTTGACTTACCAGTAATCCACCACTCATTCACTGCCAACAAGGCATCTGCAAATCCTTTTTCATCCTTAATCATATTGTGGATTATAACCAGCAATATTTATAAATTATCGCTTATTATGACCTGCAATATTTCTACCCAAAAGAAAGCGTTTAAACTCCACATCACCATCAAAACCCGGTACGTTGGGGCCAAGACCACATTTTTTAACCTGAGCGGCAGAAGATATCACTGATTGTCATGCGCGCCCTCGTTACAGGCGGAGCGGGTTTCATCGGCTCCCATATCGTTGAAGAATTGCTCAAAGAAAAAGCAGACGTTGTGGTGCTGGACGACCTTAGCACAGGAAAAAAGGATAACATACAATCGCCGCAAGCAGAGCTTTTCAAAGGAAGCGTGTTAGACCGGGATATGCTCATGAAATCCATGGAGGGCGTGGATATCGTCTTCCATGAAGCAGCGAAGATATCAATCCCGTTTTCAGTGAGCCATCCTGCAACAACCTGGGATGTGAACATCAAAGGGACCAAGCTCATGCTCAATGCAGCAGTCAATGCAGGCGTGAAGCGCGTCATCTTCGCATCATCTGCCGAGGTTTATGGCAACGCCCTACCTCCATTAAGCGAAAAAAACGACGTTAAACCTATCTCCCCTTTCGGTGATTCCAAGCGGATGGGCGAGCTGCTCATGGAGCAGTATCATGACAAGGAAGGCCTTGAGGCAGTCTCGCTCAGATATTTCGATGTATATGGCCCAAGGCAGAATATCTCGGCCGAGAGCGGAGTGGTCGCTAGGTTCATCAGCCTGATGTCGCAAGGGAAAGCGCCTGAGGTCTATGGGACAGGGATGCAGACAAGGGATTTTGTATATGTAAAAGATGTGGCACGGGCCAACATGCTCGCGCTCAAGATGAAAAAAGCGAAAGCAGACGTCTTCAATGTAGCTAGCGGCAATGCCATCTCAGTGAGCGAGCTGGTCAAGACATTGAACTCTGTACTCGGGACCGCACTTGAGCCAATCTTTGAGACTGAGCGGCAGAGCGATGTAAAATACTCCTTTGCAGATATCTCCCTTGCGAAGAAAAAGCTCGGCTTCGAGGCTAATGTTGCATTGGAGCAAGGGCTCAAGGAAACTGTACGCTGGTTTAAGGAAAAAGGTGGATAAGATGGCAAAATATTTCGGCACAAATGGCGTCCGCGGCCTGTTCAATATGCTGACCCCTGAGCTTGCTATGAGGCTAAGCCAGGCAGTTGGAATGTATTTTATGAGAGGAAGAATCCTTATCGCGCGTGATGGGAGGGTTACTGGCGAATGCCTTAAGCACGCGGTGCTTTCCGGCCTGCAATCCGTAGGATGCGAGACCATTGACCTTGATCATTGCCCTGCGCCTACTGCAGAATTCATGATAAAGAGATTGAAGGCAGATGGGCTCATCATAATAACCGCATCGCACAATCCTGCAGAATGGAACGCGCTCAAAGTCGTTGATGGCAGCGGAGTGACTATCTCGCGGGAGCGAGGCGAAGCGATCGAGGCATTGATGGAAAAGATTGTTCTTGCGCAATGGGATAAAGTGAGGCCAGGCAGAACATATGAATCAGCAGCCTATGAGCACATCGAGGCAATATCAGGGCTTGTTGATAAGGAAAAAATCCGGAAAAGGAAACTGAAGCTCGCGCTTGATTGCGGCAATGGCATGGCAGCGCTCATCGCCCCGAAAATGTTCAAGGAGTTTGGTTGCGAGATTGTAACATTGAACAGCCATGTAGATGGAAGATTCCCCGGCCGCCCTTCTGAACCAACTGAAGCGAACGTGAAGGCGCTTATTGAAGCAGTGAAGGCAGAGAAAGCGGATGCAGGGCTTGCATGGGACGGGGATGGAGACAGGGTCGTTTTTGTCGATGAAACAGGCGCTTACGTCATCGGAGACAAGGTATTTGCCCTCAGCGTGCTTTGGCAGTTCAAGGAGAAGAAAGGCGATATCGCCACCACTGTTTCCACAAGCAGGGCAGCCCAGGATATCGCACAGGCCACTGGACACCGGACACTGTACACCAAGATCGGCGCCCCGTATCTCTCAGAAGAGATCGCGAAAGGGAACGCGGTGCTCGCAGGAGAGGAAGTCGGCGGAGTGATCTGGCCAGAGCTTTCCCTTGCCAAAGACGGATTCCTCACTGGTGCTAAGCTCGCCCAAGCGCTTTGCGAGAAACCCCTTAGTAAATGGCTGGAGGAGGTTCCGCATTATTACAATGTGAAAATAAAACTGGAAGCAAAAAACGAATCCGAGAAACAAAAAATCGTAGGTCGCGTAATGCTGGAAACCCGAAACCGGAAACTGAAAACCATGTTGATCGATGGAGTTAGGGCGGATTTTGCAGACTCCTGGGTCATCTGCAGGGCCTCAGGCACAGAAAACGTGGTGAGGATCTTCACTGAAGGGAAGACGGAGAAACGCGCGAAAGATCTTCTTGAGGAATGGAAGAGGGTTGCGGAAGGGAAATGAGCCGTTTCATTCCAGATCAGTATGCCTTTTCTTCAGAGAATCTTCGCCCATCTTCTTCTGCACCATCAATTCCTCGACAAGAGAATCAAAGAAGACCATGGTCGATAGCTCGAACAGCGTGCCTAGCGGAGCGAGCGGCTCATGGCCTCCGCCAAGCTGCCTGGCCAGATAATCCTTCTCACGTTTTCCCGGAACCCTGCCCTTTATCCGGACAAATGAATCAGCGAAGCTACAGATGGATGATTTCGGGTTTGAGGTTATCGCAACCACACGCGCTTTCTTTTTCTTTGCAGCCTCTGCCATCAGGACAGTTGAAAGCGTTTCTCCTGAACCAGTCACTGCGATCAGCAGGTCTCTTCTTTCAATCGCCGCTGTCGTCGGCTCCCCGACCACATGAACATCGAATCCGAGATGCATCAGCCTCATGGCGAATGCCTTTGCCACATATCCTGACCTGCCTGCGCCTGCGAGGAAAACCTGTTGCGCCTTGTCAAGCTCTTTCATCAGCCTCTTCACAGAACGTTCATCGACTTCCTTTGCCTCTCTTGCGACTGCCTGCGCAAGGTCCACCATCCTTTCGTTCACTGCCACGCATGATAAACAATCTCTTGCTTTAAGCTTGTTTCGGTCTGCGCCGCAGCAAAACCCAAACGCTTTATTATTATGCTGCGCAGTACAATCCATGGACACTCTCAAGGTATTGGTTCTGGGAAGCTTCGTGTTCCTTTTGTTTTTCGGCTGCTTAGGCCCTGTCACCCCGAGTGGTGGGAATACGACAAACGCAACCGGGGCACAGCTGAAGAAGTTCGGATCAATGGATGAACTGAAATCATTCCTTTCTTCAAAAACGATCAGCGGAGGGTATGGCTATTATGACGGAGGGATAATGCCTGCCATGCGGACTCTTTCTTCATCATCAGCGCCAACCGCAGCAGAATCCGGCAATTCCAAAGCATCTGATTATTCTCAGACAAACATCCAGGTCGCTGGAGTGGATGAAGCGGATTTCGTGAAAAACGACGGAAGATACCTATACGTCCTTTCAGGAAAGAATCTCGTGATCGTGGATGCATATCCTGCAGAAAACGCAACAATACTTTCAAAAACCGATGTCGGGAACCCGACTGAAATCTACGTGAACGCAGATGACCTTGTCGTTTTCGCGAGCGATGGCTATAGCAACACGACGATACTTCAGTATGATATTTCCGACCGCTCCAATCCAGTCCTTAAGAAAAACCTCTCAGTAGAAGGGTATTATTTCGATTCAAGGATGATCGATGATTTTGTTTACGTTCTCGTGAACAAGCCCATATACTATTACTACGATTATTATGGTGGCGGGGCAAGCAGCGGATCAAGTGGCGGATCAACTGACGGAACAGATGACGTCGGTATCGCACCACCTTCAATAAGATGCAGCAGCGGAAGCAAGTGCGTATCGCCATCCAATTCATCAGCCATGCCGGACATCTATTATTTCGATGAGCCTGCATATTCCTATGAATTCACCACTGTTCTTTCTATCGATCTCTCAAGCGACAGCTCGGCACCAACGAGCAAGATCTTTCTTATGGGCACTTCGCAGGAGCTTTACGTATCAGAAGAAAACATCTATGTGACATACCAGAAGATCCCGGATTATGTGATCCTCCGGAGCAACCCGCTTGTTGAAGTGGCATCGCTCATCGCCCCAATGCCATCCATCGAGTATAAAGAAGAGACTGCGATCCACAGGATCGCGATAAAGGATGGCACAGTGGAATACCAGGCAAGCGGTTCTGTACCAGGCTATATCCTGAATCAGTTCTCTATGGATGAGTATAACGGCTATTTCAGGATCGCGACTACGACTGGCCAGGTTTGGGGAAGCGGCGCAACAGCCTCCAAAAACAATGTCTATACGCTCGACTCCAGCCTCAACATCACCGGAAAACTCGAGGATCTCGCTCCAGGCGAAACGATTTATTCAGCCAGGTTCATGGGAGACCGCGCATATCTTGTGACATTCAGGAAGGTGGACCCGCTTTTCGTCATCAACATGACGGACCCGACAAATCTGACACTGCTGGGCAAGCTGAAGATTCCAGGATATTCTGATTATCTTCATCCGTATGACGAGACCCACCTGATCGGCTTTGGCAAGGACGCAGTGCCATCTGAAACCGGGGATTTTTCATGGTACCAGGGCGTGAAGATATCGCTTTTTGATGTCACGGATGTCAGCAAGCCAAAGGAGATCGCCAATTACACGATCGGCGACCGCGGCACTGATTCATACGCGCTTTATGACCATAAGGCTTTCCTCTTCGACCAAAAGAAGGGCATATTGGTCGTGCCTATCCTGCTTGCTGAAATCGACCAATCACAATATCCGTCTGGAACCAGCGCGACTGCGTATGGCGATTACGTCTACCAGGGCGCATACGTGTTCAATATCTCAGTGGACGACGGGATCTCGCTTCGGGGCAGGGTAACGCATGTGGATGACAACAGCACATTCATGAAGAGCGGCTATTATTATTACGGCGATGGCTTTTCAGTGAAGCGCTCCCTCTACATGGATGATGTCCTCTACACGATATCCGATGCGAAGGTGAAGATGAACAATCTCACTGACATGCAGGAGCTGAATTCAATCAAACTTCCATACGAGCAGAAGAGCTATCCGTATTATTACTACGAATAGGTTCATCCAATTCTTTCCCCCCTTCTCTCCCCTTTTTCTTCTTTTCTTTTCATACTAATTACATGCATCTTCTGCACCTTCGCAACAGGCCTTTTCTCGCCCCGCTATCCATGTTCACAAATCTGCCATTCCGCCTCCTTTGCCAGAAGTATGGAGCAAAAGGCGCAGTAGTGCCACTTGTGTCAGCCAAAGCCATCTGCCTTGGGAAGGAGCCTATCGAGTGTCTGGACCCCCATCCATCAGAAAAGTTCGTTGGAGTGCAGTTGTTCGGCAACGAACCGCAGGTAATCGGAGATGCCGCGAAAATAGTGGCAGACCGCTATCCATTCATTAAATTCATAGACATAAACTGCGCATGCCCGGTCCGGAAGGTCGTTGTAAGCGGAGCAGGTTCAGCGCTCTTGCATTCTCCGGAAAAAGTTGTGCAGATGATAAAAGCAGCTGGAAAAAGCAATATGCCAGTGACTATCAAACTGCGCAAATGCGCAGCAGCACAGAAAACCCTTGATTTCTGCAAATCATGCGAAACAGCAGGCGCAGAAGCGTTGTTCATCCATGGCCGCTCTCCTTCGCAGGGATATTCCGGGGAAGCGGACTGGGAAATAGTCTCCAGAATCGCACACACCGTTTCAATCCCGGTGATTGGAAGCGGAGACATCAAGAGTATGGAACAAGGTGAGCGCTTATGCAAGGCAGCAGGATGCGCCTCATTCATGATCGGGCGCGCAGCCTTGAGTGACCCAGAAGTATTCTCCTCCCCGGCGAATGCCACTTTTGAAAGGAAGAAAAGATTATTCATGGAATACATGATGCTTTGCGAGGATCATGAAATGAGTTATCTGCCTGACCTCCGTTCAAAAGCGATCCAGTTGTGCAACGGATTCCGGAACAGCGCAGCGCTACGGGTGAAGATCGGCAATAGCAAAAGTATAGAGGAGCTCCTGTCAGCTCTCAGCTCCACTGGCACATCTCATTGATGCAAGAGCACTCCACGCCGTATTTCCCTGCGCTGTAGCATTCCGTATATTCGCAGGTGGTTATCGGCGCGGTCTCGTTTGTGGAATGGCACACCTGGTTCGAGCATCCTCCCCGCACGCAGTCCGTATCAGCGCTGCACTTCCCATACGTCGAGGTCCCGCAGAATCCGGATTTCGAGATATTCGAGCTATTGGAAGGCGTAAATGGATTGACGCAACCGGAAAGCAAGACAATCCCGAATGCTAGGAACAGAAATAGTTTTCTCATGAGTAATATTGAAAAGTGAAAAAATTAAAAATGCCTATGCAAAGGCAATTCATTTGGTCGACATCTCGAGCGCATCGCTGAAATTCTCGAGCGCCTGCTCGATCTCAATCGCTCCAGATAGGTCCTGGTTGGTGATTACTCCTTTTACGTCATTGCCGTTCCTGCAATTCTTTATCATTTCCTCAATTTTATTCCGAATTGCGCTGGCCTCTGTTTTTTCTTCAGGACTTATATGCGCGAGAACTTCGACATATCTCAATCCCGCTTTTTTGTATTTGCCGGCCTTTTCAGAGCTTTCTGCAGCGCTTTTCAATCGCATGATCTCTTGGGGTGTCATGCAGCCTTTTTGCAAGTCCTCTTTCCCGCCGCACCTTTTGGATTCGGATTCGAGTACGTCTGAAATCTCTTTTGCGGCAATCGCAAGCCCGTTCGATCCGGCAGAGCCAAAAAAAGTTATAATGTCTGAATTCTTGCACCTAAAACCTTCAGTGCTCTGGGAACATGTCTGCATGTAATGATCGATCCTTTCTGATATCTCCTCTGCCTTCTCTTTCGCCTTTTTCGCGGCTCTTTCCAATCTCATCCGCTCCTCTTTTTTCATGCATCCTTCAGGCGGTTTCACACTGCATCTTTTAATCTCCACAGCCATCCTTTCGATCTTTTCTGCTCTGTCCTTTTTCGCTATTCGTGAATCGATAATCGCATATGCCCCAAGTCCAATGGCTGCGATTCCCAATCCGAGTGATGCCCACTTCACGATCTTCATGGCTTTTTTGTATTTTGAAGGCGAACCTGCCACTCCAGCTCTGGCCTTTGGTTCCGGTTTCTTTTTGCCATGAACATTGACTGGGGCTGCCAGTGGCTTTTCCTTTAATGTACCTGAGATGGCTGGCCCTTCTACCAGCGGTTGCTGAGCTGTCGGGGTTTTTCTGGAAGCAATTGGTGTTGTATTCTCAGCTGCCTTTTGCGCTTCAGCATATTGCCTCAGCTTTGCGAATTTGTTCCCTTTTTTCTGTTCTTCCATGTATTCACCTGATTGTAATTGTTGTTGATTGATAGTTATATGTTGAGAAACATTTTTAAACTATAAGTATAACAACAAAATAACAGCGATAGCCGCAGAAAC
>Ga0315281_10006663_pt1 | contig 16387 bp, 11 predicted proteins | sample YL17G07_0_MG_FD_204540 | JGI IMG/M metagenome (GOLD analysis project Ga0315281, IMG submission 204540) | Sediment microbial communities from Yellowstone Lake, YNP, Wyoming, USA - YL17G07_0 | ecosystem: Environmental > Aquatic > Freshwater > Lake > Sediment | place: USA: Wyoming | collected... | reverse complement strand
TAACGAGGACCCCAAAGTCTTCATCTGGCACAAGGACGCCGACACCATTCTCGGCAAGGTCGCCCGCGCCAATGCCGCATGTAAAGAACCGTCATGTGCAGTACACTAGGTTCCAGGTTCGAGTCCTGGCCGCGGAGCCAAGGTCGAGCGGCAGAGTCCGCCGGAGGCGGATTAACCACTAGGTTCCAGGTTCGAGTCCTGGCCGCGGAGCCAAGGTCGAGCGGCAGAGTCCGCCGGAGGCGGATTAACCACTAGGTTCCAGCTCGCAGGTGAGCTTGCCCTGAGCGGAGCGAAGGGAGTCCTGGCCGCGGAGCCAAGGTCGAGCGGCAGAGTCCGCCGGAGGCGGGTTAGCCACTAGCTTCCGGACCGGAGGTCCGCCGCAGGCGGATCCGAGCCTCGGCCGGGGGGCCTCGCCGTCCGCTGACTCCAGCAGCGTCTGAGAGTACCGTCAGTGCCATACTGGGTCTATGTGCTACGTAGCGAGCCGAGCGGGCGGCGTTACGTAGGGCAGACCGATGACCTGGCAGCCCGACTGCGCAGACACGGTGAGGGATTGGTCTTCTCAACCGCCCCATATCGCCCGTGGCGGTTGCTGCATGCCGAATCCTTTGCCAGCCGTTCGGCGGCCATGGTGCGAGAGCGCTTCTTCAAGTCAGGTCAGGGCCGCGAGTTCCTCGACCAGATGGAGGAGGAGCTCAATCGGCAGAGTCCGCCGGAGGCGGATTAACCACTAGGTTCCAGGTCGAAGATGCGCCTCTGGCGCATTCGGGCGCTGGCCGCGGAGCCAACGCGCTTGTCATGTGGCACGTCTACCTCTGTGACCGCCGAGGGAAGGTCTACACCGGGATCACGACCGACCTCGGACACCGTATGCGCCAGCACAGGGCCAGGCTGCTTCACTCGGAGCCTCACGCGGACCGGCACGCGGCGGCGCGCAGGGAACAGGAGATCAAGGGCTGGCGGCGGGAGAGGAAGCTCGCACTCATCCAAGGTCGCAGGTGAGCTTGCCCTGAGCGGAGCGAAGGGAGTCCTGGCTTGTCCTGAGCCTGCCGAAGGGCCGCGGAGCCAGGCCGCGGGTGGCTGCCAATCCGCCAGCTGGCGGATTCCAGGCCGAAGGTCCGCCGCAGGCGGATCGAAGTCCTGGCTTGCCCTGAGCCCAGCCGAAGGGAGCCTGCCGAAGGGCCGCGGAGCCAGCACGCTCGACGCTCGTCAGACGAGAACCCAGAGCTCCGGACGTGCCGCAATGACCCCGATGAGCGGGCGCCATGCCCGCGGTGAACCAGGGGGAGCCCGAATGGACTTCAGCGAGTGGCGCAGCGAGACTGATCGGTTGGCTGGGCAGCACGTGACAGCAGCCTTCGACGCCGCGGAGCACGGCGATCGGGTCTCGTGTGCGCGTGCGGCGCGCACGGCGGCCGGGATCCTGCTGCGTCGGTTCCTCGATGTCGCGGGCACCGAGGAGCATCCGGTAGGCCAGAGTGTCGCGTCTCTGCTGGACGCCTCGGCACAGTTGGACGAGTACTTCGCTCGTCTCCGTGCCGAAGCTTGTGTGCTGGACGCGGGTGAGGGCGGCGCAGCTTCCCCAGATGATCTTGTCGACGCGTTGATGGAAGTCAAGTTCCTTGTTGGTTTCCGCGTGGGCAAACGACTGGGCTTTAGCGTTGAGCCAGAGCACCGGGATCCGCGCCTGGTACCGTTCGTCACCCACTCCACCACAATCCAGAACGCAGCCGGCATCTTCGCTTGTGGGACGCTCTACAGCTTCAACCAGTGCGTTCGTCGAGGACTGTTCTCCGGGATCGCCAAGGGGGTCTCCTACCTGCACGACCCGCGCCGATATCAGGACTCAGTGCTGTTCCACATCCCTGACCACACCTACTTGGCGGGCGAGATGGTGCAGAACTCGCAACGCAAGGGCTACGCTGACGAGGCGATGGAGGATGACTACCAGCCGGGCGTGCGATTGTTCTTCCGGAAGGACCAGCTTGAATCGTTGCCTGGACGCGACGATGATGGGAGCCACCTGGTGATGATCCGTGACGAGGTCAGCTTGGACCTGATGGTGTGCACGGTATTCCCTACCGCCGACGCCAGAGGTCTGGCGTTGGCACGCGTGACAGACTCCGGGTGCCGCAAGAGACTCGCGGCGCGATGTATGACCGCCCCTCCGGAGTGTTCCCGCGATCCGCTGAGCTACGTGACCGTGACGAACACGATGGTCGCCAAGCGGTCCGGTTCGTAGGCCAGGAGCTTGCCTCCTGCCCTTCTCCCTATCACGCAGGGGTTCGCTCAGACGGGGTCGAACCGCGGCACCCAAGGAGCGCACCATGGCCACGTTCAACGGACTCGGCTTGCACCTGGGCAACCTCTCGCGTCTTTCGTCGGCGAAGACCCGTTCCATCAGCCCGGAGAACTTCACGGGGGAGAAGGGCAAGGCCGGCATGGCGACGGAGGGCACGGGCGCGAATGCGGCCCGCGATCTGGGCGTCGGCTGGAAGATCTCTCCCTGCATCCGCATTCAGCCTGGGGAATGCCGCGTGCTGGCCGACATCCAGGGCGCCGGCGCGATTCAGCAGATCTGGATGACCCCGACTGGCCACTGGCGTCACAGCATTCTGCGCATGTACTGGGATGGCGCGGAGACCCCCGCGGTCGAGTGTCCGCTGGGCGACTTCTTCGCCTGCGGCTGGGGGACCTATGCGCAGGTCTCTTCCCTCGCGGTCTGCGTCAACCCGAGGAGCGGCCTCAACTGTTACTGGGAGATGCCCTTCCGCAAGAGCTGCCGGATCACCATCACCAACATCGCCGAGGAGGCCATGACCCTCTTCTATCAGATCAACTACACCCTCACTGAGGTTCCGGCCGACGCCGCTTACTTCCACGCCCAGTTCCGGCGCGTCAACCCGCTCCCCTACCGCAGCGTCTACACCATTCTGGAGGGGGTGAAGGGAAGAGGGCAGTACGTCGGCACCTACCTGGCCTGGGGAGTCAACAACTGCGGCTGGTGGGGCGAGGGCGAGATCAAGTTCTACCTCGACGGCGACGCCGAGTTCCCCACCATCTGCGGCACCGGCACCGAGGACTACTTCTGCGGGTCGTACGACTTCGATCTCGGCAAGGAGCAGGGCGGCTACCGCGAGTTCACGACTCCTTACGCCGGCCTCCCGCAGGTGATCCGACCCGACGGCCTCTACTCCTCCCAAACGCGCTCCGGCCTTTACCGCTGGCACATCATGGACCCGATCCGGTTCGAGCAGGACCTGCGGGTGACTATCCAGGCGCTCGGCTGGCGGAGCGGCGGTCGCTATCTACCCATGCAGGACGACATCGCCTCGGTGGCCTACTGGTATCAGACCCTCCCCACCGCGCCCTTCCCGCCCCTACCCGACCGCGACTACCTCGAGGTCATATAGCTCGTTGGGCAGGAGCCCGCCGGGCGTGTGGCGGGTGAACTTGCCTGCTGCCGTTCGCAGTCGGCCCATCTGCGTGCCCCGCGCCGCCGCAGAACCTGTTCGGCAGGAGCTTGCTCCTGCCCCGTGCGCAAAGGTCTGCCCTCCTCCGCGTCGAACACCATGCGGCCGTTCCCAGTTCACCACACCGACAGGAGACCGGAATGTCACGTAGTCTGCCCGCCGTCTGGCCCATCCCCCAGGAGATGAAGCTCCGGGATGACGCGCTGCCGCTGGCCCGCGCCGCCCTCGTGGTTCCGCCACAGGCGAGAGAGGCCGACCTCGGGCCAACCTACCTCTTCGCCGACATGGTGGCAGATGACTATAGCCTGGTGGTGCCGGTGGTGCGCGGCGAGGTCCCGGCCGGGCGGCTGCCGATCCGCATTCGTGTGGCGGGCCAGCGCGGCGGGGGGCGCACGCCGCGCGCGCTTCCAGGCAGTGAGGGCTACCTGCTGAGCATCAGCGCGCAGGGCGCGGAGGCGGTCGGCCGCGATCGGCGGGGCGCGCAGTACGCCGCCGCCACCATGATGCAGCTCATCGAGCGGCGCGGCAGCGATCTCATGCTGCGCGGCGCCGAGATCCGGGACTGGCCCTACAAGCCCATCCGCATGGTGCACCTCTACCTGCCGGGCGTGGACCATCTGGGCTATGCGCGCCGCTATCTCAGGGATTTCCTCGTGCGCTACAAGTACAACGGCCTCTTCGTCGAGCTGGGCGGGGGAGTGCGCCTGCGGAATCGGCCCGAGATCGCGCAGGGCTGGCGCCGTTTCGTGGACGAGCTGCGGGCGATCGGAGACACCGGCCCCGTCTATGGCGAGCACTGCCCGCTCGGACCAGGCGGGCGCTTTGCCGCCTCAGTGCACACACACCTTGCCGACGGGCGCTACCTGGAGCCCGACGACCTGCGGCTCCTCGTGCAGTGGGCGCGGGGCTACGAGCTCGACCTGGTGCCGGAGATCCAGTCGCTCTCGCACGCCTACTACCTGGCCTGCACCTATCCCGAGCTCGCGGAGCTGAAAGAGGCGGACTTCCCCGATACCTACTGCCCCTGCAATCCCCAGTCTTACCAGGTCCTATTCGATGTGATGGCGGCCTATCTCGAGCTGTGCAAGTGCAGCAGCGTCCACATCGGCCACGATGAATGGCGGGCGGCCGGCCTCTGCCCCGAGTGCCGCGCGCGCGACACCGGCGTGCTCTTCGGCGAAGACGTGGTGAAGATCGCTTCCTGGCTGGCCGAGAGAGGGATAGGCGCTTGGATGTGGGGCGACCACCTGGTGCCCAAACACAACGCCCGCCCCCGCAGCCATCACAGCGAGAAGGTCTGGTACGATCACCCCTCCACCGAGGCCGCGGCCGAGATCATCGTTCGCTCTGGTCTGGTGCCGCACATCCGCCTCCTGAACTGGTCCTGGTATCTGGGCGCGATAGATGGGGACCAGGTGCTGGCCGATCTGGGATTCCAGCAGATCTACGGGAACTTCGGCCATCAGGGCTTCCAGGATTGGCCCGGCCGGAGCGAGCACCCGAGCGTGCTCGGGGCCGAGGTGTCCTCCTGGTGCGCGTGGGACGATTCCGAGCTGGGGATGATCCATTACCCGCCCGCGGTCTACTCCGCCAATGCGATGTGGTCGAAGCACTGGCCCGATCCGGGCGAGAGCGCGCGAGCTGTGGCGCGCGAGCTGCCGCGGCTCCGCGATCGCATGCGGAGAAGCTGGGAGAAGCCGCGTCTCTGGTCGGAGGCCACGCTGCCACGGCGCAAGCACATCATATCCGTGCGAGAAACGTGCAACGCCTCGGCCAAGACTGAGGGTTGGGACCTGACGGGCCTACGGGCGGGGCCCCAGGAGTGCGGCGGGGTCCCCTACGAGATCGTGGACCTGGAGTCCAATGGCGGGCGCGTCGGCGTGGCCGTCTCTCGCCTGCAGCAACCAGAGAGCGAGTACCCGCACTCCTCGGCCGCCATCCCGATAGGCGGCAAGTACGGAAGCCTGATCTTCTGGCAGGTCGCCAGCGCTCGGGGCGGGCGGCCTGTTCACGCGGGTGACGGAACCAATCACCCCCGGGAGGCGGCCGAGCTGCTGGGCTGGTACGAGATCAGGTTCGCAGACGGGCTGACCCGAAACGCCGAGATCCGCTATCACGAGAACGTCGGCGCCTGGGATGAGGGACATGCCCTGCTCTACTACGCGCGCGAGGTGGTCGCCGGGGAGCTTCCCGACGGCGGCCCGCTGGTGATCTGGGGGCTGGAGTGGACCAACCCGCGCCCCGCGGTGGCGATCGAATCAGTGGTGCTGCGCGGCGCCCGTACCATGGCCGATCTCCGTCGGGAGGGCGCCTCCGAGGCGCGCCCGATGCTGCTCGGCATCACTGCGGTCGAGGACCCCAAGTGGGAGGACTACCGACCGGGCAAAGAGGGGAAGCTGCCGGGGGTGGACTGACTCTCGTCTGGGGCAGGTTGAAAACCTGCCCTACCGAAGCCCATGGTGACCTGACGTATGCTGCTCGGAATCGAGATTGGTGGCACCAAGCTTCAGTTCGCGATTGGCTCCGGGCGCGGCGGCCGGCTGAGGGGGCTGAAGCGCCTGGAGGTGGACCGCGCCCAGGGCGCGGAAGGCATCCGGCGGCAGATCGTCGAGGTCGGGCGGAGACTCGCCGAGCGCCATGGGGCGACCGCGATCGGCATCGGCTTCGGCGGGCCGGTGGAAGCGACGGCGGCGAGGGTCATCCGCAGCTTCCAGGTCGAGGGATGGGACGACTTTCCCCTGGGCGAGTGGTGCCGCCAGGAGCTCGGCCTGCCCACTGCCGTCGGCAATGACTCGGATATGGCCGGCCTGGCCGAGGCACGCTTTGGCGCCGGGCGCGGCCATCGGGTTGTGCTCTACAGCAATGTCGGCAGCGGCATCGGCGGATCGCTCGTCATTGCAGGCAAGCTCTACTCGGGCGGCAGTGGCGTGGTGTGCGAGATCGGGCACCTTCGCCCCGGCCTCGACGCTCTCTCTCCTGAGCAGACGGTGGAGTCGTTGGCCAGCGGCTTCGGAATGGCGGCCGTTGCCAGGGCCCGCATCGGAGGCCGTCAAGCCGACGACGAAGCGGCGGCCGACCTCCGGCGTCGCTGCCGCGGGCGGATCGAGGAGCTGACCGCGAGGATCGTGGTAGAGGCGGCCGCCGAAGGTAACGCCCTGGCGGCGGAGATCCTGCGCGGCGCAGTGCGCGCGTACGGGTGGGCGCTGGCCCAGGCCGTCACGCTGTTCGGACCGAACGCAGTCGTCGTCGGCGGCGGCGTGCCGCAGATCGGTGACGCGCTCTTCCTCTCTCCGCTCAGAGGGGAAGTGGACCGCTACGTCTACCCACCGCTGCGCGGCCGGTTCCAGGTGCTGCCGGCCGCGCTCGGCGAAGAGGTGGTCGTGCACGGCGCACTCGCGCTCGCTGCCACGGTTGCGCCGAAGCGGCGGCGCCGGCCTTCATCTGCGGCGAGCGGCTGAGGACATCGGTGGCCGAGGCAGGCTGGGCATGGCCACCCGGAAAGTCGTAGGAGGCTGCATAGGATGAAGGAGAAGCTGGTCCTGATTGGCGCCGGGAGCGCGATGTTCACCGGGGCCCTCATCACCGATGTGGTGAGGCGCGGCTGGGAGTGCGAGCTGGGCCTGGTAGACATAGACCCCGACGCCCTGGCGGTAGCCGAGGGCCTCTCGAAGAAGGTGATCAAGGCGAGAGGCGCGCCGATCAAGCTCACGGCCTCCGTGGACCGACGTGACGTGCTGTCCGATGCAACCCTGGTCGTGACCACTATCGCAGTCGGAGGCCGGCGCGCCTGGGAACGGGACGTTGTCATCCCGCGGAAGTACGGCATCTACCAGCCGGTGGGCGATTCGGTGATGCCGGGAGGCACGTCGCGCGCACTTCGCATGATCCCGCCCATGGTGGACATCGCCAGGGATGTGCTGGACCTGGCACCCGACGCGCTCTTCTTCAACTACGCCAACCCTATGACGGCCGTCTGCCGCGCCGTACGCAAGGCGACCGGGGCCGAGATCACTGGCCTGTGCAGCGGCGTCTGGGGGATCGGCCAGCAGTTGGCAGATGTCCTTGGGGTGGAGTCGCGCGATCTGCGGTACACCGCGGTCGGGCTGAACCACCTGACATGGTTCCTGGAAGTGAGGGCCCGCGGCCAGGATCTGATGCCCAAACTGCGCCGAGAAGCCGATAGGAGAGTGGCCGAAGGCAATAGGCCGGGCACGTTGTGCTGGCAGCTCCTGCGAACGTTCGGCGCCTTCCCGGCAGTCGGCGACGGGCATGTGCTGGAGTTCTTCCCCACGCTTTTCCCGGACGGAACGTTCGGCGGCCTGAAGATCGGCCTGGAGTGGCATCCTTTCGAGGACATCATCGCCGCGGGTGATCGGATCTACGACCAGATGAGGGAGATGGCGTTCTCGCAGGAGCCACTGGATGAGGCCTACTTCGAGCACGCGGGCGGCGAAGGCGAGAGCCAGCAGTTCACAGACATCATCGAGAGCATCCGGCTGGACCAGGGCAGACTCTTCTCGGTCAACCTGCCGAACTCCGGCCAGGCCCCGAATCTCTCGCCAGAAGCGATTCTCGAGGCCCCGGCCATGGCCACCGCGAGCGGCCTCAAGCCTATCGCCCAGCGTCCACTTCCCCCCGGGATTGCGGGCACCCTGGCCACGCGGCTGGCCTGGGTGGAGACCGTGGTGGAGGCGGCCCTCGAGGGAAGCCGCCAGAAGTTCGTGCAGGCGCTCGTGCTCGATGGCTGGGTGAAGAGCGTGGAGATGGCCAACCGGCTGGCCGACGACCTGCTGGCCGCGCAGGCCGAGCATCTGCCGCGGTTCGCGGGACGGTAGTTGCGCGGAGGATAGCTTTGCACACGGAGCAAGAAGGATGATCCCTGGGCTCAGAGAGCTGGTCGCCGGACTGCCTTCAGAGGCGACCCCCTTTGGCCGGACCGAGTTCCCGTTCCCGGTCAGCCAGGCGCTGGTCGGCGCAAGCCCCGACATCGCGCGGCTGAGAGCAGAGGCGGCCGAGCTTGATGCCTCCGACCGACCGGCTCAGGATGCGGCGTGGGTCGCGCTCATCGCAGCCGAGGCCATCGAGTCGGCGCAGACCGACCGCGACGACTACCTCTCGTCAGATGGCGCTTTCCGCTCGGCGGTGTTCAGCGGGATCAAGTGGCGCGCCGGCTGGGCTCTCATCCTGGGTGAGGGCCAGGCAACGTTTGCTCGTGCCTTCGATGGCGCCGGGTTCATGGTCTACGTGACGCGCCCGGGGGTCGCGGCCGGCAAGTTCCTGGGGCCGCGAGAGACGACATCGGTCTACTTCGCGCAACTCCTCGCTCGTTACGCCCTCGTCTACAGCGATGTCCAGCCAGGCGATCGCCACGAGCTGACGCATTTCGTCGAGGACCATGGGCCGGGCGTGCTGGTCGTCTCGGGCCGAATGGGCGAGGTCGAGGCCCTGCTCGGCCTTGCGCTCATGCGGCTGGGGATGCGGGCGGTCGTCACGGCCGGGTTCCCGTGGGAGGTCGGCGATCGAGTAGAGGTGGCCTCCCCGGCAGAGGCGGTGGCCGCATCCGCCACCTTCGAGAACCTGCGCATCCGGGCCCAGGACCCGCTGGCCGCACTGCCCGACTATGCAAACCACGCCTATGTGCGTGAGCAGTTCGAACCGCGCGCACGCCTTGGCGGAGATGACCACAGCTTCTTCTTCCTACGCCGCGGGCCGGCCGAGGAGGACATCGCGGTCACCGGCGAGCCCGTCAGCAGCATCGGGGTCCTTGTCACAGTCAATGACGACAGTCTCGATCCGCCGGCCGCGGTTGAACTGGAGAGCGCGGCACTCGGCTACCTGAACACGATCGGCGGATTGCGGGTGGAGGCCGCCGACCCGCTAGCCCTGGTATTGCGCGAGCCCGGCAGACCGACAGCCGAGCAGATGGCTGACGTAGTGCGCCGAGCGCTGCGCCTGGAGTACCCAAGCGTTGGTCCGCTGCGGGTAGAAGTGATCGGAGATCAGCGAAGGCTGGCGGAGACAGCACCCGGGATCGCGTCCGAGCGCGCAGACCGCGACCGCGGCTTCGCAGCCGCGGTGTCAGAAGCGCCCGAGGTCGTCTATACCTGCGAGGCCTGCGCGCCGTTCAGCCGCGAGCACCTGTGCATCGCCCATCCCGTGCGCATGCCCATGTGCGGCCGCCGCTGGACCGAGATGCTGGTCGGCGCGCGCTACATGGGAGTGAGCGCGGGCCGCCCGTGGAGACGACGCGGCCGGCCGGAGAACTGCTGCACGGCGGTGCCTCTGGGCAAGGCATTGGACGCTGTCAAGGGCGAGTACGAAGGGCTGAACGAGTTCGCTCGCCGGGCCACCAACGGCAGGATCCAGCGGATCTTCCTGCACTCGGTGCGAGACCACCCCCACAGCTCGTGCGGCTGCTTCTACGCTCTCGCCTGGTGGAGCGACCAACTGGGTGGCCTCGGCCTCATGCACCGCGGCTTCGAAGGCGTCGCGCCTGATGGCTCGACCTGGAACCACCTCGCCAACCGCGCCGGTGGCAAGCAGCAGCCGGGGATCACTGGTGTCGGCCTCGAGTATATGCGGTCCGCCACCTTCCTCCAGGGAGACGGAGGGTGGCGCGCCGTGAAGTGGGTGACCCGAAAGCTGAAGGAAGAGGTGGCCGGTTACGCCCCAGACGCCTCCAGCGTCAGGACGGAAGCAGAGGCCTGCTGAGCGGGAAGCAACCACGGGGTGCGAAGGTGCAGGCGGCTCTACAGATAGCCAAGGCCTCGTAGCCGTCGCCTCATCTCTGCGGTCAACTCGTGCTCCGGGGCGCGCGGCGCCGGGCGGAGCGCGGCGTGCGGCTTCAGGAAGTCGAGCGGCGGCCGGCGTTGCGCGTGCGCGAAGGCCTCGAAGGCCGCCAGCATCTTGTCAGCCTGCTCTGGCTGTTCCGCGATCACGTTCCGCCTTTCCACCGGGTCGGCCTTCAGATCATACAGCACTCGCCACTGTCCATTGCCGTACAGAATGAGCGCGTGATTGAGGCTGCGCACCAGGTAGCTGGGCGGGTCCCCATCGGACCGGCAGAAGACATAGTCGTGAACCTTGTCTATGTCTCCCGCGATCAGTGGGAGCAGGGACCGGCCCTGCACCTCCGGCCGGGGATAGGCGATCCGGAACGCATCGAAGACGGTTGGGAGCAGGTCCACGGTCTCGGTGAGGGCGCCGATCGTGCGACTCTGCGTGGGCTGTCCGGGCCACTTCAGAATCAGCGGTATCCGCGTCAGCTCGTCATATACGCCGCGCTCGTGCCAGAGGTAGCCGTGCTCACCGAATGCTTCCCCGTGGTCCGCGCTCACGACAAACAGGGTGTTGTCGTAGACCCCGGCCTTCCTGAGCAAACTCGCCAGCTCGCCCACCGCCCAGTCCGCGTAGCGCAGGTTGGCGTCATAGAGGTTGATCCACTCCAGCAATGGCTTGTACGAATATGGAGCAACCGTCTTCTTCTCGCCGACCGGGAACTCGTACTCGCCCTGCTGGAACCCGGGCAGGCGCTTCCCCTCGAAGAGATGAGTCATCCAGGCCGGCTGGAGATAGGGCTGGTGCGGTGGGTCCAGGTGAAGATAAGCGAAGAACCGCCGGCGCCGGTTCTGCTCCAGCCAGCGGCGGAACAGCTCCAGCATCGGCTCCGGCCGTGTCCAGTCCTCCCAGCGCTTGACCAACGGCTTCACATCGGTCTGGTCGAACCTGTCCTGGAAGTCGAGACCGATGCCCGCGCCTGGCGACGCGTTCGGGTTCGAACTGAAGAGCGCAGTGTGGAATCCCGCTGCCTCTAGTCCGGCGGCAATGGTGAACGTCCCCGGCAGCAGCCCCCGGTTGCCGCTGACCAGATGGGTGTCACTGTACTGAGAGGTGAACAGCGAGGCCGTGGATGGCTTCGTAGTGACGTACTGCGTGAAGTGCCGGTCGAACCTGAGTGCATCTCTGGCGAGCGCATCAGTGTTCGGAGTGGTATCGCGTGGATACCCGTAGCAGCCGAAATGGTCCGCCCGCGCGGCGTCAAGCACGCAGATCACTAGGTTGGCATTCGCCGCGGCGGCTTGCAGCGCCGCGACCGCCTCGGATTCGGGTGCAGGACGCGTCGCCCCGGGGACGGCGCTCCCATGCCGCCAGGACGCATAGGCCCACCACCCCAGGCCCGCCAGGGGCACGAGCAGCAGCCAGCCAAGCCAACGATGCCTACGATGTTGCACGCGGTGTTGCCCTGCCCAACACGTCAGTCCTCCCCTGACAGGCTCATCACGGTCAGGGAGTCGGGGGCCAGCGCCAACTTCGCGCGGTCGCGAACCACGCGCAAGTCCTTCGGTCCGAGCCAGCGCGGGCTTCGGTCCTGCGGACCCTCGCCTCGCCAGTGCCAGCGTCGCGCCTTGCGCCACTTCGCCTGCCCCTTGAGGGAGAGGGAGACCTGGCGCTCGCAGACATCCTTGTTGATCATGAAGACGCTCAGCCGCGCTGGCTCCTGCGAGTAGCTGGCGAAGGTTCGCAGCCGCTCTGGCTCGCCCGCGAACACCATCTGGTCGTTCAGGAACTGGCTCCAGATTGCCAGCGCTCTGCCGGTTGGCTGAAGCTGGTTGTCATCGTCCACCGCATCCCACAGACTCGGCGTATCCGGTGGGTGGCTGACCCAGCGCGTGTTCCAGAGCTGAGCCATGTCAACCTTCGGGTTCTCGAGCAGTGTACCCATGAGGTCGAAGACGACGAGGCCATGGCCGAGATCGTTGACCTTTTCCCAGCCGCCCTCGGACCAGTCCGCTGCATTTAGCTCGGTGATCGTCACGCGCAGGCGCTCCTCGAATCCGGGCGGCCCCCAGCGCCGTGCAGCCGCCACCACACTATCCGCGTCGCGCTCCGCCTCCGGGTAACCAGGCGACTGGTTGCGATAGCCCTCGTAGCTTCCCCACTCCCAGCACGTGTAGAGATGGACCGGCGCGAAGTCAACGTGCTCCGCCGCGGTCTCGAAGACCACCTTCCACCACGGGGTCTGACTGCTCTCGTCAGCCCGTCCCGCGCCCTGTGTCCGGGGCGGCCCGTTGGCGCCGATCCAGATGGAAGGGTCTACCTCCTTCATGGCCTGGGCGAAGTCCACCAGATCGCGGGCATAGTCCTTCACGCTCACGGTGCGGTCAATGTAGCCCTCATTCCCGATCTCCCAGTACCTAACGCCGTACTTCATCTTCCTGTTGGCGTAGTCCACCCACGCCACCGCGGTATCGAGGAGCTGCTGCTTTGTCACCCGGCAGCCCGGCGCGTGGAGGGCATCATAGCAGACCACCACAGTTGGCTCGGCCCCCAGTCGGCGGCAGAGCCCCATGAACTCGTCGAAGTCAAGCAGCCTGACTTGCCATTCTCCATCGGCCGAGACCAGCGGCCCCTCCCGTCCCTCACGCGGCCCGCATGCCAGCGTCGGACGCGGCCGGTCGAACGGAGGCACGGACCAGAGATGGTTATCCGACTTGTCGCCCCCGGGGAAGCGCAGCGAACGCACGCCCATCTCCCGGAGCGCCTCCTCCAGCGGCCGCGCGCCGGGCCGGCGGTTGGCATCGTGGTCAACCAGGTAGTCAACATTGATGCCGATGACCCTCGGTTCGACCTGACGTATCACCCTTGCGACGTCCACCTCGACTACCGAGTCGGCCATCCTCTCCTACCTCCCTACTCCTCGCGTATTGGCGGCTCCTCACCGGCGCGGCAGCGAGACGGCGGCCTCGCAGGCGGCCTCCAGCAGCGATGCCCCCAGCGCCCGCATGCCATCATCGGTGCGCCGGTTCCAGGCAATGTCGAAGCCGAGCGTCCGGGATCCGAAGTGCTCGCGAGCGTACCAGGTGTTCGTGACCGCCGGGACCTCCGGCTTGGAGTTCTGGATGCGCCACCTCCACACCGGCCCGTCCACCTCCCCCAGCAGGCGGGGAAGGAAGAAGACTGCGGCCTCGCGGTCCTCGTACCGGAAGTTATCGAGATCGTTGTACATCCAGCCGTGGAGGTTGACGTAGATGGCGGGCCGCAGCCTCTCCATGAAGCTGCGGAGCGCGACGCAAGTTGCGTCATCCGATGTGCCGAACTCGTGGCAGATGTCCACCCCGCCGGGGCCCGTGAGACGGCACCACCCACCTGCGACTCCATCCGGATTCGACACCGGGGTGAAATGGGCTGCGACGCGCCGCTGCCAGTCCTTGCCCTCCCCGAGCAGCCAGGACAGCATCCCGCTGATGCAGTAAGCCCCGGTGGTCTCGTAAGGATGATTGCCGCCCTCGACCAGTACAACGGGCCGAGAGTCGCGATCCTCTGGCGCCACTGCGATGGCGAATATGTCGCGGCCCTGCGCGGTCCGGCCAATGCTGTGCACGCTCACCTCGGGCCGAAGCTGCAGGTTCTCCAGATCAGCGAGGTGATCGGAGTAGCTGCATTTCGGGTTCAGTGAGACCCATGTCTCGCCCGGCGGCACCTCGGCCGAAACGGTCACGACCGTGCCGCGGACGTCGCCGCCCACACGCTGCCAGTGCTCTCCAGAGCGGAAGAACAGGTGATCGCGGGGCTCCATGTAGACGGGATCTTGCCAGTCAACATGCAGCGTCACCTGGTGCGGGCGCTCGGCGCGGTTGACGATCAGCGTATCCATCCGAAACTTGTAGTTCGGATTGTGCTCTTCCTGGGTCGGGAGGATGACGAAAGCCGCCGGGCCTTCCCGCGTTACGCCAGAGGGATCCTGTGGATTGGCGCCCTCGAAGTCCGTCGAAACCAGAATGTCCTCAGAGCTTCTCATGGTCACAGCCCCCTGGCCTGGCGATATGCGACACGAGGGGGCGCGATTCCTCGCGCCCCCATCCTGCTTCCACCTCCTCTAGCGACGTGCTATCATCTGCCGAACCTTGCGCGGCAACAACCGGCTGCGGCGTCGGCAGCCGCAGCCGACGCCGGCGGTGAGCAGATGACAGCATGCATCCCCGATTGGGAGAACCCCGAGATGATCGGGCAGAACAAGGAGCCAGGGCACTGCACGCTCATGCCCTATCCTGATCTTCAGACCGCCATCCAGGGCACCCGGGAGGCCTCTCCTTATCACCTCGCCCTCAACGGGAACTGGAAGTTCCACTGGGTGCGCAAGCCGGCCGACCGGCCGCTTGACTTCTGGCGGCCCGAGTATGATGACAGCGGCTGGGCCAGCATCGCGGTCCCATCCAACTGGGAGCTCCAGGGCTTCGACATACCGATCTACACGAATGTCAAGTATCCCTTCATGCCCGTTGACCCGGACCCGCCGCATATCCCGCATGACTACAACCCGGTCGGCTCCTACCGAACGACCTTCCTCCTGCCGGAGTCCTGGCAGGGCCGCCAGATCTTCATCCACTTCGACGGCGTGAAGAGCGCTTTCTACCTCTGGGTGAACGGGCAGAAGGTGGGCTACAGCCAGGACAGCATGACTCCGGCGGAGTTCAACATTACCGAGTTTGCGCGCCCCGGCCCGAACACGCTCGCGGTCGAGGTCTACCGCTGGTGCGACGGAAGCTACCTCGAGGATCAGGACACGTGGCGGCTGAGCGGGATCTACCGGGATGTCTACCTCTTCTCGACTCCGACCGTTCACCTGAGAGACTTCTTCGCACGCTGCGACTTCGACGCGGAGTATCGCGACGCGATCCTGAAAGTCACGGGAACGGTGCACAACTACCGCCAGCATAGCGCGGGGCGCCACAGCCTCGAGGTGCACCTGCTGGATGGTGAGGGTAAGCCGGTGGGAGCCGGTCCTCTGACGCGCGGAACCGCCGAAGCCGTTCCGGCCGGGGCGGAAGCCGTGGTCGAGATCGAGGCCCCGGTCGCCTCGCCACGGAAGTGGTCGGCCGAAGACCCGCATCTCTACCAGGTGTTGCTCGTGCTGCGGAGCGGGGAAGGCGAGGTGGTCGAGGTTCAGCAGTGCCGGTTCGGTTTCCGCAAGGTCGAGATCCGACGCGGGCAACTGCTGGTGAACGGCATCCCGATCCTCGTGAAGGGAGTGGATCGCCACGAGCACGACCCCGACCATGGGCAAGCGGTCCCACTCAGCCGCATGCTCCAAGACATCAAGCTCCTGAAACAGAACAACATCAACGCGGTGCGCACCAGCCACTACCCCGACGACCCGAAATGGTACGAGCTGTGCGATCGGCTCGGCATCTACGTGGTGGACGAGTGCAACCTCGAATCGCACGGCGTCAGCGACCGCGTTCCGGCAAGTGATCTGACCTGGACGAAGGCTTGCGTTGACCGCATGGCGCGCATGGTCGAGCGCGACAAGAACCACCCCTCGGTGATCGTCTGGTCCCTGGGCAATGAGGCGGGATTCGGCGAGAACTCCAGGCACATGGCCGCCTATGCGCACGGCGCCGACCCTACCCGGCCGGTCCAGTACGAGCCCGCGGGCGAGGACCCGGTGACCGACATCGTCTGCCCGATGTACCCGAAGATCGAGCGTCTGATCGAGTACGCCAGCCGCGAGCGCAGCCGGCCGCTGATCATGTGCGAATACTCCTTCGCCGGCGGCAACGCGGTCGGCAACCTCCAGGACTACTGGGAGGTGATCGAGCGCCACGAGCATCTCCAAGGCGGCTTCATCTGGGACTGGTCGGACAAGGCCTTCAGGAAGCAGGCCGCCGACGGAAGCATGTTCTGGGCCTACGGAGGCGATTACGGCCCTCCGGGCACGCCCTCGGACGGCATCTTCGTGTGCTGCGGCATCGTCGGGCCGGACCGCGACGAGCAGCCCGAGCTGCGCGAAGTGAGGAAGGTCTACCAGTACGTGGCGGCCGAGCTCGCCGAGGCTGACGCCGGCGGGACGATTCGCATCAAGAACAAGCATGATTTCCTCACCCTCGGCCACCTGGACATATCCTGGGAGCTGG
>Ga0315281_10006662_pt1 | contig 16389 bp, 34 predicted proteins | sample YL17G07_0_MG_FD_204540 | JGI IMG/M metagenome (GOLD analysis project Ga0315281, IMG submission 204540) | Sediment microbial communities from Yellowstone Lake, YNP, Wyoming, USA - YL17G07_0 | ecosystem: Environmental > Aquatic > Freshwater > Lake > Sediment | place: USA: Wyoming | collected... | reverse complement strand
TAAAATCTAAGTATTCTTTTGCGTTACTTACTTCTTGTCCTTCCTTTCGGTCGGAACAAGAATTAAGTAACCTCTAGTTATGAACTGTTTTTTTAGTAAACCACTATCAACTTACTGCTATTCAGATCTTAGTTCTAGTAGTTAATCATCATTCTTCTTAGTTTGCAACTATATGTATAGTTGTTCTATCGTTTTGAATTAGCGGCTGGCGTTGCAAAGAACGATTCTGAAGATGAGGATCTAATTCAGAACAAACTTTAAACTCGTAAATTTCTTCTGTATTAATATTGAATGATTTTAACTAGATATAAATTGTTCTTAGTAAGTACTAAGAAACGCAGTTATTTAAATTTTCATATCTCCAACTACTTAAATTTATTAAAGAAAAATCATAGTATTTCTTATGAAACGTTGTTCTAGAAAATCTTAGTTATCTTTAACTGTTTCTATATATATTTCTTAAATGAAAGGAGGATAGTTAGTTAATTTTATTAAAAGAATAAGGAGGGCCTCTATGACCCCCGAAAAACTGTTGAAGTTATCACCAAGTAAGTTCTATCGTCTTTATCTTCGTAGACAAAGATACTGGCGTGAGTGGTTCTCACTTGTCTGTTCTGATTGGAATAGAAGGTTTCTTAAACTATTCAAATGCCTTCTTCCTATCTGCATCGTTGCTTTCATTATGTTAACTAGCGTTGTTGCTGGAGATGGAACTAATGATGCGTTCTTAATGAAGGAGCTAGTTGCAAGAGTACAAGCAGATTTACCCAAGGCTTTAGCAGCCTACCACGAAATAGAGAAGTTAGCAGGAGGAATTCAAAAAGCCTCCATAAAGAATAGATTGGAAGAAGATACCTCCTTCCTATATGCTTTTCTATTTATCAAATATGGACATCTATATAAGATCGATCCTACTTTGGTAGCTGCAGTTGCTCACGAAGAAAGTGAGTTCAATCCCAAGGCAGTTTCATCTGCAAGAGCTAAAGGTTTAATGCAAGTACATCAACCAACTTGGCGACTTTCAGATAAGGATTTATTTGATCCCGAGAAGAACATAAAAATGGGATCAAGAATACTGTTCATACTTAAAAACTCAAACCCACATACTTTTCTGCAGAGGTATGTAGGAGCAAAAGAAAATGTGGAGGAAGGAGAAAGATATGAACGAGCAGTTAAGTCTAAGCAAAAAGTTATTTCCAGACTTTCCAAATCTCAAGACACTAAATGACAAGATTAGAATATCCACTCAGAAACCGGAGGGATTCTGCCCAAATTGCGATTTCCCATTAGATACTACTCTGAACGGTACGAAAAACTGCCGAGGTTGTGGATGGAAAGATTAAAAACTCCATTTCCCAAATCTTCCGCATGAAATAACATTTGATAATAAAATACCTGAACCCTGTCTTCTAGAGTTTAGGTATTTTTTTATTTTTGAAAGGAGATCAGAAAATGCCAGGACCAGGAGAACCGGGACCTTTTGCGCCAACATTTACATCATGTTCTCAATGTGGATTTTTCCATCCACCACTTCAACCGGGAGAGAAATGTTCATTAGCCAAGGACAAGGTTGGTGACAAAGAAATTGACTTAAATTCTTTTTTCACAAGATTAAAACCAATTTTAATTTCTAGCATTGAAAAGAAACAAATCAAAGATTTAAACAAACTTTATACCGCTGTAATTTTATCCCTCCAAAAAATCCTCGACTCATACAAGGAGTGAAATAATGTTAAATGCTAAACCACCTTTGGAAAGATGAAAGATAGTCCTTGTCAAATCTGTATAGTTAAGATGTTATGTGATGACTGTTTTGTTGTGTGTTTGGAATTTTCTAAATACATAACAAATAAAATTGCTTTTATGCCTATTGTTTCACTTAAACCAGTTAAAAGACTAAGGAGGGAATCATGGCAGGAGAAGTTAAAAACCCATGTGAAATATGTATTATCAAAGTTAACTGTTCTTCTAAAATAGACTGTCCAAGAAAAATAAATTACATTCGTTATATGAACCAAGTATGGATGGACAAGGTTGTGTCAAACCGAGTAAAAAATCAAGTAGTAGTTGATGGATATTTTAAAAGGATTCCGAGGAGGCATTAAATGAAATATGGACCCTGTGAATGGTGTTTGATAGGACCCGTGTGTTCTATGTTATGTGACGATAAGTTTAAAGACTTAATAAAAGAAGCTTCCAAAGAAAAAGACAAAAGAAATCAAGATGTAACATTAGGAGATTTTCTAAATTATCTTGATAAAAAAGAAAGAATGAAAATAAGAAAAATTGAGGTGGTAGATGAACCCGTGTGAACGATGTATAATTAAAGCTCTTTGTACAGTTTTATGTGGAGAGAAAATAAAACAAATTGAAAACAAACTAGTAGCAAGAAAAAAGTTAACCCCAAGAGGAGGAACGTTACTTTCGGATTTTATAGATGAACTATGGTCTGAAGGAAAAACAGTAATACGATGGAGTTTTGAAAATAATAGAATTGAGGTAATGAGGTGATAGATGGAACTATCGAAAGAGCAACAACAGGCGCATGATTTAGTTATAGACAATCTAACTCCACCAGTTTACAAACGAGTTATAAAAATTGCTGGGTTTGCCGGAACTGGCAAAACTTTTCTTTTGGCCGTTCTCCGAAAAACAATCTATAAGAAAAATCCAAATCTAAGAATAGCCTTTTGTGCCTTTACTGGTCGAGCTTCTGCAGTACTTAGAGAGAAACTAGTAGCTGCAAATTGTGAATATGAAGGGGATTATGTTGGAACTATTCATAGACTAATTTACATACCAACATATAAATTTGATCTAAACACGGGGAGGAAAGTAATTACTGGGTGGAGAAGAACTGACTTTATCAATTATGATTTTATCATAATAGACGAAGCTTCTATGATTGACCAGGAAATGTTTAAAGATTTACTACATTATGGTCTTCCTGTTATAGCTGTTGGTGACCACGGTCAACTTCCTCCAATAAACTCAAATCACTCATTGATTCTAGATGATCCAGATTTTGTTCTAGAAAAAATCCATCGACAAGCTGAGGGAAACCCGATTATAAAACTATCTCAGATAGTACGGGACTATGGAGTGATTAAAACTGGAGTTTATAGTCCTGGAGTTTTTAAAATTCCCTACACTGAGAAAAAATGTAAAGAACTGATTGATGGTGCAAATCATAAAGATCCATCAATGATTGTTCTTTGTGGAATGAATAAAACTAGAACAGCTTTTACAGAAAAGATAAGAAAGAGATATGAATTTTCTAGGCCAGAACCATACCCAGGGGAAAGACTAATTTGCCTAAAGAATAATCATAATGATAAAATTATGAATGGACAACTTGGAACATTGTTATGGTTAATGTATGAGAATGAAGAGATCTATGACATTACTCTTCAGATGGATGGATTTTCAGATCCGTTCCAAACTTTAGCTTTTCCTCCTACTTTTGGTTTGGAAAAATACGACGAAGTCTTTAGCAACATGGATTGGAAAGATCTTCAAGAGGTTGCTGGTAATAAGAGTGTGAACTTCTTTGATTTTGGGTATGTTGTATCCGTCCATCGCAGTCAAGGGTCTGAATTTGAGAAAGTTATTCTATTAGAAGAAAGATCCTATTACTGGGATGATGAGTATTACAAAAAGTGGCTTTACACAGCAGTTACGAGAGCGAGAGAAAAATTATTTGTTGTAGGATTTTGAAAGGAGAAACGATGATAGTTAAAGCCTACATATGTGAAATTTGTGGATTGCTCTTTAGACTTGAAAAAGAAGATTCTTTTAATGAGCATGTAAAGGATTGTAGTAGAGAAAAAGTTTTGGAAGCGGTTAACAAATTATTTTTTGACAAGGTTCTTCGAGAAGACGGATGGAAAGAAAAGAAGAGAGAAGAAATTGATTCAGATTGCAGCGATCCTGGAGATTATGAGTTTTTTCCAAAAGTTACCAAAATCTCGGAAATAAGTAAGATTAAAAAATTCGTTCAAACGGTAGAAAGAACAATCACTGAGGAAATTACTTATGTAAAGGAGAATTAAATGGAAATTTACACTTATTCATCTAATCCGATGCGTATGGGTGGTCGGCAATATGATATTATCAAAACCAATGTTGAAAATTACGAACGAGTTGAACTCGGAAAAGGGTATTTTGGAGTAGTAGTTAAAAATCCAGTGAAAGAGGCGTTTCATTTAGCCGAAGAAACTTCAGGAGCTTTAATTGGTAGCGATGCGAAGAAGATGAACTTGATTAAAAAAGTTAAAAAGGATGTTTCTACTGGAGATTCAGAAGTTATGAAGAAACAAATTGAACAAGGAGCATATGAAAGAAAGTCAGCAGATCTTCTTGAACCATCCGAATTCTTTAGGAGATTTAAACACTTTAAAGATAGGAGTAAAAATGATAGTTAAAGCAAAATTAATTAAGAGAAAGACAGATGATGGATTGATAGAATTAGAAGATCATGTACCTCTTGGAAAGGTTTACGAAGTTGATCTTTCTACAAGAGCAATACGCAGGGGAAAGAATATTGAAAAGTCAGTATTCTGGGAACGAGAAATAATTTTGACAGAAGGACAGTGGTTTCCAACTGAACTTCTAGAAATTTGTGAGGAGTAGAAAATGTTAATGAAAGAACGAGAATTACATAAATTTATTTGTCCGGAAATGAGTAGTGATAAATATGTAGTTCATTGCAAGGGACCAAATTGCGCAGTTTGGCAATGGATGGACCCTTTATCAGTAAAAGAAAATCGGAGAGGATATTGTGGTAAGACCGGAAGACCATTACCTGAATTCTATGAGGAGTAAAAATGATTCTAAAAGATTTGATAAAAGAAATTCCGTTTAAAGAAGTAAAGAAGAGGTTAGGTGTTTTATATCCTGCTCAAAAGAAATCAATGTCAGGATATGAAGCTTTGTATAGATCTCTTCTAAAAAAGAGACCAAGAAAATCCTCTACCACCATTGATCTTGAGTGGGTTAAAGATAAAGATTCTGATGGTGGTGGATACTGGGATGTACACGGAAGGGAACCAAATGATGACACAAGATGGGCTTTGGACTTATCTACATTTTCTCAGTGGTTGGGATTTACAATTGGACAAGAACTTCCATTAAGAAAAGATAAAGTAACTCTTCTTTGTCATATTCTTTGGGAAATGACCTTCCACGGATATAGTGATAAAGAGATTCAAAACTTTCATCGGAAAATAAGACGAGCTGCGAAAGGACCATTTAAGGAACTTAAGTTGGCGGACTTATGAGTTTAGTCACTATGACCTTCTGGAGAACTAAAGTCCCGGCTTTCTTGAGAAAAACTTTGTAAAAATGAGGACAGACTAATGCTAAAAATAACAGTAGAATTATTTCCGTTTGGAGAAGAGTCATTAAAAAGAACTCTTCTTGTGGGAAGAATATGGAATGACGCAACCGGAACACCGGTAGTTGGAAATTACAAATACACTTTTACTAACTCTGAGAAAAAGATATTTAATGGAGAGGTAAAAAATTATGATCGAGCAGAGCCTGTTCATCATTTGCTTATGAATGTTCTTAACAATATCTCTAAAAAGGAGAAGAAATTACATGGAGGGTCTAGTAAAATGTAGAAATTGTTATGGTAAGAAAGTTATTAAATATTATTCTAAGTTAATAAACAATACAAAAATTAGGGAATTTAGAGTTGTCTGTCCAAAATGCAAGGGATTTGGAACAGTATCTTGGATTGATGAGGCCATGGGAAGAAACAGAAAGAGGAGAAAAAGACAAATAAAGAAACCAAAGAAGATAAAGGAATGAAAAGGAGGTAAAATGGTTACTTTTATAGATTTAGATAAACAGGATCAAACAGAAAGGTTCCCAGAAAATACTCTTATTATTATTGATGATGGAGATATTTTTGAAGGAAGCCCAAGACAATTTGAAGAATGTTTTTTTCCAAGAGCAACTCCTGCAGGGCTAGAGGAATTTCGGCAGGAGTTGGAAAATATGCCGATGCTTGATGGTCAACCTCATAAAGTAAAAATAGAAGTTTTGATTGAAAATTAAACAGAAGGGGTGAAGAAATGAAACAACCAATTAAAAATGATATAGAAGGAAAGATGATTCTGGCAGTGAAGTTTAAAGGACATTCCAGAAATATCGAAAAGATATTTTTAGAAGATGACATTGTCCTAGAATCTAGTTACGACTACACAACTGGAGATTTATCCATAATCTTCTATCAGGAGACAAAGAAATGATTTGGTACACAGCCGACCCACACTATCATCATGACCGGATTATTGAGTACTGTAGAAGACCATTTCAACATGTTAGAGAAATGGACAATGTAATGCTGCATAGATATAATTCTAGAGTTCAAGATGGTGATACTGTTTATTTCATCGGAGATCTTTTTGACCTACAACTGGGTAAGAATTTTTCTATCGTAGAGAAGATGGTGAATAGACTGAAAGGTAGAAAAATTCTTATTCTGGGAAGTCATGATTACTTGGATCCTTTTAAGTATATAGAAGCAGGATTTGAGTCAGCCCATACATCTCTAAAAGTTGGAGAGTTTGTTCTAGTTCATGATCCAGCAGTTTCTTGTGTTAATAGATCTATGATCTTTCTTTGTGGTCATGTTCATGAGCTATTCAAAGTCCAGATGAATGTGATTAATGTTGGGGTAGATGTTTGGGATTTCTTTCCTGTAAGCGAGGACCAAATAATGCAAATCAAAGGTGAATGTATACTTTTAGGAAAAGAGTAATAAAATGAAGCAACCTAATTGCGAATATAGATGTCAAAGATGTCAGCATGAATTTTGGCGGGAGAAGCCAGGGTTAGTAGTTTGCGAAGTTTGCGGTCATAAGTATGTTGACTGGATAAATTCAGTTGAGGTATTAACTTACTTGTATAATCACATTCCTGAATTGTTTAATAGAAGACCCTGTGAGAAATCAGTAGATAGGCAAAAAACGAAGACCAAGAAAGGAGCTTAAATATGCTGAAGAATCTTAATAATCCAATAGAGAATATTAAATTCTCAGAGTTGGAAAGATATGAATATGGTTCATACAAATCTGTGTGTCCAAAATGTGGCGGACTTCTTGTAATGAGCAGAGATCAAAAGACTTTTGTATTAGAAGATCTTGATCATTGTCTTCTTTGTGGTCAAGTTTATCGTTACACTGATATTAATGAACTCAGGAAGTTGGAGGGATTAAGTGGCTAAAGTAGACATGTATGTAAAGATAAAGTATGACGCCAAAGAGAAGAAAATTTCCATAGGGGATACAAATATTAAACGAGATAGACTAGAAGATTTTCTTCTTGATTGGCTTCATGGACAAATTGGGCAAGGAAAGGACAAAAGAAAAGTTATCGAAAGAGAATCATATGAAGTAGTTATTGGATGTGATTTGAGTTTTGATACATTCCATGTTCAATCAAATACTAGAAATGATGGACTGACTTGTGGAATTGTTATGGGAGCAGTCGAGAAACTTGGGTGAAGAATGGAAGAAATTTGCAGACATTGTAATGGAGAATGTTATATTGATGGCGGATTCTGCGAATTTTGTGGAGGATATGGAGTCAATACTTGGATTGGTAATATGATGGGAAAACCAGATAGACCTTCCATTAGCAACGTTGTTCGAGAAGTAATGACATATTTCAAGTATGAATTCCAAGATAAGAAAACCATATTAAAAATAAATGAAATGTTAGAAGAAGCGTTTCAGAACACTAAGATAATAATAGAACTTGAGAGTTTTGATAGAGCATCTTGGAATTTGAAATCAAGAAAGAGATACCGATTAGATTAGATCTGATGAAAGTAGTATCTGGGGTTGGAAATCAGAATAAATTAAAAAGGTAGAGGACTGAAATGGAAGACAATCAAGTAATGAAAGATACCCCAATAATGAGATCTCTTCTAAAAAAATTAAAAGACGCCAGTGTTGAAATTCGTAAGAAAACTTACTCTGACAAAAAGTTTCTTATTTTTACTGATACTGTAGTTGTTCTTTTGGACGAAAACAATAAGTTGATCCTCTCCTTTGACGTTGATGTAAGACCTGATTTTTCAGCGTTTCTTTCTGTCCAACTTTCTAAAGTTCGTGGGATTAAAGATGTATTAATTGGTGAACTGTTTATGCACGATGTAAAAAATCAAACCGTACTCACTGGGAATGAAGCAGTAAAAGAATTCATGAAAGTATCTAAGCAAACTGTAATTTCCGAGTTCATCAAGGAACAGATGACTGAGTTTATGCTTCGAAGTAATATGAAAATTCCTAGTTGTTAGGAGGCGAATTGAAAGATCCATGTAAAAGATGTATAGACGTTTGCCATACCTGTGATAAGTATCATGTTTTGGAGACTGAGGTGAATTGATGGAAATTTTGAATACGCTATGGGTAGAGAAGTACCGTCCGAGAACTTTAGAAGAACTAGTCCTTCCTGAAGACGTAATGGGAGAATTCAAGCAATATATCCTTAAAAGACAAATCCCAAACCTTCTCTTTTCTGGCCCGCCTGGAAGTGGAAAATCTACTCTTGCAAGAATTCTCTGTTCGAAGAATGGTATCATTAGTAGTCCGGATGATAATCTTTTAGAGATCAACGGCTCGGCGAAAGAAACAAGGGGGATAAGTTTCGTTCAAGATACAATTGAACCCTACTTAAAAGTCCCTCCTTTGGGAGATGGATATAAGATTGTGTTCATCGACGAAGCTGACTATCTTACCGATGCAAGTTTTCATTCTCTTCGAGGAATCATTGAAAAGTATTCAGATAAATCTAGATTTATTCTTACTGTTAATTATCTTTCAAAAGTTCCAGATGCCATCCAGAGTAGGATGACAGGATATTCATTCAAGCAATTTCCTACCGAGTTTGTTACTAAATATTGTAAAGATATTCTTGTAAAAGAGAATATCAAACATGATGATAAAACATTAAAATATATTGTAGATAATCTTTATCCAGATATTCGAAAGATTGTAAATGCTTTACAACGATGTTCTACATCTGGAGAATTAAAAATTAATAAAGATATTGTTCAAACCTCGGAAAAGACTTTAGTAAGTCTTATAATGGAAGTAATAAACTTCATCCAGTCAAATCAAGACCATAAATTGAATGCAATCATAAGTAGTATTGTCCAGTTGTTAACAAGTAATCAAGACCTGGAGTTTAGGTCTGTATATGTAGATTTATTCAATAGACCGGAAACTCCAATCCCCGCCAAAATTATCGTAAATAAATTCACAAATTCTCACCAAGATTGTCTCGTGCCATCAATGCATGCACTTGCAATGGTGTATGAGATTATCGAAATCTTACAAAAATACAAACAAATCAAAAAATAATTAAGGAGAAAATATGAGAAATGTACCTGAGAAACTTACGTTGTTAATTAAAAAAGAATGCAGAATGTTACTCAAGGGTGGCATGACTAGTCCTACTGAAGCTGATTATATTTTCGCAGAAAATCTTATGTTAATGGGAGCTGAAATTGCGTTAAGAGGGAAACTAGAAAAAGAAAAGATTTCTAAAAAAGAACTATACTTAAAGTAGTAATGAAAGGAGGATATGTTAAGAGATATATTAATGGTTGCTGCTGTGTTGGCTGTCGCATTATTTGGGGGAACATTCATTTGGTGTATTTGGAATGCTACCAAGTTTGTAGTTAATTAAAGGGGAAGTTGGGCAGTGTAGACTAATAGTTTGGAGAAGTTGGGCAGTGTGGTGAGCCCAGCGGCCTGTAAAGCCGTAGCGAAAGCGTGGTAGTTCGATTCTACCCTTCTCCACTCATTTATATTAGAAAATTTTTTGTTGTAAAATATAAAATCAAGGGAGGTTAGAATGGCGACTAGAAGTAAGAGGTGTAGTATATGTGGAAAGTTTTTATCTGAGACTAATCCTGGAGATCACTGTCGGCACCATGATATTGACGAAGGAGATTTGAAACCATCATGTATATCTCTCTGTACTAGTCGAGAAACTACTGGTTTTGACAGAGCTCAATTTGACTACCACGGAAACTTTGGTTTAGGAATCAATCATAATTTTGAGAGGTGAAAAATGGGTAATTCTTTAAATGAAGATTTGACAGGAAAACATGTAGTGCTAAAAAGAAAGTACTACAAAGGAGATGATCCAATAGAGAGGGTGTTTCTTTGTGAAGGTGGGTTTGGATGCAAGTCTTTTACAATGGGTACTGCTGTAATAGGAGTATTTATTTTTGATGGATGTAAAAGTCGTGTCGAAGGATATGAAATTGAACGACTCGCAACAGATGGAGAAGTTGACATTGCTAAAACAAAGTTTTTTGAAAAGAATCCACAGTTAGAACTATTTACTAGTTAGGAGAAATATTATGCCACACCTCAAATGTAATAAATGTCAACATGAATGGGATAGTGTTTCTCTCGAATCTAAATGCGATTGGTGCGGATCAGGTGGGAGAGTTTTGGAAGAAAAAACGGAGTTTGAGAAGTTCGCAGATGAAGTACTAAAGGATCCAAAAGCGTTCTTTGATAAGATTGGATTAAAGAAGTAGTTTCTATATATATTACTTACTGTAAAAGAATTAGATGAGTTGGCAGACAAATCTAATTTCTTAGAAGGATATAATGAGACAGAACCTAAGTGCCGAAAGACCTTTTCAGGTGGAGATTTAACTGCCAGTGAACTCCATCCGAAAGGTCAATTTTATTTACGAAGGAGGTGGTTAAGCGGAAGGCCGAAAAGAAATCTAGAAACTCGATGAAAATAAAAGATTAAAAATTTGTACCAAGATCTGGGAAGATCTAAAACATCCAAAATAAACTTAATTAAAAAAGGAGAAGAAGAAATGAAGAAGACGTTTGCTTTGATTATTGTTGCTTTGATGTTGCTAGCCGTGCCCGCTTTTGCCAACGGCCCCCAGGGTCCCAAGGTGGATGTTGATTACAGTCTGATCGCCGGGTCCTCAGCCAGTGTGGCTTCCGGGTCAGGAACTATGTTCTTTGGAGGTTCTAGTTCTTTCGCTACCGCAGGTAATGTGTCCCAGGCTGGAGTGAATAGCGGTCATAACGCCAATGGTGCATGGGTTACCTCATATGCTAACTCAACCGGCGGAACTCTTACCGGGTCTTTCCGAGGGTATTCCATTGCCAATCAGAGTGGTTTAGCGGGCGCCGTTATTACTGTGACCAGACCGTAATTAGTTCCTTCAGGTCATCGGTAGAGTCGTAAAGCCCGACTCAGTTTGAAAGGAGGGGATTATATAATCCCCTCCTATATCTTTAAATAAAAAGGAGAAGAAAAGAAATGAAGAAAATTGCGGTGTTCGCCTTTCTGGCGATATTGATTTCTACTCCAGTTTTTGCAGACTCAACTGTTTCCACTTCCGGATCGGACGCATCTGCTTATGTTGGTGCTCAACTTCAAGGGCAGGGACAAGGGCAGACTTTGACTAACGCCCCTGTACTCAATCAAGATGTAAGTTTGACTCAGACCACCAATATTCCCGCTGGGCAGGGTCGCTTACTGCTGCAGATCCCAAACATTCCCCAGGCTCCTCTGATTAACTACTTTGGCCCGTGGAAAGAAACAGCCAATATCCTGGAGACCAATCTTGGGTTACCAACCAAAGTCACGTCGGCCCAGGCAAAGAATGCCTTTAACGGCGGCGTAGAATCCAGAATTAACATCCTGAATCCCGTTAAGTACACAGTAGATAAGTGTGAGCTTCTAGCTGCTATTCCAGTCGGTTCGGTTACTCGAGGCTTCACTTTCCTTAAAGGGGATGGAAACGCTAATTCGATAGATCTTCTGATGAAAGCTTACCAGAACGCCATGGAAGCTGGTGCTTCCAAGATCGTCATCCTAAAGAAACAGGCTTCTACCAAGAATAAAGCTTTTGGTGCCACTCTTGGCATCGGTGGTGGTGTCAGCTCACTCCGTGGTAGTGAAAAGGAGAATGGATTGACAGTTGGTGGTGGTCTTGGGGTTTCTTGGGGATCGAGCGAACCTCAGTATAGGGATGGAATGGCCATTCTTATGCTTGAATAACTATACTTGGGAAGAGGGGATTTAACCCCTCTCCCTTTAAAGAAGGAAAACAAAAATGAAAAATGTCATTCGACTGGTAATCTTAATCTCTCTGTTATGTACATCAGTGACTATGGCTCAGGATATCAGTATCACTCAGAGGGGAACCTACATTACTCCTGGTGCTGTTGTCTACTATTACAGCAATCAGAATATTGTAGCCTCCCAAAATGTTGTACCAGCCACGGTCATGATAACAACTGATTCCCCTATAGTCGAAGTCATTTCCGAAGATAAAACTCTTGGAATGGCTCATGTATCAATCAAGCTGAATAACAGTTCTCTCCCTGTTCTGGTTTGGGTTAGAATCGTTGATTTGAAATACCGTTAATCGTCAAAGCTCACAAGTAGAATTAAAAAGGAGGAAAGATGAAAAAGTTACTGTTGGTCCTGCTTGGATTCTTCTTTCTAGTTGGTTGTGCCGCCCAGAATGAAGGATTAGTTAAGGACGACCCACTTAAACCGCCCAAAGTAGTTTACGTTGGTCCTGAACGGGTTGTTCTAGATAAGGTTTTGATCGACACAAACTTAATTAAGATTTCGAACTTGGTTTGGGAAACTTCCGACAACTTGAGTAAGATCAAGAAGTCTTCAGATTACAAGTTTGTCTTCGATCTTGGGGTAGCATTTCAGATCGGAATTGGTGATGGATTTGGTGGGAGGAAAACCACTAGAGATGAACGGACTGTTCTGTATCCGATCATCAAAGAGTACTCTGAGAAAGACAAGATTAAATTCATTGATTTGAACGTAGCATATGAAGGCGGGTTTGATTTGGCCATCAAGTATATACAGTCTAATCAACCTATTATGGCCCTACAGCCCGCAGAGAAACCGGCTCCAGTTCCAGCTAAAAAATAGCGGTTGAGATTGCACACAAGAAAGCTAGACTGACCACCGACGGCCACAAGCGCAACGATGATCCCGATCTTCAGGCTTACACTTTGTCGTACTCATCGTCTTTCTGTAGCGTTGGGTTGTCTTTCAGCTTTCATCTGGGGGTGGTTGTTTATAATTCAACCACCCTTTTTTTGCTGTTATAGAAACAACTTTTAAAAACAGGAATAAACTAAAAAGGATAACAAGATGAATTTTAGATTGTTTAGCGATAGTGAAGTTAGAAGTAGCACAAAAGAAAGAAAAGCTCGAGAAGAGATAAATAAAGAGTTAAGTGGTCAAGCCTACGTCAAATGTAAGAATTGTGAAGGAACTGGAAAGAAGTACATTGATTGGATGGAGAATAACGAACATGGTAGATGGAATGGAGAATTCTGTAATACTTGTGGTGGTACTGGATATGTAGATTGGGTTGAAGCAATAATAAGAGGAACTGGAGTGATAGAATGAGTCATTTAGAAACTGAAGTTGATTGTTCTGATTGTAAGGGAGAAGGAAATATTGTTGTAGACGTATTTGTTGGTTACTCTTATGGAGAAATGTCGTCTACTGATTGTAGACCCATTTTCAAGACTAGTCGTGAACAATGTCCAAAATGTAACGGAAGAGGTGTAATAGATTGGGTAAAAAATGTAATAGGAATTTAAGAGGAACTGGAGAATAAGTGTGAGAGTTGAAGAATTCGATAAGCTGACTGATCATTCACCAGGAATGGATCTATTCTATAACTTTGCATTAGAAACTTCTAAAAAGGTAGACGAAACTTTACCTTTCGTTGAAATTGGTGTTAGACTGGGTGGATCTTCTTTGTACTTATTAAAAGCAATAAAAGATAGTGGAAAAATAAAAAGACCTCTAGTTACAATTGATCCGTATGGTGAGATTCCTTATGAGTTTAAAGTTGGAAATATAAAAACAAAAGCAGTATACACAGAATCCTTTTATAGAACGGCGTTGAAGGAATTATCTAACTATTGTTACCAAAATAATCTTCTACATATTAACTTTAAAATAACAAGTGAAGATTTTATAAATATTTTTCCATTGATAAAAGTATGGAATGAAGGAAAAATAATTCCAGAAAATTTTGGATTTGTGTATTTAGATGGATCTCATGAAGAGAAGGTGGTGGCAATGGAACTAGATTATTTTCTTCCGAAGGTATGTTCTGGGGGAATCCTTGTGATAGATGATTTTCCGGCTGTTATGGATAGCAAGATAGAAATAATCCAACATACTTTAAGAAATGGAAAGCATGATTATTTCCAAAGAATGTATTACTTTAAAAATTAGAGGAGTGTAGATGAAAGTATCTATTATTATTATTACTGGTAATAATTTTCTCAAACTTAAAAGAACATTTGACAGTATTGAGAAATACACAGATTTGTCAAACAAAGAAATTATCGTAGTTTCGAATGGTTCTATAGATGAAACTGTTTCATATATCGAAGAAAAGAAACAAAAAGGTTTCCCTTGTAAAATTCTCGAGTTTTCGAATCAGATTTCTTTTTCAAAAGCAGTTAATATTGGTGTTCTGGCGTCGATAGGCGAATTTCTTTTATTATTTCAAGATGACGCCGTTATACGAGAAAAAACTGAGAAAGATTTGTATGTTAATTGGATGTTATCTCCATTCTATGCTGATCTCACTGTTGGAATGACTGGTTGGTTCAAGTTTAGAGATCCACAAACAAAGGAAAACTTTATTTTGTTTTCTTGTTGTATGATCAAAAGAAATATTTTTGAACTTGTTGGCGGTCTGGAGGAAACATCTGATCTAACCTATAAAGAGGTAGGATTCTGTGTTAAACTAAAAAAGAATGGATTTAGAGTCACTCAAGTTCCTGAAGATTTTCCAGTAGACGAAACTACCAATACAGCAAAGTCGTACTCTCCGGTAGCGTACGGGAGTGGTAGTAACATAGAGATTTTTGATGATTATGTAATTAAAACTTCTTTAGATAATAAATCGTTTAAAAGAACTTATTCTAATTTGGACAACGAATTTTATTGTATTAAGAAGTTTAGTTTGAATGACAAGAATATCTATTGTCCAGAAATTCAGAAGATTGATAAAGAGGCATATAAGATTAAAAGATATAAGTTCTCCTTAGGCTACTCAAATGGTATTGATCAAGAAAACGTTAAAAGAATGTTTTTCACAATTTCTTTTCCAGAGTTCGTTAGACAAGTTGAAGAAATTAAATCTCTTCTTAAACAAACAAAAATAAACCACCGAGATATAAATCCAGCAAATTTGTTATTTTCGGAAGAAGATAGACACTTGAAACTAATTGATTTTTTCTGGGCTAAGACAGACAATTTAGTTATCGGAGACTGGCCGGGTTTAAATCCTAGTTTTTCTACTGATGATTCATTATCATTTCAAAAAATTGAACTACTAGTTTCAAAAGTTTTTGAAGATATAGAAGGATCTTTACAGACATTGTTTTCTATTTTGTCAAAGATGGGAAGAACTTATTTAGATGGTTCTGCTCCAGCACCAGGAGTAGCTTATCATAGAATAGATATTCCATATTTTTTCAATGTTCCTATCTGTAAAGATACAACTAAAGAATTCATGGATATTCTTACAAATATTTCTTGTAAACCAAAGAAAGTTCTAGATGTCGGTTGCGCTTTTGGTTATAATTCTTTTAACTTAATGAGAAAGTTTTTCTTGGATAAAGTTTTTGCTTTTGAACCAGATCCTTATGTTTCTGTATTTTTACAAGAATGTAAAAGGTTATTTAATCTTAAAGAGTTAGAACTTAATGGATCTATTGATTATACAACTTTCATTCCAATAGTAGATGTTGTTATTTGTACAAATGTTCATCAATGGATTTATAAACAACTTGGAAAAGAGAAAACAGGTATAGTTATGAACAACTTGATTTCTAACTGTAAAGAAATGTTTTTTCAAACGTCTGGAACTGAAAGTGGCGGAAAGCAAGTTGAAGATCTTAGAAACAAAGATGATATACGAAACTATCTACTTTCTGTTGGAGCAAAAGAAGTAACTTTTATAAACTCATCGTCCGCTCATGGTGGATTAAGACACCTATTTAAAGTAAGAGGTAAAAATGAAACTTAAAGAAGGCGAAGTAATTTGTTCAAGATGTAAGGGAGAGGACATTTCCAAGATGACCACAATAATATACAAACTTGTGAAAAGTGTAAAGGTTATGGAAAACTAGACTGGATAGAAATAGTAGTTGGAAAAAGTAGTTGGCGTATTAAACCAGGAGTATATACATCAGTAGTAGACGTGAGTGCTAGAGTTCCAGCTTTTGAATAATCTATAAAAGAGATTGAAGATTCAATTAGAGACATTCTTAAGATTCCAAAAGAACTTATGATAAGTGAGGACGAATGAAACTT